>JAAUYM010115051.1_pt1 | contig 10181 bp, 13 predicted proteins | sample 7278001 | NCBI WGS metagenome assembly JAAUYM01 (sample SAMN14350224, study PRJNA611818) | marine sediment metagenome | isolation source: surface marine sediment (1.8m) | place: French Polynesia: Moorea | collected 2018-08
ACTTAATCACGTGCCCTTCGAACCAAGTACGGTTTCCCCCCCCCCTCTCTCTTTCCCCCCGAAAACTGTGCAAATTTGAGTGGCTGAGCAAACTCTTTTTGGCTGCGTGAAAAACGAGGAAGAGGAAGGAAACCTCACACATTTTGCCATGTGAGAAAAAAAAAAGTCAATTACTGCAGCTCTTCTCTCATCTCGGCATCAACCCCCACTTTCGTGTCCGTGGTGCACGGACAGAAACATATAAATTCCGTCTGCGTGTTTGTCGAACAACAACAGAACCCAATCCGAAATGACGTAAGACCAAGGGCGCATGACTTTCTTGGGAAAGTTGCCTGAAAGAAACATCTTAACAAGAACATTTTTCTCAATGCAAGTAGGCATGCCTTGACGAAAAAACAATGAGTTTGCCCTCAGTTTTATTAAGTAAGCCGTAGAAGAAGGGAGAAAAAGAAATAATAAATGAGTCGGTTCCCTTCCTGCACAACAGACCTCGTTCGACAAAAGGCGAAAGAAGAGGGAAAAAATCTGCCAACTCACTCTGGGTGGAAGTGGAGAAGCCTGCTGTGCAAACACGCCCAGAGAGAGGAAGGAGGAGGAGGAGGAGGAGGAGGAGGAGGAGGAGGAGGAGCCCCCCCCCTCCTCCGATTCCCAGAAATTTGTCCTGGCCACTCAGCATCTTAATTTCCCACCAGTCTCGGGAATTGTTAGAATTTCCCATAGAAAACTGAGCCACACACGATCAATAAAACGTTTCCTCGTGTATACTACCTATACTAACTACGTATTAGATGACTTGATAAATTTATCATACGTCCAGGGAGGGAGGGAGGAAAAGGAGGGGAGGAGAAAGAAACCCGACACCTCTTGTTGCAAGTGGAGGAGGGAAAAGGTATGCAAAAATTCTCCCCCTCCCCTCCCCTTTCTGACGCATGCATTCACGGCCAAGGTCTAGTATACCAAGGAAGTCTCGGACCTGGAAACGAAACGAAAAGTTTGCCTGTTTTTGTATGATCACTGTATCTACAGCTTATAGTTATAGTCATACAGCTAAGCCCTGTATAGCTTAAGAGATGTATTCTAAAAAATATACTAAATATTAAATTAAGAGCCATACATTTGGTGTAAAAAATTATTAAAAATGTTATTTACACCTTTAGAATACAGAGTGCACTTCTTGAAAAATCTTATGTACCGTACAAAATCAGTCCAATTCCTCGTAGACTTACTCCAATGACAGCAGTAAACCTGTAAAATCTTTTAGCTCTGGCACTCATATTCAGCTATTAACAACTTTTTAAATACATTGTCAGACATGTCACATGTAGTAGAATTTACGTATTTTTCCAAGGTGTCTGAAGCTTGACACCTGTCCAATTTACTTTTCCCGCTTTCCTTCCGGTCTGAGACTTCCATGTCTACATACTAGGTAGGTGTGCCCACTATTTCCCTCCGCGATCTTCAGTCGCTTGCGAGAAATCGGAACTCCAATTTCGCTCAGTTCTTACCTACTACTACTGTACGCGCGAACGAGAAAAGGTGACCTCACTCACTTTGTGGATGGAAGCTTTTTAAGAAAATGGTGGCGGTGCTTCGTGATAAACAGCTCTGCATTTCCTCCCCCTCCCTCCCCCCCTCCTTCCGCCCTTCTTCGATCTCCTGTACTCGTACAGTACTGAAACGGTCTCGCAGTTCCTCATAGTCATAACAGTGCTGTGACAGTGTTGGGACTGAATGGGAAAACCGTGTACTATACTCTCTCTGAATAATTGTTCCCTTTCCCCGGAAGATCTCTCTCTCTCTCTCTAGGCCAGAGGTTCTCAACCTATGGGTTTGGCGACCCACTTTGGGTCACTAAAAACCTTTTTAAATGAGGAGTGAGGGTGACTCCTCTACAATTAGTGTGAGTGATGGGATGCTCTAAAGAGTCTCGAAATGGATCACCCCGTTCGAAAAGGTTGAGGGAACCTCTGCTCTAGGAAGTAGCAGTCAAAGCAGATACAAGACGGCCACTTTTTCTTTCATAACTTTCATTTTGTCTGTCACATGCAGGACGTATCTTCAGCTCTCTTAAAAAATTACATTATAATTTTTGCGACACAATTTTTGAGAAATAATATATGCGAGGTCTTGGAAAATAATTTTCACCTTGACACCTTCAGGTGCGTCAGAATGCATCGGATGTGGAGACTTTTCTTCTCCTCCTCCTGCCTCCTGATCGCCGCATTTCTCCTCCCCCTCCTTCTGCCCGGTCCAGCCCTCGCCACGCCCCCGTGGCCGCATCCGTACTGGGACATTCCAGGAGACTACTGCAGGGGGAGGTTCCCTGCCAGGAGGTGTTGCCAGGGGCGACAAGATCGGTGCAGCGTTCCCATTCTGGGTAAGAAAGGAAAAGGGATTTTTTTTTGGCTTAATGCCCATGTGACTTCCACATAGTGAAAATTTGACGATGTGTCAACAAAACATCCATTCGCTTAAGGCTATCATTTTTTTAACCCTTGTTGACATACTAATATCCAGCAGGTACAATATACTGTACTGTACTGTACTGTACTGTACTGTACTGTACTGTACTGTACTGTACATACGGTACATACTGCTTTTCTCTCACTTCAGGCACCCTTTGCTACTGCGACACCTTCTGCAACCGCACTGACAACTCGGACTGCTGCCCGGACTACTTCACTCACTGCGGAGGGATGGTGAGGCCGGAGAAGGGGGAGGAGAAGGAAGAAGAGGAGAAGGGTGACGACGGTGACGGGCCGCAGTACGCTGAGCACCGTCCCGAGGAGCAGGTCTTCCCTGGGGACCAGGAGTGTCCGCAGGGCAGGGTCAGGCAGGAGGACAATGGTGAGCCCAGGGATCAGGAAGTTTGGCGGTTCGGAACATTAGTACGTACAAAGCAGATCCTTCTTGTCTATGCTAACATACATATTTACAAGCTCTCATGTTTCTCTCTCTCTCTCTCTCTTTGTGATTTTTGTTCTAGATTCCCGCTGTTTCCTTGATGGGAAGGCCTACACGACTAGGGACGTCGTCAAGAAAAACTGCAATTCTTGGTGAGCAAGCGGATGCGAAACAAAAAACCCATCAAGTCCTTTTCCTCCACCTTCTTCTTCAGTAAGTGCCAAGTGTCTCTGCGGAACCCCAATTGCATGGACCTGCTGTGCGATTCTGAGGCCTGCCTGGTGGACCCAAAGGTGGTGGAGGAGATCCGGCGGGGGCAGTATAGGTGGGTAGAGGACACACACATGGGCACTGGGTCAGCCCCACGATTAAGATTTCCGATTTTAGGTGGCGGGCTGGGTGACGGGAGGTGCTAAAACTTCAGGGTTTTGCAGCATTTTTATTGACAAATCAATTTTAGACCACGTGTGGTAGAGAAGAAGACAGCCCTGACCCTTTCTGATTGACTGGCTCTCCACAGCTGGACCCCGGCTTCCAACTACACTTTCCTGTGGGGCCGCACCCTTCGCCAGGGCCTGAGAGGTCGCCTGGGCACCAGCCGGCCGGAGGAACCTGTAAGTGGAAGAGTGAGTAGGTAGATGACCTGGCCAGATGCACCCCGTAGGCTTTCTGCCCCTCCTCCTCCTCCTTCGCGTGCCCCTGTCTCCTTCTGCTGGCTGAGCTGTCGTGGATGGTTTCTCTGGTTGGCAATGTCAGGGCGGTCAGACGATGAGTAAGATCACGCATTTGGAACAAGTTGTCATTGAAAAAATCACAGTGTCATGTTTGAAGCTCACGTAAGTAGTACTCGTACAATGTACCACACTATAGTATGCACAGTACCCTGTTTCCATTCTTAATGTGTGCCTAAAACAAAACAATCTATTGAGCACTAGTAGTACGAGAATGTTGTAGATCGTTAAAAAAAACTTGCTCTCGTATTAATAATCATCATGCTACGCGCTCGCTTTAGGCCTTTGCTTTGCTGCATGAAGGATTTTCTTATAGTACTATGGAGCTTTGCTTCAGTAGATGGAAGGAAGACTGGCCGATCAGCTAAAGAAGGCAAAGACTAATCAGGCAGCCACAACACCAAAACTCGTAATAAACCGTTGTGTGTGTGTGTTTGTCAAGGTTCGCGACATGACGGCCATGAAGTATCGCTACTCCCCGGGAGACATTCCTCCCTCCTTCGACGCAAGAGATAAGTGGCCGGGAAAGATACAAGTAAGCAAGACCTAAGGGAATGTCCATTCTCCGTCCTGGATCTAAAAAAGCGCTTTCCTTTCCAGGGCATTCGCGATCAGGGGTGGTGTGGGGCCTCGTGGGCCTTCTCCACAACTGCAGTTGCGGCGGATAGGTGAGTTGGGCTGTAGCAGCAACAGCACCAGCATCAGCAGCAACAACATTGTCTTTACAGGTTCGCTATCGAGGGTGAATCGACGGAATCCATGTCTGCTCAATCGCTGATCTCCTGCAACACGGAGGGTCAGTCCGGATGCAGAGGCGGGTTCGTCGACAGGGCTTGGAACTTCCTCAGGAGATTCGGGTAAGTGAGCGAGAAAGTTACTGAGCATTTCGACCATCTGTCCTTCTCCTTCCCAAGGACGGTGCCAGAGTCCTGCTACCCGTTCGCCAATCAGGATGGCTACGGGGACTCGTTCGAAGAAGAGGAGGAGGACGAATCCGCCAACCGGGTGGCGTCTGACCCGGCGTCCGGGTGCAGAGTGGCCAGGACGCACCAGGCGGACATGGTCAGGGCGATGGCGGGGAGCTGTCCGCAGCTCGTCAAGAGGAAGCAGCTGTTCAGAACGCAGCCGGCGTACAGGTGGGGAGATCCGTGAGCAACGTTTCACTAGGTGGGGATAGTGTTCAGGAGCAATTCAGAATTTCGCCTCCTGACAGAGTTGGCAGGCGCAACACGGCCGACCGCCCCAAGAGGCGGCAGCACGACATCATGTTCGAGATCATGACCCACGGACCCGTACAAGGTTATCCTTAGTGACAGCATGTACATGTACATGTATCATACCATTAACCATTTCCCTCTCCCCCCTACTTCTCTAGCTTCAATGGAGGTAAAGTCAGACTTCTTCATGTACAAGTCTGGCGTGTACCGCGCCACCAACCTGGCTGAGTCGGGGGTGGCGGAATTCCACTCGGTGCGCATCGTCGGCTGGGGAGAGGAGGAAGGAGAGCCGTACTGGGTGGGCAGCGGAGCTTTTTTAGAAGGACGATACGCGGTGGAAGGGGAAAGTTTAGTGACCTCTTTTGTTTCAGCTGTGCGCCAACTCTTGGGGTCGCGAGTGGGGGGAGGACGGTTTCTTCAAGATCGCGAGAGGGTCCAACGAAGGGCAGGTCAGTCAGAGTCAAAAATATGTGTCGCATGTAAAAAACTTTATAAGGTTTTTTTTTTACTGCTGCCACCTCCACAGATCGAGGATTTCGTGGTGGGCGTCTGGGCCCGCACCAAGGACTATTCCAGGAAGATGCTGGAGAAAAGGAAGAACCGCATCAGGCAGAGGTGAGCGTCGATTTGCAGTTGATTCCAAGATGATTTTTTTTTCTTCATGTCCTTTACTCTCCAAGGCGTCGGCGCCACCACCGCCGGCATCGTCGGCACCGCGGGCGGCACCACAGGCGACACCACGGGGGAAACAACGACGTAGCCAGGCACTACCAAGTCGGATGAGGAAGAGGGGGGGGGAAGAGGAGAGAGAGGCTGCGTCCGTCTTCAAAGAGTCAAGATCACGTGTTCATCTCTATAGCAACAACTCCTGCCTTAACAATTTATCCAACCGATAAATCTCTCAAGTTTAAAAGATTAGTAGGCTTTTCTCGGCTTTCAGAGAGCCTCGCTGTCAACACCATGTTCTCCATAGGTCAGCAAAAAGCTTGTTTCTTAAGGGTGCGACTGCGACGGCTGAAGAAACACGTGTGGCATTATACACTCTACAGTCCACTAAAGTGCAAAAATAGAGTTTTATTAGCTGCTTAAATATATCATCAGTTCTGGGTAACATATAAAATATACAGACGGCACTTACGGTTTGTACATTGCTCTTCTCGGAGGTGATGCATGTGTCTTCACTACTTTTAAATCGGAAGACGGAAACTGGAATGTGTCTTTTGTCTAAGTTCAAGCAAAAGAAAAGTCCATCCATATTTTAATGTAGGCAAGTGCGAATGAGGGGCAAAAAATGCACCCTGTGTTGGCAATGAGGTATTTTGAGCAACAAAATACTCCTTCAAGTAGGCCGAAAACAAAATTAGACAAGAGATGAAGGAGAATAAATTTCTCTCTCTTGCTCTCTCAATCATTTCCCACTTTTATAAGACGGTGGAGTGCCTGGAGATGTGGTCGAATGCTGCCAACATAACGTTTTTCATCCTGACAAAAAGCCTCCACTTATTCCAGGGGTACTGCAAGTTGAGAGGCTTGAAGTCGTCGCGGAGACAGCGCTCGCGGTTGCCGATCACGGCCACCAGGCAGAAGTTGTGCAACTTGTCGTTGTCGTACACAGGGCCGTCCTTGCCCTACATAGGTAAATAGAAATGAGACGTCAAATATGTACTTTGCATGTGCTGTAACTACATAATTTCGCGCAACTATTTGCGGTTGGCACCTTCAGGATAACGGCCATGTTGAGCTGCTTGATGACCAGGTCGACCACCTCCCTGGCCGAGGTGGCGTTGGTGACGTTCAGCCGGACGGACGTCCCGCTGGCCAGGCCCGTCTCGTAGGCAGCGAACACCTGGAGCACGTTCGGCTCGGGAGAAGACGACAGGGAGGAGGAAGAAGAGAGTTGGTGCTGCTGCGCAGGATGGGAACATGAAGAGGAGGCGGCGGCGGGCGCGTTGGTGCAGAACCTGGAACAAAAAAAAAAAAAAATCAAAATTAAGCGACAAATGAGAAATGCGTCCGAGTTTGAAGTACCTTCCGGCCTGTGCTACTCTTGGCTCGAAGGATCTCTTCTCCTGGTTGGGCGCAGGAAGGTTCTCGTACTGCGGCAGATGAGGCTGAGGCTGAGGCTGAGATTGAGGCTGAGGCTGAGGCTGAGGCTGAGACTGCTGCTGTTGTTGCTGTTGTTGCTGTTGCTGCTGTTGCTGCTGTTGCTGCTGTTGCTGCTGTTGCTGCTGTTGCTGCTGTTGCTGCTGTTGCTGCTGCTGCTGCTGTTGATCGTTGTTAGAGGAGAGGGAGGAACTGGTGCTGTGCTGGGACAAAGTGAGACTGGAATACGACGAGGTGACGTGTTGTTGCTGCTGTTGCTGCTGCTGCCCGTTGTCGCCATATGCCCCAGGGACGCGCGGGAAGTTGCGTACCTCGTTCTCCTTGTTGTTGTTGTCGCTGCCTGCGGCGGAGGAGCCGAGGTTGAAGTCGAGAGGGTCTGAGCGGGTAGTCGGGGTGCGGGTCAGTCCCTTTGACGCCATGAGTAACCCGGCCGCGGTGGCATGGTCCTCCCCTCCTCCTCCTCCTCCTGCCACACCTGCAGCCCCAGTGAGCGTCCCTGAGGCACTGGCCGGCGCGCCCGGGTCGTAAGGCCTGGTTGCGTTGATCTGAGAGAGGGCGGCGGACTCTTCATCTCGCCTCCCACTCCTTGCGTGGTGGTGGTGGTGGCCCCTCCGCTTTTGCTGCTGGTGCTGCTGGTGCTGCTGTTGCTGCTGTTGCTCTTGCTGGATGAGCTGGTTCTGCAGGGACGCGTACATCCGGGCTCCGTCGTCGGGCACAGTCGTCTGTCTGTCGTACCTGATGATCGTGGGAGAAGTTGACACTTACCCGACGGTTTTTTTGGCCCACCGCCACTTATCCCACGTGTGATTTCATTATGTATTCTTAAAAATGACGCCACGCCCAAAAGCGTCATTATTTAATCCTCCTGGGGTTATTCCTGTCAGAGTCAGAATTTTTGCAGTTGTCAAAATCCTACCAGCAATCATACCAGTTATCTACCAGCAATATTATAAGGTATTAGTGGGGGCCACAAAATGATCAATCATGCCACTACCATAGGGGATGGGGAGGTAGGATAAGGCTGGCATGTTTTTTCCCAAAAAAAGTTCCGTCGGGTAGACGATTATAAATAACAAAGGTTAAAAAAAAAAGCAAAACAATTTACCACTGGCACAGTCGTCGGTAGGTGAGGCCGTAGCGCGTGCTTTTGTCTCTGGCTTTTGAGATAACGTCGTGAACCCAGCGGGCTGGTCTCCACACCTCCTCCAATTCCTGCTGCAGGGTCGACAGCCTGTTTACGCGAGCCTGAAATAAACAGGTGAGATGCTCAATTTTCAAGAAAAACTAAGGAAAAAAACCATGCACGCTTCCCCCCACCTGACAGTGTTCCACTTCCTTTGAACTAAATGCCTCCCTGAGAGCCATCTTCGCCCCAGCCTGCGCCACCTCCAGGTGCATGGATGCCCTGCAGCAGGCCCGCCAGGTCTCGTGGGCGCTGGACCTCAGGTGCACCGCCTCGAACATCTGCAAGGTCAGCGAGAGCAGGTCGCTTCTGGACGAGGGGTCCAGGGCAGGCAAGTTATCCCCCATCGCGCAGACGACGTCTGGAACAGAACATTCAGGAAATTTAGTTTGGGATTTCGCTTGCTTGTTTGCAAATCACATGCCTGGCGGTGGAAGTACGATGACGAGCGAAACGTCGGGCCCCATCTCGACGATCTCCGCATCGTACAGCCTGTGCCCTGCCCTCCCCGTCCCAGAGGAAGCCCTTTCGTCCCCGTTAGTGCCGTCGCCACCAGAGATGCCCAGGTACTCGAATAGTCGCTCCATCCCGCGCCGCAGCTGCATCCCGAAGGCATACTGGGCCTCCGTGGGGCGGAGCTCCTCGCCAGAAGCCAATCTCTGAAAGAAGACGAGGGTGGCAAAATTGCTCGTACAATGTGCACTGATCTAGTATGTACAGTGCATCTCCCATTCTAAGAGGAATGGCATAACACTGTTTACTCTATGTGGACACTGCACGTACCATGTGCTGTTCAGTGCCGTCCTCACTTTCGTTTGCCAGAAAGTTGGTGGTGGGACTTGGCGCCTGTCAGGTGATCAGACGTAAGAGAACTATGACGTAACGTCATATGCTCCTCAACCTCCCAAATAGTGTAAGAGATTTCCCACCTGCATTGAGGAGGCCTCCTCCCTCCCGTCGCCGATCGCCCCACTCCCGAGCGTCTTCCCCATCCTCCTGAGCCAACCCCACTCCTCGCAGGTGACATGCGGGTTGTCCCGCACCCGGACGTAGGGTGGCACCGACGGCGAGGTGGTCATCGATACCACCCGCAGGGCGTCCAGGGACGAGAGAGCCTGCAGGTAGCACAGGTACAAGCCTGGGGACAGGCGGATGTCGCACACCTGGAAGAAAAGAAGTGAAGGTGCCATTTTTGTTTGCCCTACAGATTTCCTTATTCAATGATACTCTATAATTATTCACTTACTTGATGAAAGAGTATTTGTTCTCTCAGGCTGTACCGCAGGGCATCCATAGCATTTACTTGACTGTCAAAGGAAACTCTCCTTTGAGCCTGTGAAACGAATTGATCAGCTCGTCACGTAGGTAATTAACTTCAAGAGTTGTATCTCACCTTGGACAGAGGGACCCACTTGAGACTAAGAGACAGGACTGACTTGGGGTTGCGCACTTGATTAACCAGGCTGAGTATCACAGATCCGTCAGGATTCGTCAGGGGCCGGTGATATGGGTATCCCAGTTCCGTCACCCCGAGTGCCTAACGAAGGCAAAAAAAAAAAAAAAAAAGAGTCGTGAAACCATGAGATAATTCGAATCTTACTGTTCGCTCATGCTACCTGCTGCATGGCTAGAACGGTCTGCAGCAGCTTGATCCTGCCAACGGGGCCGCCACCGCCACCGCCGCAGCCGCCTCCGTTGTGAGCATTCTCGTTGGACGCCTTGGCCACTTCGTGTCGCAGGCGCTCCACGTCCCGCCAGCAGCAGCTGAGCCTCGCCAGCCAGTGGAGGTCGGCGGTCCTCGCGGCGGACCCACCGCCGCCGCCCCCTTCGTCGTCTACTTCCATAACCGGGAGGCTCTCGTCGTTGGTCATCAGCACCTGTAGTAGATATTAGTTCAATCCCCAGTGTAAAAAAAAATGGGTAAACCTTTTCGACATAATTTCCTGCATAATTCGGACCTCCTTGCCTAACACATAATCGCCATTATGCATTAACCGCACCTTGTCTTCGTGAAAAAAAACGCAGCAGAGGTAGAATCTGCCC
>JAAUYM010168461.1_pt1 | contig 10181 bp, 18 predicted proteins | sample 7278001 | NCBI WGS metagenome assembly JAAUYM01 (sample SAMN14350224, study PRJNA611818) | marine sediment metagenome | isolation source: surface marine sediment (1.8m) | place: French Polynesia: Moorea | collected 2018-08
GACGAGAAAGAAAGGAGAGACAAAGTCTGTACTTCCCCCTCTCACTTGCCTTGAAAGTTTGACGGCAAAGTTGGAGAAATTTTCGGAAAACGCTTTCTCTCCCTCTTTATGCTTTTTTTTCCCATTTCCCCTGTTTTTTTGTGTGTATGTGTACCTTTGCTGCCGCACTAACATAACTATACCATGAGAGAGAGAACAAAAATCTCATAACGTGGTTTCCTGCATTGCAATTTCGGAATGGCACAATATTTCGCGAAGGATGGGGGGGAAGGAAGGGGGGGAGGGGAGGGGCATTGTCGCATTCGGAGGTTGCGGCTCACGGTGTATCATACTCGTATTAACCCCCGGGCATTGTTGTGTGGCTGCCTACCCGACGGTTTTTTTGCCCCACCGCCACTTATCCCACGTGTGATTTCATTATGTATTCTTAAAAATGATGCCACGTCCAAAAGCGTCACTATTTAATCCTCCTGGGGTTATTCCTGTCAGAGTCAGAATTTTTGTAGTTGTCAAAATCCTACCAGCAATCATACCAGTTATCCACCAGCAATATTATAAGTTATTAGTGGGGGCCACAAAATGATCAATTATGCCACTACCTATATAGGGGATGGGGAGGTAGGATAAGGCTGGCGTGTTTTTTCCCAAAAAAAGTTCCGTTGGGTAGCACCGCTTTTCCCCTCTTATTCACGCGCAAAGCAGCCTAAATCCCCTCCTTCTCTTCTTCCTCTGTCTCTCTTGCATCATGGTAATAAAGGACCTCCTCTTCCCTCTTTCTCTGGCTAAAGGTCTCTCAAACGTACTGTCGAAAAAAAGTGGGGTGTGTCCTGCTCTTCCTCCACGCTTTGGACTCACTCACCCCTGACGGCGACGTTGGTGTGAGTGGTGGCCCTGGGCGGTCGCTCCCCGCCGTCCCCGCCGCCCTCCACGGTGCAAGTGTACCTGCCGCCGTCGCCGGTCGTCACTCTGCGGATGAGGAGGGACCCGTTGGTGAAGGCGGACTGCCGCTCGTTGGTCGGGAGGGTCTCGCCTGGAACAGGCAAAAAAAAAAACCATAGTCGAATAAATTAGACTGCGGCAGCTGAGAATTCGTAGATGCGGTTCAGATGCAACAGCAGCAGCAGCAACAACAGCGTAGGTAGGCAACAGCAACAACTGCCTGGAGTTGCCAGTGCGCATGCGCTACAGCGAATTAATAATGACTTCCTTGACCCCACCTCCTTTGGCCCAGCGCACCGCCTTGATGGGGTGTCCCCCGTAGGGGCAGTGCATCCAGAGGTCCCTCCCGGCCACCGCCGCCCGGTCGCGCATCCTCCGGGCCGACGGGGGTCCCACCACGTCCACCCGGCGGGCGCGACGGGAGCCGCCCAGGCGGTTGGACGCCGCGCACGCGTACCATCCGCCCTCGTCCGAGCGCACCGACAGCAGCGTCAGGGTCAGCGCGGAGCGCTTCTCGGTCGAATCATCCGTAGCAGACCCTTCGTCCTCGTCTTCATCTCCTCGAGTCAGGGTTGTCCTCGGGCCATCCTGGGGTTAGAAAAAGATTTTTTTTTTACTGTGATGTTCATTTTTTCCCCAACTACTACATTGCAACTAATCCTAGTGTTCCACCTACCCTGATTATCTCTCCGTCTCTTGTCCACGTGAGGCTGGGTTTCGGGTTACCCTTTGCGACGCATTTCATGCTGACCGACTGTCCGGGGCGAACCAACTGGTTGTAGAAGGAGTCCAACACCACCGGGACAGAGTCTAATGGGGAGTGGGAGCGAAAAAAAAAAAAAAAAGAACGGAGATCATCTATAGGTACATGTTCCAACTTCCCAAACAGCTCCTCTTGTTTTGTGAAAGGATTTGTTGTACGTACACTATTAGTACTAGTTTTTTTTTTCAGAATTACTGAGCTCTCTCTTTCCCCACAAGCCTGATGTGTGGGTGGCGTGATTTTTCGCCCGGCCTCTTTTGCATGCTTCCTTCTTCATCCCTTTCCCTCTCGACATTCCCTCGGCGTGTGCGAGAAGAAGCGTAGTACATGTTCTGTGTAGCTGCTTTCGCCAGACATGGGCAGAACAATACGTTTAAACAAAGTCTATCACGCTTTTACCCATTTGTTCCGATCACACTGGGGGTCAAAGTGGAAGAGAACTTTATGTGTTCTCTAAGTTTGGGAACGTCTTTGAAAACCATGCATGAGAAAAGGAGGCGCTTTAGATTTAGATTTCTACATTAGCATTTGCTGAATTGCTAGTGCAATTTTTAACACTGTCCTTTGTGTTCACCCAGGTGTGGGTTGAGCTATATATTTCGCAGATGGAAAGATGGGAAAGGGAGATTGGTCGTATCTGGTCTTTCTCTTTCTTTCTCCTCCCTCTTTTCGCGATTCCTGCACGCCATGTGACCGGAAATGGAGGAGGAAGCAGATCTTGCGTGTGCGGGTCCAGAAGAGTGTCATCATCCCGCCAGAACAGGGTGTCTCACCATACTCGCTCTTCTCACGCACGTGCTACCTAGTTACAGTATTCCTGCCGGCCACGACTCATACGTAGGTACGTATACATACACCCTGTCTCATGCGCTCAAACCCCCTACCCCCCCAGCCCACTCACTCTCACTCACCTCCCAGCTGGATGACCACCGAATCCTGCGCCCTCCTCCCTCTGACGAATCCGTCAGCGGTGGAGGTGAATCCCCACGGGTGGTGGTGGTGGTGGTGGTGGGAAGAGGAGGAGAGGGAGGAGGAGGCCGGGAAGAAGGAGATGGGCATCTGGGCCACGCACTGGTAGACGCCTCCGTCATCGCGGGACACCGAAGAGATCACCAGGTCCTGCGGAGGAGGAAGGAGGGGGAGGGGGCGTTCACTTCCGCATATTCATGAAATTGTTTCGTATGCTGGCATGGCTTGCATGGCGTGGATATGTCCCTTTCTCCTGTTTCTTGGCTTTGTCCTTCACCCTTCGTTTGCTCCCTCGTCCCCTCCTCTCTCCTTCTCGCACACGTTGTGAGCATCACGCGACGCTTGGGAGAGGAATTATCGGCAGAGAGGGAGACGAATTTCTTCCCCCCCTTACCTTACCTTACCTTACCTTACCTTACCTTACCTTACCTTACCTTACCCACCCTTTGCACACACACACGGCAAGGTCGGCCAATAATTTTTGCAGCTTTCACTTTCGGGACAAGTAAGTGTGTGCGTTTTGCGGTCGCTTTCTGGTGTTCCGCTCCAAAGGAAAAAGTTCCCTCTCTCGATCCCCCTTCCTTTCGTCAAGCGTCGTCTCCGAAATTGACTTTGTGAGGAGACAATTTGTACAAATCCCCTTTCCTTCCCTCACTCTTTTTCTTTCCCCTTCCGATCTCCGGATAAAGAGCAAACTCGATAGGGGAGCGAGGGGAAAAAAGTGGGTGATTCCTCCCTTTCCTCCATCAACTCTCATCCAGAAAGAAGCAGATGCTGGAAGGAAATGCGGGCCACACAGAAAGGCGCTCGACAAGCGTCTCCTCACTCACCTTGTTTCCCGCCGAGACCTCCTCCTCCTCCTCCTTCTCCCCGTCTTTGAGCCAGTAGACTCTCCCGACGGGTCTCCCGCTCACCTCACACCGGACGGTGGCGGGGGCTCCCACGTCCGCCCGCTGACGACCGGGGGAGACGCGAACTGTCAGAGGAACTGTAGGAAAGGATGGATTAACAAGGAGTCAAAGGACGGAGAGAGAACAAATGACAAAGTATTGAGTTGCCCAACGGTAGTTCTTTTGCGGATGAAAATGCGATTGCCCCATTTCCCCCCCTCCTCTTGGTCCTTTCGGTGTGGTGAAAGCAATCTGGAGAGGCAGCAGCAACTCATTCTTCCGCGTCAGTCACAGAGGCTTGGTTGGTCCGCCTGCCTATCTCCCATCTCTCCTCCTCTTCTCTTCTCCCTCCCCCGCTTTATTCCTCACACCAATTTCCCAGATGGCTTTTTTTTCCAGCGGAGGGACTGGGAAGAGTGAGGGGTTGAAGAGGAGCTCAGATCTGCTTTCATCCGCCAGTGTGACAATTAAGGTTGTTGACCCCAATTCCCCTCTTATGGAAAATAAAGTCTGGCAATGTTTGCGATGAAAGCGGAGAGAAGGGAAGAGGATATTCAAATTTACTAGAAAAAAAAGAAGAGTGGCTACAGTCGGACCCATTCAAGTGAGAATGGTCGGGAGCAGGCAGATTTTTCCAAGTATCCGGGATTCTCATTTGTCTATAAAGAAAATTACAGAAAAGTACCGTAGTTCCTTCACTAAGCGATGTCCATCCCACATAAGCGGGTTCGACGGTAGTAAAAATACTATACAAGACAACCCTGATGTGAGGTGTTCCACTGACCGTAGACGTGCATCACGACGTCCACCTCCGCCGCCCCCATCCGGTTCTCCGCCCGGCAGGTCCAGCGTCCGGAGTGCGAGGAGGAGGACACGTTGGGCAGCAGGAGAGAGCCGAAGGCGCCATCGTCGAAGCCGCTGACCCCGCGGGGACGGAGGAAGAGGTGACGAACCTCAGACAGGGGACGACCGTCAAGGAACCAGCTGAAAAAAAATATCGCATGAACAAAGTTTGCAGACAAGAAGAAAAACAACAAATACAAATGTACTGTACATTGATGATGGAAAAACACTATCGTTTTCCAAGCATACTACTGTACAATTTAAAAATGGTGGAAAAACGCCTGTGGTTTTTTGGTACGTCTGGCACACCTCTTCTTCTCCAATATTTCGCCTCCTTCTCTTCCTGCGAGCATGGCGATCCAAAAATAAGTTCTCTTTCTGCTACTGCCGGAATGAGCACACGTCTTGTACTGCGATTCCGCGTGAGAAAGTGTGAGGGGAACAATGGGTTTTCCAGACAGGATTTCTCGTTCCTTTTCTTTCGGCTTGTGAGTGTTGGTTTGGAAGTCAAGAGGAGAGAAAGAGGGGGGGAGGCGAAAGAGCAGAAAAACAAGGGAGGGAGATAGGGGAAAAAAGAGTGGGAGAAGAAGTGTCTCCAGAAGGCCTTTGTTGTCACCGAGGGTAAGAGGAAAGAGTTCACCACAAAAAAAACGGCGACAAAAGGAACTTTCAGTCTCCCAATTACACGAAATTTTCTCTCTTTCTCGCCCCATTGTGCGGGCACTCCTGTCGACAGCATCTTTCAATGGCCCTCTAGAATGGAGAGAAAGGAATTGTGGCAAGAAAGTTGGTTCTTGGTGTCAATTGTCTTTTTGAAGGAAGGAAGGGGGTAGAGGGATGACCTAACCCGACTGCCCCAACCCAAGTCCCTTCTCCTCCTCCTCCTTCCCAGGTCAAAGAGCTCCGAAAAAACATAGAAAAAGGTCCACTTGACTTTGATTAGACTTTCTTCGTGCAGAAAGGTAAGTGTAGAAAGGGCGTTGGGTGCTAATAAATCCCCCTTAATTGCACCTGGTCCTTCATTTCGGCACCTTTTTATGAGGGGGAGGAAGAGGGGAAGGAAGAAGAAAGGAAATCTGGGGAAAACTGCGAGTCCTAAAAACAAAAGGGCTTTTAGGAGACGCTAAAAATAAAAGGAGACGTCTCTCTCAGTGACCAAAAAAATAGTATAGTAGTATATGGTATTGAAAATTGTACTAATTTTTATTCGCCGTTCATTGAGCGTCGGAACTTAATTAAAATTGAAGTTGCATTGTTGTACGCATCAGGGAATGAGATTACCAAGTTTCTCTCTCATTTCTCTTCCCCTACCCCCAGAGAAAACAGGAAGAAGCAAAGACGAAGGTAAAAAACTTTATTTCAAAGTAAAGTTTTTTCGAGGGGAAGGAGAGAGAGAACAGAATATGCACCAAAAAGAAAGGGGGAAAGGAGGACTGAGGAGGCGGGGACGGTCGCGAGGAAGAGGGAGAGGTTTGGCAAAGAAGGCGACACACAAAAGAAGCCTTCGCTGTGTGGGATGTGTGTGTGTGGTCCAAGAAGGGGGGGGGAGAGAGAGAGGAGGAAATTTTCATGCATTTCTCGTCCTGCTATTTCGCGAATTTCTCGCATGAAGCTCCTTCCTCCCCCCCTCCTTCCTCCACCCTTTTATGACGCAGAGCAGCACGCACCAAAAAAAGAGAGGGGGGCGAATAATGTAAGAGAGGAGGGGAGAAAAGAGGGCCAGCGATGTCTCATCTTTTTCTTCCTCTCTTTTTGTTGGGCAGAAAAAACCTAAATAGCCATCTGTATCTCTATTGGACCCTGGAGGATCGTTTCAGAAGAGCCTGCCTGCATGGTATTGAAATTGACCCACCAACCCCAAGCACTCGGAAGGGAGGGAGTCTGTCTGTTTGGCCAACTTTCATCTCTTTTTTTTGCTCCCGCCCCTTTTGGCTCTAGGAATTTCACGGAAGAAAAAGAGACCATTAGGGGCCGAATTTCAAAGAGAGTCAGTCCCTTTTTGGGGAGGAGGGAGGGTCACTTTTTTTTTTAGAAGGGTCAATCGCTCTAAAATTTCTCCGAATTTCGAAATTTCTTTGGCAGCGAGGACTAAAAGTTGAGACATTTTTGAACAACTGTTTTCAACAACAACAGCAAGCAACACTAATAATGTAGTAAGAAATCTCTCAGAGCAAAATTGGAGAGGAGGCCAGTGGAGACGGAATAAAAGAGAAGATGGTTGATTTGCGAGGAAAAGATTTCTTCGTCCTACTCCCATTTTTTTGTGCCTTTCATTTTCGCTCTTTCTTGGTCCTTCCTCCTTTTTCTTCCTCCGGGATTATTCGCTTGCTGGTCACGCTTTCTGCTTCCTCCTCCTCCTCCTCCCAAAGGGACAGACACCTCCTCCTCCTCCTCCTCGAGCAAGGAATTGAGAGAGGGAGGGGAAGGAAGAAGGCTTGCGTAAGGAAAAATCATCGTGAACACTGAAAATGGGAGAGTCACATTAAGGCCTCATAATCAGTATAAAAATTTTGTTGTTCTTCTTGGGACACTCTGTACCACTGTATACTACACTATAGTAGAAGGCACGAAGCTTACAAGGAGGGAAAGAAGAATATCAAAAGGAGGAAAAGCTCCCTCTTCCTCCTTTCTAAAAAAAAAAGAGGAGAAGGGAAAGGAACGAAGAAAGGGAAGGTGCAATTTATGACCCCTGCTTTTCCTTGCTCCCCCAGTGATCTGCGTAGGAAAAGGAGAAGGAGGGGTCAAACTACGTAGTGGAAGGAAGAAAAGGACGGAAATAAACAATTGCGTTTCCGTCAACACTTTGCAGCAAGGACGGACGAACAAGAAGGAGGAGGAGAAGGAAAGAGGTAAACAGGATCCTCTTTTTCTGGCAATGGCCTTGCTTTGCTTCTTTTCTCTGTCCTTCTCTGCCTCTGTGTACATCTCGAAAGAGTGGTGGAAGGAGTCAGACAAAGAGGAGATGAGAAGAAGAAAAAGAGTCTTGTTATGTCCCAACAGCCCTCGTCGCCATTGTCTACTCACAGGCTCTCCCAATGTCTCTTTCTCTCTGTTTATAATACTACATACCATCCACTGCTACTGTGGTGGAGATGGAGTCCAATATATCTGAGAGGCAGTTGTACCGTAGTACGTAATACATACGGTGGGAAAGTATCGACTGCTTAAATATGGAAGGGTCGTAGAGGGATGCGTCGTAATGTCTCAACTTTGTCAGATTTCCCACAAACTTTGGTCGTGCGGTGTTTCCCGGCGTACCACGTACGGTACACGCACCATACGTACACTGACTCTTTTTCACTTTATCCCTCCCCCTCCCCTCCTCTTCCCCCTTTGGCCCTTTTCTCTTTCTCCTTCCTTTTCCATTCTGTTACCACGTCTCCATTCCTGTCCCATCTTTTCCTCTCTTTCACAACTTTGCACCCGTCTGCCACCCTCCCTCGATCCCTTCCCTTTCCCCTTCTCAGTCGAGACTCGACATAAGCCGAGGAGGGAGGAGGGAGGAGGGCTTTTTTGAAAGGAAGCCCATTAAGCGCCCAAAAAACTTTTTCCCACCCTTTCCTTTTCTTTCTCCGCATACACCTTCCTGTTTCTCGAGAGTAAGTGCGCTAGGAACAGAGGAAGGGGGTAGGTTTTTGCAGGAGCTCTCCCCCTCCTTTTCCCCTTAACGAAAGCCCCATCCCTCCACCCACCCAAACTTTTCTCCCCATTTCCTCTCCCTTCCCAGTCATAAAGTGCACAAGCCTCTTGGGTCACCATTTGACACCCCTCAGACAACTCCCTTTCCACCCAGCTCAACATCCTCCCTCCCTCTCCCCCATAACTCTGCCAGTGCTTTTCTCACCAGCAGACAGCGTTGGCTTTCTCTCTTTAATTCCTCCCCTCCCAACACTCCTCACTCACACGCAAGAACATGAATTGCGTGCCAAGATCTTGTTAAGGGGGAACTTTGTCTTACACGTCATGGTAGTCGTTTAACTAAGGGATTGTGGTTGGTCAATATTGTTCTGCAGTAAGATGTGTAAGCTGACAAATCTACCAAAAAACTGCAAAGAAACAGGAGGAGGATGCATTCTCTTCTGTTTTTGTTAAAAAAAAGCCAAAGTTCTTTAACTTGTTTGTCTTGCAAGAGGAGAAATCTGAGGAATTGTACAGAACAACCAGAAGGAATTAAAGAGGGAAAGAAGGAAAAAACAAGCATCGCAGAATATTTTTCTTATTCTCCTAGTATCAAGACAAAGAGTTTTAAGCACGTGCACTTTGCAATTTTTGAGCAGCAATTCACTGAACGCAATGAGAACATTAAGGAACAGAATAACAAACTTGTTCCAAGACCCTGATGGAAGGCAATGAAAGTCAAGTCACGTTCAGACAACCGTGAAGGAAGTGAAGAAGGAGGAGAGGAGAGAGAGGGGAAACAAGTTGGTCTTGCCATTGCAGCAGACCCGCTTTCTTGCTCTCCTTCTCTCCCCCCCCCTCCAATCTGCTCTCCATCCTTTAATTGCATCATGGGGGAGGGAAGAGGAAGGAAGGAAGCTCGGAGAGGGAGGAAAACAGCAGAGAGAAAAAAAAGAGAGGAATGTGGCTGAAAACATGCGTTGAACATTTTCTTCAGGATAAAAAAAAACCACAACATTTTACAGTAATACGTCAGTACATCGTTCTCTTATCCCCCTTTCCACTCACGTGTACTTCGGCGCTGGCACCCCCGACGCCGCGCAAGGCAGCTCCACTCGCGCCCCCTCCTCCGCCACCACCCTCAGCGGCGACGACGGCGACGACAGAGACGGTCGCGGCGACTCGATGCGAACAGGCACAGACGAAGTCAGTTGGGAAGGAGGACCCTGCTCCAAAATCAATCTGTTATGGGGAAAAAAAAGGACAAAAGTTAGTCTATACTAAACCGGGTTCTGCGTTCGTCATCCGTCGACAAATGTAAGTTTCTTTTTTTTTTTGCTATTTGTCCATTTCAAAAAAAAAATCTTATTCTGTCTGAAAGCAACGTCAGTCAATCTACTTCCGGCCAGATTGAGCTCTTTTTTTCTCCTTCCCCCTTTCTTCTTCTTCACTTTTTCTCCCCTCTCTCCTCCCTGGGGGTCTTTTGACAGATTGAGTTTTGCAGTGCCCACACAGCCTTCTACTCTTCCTTGTTGTTCAACCGGGAAGAAGAATTTAATGGCAGGAGGCGGAAGAAAAAAAAGATAGATGGGAAAGTGGAGTGCACAAAATGCAGCATAAATTCTAGTATAGTACGAGTAGTAGCGGTTTCAAGGCAAAAGTGATCAATCTAAAAACTTCCTCTTCCTCTTTTTTCAGTTTGCTTGCTTACACCAACATTGATGGTGGTGCATCATAATATCCCGTAGGCTGCTGCCCAACCCGACCAATCCGGCGCCTTGGTCAACACGGCACTTTTTCCCCCATTCTCCCATCAGCTATCCATCCTATCCTAACCGACCGACCGAGCAAACAAAAGCATTTCTGCCTCCCTCCTTCCCTCTTGACACAGTTTCGATCAGGTTACCCTTTCTCATTTCGCTCTCTTTTCCCATCTCTGGCTACACCTTGTTACAGCACGCTGTAATTTTACCGCAAGCAGGGAAAGAGAGAAAGAGAGAGAGGAATTTGGAGAAGCTCTAGAAGGGGAAACCTTTTTTCTCCTCTATTTCTTTCCACCACTTCCAATCCCTTTTCGTCCTCATCCCAATCAAGGAGACACATCTGAGTGACTCAGCTGGGGTGATTTAGAATCCAGAATAGTGGAAAGAAGTGTGCGC
>JAAUYM010035941.1_pt1 | contig 10178 bp, 14 predicted proteins | sample 7278001 | NCBI WGS metagenome assembly JAAUYM01 (sample SAMN14350224, study PRJNA611818) | marine sediment metagenome | isolation source: surface marine sediment (1.8m) | place: French Polynesia: Moorea | collected 2018-08
ACTTAGTTCTCAGTGACTTGATGATTGACATCTCAACTACTTTACTAACTCTGATTCCATTTTCCCATTTCTGGTTTTTGAAGAGTAACTTATTTTTGCGCAATGCCTAAAACAAGATTAACTAGTGATACCAATTCATCAATCACTCTTTAGCCCCCATCCCGGAGCTTCCCAAGCGCAAGCGTCAATATTCAATGTTTTAGGCTAAAGCCATTTTTTGTGTCATGTCTAGACCAATAGATAAATTAATAATCGTATTTTGATGATGGCAATTACTGCTTTTTACCGCATCAAGATTAGGCATTTCTTGTCTACAGCTAGGGCAAAACCAATAGTCTCTACGACTACTAAGATGATGCAGCATCTTTTCAGAACAACAAGGACAAGTGATAGAACTCTTCATAGTTATTTAAAAAATTAATTTAATCTTACAAAAAATAATGAAAATCTAATTTTTCGAGGTAAAAATTTCCTTAGTGAAGGATTTAGGGAACTATCTCAAACTAACTTGTGAATTCTGATTTTAGTTTGGGGATCAAGGAAAAAAACTTTTTAAGCTTTTTAAGTATCTTGTCTCAGTTCAACTTCAATCTTACTTTACAAATTTGAAGAACTTGTGAAGAACCGAGCAAGATTATTAAATACTTTCTGAGGTTATAACTTACTTTAAAATCTATGCCAATTCCAATTTAGTCTCTAAGATATTAGTTATTAGTGTGGCAAGAGTTACCATATCACAGGGTTTCGCGATCGCTGCTACGATACCCAAACTATTATAGAATCTGCGATCGCTACTAAAAATTCTTTCCGTTAACAAAACTATGGGAATATCTTGAATATCAGGATATTCCTGAATTTTTTGTAATATTCCTAATTCTTCTGAATTAGGCAAATTTGTATCTAACAAGATGACATCAGGCTGAATTACTGCGATCTGAGTCAAATCTTGAGAGTCTAAGTTAGCGACAAAAACTTGCCATCCAGCAATTTCTTCCAAGCTCAGTTGAATGATTCGCCTCAAATCCTTGGTATTGCTGAAAACCATAATCAGCTTCGGTTTTAGGCACAAATTTTCTTGTTTGACGAGGGACTCCGCGAGTTCGGCATTTGACTTTTCTCTTTCTACTGAGCGTTCCGTAATAGCAATCATAGGTTCTCATCGAAATTCATAATCTGATTTCTCATCAGACCTTAGAGATTAAACATGAGGAACTTGTGAAGATGAAAATTAGTTATCTATGTTTACTTATTATTTGTTTGCCATCCTAAAAAACCTATGATCTGACTAGTCAGAGTTAGAGAATCAAAAGGTTTAGTAATAACTCCTTTTGCCCCTGCATTATAGAATATTCTGCGATCGCTTGCTTGAACTTTGGCCGTGATAAAAATTACTGGAATGTGTTGCGTTTGAGGATTATTTTGCAATTTTTCCAAGGTTTGTAGACCATCAAGGTCAGGCATCATGACATCTAATAAAATAGCATCCGGTTGTTCGACTTCTGCCAGAGCAATACCCTCTTTACCAGAAGAGGCGGTAATTAATTTCCAGCCAACTTCCAAGTCAAAACAAAAACTCACTAGAGTTTGAATATCTTCCTCATCATCAATAAATAAGATCAGTTTTGAAGCCATCTATCTTAAAAAAGTTAAAAAGTTAATCTCTTATTATTACTTACTCATACTTTAAGTTTACTAAGTTTACTAGCCCGATCGCCCGTTGGCTCGATACAATTTACAATGGAGTTAAAATCCTGAGAATTGGAGAGAATAAGGTTGTGGCTAATAGTCGTCGGGTTTCTCGTGTATCTTCCCTTATTAAACGAGAAGTTAGTCAAATGCTCATCAATGGAATCAAAGATGACCGTGTGGGTTCGGGAATGGTTAGCATTACAGATGTAGATGTTTCTGGAGATTTGCAGCACGCTACAATCTTTGTCAGTATCTATGGTACAGAAGCAGCTAAAGAAGAAACAATGGAGGGTTTACGAGCTTCTCAAAGTTTTGTTCGCCGAGAATTAGGTCATCGCATTAGACTAAGACGTTCCCCAGAAATTATTTTTCAGGAAGATCGTTCTTTAGAAAGGGGAGACGAGATGATCCATCTGTTAAACAGGATTAGTAAAACTAGTAAAGAAACAGAAGATTTATCTCGTTAAAATTGATACTATCTACGAAAAATTGCCAAATATTCATGAGGAGCAGCCCGAGGACGGCACTGACCATTCCTAATGAATTAAAGAAACAAGTTAAAACGTTGACCTTCTGCTTTATCTCTTGGTGCGCGTCTCTTGGTCAGCACCGGGAAGGGGGGAGTATTTTGTCAGGTTCTATTGGTTCAACGCTAGAAATTGAATTGTTATCCCCCAGTCCCGCCCTTGCTGAGGTTCTCCCCTTTCGTCCCGTCAAGCGGGATAATAAGGACAAGCCTCAGCTTATAGAACCACGCTATTGGGGGAAAACCTCACCAGGAAGCTGCCCAACTAGCTGCTGCTTCGGCGTAGCTAGAATTGGGAATCGCCTTCCTTTAGGTAGGCGAGGATGTCAATCAACAACGATTCTGGCCCACAATCCCTGTAAGGTTAACTGTTTTACTAAATCTATAGCATTATCTTCTTCGCTAAAAATTCCGACTTGAATAATATTTCCTTTAATAAAAGCTTTCGGTTCAACCTCTCTGACTTGTTGCAAAATAAAATTACTCTGGCCAAATACTTCAACTTTATAAGTGGTCGTTGTTGAAGTTGGGGCGCTAAAAATATATTCGTTTTGAGAATTTTGAACAGTACCACGGGAAGGTTCGAGATGATCCGGAGGCGCAATACTTTCTTTGGTATTGATAATTACGTTGGGAGGAGATAAAGGCGGTGGGGGCGGAAGATGATTTTTAAGGGGCGAAGAAGTATTTTGAGCTATCGCGTAGGGTCTCGCTTTCGGCATGCTCCTAGAATTAGCTAAGCAACTTTCTACTAAAAGAGTATTAACTAAAGCACACAATATCAAAATTAATAGAGAGCCCGTTTTACAGATCAATAAGTGATTGAGAAAAAAAGCCTTAATTGTCATAATAGATAATTAGATTAGAGTGAATTTACTATAAATGTAAGTATCCTGATATTTACAATATTTACAGAGCTTAATCTTCCCCTTCTAGTTCCTGTAAACAAGTTTTTTTGTGTAAAGAAGTATGAAGAAAATCGTGGTTGGTTTATCTGGTGGTGTTGATAGCTCCGTAGCTGCGGCTACTTTACATCATCAAAATTATGAAGTTGTAGGCATTACCCTCTGGTTAATGAAGGGGAAAGGACAATGTTGTTCCGAAGGAATGGTTGATGCTGCGAGAATTTGTGAACAATTAGCAATTCCTCATCATATTGTTGATAGTAGAGATATCTTTCAAGAAAATATCATTGATTATTTAGTATCAGGATATGAATCTGGGGTAACTCCCCTACCTTGTTCTCAATGTAATCGTGCTGTTAAATTTGGACCGATGCTGAACTATGCTCAAGCAGAATTGGGTATTGATCGAATAGCTACTGGACATTATGCTCGGATTCATTATGATAGCAATAGCGATCGCTATCAACTGTTAAGAGCTGTAGATCGCAAAAAAGATCAATCCTATTTTCTTTATGATCTCACTCAAGAACTACTAGCAGGAACCATTTTTCCCTTAGGAGAACAAACAAAAGAAGAGACTCGCAAAATTGCCGCAGAATTTAACCTTTCTACCGCCGATAAACCTGAAAGTCAAGATCTATGTTTAATTGAAGCTCACGGTTCAATGCAAAGTTTTTTGGACAAATATATTAACCAAAGAGAAGGTGATATTGTCGATCTTGAAGGAAAAGTATTAGGAAAACATCAAGGAATTCATCACTATACTATTGGACAACGTAAAGGTTTAGGGATTGCCGCCGCCGACCCCTTATATGTCGTCAAATTAGATGCGGTCATGAATCGAGTTATTGTAGGCGATCGCCATGCGGGAGGTCGTTTAGAATGCAACGTTAATCGAATCAATTGGGTTTCCATTGCCGAACCAACTACACCTATTCGAGCCGAAGTACAGATTCGCTATCGTTCTCGACCAGTAACCGTTAATATTATTCCTCTAGAAAATTCTCGTGCTCGTTTAATCTTTGATGAACCTCAATTTGGTGTTACTCCAGGTCAAGCAGCCGTTTGGTATGACGGAGAAACTTTACTTGGCGGAGGCATTATTGAGCAATAATTTAGGAATTATTAAAAACGAACAAGCAATTATTAAATAAATAGAGAATAGTTGACACTTTTTTGAGCAATGCTCTTAATATTAAGCCAGATGTTAATAGTCTAAAAATATGAATAGTTTACAAATTCAAATAACAGAACTCGAAGATAAAATAGATAGTCTTCGCAAACTAGTCGAAAGGATTGGTGAACAAGTTAATATGTTAGTTAAAGAAAAATCATCAACTCCCAATGCCTATTCTTTATCGGCAAGTTATTCACGGAATAATTCTGTTACGAAAGAAACAGATCATGCCTATTCTCTTACTCATCATAAAGATATCATTATGGATGAAAGTAATGAAACTAGCATCAGTTCTTCCCATAATGACTCAGAATTATCAACCGAAATTCAAATCCGTCGTCTGACAGCTCAACTAACTGCTGCCTACAATCGGATTGCTGCTCTAGAAGAGCAATTATTAACTTACAGAATCCCTTCTTAAATTTTGATATCTCGTAAATAAATTCTCAATGGTAGTAAGCAATTGAATGGGAGTCCAGCTTTGTACGAGGTGGGCAGAAATTGCGCATCCTCCTGCACCCACTCCTTCTTTAACATATCCTCGTTCATAAGCTCGAAAACTAGGATATTTAGCAGTATCAAAATGAAGTCCAGTGGCAAGTAGCGGGACTCCCTCAATTAATCTCGCTAACTTAATAGTATTGCCTGTAGCATCTTCTGCAACCCATCGGGTTGTCCCCACAACTATTTCATCCCATTTAACTTCCAGAGCATAATAATTAGCGATCGCTTTAATTAAAGCGTAAACAGCTAACATTTGACTTCCTCCAGCTAAGATCACACCTCCATGAAGACTAGCTGCCATTGCCATTCCTGCTGCGACAATTTGCATGGGATCCCCCACCGCAGCCACCACAGAAAAAGGATCAATCCCTCGAGCCGTTTCAATAAATTCTGCCTTGTTTAAACCTTCTTGGACAATGGATAGTTTTTGAGCGTGATTACATTGGGGATGACTGCTATTAACCATCCCCGCAGCTTCGATACCTAATCCCATCAGTAAAGCTAAAGCAGTGGTGGTCCCCCCAACTACGCATTCACCGATGATTAAGTAATCTGTAGTAGCTGCTAGTTTTGCTCCCCATTGCCAACCCTGGTGAAAAAGATGTTGCACTGTCTTCATTGCCATCGCCTGTCCCGAAGAAAGACAATGAGCTATCGTGCCACCTAAATCTATGGTCTCTACGGGCGGTTGATGTAAAAGACCAGCATTGAAAATATAGCTAGGAATAGCTAAAGATTCTATTACTGCGCGGGAAATAAAGACAGGAGAAACCCCTGTATGCAAATAGGGTAAAGGATATTTAGGGTGAGATTGTACTCCTGCATGTAAAAATTCGGCATCAGCTATAGCTGTATACTCGCGATCTTGAGGAGTTGCACCAGCTAAGGAAATACCAGGAATCAAACCTGTTGCGGTAAAACCTAAAATACAAGCAAAGCTACAATTTTTTCCTTGATATCTTTTTAGCCAATCCTGTCCCTGTTTTAGTTGAGTGTAAAGAAAAATCATTAACGTCATAATATGAATTAAACTGAGCCACGACTCGCGCGTTCCTTCCCAGATGTCCCGGTTAATTTCATAATTGTGCTTAGCCTAAAAGCTGACTCTTGGATGTTGATCGCGATCAATAATGTCAACCAATCAAGCGCTCGTTAATATTTAAAAAGCTAAGAGCCAAAAACTAGGAAATAAATGAACACAACTAATTAACATCCAGCGTCATTAGTAGTCCAACAAAACTTGTACCCATTGAGGAGGACGCGGAATCGGATTTCCCAGACGATCAAAGAGTATCAGAGCCACTAAATGTACGGCAAATAAATAAACCAAGTTATTAACCATAATCATGATTAAAGCCAAAATCTGAATCAGTATAATATCTGGCTGTGCCAAAATTCCTATTTTCAGAAATAGCCAATCCGCAAGTTGGGTAATTTGGGTCATGAGATAAACCCAAAGATCTTCACCTAAAAGGATCGAAAATAGCCAAAAGCGAAAGAATAGCCCTAAACTGCCAATTAATGACCCCAAAAGAACCGAAAATGACCAATGAACTCGGCGACCCCAACAAGCCCCTAATTGGATTCCTATCAAGCCATAGGGCACAATAAAAACAATACTGCGAATTGGTCCCATTAAGACAGATAACAACAGCATCGATACCCAAGCTGACATCCATCCCGCACGATTTCCTCGTCTTAAATAAACTAAAGCAATAGGAATTGGGAAAAACAACTTAAGAAATGGCCCCAAAGGAAAATAATAGTTAATTAACCAAATCAAGCTAGCTGTACTAGCTAAAAAAGCTGTCTCAACCATAACTACGGTATGAGTGGACAGAGTTTTTTGAGTTTTTACTTGATTGGGATATCTTGGTTGAGAACCACAATCGGTTTCATTTTCATCAATCCAATTGCCATAATCCATTGGGGCTTTAGGAACAGATGATAGTTGATTGTCGTGTTTTTCTGTTGACATAAAAAAGATTATAAGGATTACATTGCTTCGAGTTGCTCGGGGCATCTCAATACTATATCTTTTGCCTCTAAATACTACTAATAGCATTTTCCAAAGCTAAAACATCAGGTACTCGTAGCCAATCTGCATCCCTTTGAATCAAACCTTTTTTCTCCAACTTGGTTAAAACTCTGGTTACAGTTTCTCGAGCCAATCCGCTTAAACTGCTAATTTCTCGATGGGGTAAATTAGGAATTTTTTTGCCCCCTGCTGTTTCTTTTCCTTGTCCTTCAACCAGAAATAAAATAGCATCTGCTACCCGAGAAGTACTATTAGCTTCTCTTAATTGTAATCTGCGATTGATTTGACGTAGTCGTCTTGCCATCAATTGTGCTAAACGGACTCCTGCTAGGGGTTCAGTGGAAAGAATAGCCACAAAATCTTCTGCGGGTATCCTGCCAATAACGGTAGAAGTTAGAGTAATAGCATCAGTAGAACGGGGTTTTTTATCTAATGCTGCCATTTCACCAAATATTTCACCTTTACCTAAGATATTCAGTGTAACTTCTTTCCCATCGAGATTATAGGTACGGATTTTAACCCATCCCTCCAAAACAAAATATACAGAACCCCCCCAATCATTTTCTAGAAGGACCAGCTGATTAGCAGGGTGAGAGAGACTTACAAAACGGTTGGTGATTTTATTTTGATTCTCCAAAGATAAACTAGCAAAAAAAGGAATTAACTTTGTCAGCTCTTCAATACCAAGATTTTGCTCTAGATAACTAGATTTTTCTTCCATCTAACGATCACGCTATTGCTAAAGGATATCTCCTTTTTAGCATCAAAAATGAGATAGGCAACAGAGACAAGCAGTAAGAAATGAAGGATGAGGAACAAAGAAACTAAATTTTACCAAAGAAGATTACCTTCAACACAAAGTTAAGATTTTGAAAGCATCATGAAGATTACTTAATCAAAAATTCAAGAAACTATTACCCTTTCATGAAGATTTGATGAAGTTGATTTTTAGGTATAAATATCGAGATAGTATCTCTCTAGATTACTAATGAAGCACACATATTTTAATAGGCTCACACCTAATTTAATTTTATAAAAATCTCTTATTCATAAAATCAAATTGGCCAATGAATTCACCATTTTCTTTTGCTGTTAAATTTAAATTAGCTCACCCCCCAGAATCCTTATCAGGCAATCAACAATTCATTCATCCTTCCGTAAATAGTAAAGTAAAACGCTTTATTGATATTTTAGGTAGTTTAGTTGGTTTGAATATTACTTTGTTATTAGCTATTCCTATAACTATAGCAATGCAGTTTGATAGTCCTGGTCCTGTGTTATATAGTCAAATTCGTTGTGGTTTAAATGGCAAGAGATTTCGAATTTGGAAATTTCGCTCCATGATAGTCAATGCGGAGCAGCAAAAACATTTAGTTGAAAATCAAGCTCAAGGTCATATTTTTAAAAATGATCGAGACCCTAGAATTACTCGTCTAGGTCATTTTTTACGTCGGACTAGTCTCGATGAATTTCCCCAATTTTGGAATGTCCTCAAAGGAGATATGAGTTTAGTCGGCACTCGTCCTCCTACTCCTGACGAGGTCTCGAACTATAATCAAAAGCATTTACGGCGCCTTTTCGTCAAACCAGGACTTACTGGAGAATGGCAAGTAAAAGGTCGTTCTAATGTTGCGGATTTTGAGGAAATTGTGGAGATGGATCTCGATTATCAGCGTCAATGGTCGATAATATATGATATGAATCTAATTTTAAGAACTGTCTTTGTGGTGCTAGCTCGGAAAGGAGCTTATTAGAAGTAATTAACTATAAGTTTTTGAAATTAAGATTTTGGATTCACTTTGAAGAATAAACATTTTAATGAATCTTCCTACTTGGATTACTTTATCTCGTCTTTGCGGATTACCTTTTATTCTTTATCTATTAGAAAATCCCACTGCCACAAATCGTTGGTTGGCAGTGGGAATTTTTGTGGTGACTGCGGGTACAGATTGGTTAGATGGTTATCTGGCTCGCAAGCTTGATTTGGTGACTGAACTGGGAAAGTTCCTCGATCCGCTGGTAGATAAGTTACTAGTATTGGGAAGTCTGCTCGCTTTAATTGAATTGCAATTAGTTCCTGCTTGGGGGGTATGCGTGATCTTAGCCAGGGAATTAGCGATCGCAGGATGGCGGGTTAACCCCAATTTAACTGGTGATACTAAAATCAGTGGCGCTAATATTTGGGGTAAATTGAAAACTGTTTCGCAAATTATTGCGATCGCTCTTTTAATGGCTCCTTTAGCTAATCCTTGGGATTTATCGGGATTAATAGTTTTCTGGCTAGCGGTTATTATTACAGTAGTTTCCGGTTTAATTTATGTTCTCAAACCATAGTCGGGAACTGCGTCATTTTCGCGATCGCGATCTTTCATCTCAACCTAGTACTCAGTCAAGGTAGAGATGAGGAATAGAGGCAAGCAGGGGAAGCAGTCGAAGCTTCGGGGGCAGGAGGAGTTGTTTCCCAGAATTTATTCCTCAAAACAAAGTTGACGTTCTACTAGTACTGGATAAAGTTTATCAAGTTAAGATGCAATACGGACAAATTGAAGCTATATGGATTAAGCGAGCAAAACGCGGCCCAATGGATGCGGTAGCAGAAGCAGAAATGATTGCTGGGAAAGGATTGGTGGGCAATGCAAACCAAGGCGGACGGCGACAGATCACTATTATTGATGCTGCGGTCTGGGAACGAATAATGGAAGAATTAGGGGCAACAATTGAGCCGTCGGCACGACGCGCTAATATCATGGTGCGTGGGTTAGAGTTAGCAAATACTCGTAAACAGGTGCTGCTGCTTGATGAATGTCGCGTGAGGATTTTTACCGAAACCAAGCCCTGTGAACGAATGGATGAAGTTTTGCCAGGTCTGAAAGCAGCGTTATATCAGAACTGGGGTGGTGGTGTTTGTGGTCAAGTAATTGATGGTGGTCGGGTTCGAGTTGGGGCAGTGGCGAGATGGGAAAACTGACCTCTGAGTTGAATATTCAGATAAGACAAGCAATCTTAGCGACAGAATAAAGTCCCCAACCTCTCCCTCAGCCTAATGTTTCTAGAATTTGTTCATCTAGAGAGAAATCAATTTCTGCTCGATCTCGCCCTGAAGCTAAATAATCATTAGTAAAAGAGTCTTTCAGTCCTGATACTAGATCATATTCTGGTTGCCAATTGAGATCATTCATAGCTTTATTAACCTCAGCAAAGAAATGTTGTACTCGAATCGGAAAAGCCTTGCGTTTGCCAAAATCAAATTGACTAGGATCGTAATGAACTATCTTAACTTCATCGGTCGATTTGCCAGCTGCGATCGCGCAAGCTTTAGCTAACCCATCAAAAGTTATA
>JAAUYM010095278.1_pt1 | contig 10177 bp, 13 predicted proteins | sample 7278001 | NCBI WGS metagenome assembly JAAUYM01 (sample SAMN14350224, study PRJNA611818) | marine sediment metagenome | isolation source: surface marine sediment (1.8m) | place: French Polynesia: Moorea | collected 2018-08
CCCCTCGCGGTAAGGGGAAGTGTCGAAGAAGTAGGCGTGGCCCGTCGTCACCTCCAGCTTGCCGCGCACCACCGACATCAGCGTCACCAGCTCGCAGTCCTCCGCCATCATCAGCTTCTCCTGCAACGGCGGGAGTCCCCCTGCGGTCCCGGCGCCGCCGGCGGAGCCCTCTCCTCCGGCCTCCCCTTCTGCCGCTGCGCTCGCCGCCGTCTCCAGCTGCTCCCTGGCGATGGCCTTCAGGTCCTCCTCGGTCAGCCCGTCCTCCGCGCGGTCTTCCCTCGCCTGCACGGCTTCCTTCGAGATCTGCATCTGCAGGAGCTTCGCCTGGTTGGCTGACGTGGCCGACGACGACGGCGCTGACTTGACGTTATCCCTGGCCTGGCTGGCCTCCAAGTGCGGGTTGAACTGCTGGTTGGGGATGAGCTTGACACGCATCCTCAGGTGATTCTCGCTCGGCGCCAGCTTCCAGTACTCCCTCTCCCCGTCGCCGTCGCCGCCACCGTCACCGCCACCGTCGAACCAGGCTCCGCGGGGGCCGAAGTACAGCCTCTTGCTGATTTTCCACCGCTTCCTGATGAACCCGAGGTGCGACCGGACCTGGCTGATGCCGTTGTTGTAGCGCAGCCCTTCCGCTCGGACGGCGGCGGCGTGCGGCTCCAGGTACCTGGCCTGGAACGCCAGCTTGCTCTCCCCGATCTCTCGCCCCCGCCGGTGGGCCGCCACCTTGGACTGCTCGTAGCACTCGGCCCAGAAGACGTCCATCTCGTGGGGCAGGTCGGCGAGGAAGCCGGCGCGGTGCTCTTCTCGCAGGGGAAACAACTTCTTTTCCTGAAAGTGTGCAAAGTCAAACAGAACTTGATGTCCCTAATACTTCGCAGAGGAGCCATGTCTAGGCATGTAGGTTGCACATATACCTACATTTTCAATAATTTAATTGTCTTCTACCTGGAAATACTTCCACTCTTCCGTGTCGAAGTATCGGAGCAGTTCAGCGACGAAGTCCTCGTTCTCCCGCTGTTGCCTGAGATTGAGCGAGGGCAGCTGCGTACTGATGTGCAGCTGGTCCTTGGACTTCTCCAGGAGGGCCTTCATGACGGGCGCCAGCGAGACCCCTTCCTCCTCCTCCGCTTCTCGCTCCTGTCCTCTCCTCTTCTCCATAATCTCCGCCACCCTGGAGATGAGGTGGCCGTTCTCCCTGGCGGAGCTGGCGCCCCTGGTCAGCACGAGAGCGTGCAGCTTGGCCGTGGCCATGTTGCGGATGGCGACGTCCCCGGCGTCCTCCGCGCACTTGAGCAAGACGTCTACAGCCATCTTTGTCATGGCCTCGCGGTGCCGCTCGGTGGCGTCCTCGTGCTGCTGCTGCTGCTGCCGTTCCACCAGCACCTCCACCAGCGCCAGCACCCCGTCCAACAGCGACTCCGTCACCTTCCGGCCGAAGTCGCCCCCGTAAGGGTCCAGCACCACAAGGTCGTACACCCATTGCATCACGTGCTCCGCGGCAGCGGCGCTCTCCGACACAGCAGCTGAGAGAAAAAAAAAGGTAGTTATGCTTTTACTTGTACTACATACTACTATAGTAATATGTACTGTACGTACAACTATATGTACAATATGTACAATGTACATGTATCTACTATGTACAAGTATGTACAACATCAACTGTAGTTGATGAAGTCCTGCCACAGTACTCACCAGCGGAGGAAGATGGTGAATGCGTAGCCTCTCGATGGTCCGAGAGGACAGCCTGGACGCACTGCTCCGTCAGCCGTCGCTTCAGCTCCACGTGACTCCGGTACAGTTCGTTGTTCAGGCCCAGCATGTTGATGCATGCTATAACCTTGAGAGGGGAGCACAAGTTTTCTTAACATGCCGTACCTACATTCTACCTATGTAGAACAGTACATCAAAGACGGTACTGAATGAATTCTTTCTTTGATTTTCTTATCAAATTACGCTCCAGGAGGAAAAAGCATGTCGTACTAATACGAAGCTTGTCTTCTTGGTTATTCGCCTAGCTACATCTCTGCATGTAAGTGGGATGCAGAAGACCACTAAAAACCCAAAATGTTTTACCTGTCCGCGTTCCCTTATGATATCAGCAGTAGTACCGCGCAGTCCGCGCCACATAACGGTGAAGAGGATGTTCATGACCAGCTGGCACAGCTCCTCCTCTTCTCCGTCAGCCTTGGACGAGTCGCCCAGGACAGCCTTGGAGGCCTCGCTGGCGGCCAGCTCGGCATTGACGACCTCGATGTCGGGAATGTCCTCGACGGAGGCCGAATCCCCCGCGACGCTGGCGGCGCCCCTGGTGGGGGTGGAACATTGGGTGTCCGCCCTGGAGATGGAGACGTCCTCCGAGCTGGCGGACGGAGACTTGCTGGCCTCCAGAGTGAGGTCTTCGAAGCCAAATTGGTCGTAGGCCTGGAGGTAGTGCGGAGTGGGCTCGGAATGCGAGAGGTGGGGCATCAGGAGCTGCTCGGAATGCGCGGATCCGGCACTGTTTCTCCTCCTGCCTCCTCTGAGGTCCTCCAAACCAGAGTGAACCCGGTCCAGGATCTGCTGCGTCCTGGATGCGACTGCGTCCTGGGTCGCCTGGACGGTGCTGCTGACGTAGCCGCCCACGTTGGTGGCAGCCACCTTCTTCTGGGTGCCGCTGACCACGGCGCCAACCGTCGATCCCACCAGCTCTAGCGCGTCGCCCGCCGGCTGGGGCAAGTACTGTTTGGCCGTGCTGGTGGCCATCTCGATCAAGTGAGTGGGAGAAAGGGGAAGGCCGGCGCCGCCGGCTTCGTCCACGGACTCGTCGATGGAGACGTCCGCCGTCACGTCCGGCTTCAGTATCTTCTTCACCAAGAGCTTGGTGAGGCACTCCTGCCAGCCGATCTGCTTCGCGAAGTTCTGAGGGACCTCTGGCTTGGCGAAGAGACATGTCATGACTCGGCGGGCGGCCTCCAGCTTGATGGACACGTCGGACCACTGCAGGTGATGCACGAGGCCCAGCACGCCCTGGTAGGAGACCGGGTGGTCGAACAGCAGCATCTGGTCCAGGAGCAGCAGGATCTCCTCCTTGGTGACGGATGCGCATTCGCCCTTCCCCGACTTCTTAAACCAGAGGTGCAGGAACCCCAGGTATCGAGCCTCGGCGAGGTGCATCCTGTACTTGTGCCTCAGGGACACCCTGCTCGTGCGAAGCAGCACTGTCAGGAGTCGCAGCAAGGAGCGCCGCAGGGAAGGGGAGAAGTCCGTCTGGAACAGTTGGCAGTAGAGCAGGTCCGCCCTCTTCCGCTCGTACATGATGAGGAACACCTGGTCCCTGGCCTGCTTGTTGTCCAGGTAATGCGCCATCGTCTCGCTCACCTCCCTCAGGAGTACCTCGTTCTTCTCCGCCAGCAGAAAGGCCACCAGTGGATTCACATCCCTGGAGGTGACGTCTCTCTGCAGGAAGAATTTAATCAGGCCCAGGAGGGAGCCCCGGATGGTCTTGCAGTCTTCTTTGGAAAGCTTGCTGACGTCTTCGGCGGCGTCCACGGGCGCGTAGTGCCTCCTGATCACGTCAAGGAAGAACTGGATCCCGAACTTCCTCCTGAAGAATTTCCGGTCGTCCTTGATTATGGTGGACAGGTACTGGATGTGTCCGATCTGCACGTGGAACTCCGAGCGGGACCAGATGCGGAAGTCGAAGAGCAGGCTGTGGTAGATCTGGTAGAGCAGTCGCTGGTCCCCGGCCGCCTGGGCCAACTCCACCAGCAGCTGGGTGGCCATCAGCACGTTGACGTCCACCAGCCTGGGCCGGGCCTCCTGCAGCAGCGCGCCGATGATGGCCACGCCGCCGCCGCGCATCAGCTGCTCGTGGTTGACGGTGTGGCCCGACACCAGGTTCTTAACCAGGGTCAGGAAGCCCGAGACCGGATTCTGCTCCAGCTTCCAGTCGGAGAAGGAGCTGGAGGGTAGCAGTTCCCACTCCCCTCCGCCGCCGCTACCGGCGGCGTTCACCTCTCCTTCCACAGACAAGGACCTGTCGCAATAAATCATCTTAAACTGTTCTCTAAAATTTCAGCTTAAATTACTACCACATGATGACTCCTTACCTGTCTTTGATACTGTCACTGGACTCGTCTCTCAGAGAGAGGTACCCGGTGTCGGTCGCATCCTCGTCACTAGAGGCGGCCGCCGTCTCCAGGAGCGGGAAGAGCGCTTGCACTCCACCTATGCAGTTCACCACGTCCTTCACGTCCTGTGTAAAAAAAAAAAGGTTTTCTTTTCTCATCCACAGCTCTCTTCCCCCCCTCCCCTTCCTCCACCTCACCTGCGTGCTGAAAGCCTCCGCCAGCACCTGCGCCTCAAACCGCGATGGGTCGTGAAGATTGGGACAGGACGCGTCGTGGGCGGCGCGGGCCGAGTAGAAGAAGACCACCCGGTTCTGCAGGTCGGCCGTGTCCGCGCCGACGCCGCCGTCCACGTCGAAGAAGAGGCCCTGGTTGGGCCCGGCGGAGTAGAGAAGCTTCGCCTGGGAGGCCGTGATGGCGTCCTAACAGGCAAAAATAACAAAGTAGTACAGCACATTCGATTTCGGCAAATGAAGCGATTTTATTAATAACAGTGACAAACTGTCAATCCCCCCACAGAGTTGGCAAAATGGCCCACTTACCTGGAAGCAACAGATGGCTCCGAGCTGTCCTCGCAGCGAGGCGGCCCTGCCCCACAGTTGGTCCTCCAGCCCAATCAGGGTCCACTTGACCCGCGGGTCGTTGGCGCCGCCGTTGCCGCCAACCGCCCCCTTCAGGGTGCCGGGCAGGTTGACGACGCCCGGAATGCCCATCTGAGAAAACGGGAGTTCAGAAACTTTGTTTTGCTGTTGTTGCTGTTGTTTCAAGTGACTCTTGACATCTCCTGTACCTTTATTGCATCCATGATCCCGTCCTTGAGGCGGTGCTTGCCGCTCCCCTCGGCCAGGTTGAGGGCCGGAATGTTCCCCCTCCTGAGCTCCGCCCCGATCTGGCAGTAGGAGATGGGCTCGCCGTTGAGGGCGGGGTACTTGAGCGGGCACTCCAGCCTCCGGTGGCCGTCCACGTAGAGGGCCAGGGAGCTGCTGCCGAAGGGGCGCTTCCCGACGGCGTGGGAGATGCCCACGCAGTGCCACCGCTCGTCGTCCAGCGGGTGGTCGGTCAGCGGGACCGCAAGGAACTCCTTCTTGTGCGCCACGGCGGCCACCTGAAATTTTTTTCCCCCCTCAATGTTGACGGCTTCAGGATTTCAATAATTACTGACAATAAATCATCCCCACCAAAACTCCGCCCGAAGTGACGAAAGCCTCAAATCCGTTTCCCCCGCTCGTGTAGACGCTGTAGAGCTGCCTCCTCCGCTCCCCCTCCCCCGCTTTCGCCGACGTCGTCGCCGCAGGGCACTTGTCCAGCCTGATCCAGCAGTGGAAGGTGAACCCGGCCGCCGGCCCCGTCCAGTCCCGGATGGTGGGTACGCTGAGCCCGCGGGAGTCCGGGCCGACGTCGAAGTACCTCCGGCAGGCCTCGAACCCGTCCCGCCGGGCCATGGACGAGATGACGTGGATCACGTGGCTCTTGTACGGGAACTTCTCGTCGCCGTTGCTGCCCCCGCTCCCGGGCCTGAGCAGCATGATGAGCTGCTTGAGCTCGTACGGGCTGATGGAGTGGGTGCCGAGCGCCTCCGCCAGCTTGAGCAGCTCCAGGGCGCTCCCGTGGCGGAGTCGGCGGTGGGCGCGGAGGCACTCGATCACCTGGAGCAGCACTCCAGACTGGCAGCAGAGCATCCTGCAAGGAGAGAGAGGGGTTGGAAGTGCAGCGATATCTATTCAAAACTGTTGTCTCTTGTTAACAGATGTATCGTCAGCATTCATCTAGTTATTACAGTGGAAATTCTGACCTGTTCTGCACTTTGGACGAGCAGACTCTCCGCAGGGCCCGCGCCAGCCAGACCTGCGTGTCCGGGTCCTCGTAGTCCGTCTCCCTCATCATCCACCGCAGGAGGTAGGACACCGGCTCGATGTTCCTGATGAGCGCGTCCTCCGCCGCGCCACCCTCCCCGTCGACGTGGGTTGCCATGGCCAGGAGGGCCCGCAGGGTGGCCCCGTCCGGGGGTCCGACCTCCCCCACGGTGTCGAACAACCTGTCGTAGCCGCCGATCTTGGCCATCCTCTGGCGGGCGGCGTCGCAGCCCCTCAGCATCAGGCTAACCCTGCCGATGGCCACCGGCAGCAGCGCCCTCTTGTGCTCCGCCCCCATCCGCGCGTCCTTCACCACCTCCAGCAGCGTCTCGATCATCCCGTGCTTGGCCAGCAGCGCCTGCAGCTTCTCCGTCGAGGAGAAGGACTCCTCCTCGCTCTCTGGAACCGCAGAGGACCGGCGCAGGATCTTGGAGATCATGCCGACCCCCTCGACCATTGTGGCCAGGCTGACGGAGTCCTTGGAGGACAGGGCGGAGAGAATCTGCTGGTACTGCTCGACCAGGAGGGAGATGTCCAGCTGGCGCTCGTCCATCGGCATCTCGTGGAGGACCTGGAAGACGCTTCTTATACTGACACTACTACTAATACTGACAATCTGGTAGAGTTACGAAAAAACACATAATGTATGTATAGTTTTTGTGTACATTAATATTTTGCACTATTACTGTCAAATTGCAACATAATGGTATATTTTGTGCACTATTACTACGTAGTACTACAGTAAAGTAAGTTTTTTTTTAGAATACGGCTAAAACCGAAGTGTTGCATGATCGACAAAGGCTTACGCAATATGCTCGAAGGGTTATACTACATGAGCATAGTACGTTGCAATTTTTATTACACACGCATCCATCCATTCGTCATTTAAATCCCCGCCTCACAAACTCGCAACTTTTACTGTGAAAAAGTAGCTCCTTAGCTCAGACTTTATTAATACCGGTACGTGTCTCTAACGGTATACCTACAGTAGTAAGTTACATGTACGGTATACCTCAATTTGAGGCTTTCGGACTTGACGAGACATCTTACTTTGGCTAGGAATGCTTTTGCACTCCTTGTTCGTTATCTTGTACTAGTGTATGGCTTAGCCGCCCTTGTGGCTTTCCCTGGGCTCACAACTTTAGTTGCATTGCATCCACAGTTCAAACTGAATGAAGTTCACTAGAAAAGATGGATTCGTCAGAAGAGAAGAAAAAGGTGATATAAACATAAGTACGTACGTACCTACAATATTTTGTGTACGTATTTTACAGTACGTACTATTTCTTTCCACTTTCAGGAGCACGACTGCGACATACATGTCTACAAGAGGCGATGGTACATCCTGTCCGTGTTCTCCGCCTACTGCGCCTTCCAGGGCTACATCTGGAACAACTTCTCCCCCATCACCTACGCCCTCCAGCTGGCCTACGACTGGTCGGACGGCACCATCGCTCTGCTGGCGAACTGGGGACCCATCGCATTCGCCATATTCACCATTCCGTTTTCTTACGTCTTTGAAAGGTTTTCGGCCATGAAACCTTTCCAATGACCTATCGCCAAACCTGAAAATCCCTTTCAGGTTTGGTGCCAGAGCATCCGTTCTCCTGGGAAGTCTGCTGGTGGTCGTCGGGACCGCCGTGAGGACCCCGTACGTGGACGACCCGGCCTTCCTCACGCTGTGCCACGTGGGCAACTTTATAAACGGGGCTTCTGGCATCGTCGTCATGTCCTTTCCGCCCTTTGTGTCCGCCCTGTGGTTCCCAGAGAGCGAGAGGATATTCGCAACGGCCTTCTCCCAGGTGAAACCATTCATAAATCTTTTTGCAAATGCTATCTACAACTGGAGGAAAGACTTGCGTCTAGGCCTTAAACATCATTGGCGTCGCTCTGTCCCAAGCCATGGGGCCGGTTGCGGTTCCCTTCGACGACAAGTACAACGACGACGACGTTGAGGTGCCTGACAGCGTGGTGGAGGACACCAGGGACGACATTCACAACTACATGATCTGGACCGCCGTCATCTCGGCCGTCATCTTCATCGTCCTGGTCATCTACTTTCCGGACAAGCCACCGAAGCCTCCCAGCAAGAGCAGTAGCGTCGAGAGGACGGACTTCCTCAAGGGCTGGTCCACTGTGCTCAAGAGCCGGCCCATCTGGATGGTCTGTCTGGCGTACGCGGTGCCCGGCGGGATCCAGATCGGCTGGCAGGCTGTCATGGCCATCCAGCTGGAGCCGCTAGGCGTCACAGACACGGAGGTGGGGGATATCGGGTTCGTGGCCATGTTCGCCCAGGCCCTTGGGGCCGCCACCGTGGCCCTGACCATGGACCACTTCAGGGACAAGATCAAGGTCTCCGTCCTCGTCCTGCTCACGGCCTCCTTTGTCTGCTTCACCTGGCTGGCCCTCATTAGCTTCGAGATCATTCCCTACAGCCTGGCGCAGCTCTACATGGCCGTCATCGTGGGCACGGCCACCTACTACTCCTGCATCCCCCTCTTCTTCGAGCTCTCCCTGATGATCTCCTACCCTACTCCGGAGGGCCTAGTGGGCGCCTTCCTGACGGGCACCTACAACGTCATTGCTATGATCTTCCTGCTCATCATGATGATACCGGACATGGACGTGACGTGGGTAAACTACGTCCTGATCGTCGGGACAGCCGCGGGGATGCCGCTTATCTATTTGGTCAAGAAACCCAAGGACTACCAGACAGGCAAAGCAGACGCTCCTTATGAGGTGTCTACGACCTGATCCTAGTAAACAACTCTAATTGAACAAATCTAACTCACGCGTGCAATTATACGTACCAGTGGTAGATTGTAAACACAAATTTGATTGACAGACCTGTATCGATTTTGCGGAGCAGTAGATAGCGGCGATGTGAACGTTCTCCGAGGTCTCTCCGCTCTCCCGGACAGTCTTGAGGATCATCTTGGTGGTGGCGGGCGAGATGGCCTGGACGGCGTTGTGGCGCGCGCCGGAGACGACGGCGCCGAACACTGTTAGCATCTCCTCGGCCAGGGACGGGAAGCGGTCCGCCAGCGCCGTCTCGAAGCACTCGTACAGGAACGGGATGGTCTCCTGGTGGAGGGCGACCGGCGTGGGCGGCAGCTCGTAGTCCGGTGTGCCCCCGCCAGGAGGTCCGGACGTCGACCCGTCGTCGTCGCTCTTGGCGGCCAGGAAGTTTCTCCACCGCAGGAAGGGGTCGTAGATGCTCTCTAGCAGGTGGCAGCTCTGGCAGATGAAGTCGTCGATCTCCGCCCGCAGCTTCTGCTGCGCCATCTCGGCGGCCACCTTCCCGCGGCCGAAAAAGGCGGACTCCATCTCCAGCAGGTGCCTCAGCAGCAGCGAGTCGATCTGCGTGACCAGCGGGACGAAGTCCATCGAAGACACCAGTGGAATGTTATCACATTGCCTGGCAGAAAAGAGGGAACATTCTTTACCTTTACGGCGAGAAAATCCTGTCAACTTGGTTCAGACCTGCAAAGTATGGTGAGGCACTTGACTATGTCCTTTGCGTGGGCGACGGAGCCGCGGTTGACCTCCCCCTGCTCGGCTTCGTCCTTGGTGATGAAGAGGAACTTGCTGCAGGCCACCATGAGCTCGTCCGGCAGGTCCTGCAGCGGGGGCCCCTCCTCCCGATGCCCCTGCAGCCGACTGGACACCAGCAGCTCCCAGTTGGGGCACACCTGTCGCTCCCACTGGCGGACAAAGTCCGAGACGAACCGGCGGAAGAACTTCTCCTCGTTCTTGTCCAAGTAGTCGGCCCACACCTGGTTCAGCGCCGGGTCCATCTTGAAGAAGACCACCCTAGAGCGGTTGGGTCGAGCGTCGCCGCCACAGCCGTCGCTCCCGGCAGAGGACGACATTCTCTTTGCCACAGTGTTCTATCTGGAAAAATACGAGAGGGAAAAAAACGGAAATGAGCTCAACTTTTTTTTTCTTTTTGCCGTCGTGGAAACCGTCTCGTTTCCGAGTCCAGTAATTTATTTTTTTCTTTCTTGCATAGTCCATCATTTTACTTTTACATTTTTTCTCGAGAATTTTTTTACTTCACTGTGTGTACGTGCTCATATTTTTTGGGAGGAGAGGGGAGGGGGAGGAAGAATCAATGACAATTTGGTTAGGTGCTTCCTTTTAAAACAGCATGGTCGTGGGGGAAGGGGAGAAAGGAGAGAGTACTGCTAGTGTACTAAAACGAGTGCAAAATCAAGA
>JAAUYM010181630.1_pt1 | contig 10176 bp, 13 predicted proteins | sample 7278001 | NCBI WGS metagenome assembly JAAUYM01 (sample SAMN14350224, study PRJNA611818) | marine sediment metagenome | isolation source: surface marine sediment (1.8m) | place: French Polynesia: Moorea | collected 2018-08
CCCCCCCCCCCCCCCCCCCCCCCCCCCCCCCCCCCCCCCCCCCCCCCCCCCCCCCCCCCCCCCCCGCGCGCCGCGCCCACTGTACAAGGAATTCACGTTTGATCAATGCCCGCCAGCCTTTCCATCCGTGGAGGGAGAGAGAGAGAGCTAGAGGGAGGGAGGAGAGAAAGAGGCCTCCTTTTTCCTCTTGAAGGCACAATTTAGGTTTTGGAGCAACAAACTGGTTAATAGTACAATAACCGGAATCCAAAGCTTTTCTCTCACACACACACACACACACACATGCTTCCTTGAGAAGCTGAGTCAAGACTGATCTCGAGCGTTCGTCGCCATCCTCCGTCAAGATGGGGGAGAGCAGCGACCCTCGGTACGACTTCCTGCAGGACTTCACGCTGCGCTCGCTGCGTCTGAAGCCGGACAAGTGGGCGCGGATGCTGGTGTCGGACGAGCAGCGCAACTTCATCACCAACTTCGTGGAGAGGGGCCACCCGCAGGAGCTGGTCATCAGCCAGAACTTCTCCGGACACCTGGTGTCGCACACGGACTGGCCGTCGCCGCTCAAGAACAAGGGAGTCTACTTCGTCAAGAGGGATCCGGTATATTAAGTAGTATACAGCTCAGCATAGTTCAGAATTTTTTAGTTATGGTAAGCATATTCTTAAGAAAAAAAAAGACACCACCATGCACCCTTGTTGTATTAAGGTGGGTCTCCCGCGAGGTGACGATTTTCGCCGGTCGCTGGTCTGCGGAGACATCCATCCGAACTCCCTGGACCACTTCTGCGCCTGGGTGGAAGAGGTTGGCGAAGACGGACACGCACATACCCAGTACGTACACGCACATGGAAAAACAACTGACATTGTTTGACCGCCGAACAGGTGATTGCACCCATCCTGAAGAACGAGAAGAACCTGGAGAAGTTCCCCAAGTGCGTGGCCGACGACATCAAGCGGCAGGTGCACGAGCTCTCCACCGCCGTCTACCAGGTGAGGGAACGAGGACAATTTCCTTCGGTAGAACACGAATAAGTGGAAGAAATGCTTAAATGGTAACCAAGAGAACCAATTTAGGTGTCTACTACCTACATAGCTACAGTATATACCGCATTAATGTCATGTGGGTCAATATGCCTAACTTTTCGTGTTCTACGGTGCTGTAGAAAGACAATAATTTTTCTTTTTTTTCCATTTTTTTCTGGGAAACGACGATGAGTGGGATTTGTTGTTTTGCAGATTCGGGGCCACATCAAGGGGAAGACCCTCCTGCCGTTCCCGCAGCAGGGAGCCAAGATCATCGAACAGGAGGAGGCAAAGGTCAGCTTTCTGATGCTCCCTTCTCGACTTCGTAGTACCAAGTACAAAGGACGAGAAAAGAAACGGAAATTGAAATATTTTGCCTGCCTTATCCACACAGGTGAAGGTGAGCGGCGGAGAGGGTTGCGACATGACGCTGAAGAACAACATCGAGGGCATCATCATCAAGTGGGCCTACCAGTGCGAGGAGGTGCGGGAGAATCAGTCAAGCAGTGTGACAGATGAAATTTTTCAAAATAGCAAGAGTGGAGCCCCGGAATAGCAGAAAACTCCCGAGTCAAATTTTAGCCAACCTTAGATTAGAATTTTTAAAAATGCATGAAAAATGTGATAGCATCTGGCAAACCTTTTTCCATTTCCCTCTCCTCCCCCCATTTCAGCTGTGTGTGCGATCCCTGTTCTTGAAGTGTCGTAGTCGTCGTTGTCGTCGTCATTCTCCTCGTCCTCCTCCTCCTCCTCCTCCTCTCCCTCCTCCACCGCCGCCACCGCCGCCGCCGCAATTTTAAAAGTAGATTTGTTTAATGGAAATTTCTCTTTTCTTTTTCTACCAGGTCCTGAGCAAGGATTCCTCCGAGCTGCTGAACGCCCCCGGCAAGTACCCAGGCCCGATGACGGAGATCAAGTTCTGGGAGGCCAAGTGCATGAACCTGGAGTCGCTTTACGAGCAGATGAAGGCGGCCACCACCAAGAACATGGCCTCAATTCTGGAGCATACAGACAGGTTTTTTCAATACTTTTTTAATACACTTCTGCTTCTACAACCTAGTAATTAATGCACTTTGACTGAAAAAGATCTTGTTGGCACAATTCGCATTCCACCTTTCAGCGCCTACTACCCGGTGTTCCGCTCCATGCTTCGCAACGTGGTGGCAGCCCTGAACGAGGCTCAGGACATCACCCTCTACCTAAAACCTCTAGAGCAGCACTTTCAGGTTTGACGTTTGCGCCCGCTAATAAACTATCTGGAACGTGAACTTTCACATATATGCGAAATCGGAAGGTGCCAGCCAACAATTTTTCCACGAGCATTTTCATGTGTGCGCCACCACTAGAGCTTGGAGCAGAGCGACTTCCCCGACGTGGTTCCCCAACTGCGCCCGCTGATGCACTGCGTCTGCGTCGTCTACTCCACCTCCAGCTACTACAACTCGCCCGCGCGGATCATCGTCCTGCTGACAGAGACCTGCAACCTGCTGGTGGACACCGCGAGGAAGTACCTGGACCCCAACTCGCTCTTCCAGGTGGAGGTGGAGGAGGCGCTGGACAAGGTGCTGATGACGCTCAAGATATTCAACAAGTACAAGGACGCCTTCAGGGAGTTCAAGGGGAAGCTGCCCACATACTACAAGGTCAGACCCAGTCCAGACCTTCAAAGAGAGAGAAAAAAAAGCAAGATGTTGCGTGCGTAATCCTCAAATTTTGATCTCAGGACGATCGCAAGCCCAAGACATGGGACTTCCAGGAGCACCTGGTCTTCAAGAGGTTCGACTCCTTCGTGGACCGGCTGAACATCATCAAGGAGTTTTTCAAGACGGCGCAGCAGTTCCTGAAGCTGGAGAAGGTGGAGATCGGCGGCATCCGCGGCAAGGCCCTGAGCAGCCGCATCAACAACGTCCACGAGGAGTTCAAGGATCTGTACGGGGTCTTCTCCAACCGCACCTACGACAGCCTGGACCCGACGGACGACTCCTTCATCGGCGACTACGAGCACTTCAAGACCCGCACCTTCGAGCTGGACCGCAAGCTCGGCGCGGTGCTCGGCCGCGCCTTCGACGACTGTCTGGTCACCGAGTCCATCTTCAAGCTGCTCCAGATCTTCGGCTCGCTCATCCAGAGGAACCTGATCGCGCTGGAGCTGTCTGGCCGGATGCCCATGCTGGTCACTATGCTCAACCAGGAGATGGACGAGAGCAAGGTCATCTACACTAAGCAGATGGCAAGGATCAACTCGAAGGGGAAGGCCGTGGTGGACCGAAACATGCCCTCCATGGCCGGACAGCTCAAGTGGGCGCAGGAGCTCAAGACCAAGATGTCCTTCTCCGTCAAGGCCTTTAAGGACCTGAACCACCCAATCTGCTACCGCGACGGCGCCAAGCTCGTCTTCAAGAAGTACAAGGAGATGATGACGCTGCTGACCGGCTACGAGGATGACATCTTCCTGAGGTGGAACGGCGGCATCTCCAAGAAGATGACGCAGAACCTGAGCCGCTCCCTGGTCACGCGGGACGAGGGTAAGGAGGGCGAGGACGAGCTGGACGGGACGCTCAGGGTCAACTTCGGGAAGGACCTCATGTCCGTGTTGAGGGAGGTGCAGTACCTCAGGAAGGAGTTCCCCTCCAGGGAGTTCCCGCCGGTGGCCGCCGCACTCTTCCGCAGGGAGGACGCCTTCAGGAACTACGTCAACAGCCTGGACCAGACGGTGCACCACTACAACAGGCTCAAGACGTGTACCAAGCCGGTGGAGTACAGGCTGATCGCCGCGGAGGTGGCGGAAATCGACGCTATGTTGGAGAGGGCGGAGCACGCGCTCAACTGGAACTCGGAGGGTGAGGAGAGAAAAAGATAAAACTGCACAGTCGAATCCGCTTATCTGGAAACGATTGGAAGGAGTTCAAATGTTTCACTTCTGGAATCTTCGCACTTTTCCAAACAATGTTGTAAGATAGTTTTTCAACCTTTTCTGATCTATAATTGATCTACTTAATCCGTTTCTAGGGATATGGAACTACATGGAGAAGCTGCGCTGCTTGGTGATGGACCTGAGCTTGCGCGTGAGCAAGGCGCAGGAGAACGTGGAGACGATCAAGACGCTGATGCAGCAGTGGAAGGACCAGCCTCTCTTTGTCAGGAACGACGAGCACCGGTCGGAGGGACTGCTCAACGTCAAGGGTAAGTGATTTATCGAATGTTAAGGAAATGTGATATCATTAATCATCTAAATAATTAAAAATTGGAGTTTTTGCAAGCGATTCTTGCAGGGAAAGGAGTGTGGCCTGTTGTAAACAAGCCACACTCCATACTTCGAGCCTAACCGCCTTTCGCTCCGCCATTTCCCGTTCGGTGTCTCCTGTAATTTAAGCCCGAATCTTTTCAGACATGCCTGAAAAGAAGAAGGCCCGTTACGAGCAGATCGAGAAGGCCGGCAAGAGAATCTCCGGGCTGGTGAAGGACTGCCAGAGGTACTTCTGCGCCTCGGAAGACTCGGAGGACTGGAAGCGCTACCTCTCCCACGTAGACGAGGTGGTCGTCTACGGGCTGCTCAAGACGGTGGCCTCCAGCATGAGCTACCTGCTGGACGAGACGGACCAGGCCATTACGCAGGGCGTCCTCATGGAGGTTCAACTGGAGCTGGCGGAACCGGACATAATCTTCCAGCCCTCCCTGGACACAAACATTGTGGACAACCTGTACGACCGCATCCGCGGCTGGATCGACGACATCATGCACCAGTGCCGCCTGGTGGAGCGCGTGGCGGTGAAGGAGACGGCGGCGGAGGTGACGGCACAGGAGGAGGAGGAGGAAAGGAGAAGGAGAATGGCGGAGGAGCTGCACGGGGACGACTTCAAGCCGGACGCGACGGATGACCTGTCCAAGCCTCCAGGTTTCTCCTCCTTCTCCTCCTCGTCCGCGGTTCTCCCGCCGTCGTCGCCCAACAACAGGAACGTCTCCTCCTACAAGCGCCACTATTACGAGGTGATTGCGCGCAACCGCGAACTGCGCGGGATGACAGAGCTGCTGCTGCACCGGGTCAAGTCCGTGATGAACCTGGCCAACCGGCACAAGCAGACCTTCATGGAGCACTCCTACCTGTGGACGGAGAGCCGCACCGAGTACATGCACTACTTCCTGGCCTACGGACGCCAGCTGACTCAGGAGGAGCTGGACGCGCTGGAGGAGGGGGACGACAAGGCCGTCAAAAAGCAGTACCCTACGCTCGATCAGTTCAGGGAGCAGATCGACTACTATGAGGGCGTGCACGACCAGCTGAAGAACATGGAGACCACCAGGGTATTCCACCTGTGGTTCCGCGTGAACGTCAGGCCCTTTAGGATGGCCCTCCTCAACAACATCAAGCGATGGAGCCACGCCTTCAAGAAGCACCTCACGGATCACGTGGTGACGAGTCTGGCGGACCTGAACGACTTCATCGACAAGGCCGATGAGGGTCTCATGACGCAGGTGGCCGAGGGCGACTACGACGGGCTTATCAAGGTCATGCAGTTCCTGCAGGTGGTCAAGGAGAAGCAAGCGGCCACCGACGTCATGTTTGAGCCGCTGCACGACATTATCGACATGCTGAGAAACTACGGCGTGGCCATCCCGGAGAAGACGCTGGTGCAGCTGCAGGAGCTCCCGGAGAAGTGGGCCAACACCAAGAGGCTCAGCGTCATCGCCAAGCAGCAGGTGTCGCCGCTGCAGACCATGGAGGTTGGAAAGCTTAAGAAGAGGATCAGTGACTTCGAGCAGAAGCAGGTGGAGTTCAGAAAGAGCTTCCAGAGGATGAGGTTCTACCAGTTTAAGTGCCGACAGCCATACGACCTGCTCTCGGAGGCAAACAGCATGATCGACGCCATGGAGACCGAGATGAAAACTCTCAGGGTAATTTAATTTTTAAAAAATTGGGGGAAAAACACTTGGTTATTGCACTTTCCAGGAAAAAATGTTTGAAATTAATCTAAACGTTTGAATGCAGGACTCTGCCAACCTGTTCGAGGTCTCCGTCCCCGGGGCCCGTCTGCTCCAGCAGTGCCGCCGGGAGATCAAGATGCTGAAGCAGCTCTGGGACTACATCTTCCTGGTTCGCACCTCCATCGACGAGTGGAAGACCACACCATGGAAGGACATCGACGTGGAGAACATGGACATGGAGTGCAAGAAGTTCTCCAAGGTGAGGGAAAACGTTAAATTAACTGGCAAAAATCAATTTAAGTTCAACGAGACTGCGAGAAATAGTAAAGTGTTATGTGTACGTTCACTGCGTTTTCTGTCCAGAGGCTTAGATTTGTAAATGAGGCGGTAAGTGATTGAAAAACATAGTTTTGAGATCGGCGTGGCCTTCGGGAGTGACCCTCAAACAGCGACTCTAAATCATCTTCCCGCAGACTTGGTCTCTCAAATGGGAGGTACTACTACTTACTTATACTTTCCATCCATTTTAGTCACAGCATAATGACAATAATAAAACCTCTTGATGTTGTTTCACGTTAGTCTGTAGTACGCATTTTCCCCCATCACATCACATCCCTCCTCCAACTCATGTCATCTGCCGTTAATGAGGATGTCATGCGTGCCCCCGAAAACTAAACAAATGTACCGTGCGTACGTAGCTTGAAAAGCTATCTACGAAAAAAATAACACCACGGGCTCCAAGCAACACCCGTTGCGAGAACTAAATTATATTGTCAGATCGGTGTGAAACTGTTTCCAGCTATGCGGAAAACGAGGGTAGCGCTAATTTCCGTACATACATTAATCTCTCTTTCCCAGGACATCCGTGGCCTGGACAAGGAGATGCGCACCTGGGACGCCTTCAACGGGCTGGAGGTGACGGTGAAGAACATGCTGACCTCCCTCCGGGCCGTCGGGGAGCTGCAGAACCCAGCCATCCGGGACCGCCACTGGCAGCAGCTGGTGGCCGCCACCAAGGTCAGCTTCGTCATGTCCGAGGACACCAGCCTGGCCGACCTGCTCAGTCTCAACCTGCACAACTTCGAGGACGAGGTTCACAACATCGTTGACAAGGCCATCAAGGAGATGGCCATGGAGAGGATGCTGAAGGAGCTGGAGATCACCTGGTCCGCCATGGAGTTCCAGCACGAGGTGCACGCCAGGACGGGACACACCCTGCTGAGGACTAGCGAGGAGCTCATCGAGACCCTGGAGGAGAACCAGGTGCAGCTGCAGAACATGATGACCTCCAAATACATCGCCTTCTTCCTGGAGGAGATCTCCACCTGGCAGAAGCGCCTGTCCATGGTAGACCAGGTGATCAGTCTGTGGTTCGATGTGCAGCGCACCTGGTCGCACCTGGAGTCCATCTTTATCGGATCGGAGGACATCCGGAAGCAGCTCCCCGTCGACTCGCAGCGCTTCGACGAGATCGACACCGAGTTCAAGGCCCTCATGGTCAAGATGGCGCGAACCCCCAGCGTTGTCAGGGCCACCAACGTCAATGGCCTGGCGGAGAAGCTGGAGGTCATCCAGTCGCAGCTGTCGCTCTGCGAGAAGGCCCTGGCAGAGTACCTGGAGACCAAGAGGCTGGCCTTCCCCAGGTTCTACTTCGCCTCCTCCAACGACCTCCTGGACATCCTTTCCAACGGAAATCAGCCCCTCAAGGTCTCCAAACACCTCACCAAGCTCTTCGACTCCATGGCTAAACTGAAGCTGCGGGAGGGCAAGTCCAAGTCCGGAAAGGGTCCTGCCGCCGCAGCCACGTCCGCGGCCGCGGGTGCTGCCACCACCAACAGCGCGTGCGCCATGGTTGCCAAAGACGGCGAAATGGTGGACTTTGACCGCGACTGCCTCTGCGAGGGGCAGGTAGAGGTCTGGCTAAACCGGCTGATGGACACCATGCGCTCCACCATCAGGCACTACATGACGGACGCCGTGGCCATGTACGAGGAGAAACCGAGGGACCAGTGGCTCTTCGACTACCCGGCGCAGGTCTCGCTCTGTGGAACGCAGATCTGGTGGACATCGGAGGTGGATGGAGCTACCTATTATGTTGCTGTATAGTAAAGGACTAGGTGGAAGGCGCTAAATTCTAAAATCTGCCCCAATTCAGGTCGGCATCTCCTTCGGGAAGCTGGAGGAAGGCTACGAGAATGCCATCAAGGACTACTACAAGAAGCAGATCGCCCAGCTGAACAACCTCATCACGCTGCTCCTGGGGTCGCTCTCCAAGGGGGACAGGCAAAAGATCATGACCATCTGCACAATCGACGTACACTCAAGGTGATGGTGTAATTGTACTATGTGTTGGGGAGGGAGAATGTACAGTACTTTTTTTTAACGTCAAATTGAAAAAAAAAAAATCAAATTTGCAGAGATGTCGTGGGTAAGCTGATTGCCAACAAGATCGAATCCGTCCTGGCGTTCATGTGGCAGTCGCAGCTCAGGCACAGATGGGACGAGAGCGAGAAGGCAAGTTGCACTACCATTTTATTTCCAATATTTAAAATTCGTACATATAACTAACATCACTAAAATTGTTTTATGTACATTGTAATCACCACCTTCAGCACTGCTACGCCAACATCTGTGACGCGGAGTTCCGCTACTGGTACGAGTACCTGGGCAACACCTCCCGGCTGGTGATTACCCCGCTGACGGACCGGTGCTACATCACCCTGACCCAGAGCCTCCACCTGGTGATGGGCGGTGCCCCCGCCGGGCCCGCCGGCACGGGCAAGACCGAGACCACCAAGGACCTGGGCAGGGCCATCGGCATGATGGTTTACGTTTTCAACTGCTCCGAGCAGATGGACTACAAGTCCTGCGGGAACATTTACAAGGGGCTGGCCCAGACCGGCGCGTGGGGATGCTTCGATGAGTTCAACCGAATCACGGTGGAGGTGCTCTCCGTCATCGCCGTACAGGTCAAGAGCATCCAGGACGCCATCAAGGAAACCAAGAAGGTCTTCGACTTTATGGGCGAGGAGATCCCGCTGACCCCGACCGTCGGGATCTTTATCACCATGAACCCTGGGTACGCCGGGCGCGCGGAGTTGCCGGAGAACCTGAAGGCCCTGTTCCGCCCCTGCGCCATGGTGGTGCCGGACCTCGGTCTCATCTGCGAGATCATGCTGGTGGCCGAGGGCTTCCTGGAGGCCAGGACGCTCTCCAGGAAGTTCATCACCCTGTACACTCTCTGCAAAGAGCTCCTTTCCAAGCAGGACCACTACGACTGGGGACTGCGGGCCATCAAGTCCGTCCTGGTGGTGGCCGGGGCCCTCAAGCGCGGGGACCCGGAGAGGCCGGAGGACCAGGTGCTGATGCGCGCGCTCCGGGACTTCAACCTGCCCAAGATCGTGTCGGACGACAACCCGGTCTTCCTCGGGCTCATCTCCGACCTCTTTCCCTCGCTGGACGTGCCCAGGAAGAGGGAGCTTGACTTCGAGAAGGCCGTGAAGCACGCCGCGTGCGACCTGAAGCTGCAGCCGGAGGAGAGCTTCGTGCTGAAGGTGGTGCAGCTGGAGGAGCTCCTCTACGTGCGGCACTCCGTATTCATCGTCGGAAACGCCGGCACGGGCAAGAGCCAGGTGTGGAAGACGCTCTTCAGGACATTCATGAACCTGAAGAAGAAGCCGGTGTACTGCGACCTGAACCCGAAGGCGGTGACAAACGACGAACTGTACGGCATCATAAATCCCGCCACCAGGGAGTGGAAGGACGGGCTCTTCTCCGCCATCATGAGAGACCAGGTGCAACCTCTTAACGTCTGGATTTTTTTTTTCCTGTGGAGGAGGAGGGGGGGCTTCCCAAAAATACTTACGTACTAATTTAGCGCTTTGAATGCCCAAAAAGGCCAACCTGACTACGGACGGCCCCAAGTGGATCATCCTTGACGGCGACATCGACCCGATGTGGATCGAGTCCCTGAACACCGTGATGGACGACAACAAGATCCTGACGCTAGCCAGCAACGAGCGGATCGCCCTCACGCCGGACATGAGGCTCATCTTCGAGATCTCAAATCTGCGCACGGCGACTCCGGCCACCGTGTCGAGGTGATTAATATTTCACAAAGAATGTAAGCCAACGGCCGTTGTCGTGTTGGACACACCAGTTCCCGTTAGATCACTGAAGTTAAGCAACATTGAGCCTGGTTAGTACTTGGATGGGTGACCGTTCAGGGCTGCCA
>JAAUYM010012964.1_pt1 | contig 10172 bp, 13 predicted proteins | sample 7278001 | NCBI WGS metagenome assembly JAAUYM01 (sample SAMN14350224, study PRJNA611818) | marine sediment metagenome | isolation source: surface marine sediment (1.8m) | place: French Polynesia: Moorea | collected 2018-08
AAACGTGTGCGCAAAACTTGTACGTGTTCCGACTGAGCTCCCCATTTATGCATGCCACCCGTTGGTGGTTGGGAAGGTGCAAAAATGCCAGCTTCCACTTATCAGGATTTGCCTGTAGCTGTGCCAGTATTCTCGGCCTTCTTTCTCCCCTCTTCCTCCTCCTCCTCGTCATCATTTTGTGGTGTTGGTGGCTTTCTATATTGCTTTCCCTCCCTCCTCCTTCTCTCTCTCTCTCTCTCTTTCTCTCCTCCTTCCCTGCAAAAGATTGATGTGCTTTTCATTGAATTATTTTTTCCACAGCCACGCTTTTGCCTCTTACCCTCCCCTCTCCCGATCCAGTTCTTTTGCATGTCGGCTTTCTCCACCCTCCTCCTCTCTGAAAAAAAAAATTCCCTCTCTTTAAAAGGAGTCTGTGAAAGGAAAAAGAAGAGTAAGAGTGGTTTTTTTTTTTTGGGTGGTGGTGAAAGATGAGGGTGGAAAGCGGCACAAACAGTGATGAGTTGTTTTTCTTGCTGAGAAAATGGTCAGTTCACATCATGTACTGTACACTACACACAACATAGCCTTAGGACATTCTTACATTAATTACAATATTTGCTGGAGCAGGTTGCACAGAAAACAAAGATCATCAAACAAGCTTTGCCACATGATACAGATGTGCCTAACAGCATGTGCCAATTTTACATACATACACCCTTTCAATATACCTGTAGTTATGTGAAAAGTTTTCTCCTATAATTTACAAATTGTGCTGCACTTCTTCTTCCTCTTCTTCTTCTTCTTCTTCCTCTTCATCCTCTTCTTCTTCCTCTTCTTCCTCTTCTTCCTCTTTTTCTTCTTCTTCACTGTGTCTTCCTCATCTGGAGAGCCCGACGGCGAAGTAGCACAGGATGAAGGTGAGGTAGGCCGCAGGCAGGCCCCTGCTGGCCAGCCGATCAGCCCAACGCATCAGCCGCTGGTCGGAGGCGGTGGGCACGGAGATGGCATGGGCGTAGTAGTCGCGGCGGGCAAGGACCTCCATCTGCTCTGCCCTGGGGAGGCAAGAACAACAGGAGTCTCTTGCTTGCACTGTGTATGTAGGTGTAGTTGTTGTTGTACCTGTCCACGAGGTTGACGTTCCTCTCCAGGCTGTCGCTCTTCTGCTGCTCCATCGGGATCACCTGTATCAGCTTCCCTTCCTTCTGGCTCTTGACCTCGCCTCTGCCGGCACTGTTGCTGTTGCCTTCGGCCGAGGTGGAGGTGGGAGTGGCTGGAGCCTCAGCAGCGGTGGAAGGGACAGAAGGGATGACAGTCCTCCCATGGTGGTTGATGGGCCTGTTCACCTCTACCCTCAGGTTGTCCATGAAAGTGTGGAAGAGGACTTCCATGAAGGGGATAAAGAGGCTGAACAGCAACCTTGGGAAAAGAAGTTGAAAAATCATTACATTCTTCCAGTGTTTCTCTCTATTCCTCTCTCTCTCTCTCTCTCTCCCTCTCTCACCAGATGTCAATCATCTTGATGTAGGCGGTGGTGGGAAGGGTGTTTGAGATGCTGACGAAAAAGGTGGTGACGACAAGCATCGAGGTGAGGTTGACTGTCACAATGGCCTCGAAGAAGAAGGCCTTGAAGTGGTTTGTGCTGAAGCAGACCATGCAGAGCAGGAAGGTGGGCAGGTAGGTGGTGAGCACGGTGGAGAAGACCCTGCGGCTAAAGGTGATGTCGACCGCGACAGCCTGAGCTCCGGACGGCAGGGTTGTCTGGTTCATGGAGACGTCCTTGACGAAGTACTGGGTCAGGTCGATGGGACCCAGGTACCGCAGGGCAGCCGGCAGCATCCTGACAAACTTTCCTGCAAGGTTGGAATACATTCTTTTGGTTGCAATCTTGCAACATTTGTCACTTTGTTATCCCAACACAATGTTTAAATAAACTTCCTCCTGAGCTCCGATGCGGAAATTTTGCTAATAAGCACTGACTGAGCTGAGCACGAGCTGAGCATGTGTACATGTACGCAACATGTACACGTTCCGACTGAGCTTCCATTTTGAATGCCACCATTGGTGGTTGGGCATTGTGTGTCTCAAAACTGCAGTGCTGAGACCTGTGTTTCCTTTCATGACGAAGACCATCGAGCAGAGCTGGGTGTCGAACGGGTAGTTGGACATGTCGAACTCGCAGATAAAGTCGGTGCTGTAGGTCCTGGTCATTACGATCGGGTTCTCCGCCCCCTTGTAGGTGTGGGCAATCTCCAGGTCGGAGGGAAGGTTCACCTTGTAGGAGCCCCTCCTCTGTATGGTCACAAATGCCTTCAGGAGAGAGGAAAGCAATGGCAACAACTTGAGCACTTTTTGGTCTGTTCCATGTGTTTTTTTTATGTCCAAGAGAACAAAAGTTACAAGTTTTGTGGTCCTTGCTTCTTTAATGTATCAGAAAAAAATACCAGACAAATTCAAAGATGTTAGACTAAGTCAAGGTAACAGTTCCTTATGGCACATATTGTTGCAAGACAAACCTTGTCATCACCAATCGTCTCGTCCTTGTCATTGGTGTTGGAGAAGACAACCTGAGGCATCCAGATCTGGTCCCTGAATCCAGAGGTCAGGGTGTTGAGGTCTGCGTCCCCATGCAGGTCGATCATGGTCACCCTGCGGTCGAACCAGGTCACGGCCAGCTCAAACTGCAGGCTGAACCTGTTGTCCACCTCCACAATGTCCAGGATGGAGAGGATGGACACATTCAGTGACACTGAGGCCTTGGACTCTCTGTCCAGGAGGGGAGGGGGTGGCACGGAGCGAAGGTAGGTCTGGTCCACTGTCAAGATTTTGCAGTCAAACTCGTCTAGGATAAGAAGAGATGCTTAAGTTCTGGCAGGGCGTGTAGAAAGATGCAACTCTTGTAGTACCACTCTTGTCAGGGCAGTGCACCCTCCCATCGCATCTCTGGTCAATCTCCACACAGCTCCCATCGTGGCAGTTGAACTCAAATGCGTTGCAGGCGTTGATGTTCAGGCTGACAGACTTGGTGGGCCCATCCAGGTAGCAGGGCTCATTGAACACAGTCCACTCCAGGGTGCCGAAGGGGTACTCGGTCTGGTTTACGGTGGCGTAGATGGACGAGTTGCTGTACAGCTGCAGCCTCCACTGGTCCAGGCTGGCCACATAAAAGAGCCTGGTGTCTGTGTAGCCACTGAAGGTGTAGCGCCCATCCAACATGGGGAACTGGGTCCAGCTGTACTGCGTGTCGAACTTCGAGCCGGGGCAGAAACCTGTCATGCACCACAAAAAGATTTGCTTGTCCAAGCTAGATTATGTGCTAGAAACTGTAATGAAAAATACTGGTCCTTGTCCACACAAAATGGCCTAATACTCTATTAGACAAGCTAGGCCACTTTGAAACTTTGAAAGGCAATGGAACATCTTCAGCAATATAGTGCACTAGTGTATGCTTAACATCATACCTGACCAGACATACACTTGCTCACTTCAGCTCATCCCAGACTTACAGCAGCCTCAACATTTGCTCTGCACTCACGAGAGACCCAAATGGGGGCTCATGACTTTTGTGTTTGTAGTGGAAGTGCATGTGCAGATAAGGTAAGCCAACAGTAACGGTAGGTCCACAGTGAATCAATTGATAAGCCAGATCAAATGCCTGCCAAGGCTGCCCATGTAGGTACTACCTCTGATCTGCACATCTGGCACCCTCTCCAGCTCGCAGTAGGTGCAGTACCGCCAGGAGCATGAGTAATCGTTCCACGCCTTGCGGGCCGACCACACCACGGCGCAGTTTTCCAGCCGGTCCCCGTTGGGCTCTGCGTGAGGAGCGAACCAGGCTGTGAAGTCTCCCTTGGCGAGGGGTCGCCCGGTGCTCACGTCGGTCCACACACCCTCCTCCGGCTCGTCCCAGTAGCCGGCCCAGAAGCCGCCGTCATAGTCTGTGGAGAAAAAGGTGCAATAGGTCTTGGACATCCTCATCTAATGTCGTTGATCACCAGTTAAAGTGAAGGTAGTGAAGAGTGTTTTTTCTTCATCATATTGAAGTTTGTCATAGCTGAGGTCTATGTACCTATACACGTAAATGTGCTTACTGTCCCTGGGATCTCCACAGGTACGGTGCTTGGCCATCTCATCTATCATCCAATCCTAAATATGGAGGAGGAAAATGTCTCTCAAGGACCTCATAAAGATAGAGTGTGGCTGACACCATATGAAAAACCATTGTACGATTTTCTTATATGGGAATAGACAATGTGTGCGCGAGTGTAAATAACCTTTACAGTAGTAGGTATGTCTCCGCACAGACCTGTGTCCTCTGGTCCCTGACCACGGAGGGCAGTCCCCTCATCTTACGGCAGATGGCCAGGTGCGAGGTGAAGTTCCTCCTCAGCGGGAAGATGACGTGCCCAGGCCTGACTGGCTTGCAGATGCTGTCCACACTCACCCTCCTCTCAGTCATGTTCACCAGCTCCAAGGGGGCTTCCTCCCAGTTCAGCAGGTTGCCCTTCTCTAGGGATCTTAACAAGCACATGTATATACTGTACGTACAGTAGTACACAACGTCAGGTTCGCTTGCTTCAAAAAGAGTTTGAGTTAAGGCTGTGCAATACTCGACTCATGTATCGCGATACATGAGTCAGGCCTGTATCGTGTATCGACTTGGCAAGCCGAATATCATGTAGGGTATGGCAGTACAGTAGTGTACTGCCATTGCAACTGCATGGTACTTTGGCAGTTTTTTGTTTAGTAAAAAAAATCTTTTTTAAATTTGAATTTGCCACCCCCTGAGTAGCGTGTATCGACTCGTGTATCACGATACCTTTGGCACCTTTGTGTATCGAGTATTGACTCGTGTATCACAATATTAGATGACTACTTGATGTGATGCTAGCTAAACAGTAGGATGTCATGTGCTAGTCAAGCAGTAGTGACTTTTGAAACAACCTGCATGTGGTCCAGTCCTCAGCCTCCTTGACGGTGAAGGCCCTGTCCCAGACATTAAAGTCGGCGATCTCGCCCTCCAGGGTAGAGCAGCTGTTCTTGAAGTCGAACCCGCACCTGGCCAGGTAGGTCTTGTTCAGGATGTCCCTGGGGACAACGGTCCCCTTCAGCTCCTCATTTGGGTAGTTCACATTTAAAGGCCTCCCATCCTATACAACAACAGGTGTGGAAAAACATGGTGGGTATACCTGGCCAAATGTACGTAGCTTTGTGGTCAAACTTCTGCATTGTGCGTTCATTCAGTGATGGACTCTTGCTATGAGCATTACTCGTTTTATCTGACCAACTGGGGATTTTGCCTCCCAGAGTCGCGAGCCCCAACCATCTTTGTGACAGTATCTTGGGACCGAGTGAGTCACCCCTCTCTGCCAGGAGGTCGCAAGGAGCAAGCATGCTAGAGCTTAACTCGTTTGCATTTCAGCGGCCATGTCACCTCTTTCAGATCTGGATACTCTGCCTAGCACAACACCGACCGGTTAGCACTATTCAGAGCAACCCCACAAGACAGAAGGGAAGGAATGGAAAAATTCTCATTCCTTTCCTTCTGTCCCATGCCGGTCACCCATCCAAGCACTAACCAGTCCCAACGTTGCTTAACTTCAGGGATCTCACAGAAACTGGTGTGTCAACGAGGCTACGGCGTTGCGCCAAAAATGGGCATCACATATCCTAATTAAGCAACAACAAAAAAAAAACAATGTTCTTATGTGAGAATCCCGGATAAGCGTGAAAGTTTGGCTTGGTCATCCTGACCTTCCTGCCACCTGAGTGGGGTTTGACGGAAGTTCCAACTGTCTGTATTGGGTGCGACATCACAATTTGCATTGCATGCTGCGTGTTAGCTACCTAGCAGACACACACACCACACACGTCCTCGGCCACCTTCCCCCCTCCCTCTCTACTACCTCATTAATTCTTCTGACGGATGAGGCGGAAGAAGACTCAGACAGAATTAAGAAAGGGGAGGAGGAGCTGTACTTCGTGTAGCAGTAAAAGAAGGAGGCCATCCAACCTTTCTTTCCATTTTACGAAAAGGAGGGAGGAGAGAGCTCAAGTGTATTTATTGACAAAACTGATGCAGGCAGGACTACCAACGGGGTGAGGAGGAGGAGGAGGAGGAGGAGGAGGGAGGAGGAGGAGAGGGAGGGAGGGAGGAGGAGACTTTTTCAAGAAGGCTTGTGCGAATACACAAGAAGAAGGTAATGGAAGGGGGTGAAAGGAGGTTGAAGAAAGGAGGAGGAGAGGAGAGTGGGAGGGATAGTGTTGTTTCGCGTGTCTCCCCACTGTGCAATGTTTTCTGAAAATGGGAAAGGAGACTCTAGGGGGGGTGGGGAAGAAAGTGACCAAGAAGGAGAGAGAAAGAAGAGTGCAAGACACAAAAAAATATCGTCCGAGTATCACGACGAAATAAGGACGAAATGATCATTGCTTCTTCATTTTTTTTTTGTTTTCCCTGTTCAAGCAAATGGATTTCGTGGAGACTTTATGTACTATATAAAATTTGTTGCGCACTATGGTACCAGGAAAATGACTTTTTCTTGATTTTTTTTTTCAAATGTACATGTACAGGATCGTAAAAAAAGAGAGAGTTGGGGACTACTGCCATGTAGTACTGCAAACACAGACAAAGAAATGCGGTCGGGATTGCTCAATAAAAAAAGAGACAGAGAAGGTTAAAGGGTTCTTCTTGGTCTTGGTGCTTTGGTACAAACAGACTGGGGGTTCTTTTTTGACTTTTTTTTCTGGACAAATTTCGTCAATTCGTTCCGTCCTTGCCAGGTCCTCCTCCTCCTCCTCCTTCCTTTTCCTCCTCCTCGTCGTCGTTCTTGTTGACCAGCTCCGGATCGTTGATGACCGTGATTCCGGCCAGGCTGGCCGCGCCCGGATGGGGACGCTGGAACTTCTGCAGCTCCTCCCTGATGGCGGCCACGATGGGGCCGGTGGGGTCGGCGTCGCCGTCGACGTCGCCGTCGTCCTTGTTGTTGTCCTCCCCGGACTGCGGGTTGGAGGAGGAGCAGGGAGGGGGCGGAGAGTGCGACTCGGTGATGGGAGGGTCCAAGATGCGAACCTGCTTGCAGGCATTTTTTTTTTTTGTTATCAAATGTGGGAATTCGTAGCTTATCCTTTACGTTTTCACCCTCCTATACCTGTTTCCTGGGGGAGGTGCACTCCGACCAGCAGGCCTTTGGCTGCTGCTGCACCTGTTGCTGCTTCCCCTTCCTGGTCATCTGCGACAGCTGCTCCTTCAGCTCCTCCTCAGACGTGGAGCCGGGAAGAAGTTGACCCCTGTTAGCAAGGGATTGTGTAAGATACACTGTCATAACACGTACTAGTACAGTATATCCCAAAAAAAATAACAATGTTAATTTAGTAACTAATGGAATGTGCTTATACTATGTATGTACTGTAGGTAACTACATGCATGTGGTAAAAGAGAAACAAAAATTATACGGTACATATCAGTTTTTTTCTGGCACATCCTGTATTACTGCAGTATTGAACTGCACATTTTTTTCTTTACCTGTGGAGTCTCTTCTTCCCCGCGATAAGCCCCTCCCAGTGCCTCTTGCGCATGGAGAAGATCGGATCCGCCTGCAGCCTGGACTCGTGCGCCGACCACGGTCGACTGGTGGAGGCGCTGGCGTCAGCCGCAGTTGGAGGAGGAGGCGACGGTCTGGCCGCATCCACTTTGCCCTTCCGGAAGATGTGGGATTTGGCACTGATCGCCCTCTTCTTCGACGCCTTTTTCTCCTCCTTGTCGCCGCCGCCGCCGCCGCCGCCGCCCCCACCACCGCCCTCCAGGGTGGCCATGGCGGCCGCCACCAGCTCGTCCTCCGCCTCCCTGGCCGCGGCGGCGCAGGCGGCCACGCCCTCCCCCAGGGCCTGCTCCACCCTCTGCTCCCAGGTGACGGCCTCGCCCACCACCGCCACCGACGACGGCGGCGGCGGCGACGACGACGACGACGACACGTCGGACGACGACGACGCCGTCGACGGCGGCGACGCGCCGCCTCCTCTGGCCGCCGGCAGGAACGCCCAGCCCTTCCTCCCCCCGCCCTCCGCCGACGGCTGCCTGCTCTCCCCAGGCAGGTTGATCTCCTCCTCCAGCAGGTCCGAGAGCGGCCCCAGCCACCCCTCCTTGTCGGGCGTGCGCACCGGGAAGACGGACTGGTCCACCGCCGCCGCCACCAACGCCTCCTCCCCCGGGGTGCCCACGCGCTTGTTGGCCCTCGGTTTCGTCCCGCCGGACCTGGAAGCGACCCATGTCAAGTTTGTGATTGCAAGCTGATGAGTAAAACTCTATGTTTTCTATACTACGTGCCTAGTGTGTACATACCGTACTACCCAACGAAACATTTGGACACTCTAAGTAGTCTTCAACCCCTCTATATAGACCATAGATTTGTGGTCAAGGTGGACAACGAGACAGAGCTGCCGGTGGCGCCCTCTCCTGGAGAGATTTCTCTTCCGACGGCGGGAAAGCCTTCCTCTACCCGAACTTCTTCGAGTTCCTCCTCGATGAGATCGCCTCCAGCCTGGGGAGGTCACGCACACCAAGGTCGGCTGCGACGTGGACTCCTACTTCTTCATGGTGCTGCTCAACCGCGATCAGATCCGGAGCGCCGCCAGGCCTGTCCTTCCGGACGTACCTGGCCATCCAGAACACGGAGCTGAGGCCGCACTTTGAAGACCGGATTGACCTGGACAGGCGGCGCTGGGAGTATTTTTCCGGGGGGATCCGACACCGTACCCATAAAATAACTGCTGAGGCCACTACGTACGTACATAGCTTTAAGTAACTTTCCATAGACTTAGTACGCACGGCATACCGTACGTAACATAAATAAATCCGTAGTTTTTCCCTTATCCCCCCCTACCTCTTCCTCGTTGCCCTCCTAGCCCTGTGCTGCGTCTCCGGGGTGTTGTTCGAGCTGAGGTCGGCCATGGAGGGGCTCTCCTCCCCCAGCAGGGAGGAGCTCAGCTTGCTGGACGGCCTGAACAGCTCCTCTCCGGAGGAGTGCAGCTCCTTCCTCCGCTCCCTCCTGGACCTGGGCGAGAGCGACTTCGCCGTCGCCGCCGTCGTCGTCGCCGCCGCCGCCGCCGCTCCGTCCGCCGCCGTGCCGTTCAGGTGCTTCTTGTGGTGGGACGGAGAACCAAGGGTGAAGGCGGCTTGGTCCAGCTGGGAAAAATTAGACAGACTTAAATTGCAAAGACAAAAAAAAATTTTTACTGTAGGTACTACATGGACATACCTTGACACTTCTCTCATGATTTGGGGAAAAATGTAAGTCGACATTCTTTGCCTGTTGCTGATACTCACCGAAGATTCCCCCTGACTGGCCCCTTCCTGGCTGCTGCCAGGTCCAGGACTTCCAAAGAGTCGCTTGTGTCGATTCTCCTCCGATTTGTACCTTCAGTTAAGAAAAGGATACTTTTTATACAAAAAGGGTTTGGCCAACAAATGGTGGTTTTTTTTCTGCCGACCACCTGTGAGCCAAGAAGAGGAAGGCCAGGAAGACGACGAGAACGAGGATGGACATGACGACGACGGCGGCCACCATCCACTTGTGGTGCGAGTCGTCGCCCTCTGCGGTGGTGGGTCTCCCGTCGGGTCCCACCGGGTGGGCGGTGTACGGCTCGGCCTTGGTGATGAGCGGGAAGCCCAGGACCTCCGCCACCTCGGCGTCCTCCACGCTGCAGAGGGCGGACACGGCCGTCTCGGCAGGGATCAGCTCGTCGTCGCCTGGACCGGAGGACGAAGAAAAATTGTAAGTTTCAGTGGAACTTTGGTACTATAGTTTGCATATGCAGCGATAGTCCAAGGTCGAATTTTTTTTGGGAGAAAAAAAAACTTGTCAAAAACAACTTTGACACGATCGTGAGAGAAACAAGATTCTTTTCGTAGTAGTGTAAGGTGCCAAAAGGACCAACCCTGATGACGATGATTGACCCTCCTCCCTCCTCTCCCCCTTCCCCTCCCCAAATAGTCCGTCAAGCGATCATACAATCGCTTGTGCAACCATTGCAGGCCACCCCTCGCTGCCTCACTCCACCACCACCCCCTAATCGAATCAACATCTTGGTAGCCATGCTAGCAAGGCCAAGTGACATGTGCGCAGAAGGAGGAGGAGGAGGAGGAGGAGGGTCAATCATCGTCATCAGGGTTGGTCCTTTTGGCACCTTACACTACTACG
>JAAUYM010022977.1_pt1 | contig 10172 bp, 2 predicted proteins | sample 7278001 | NCBI WGS metagenome assembly JAAUYM01 (sample SAMN14350224, study PRJNA611818) | marine sediment metagenome | isolation source: surface marine sediment (1.8m) | place: French Polynesia: Moorea | collected 2018-08
ATTGGTTACAGAAGCAGTGTCTGCCTTCTTCTGTTCAGTATTATTGGTGAGGTTGTTCTCTTCTGAGGATCCACTTGTTCCTGGTGGCCGCGTCTCTGTACCGGCCGCACATTTGGCGCCCAACTCGCGGCCAGAAGAGAGCGAGTTTGGGGATTCTTTCCCCCCCCCTCTCCCGCCGGGGACATGGCGGAGGAGGGGGAGGATGCGGGGACAAGGGGGGGAGCGTCTACGCCCCCACCGACTAACTCCCCACCGGCGACCTCGACACCCGCACAGCCACATCCGGCGGCAGCGCTGGATGCCGCGGGCCGACATAAGTTCATTCGAGATTTGTTAGATCAAGCTAATGCCGTCGTCACTAGCGTCACCAACGGGATGGCCCGACACGACGTGGAGGAGGAAGAGCTGGAGCACGACACCAGGGAGATCGCAACCCTGGTGGACGACATCTTGACGTTTCCGGTTAACCTCCTTGCCACTTCGGCCCGCACGAACACGAACAAGGAAGCTGCTCGTGCCGTCGCGGCCCTGAACACGGCCAGTCAAATGGCGCACGCACGTTGTCAGGCCATTGCGGCCGCTGCGGCAGCGGCCGCTCAGACTCCCGGGGGAACGCAGGGAGCCGTGACAGGTGTTGTGCCGGCCCCCTCTGGAACTGCTTCTACGACGGCAGGGCCTGCTCCCTCCGGTTCTGCCTCCTCCTCCTCAACATCTCGACGCCGTTCTCGACGCTCTCGGAGTGCAGGGACAGGCCAGCCGTCGCCCATCGTCACTACTGCGGGGAACACTCGCACGGTGCCCGCGCCCAACACGACGCAGGCCCGTTTGGTGGCGATGGCCGGTGCTCCTACGACGCACGTGTCCAACTCCAACTCAGGTTTCACCGGTCCAGTGTGGGCTACGGCCCCACCCATTACCACCGCCGCCACTCAAGCAGCTGTGGCGGCCTTGTCAGGGGGACCTCGTCCTCCCACTCCAAACACCTTCGCCTCGGCTGCGCCCCGAGCTTCAGGATGGGCCATTCCGTCTCTTCCAGGTGCCGGATTCTTTCCCCCTCCTCCACTTGTGTCCAGTTCGGCTCCCGGAGCCACGGCTTGGCCGATGCCCCACCCTCCTGCACCTACCGCTGGAGGTGTCGCGCCTTCTGCCGCACCACCAGGGCCGTCGGTGCCGCCGCCACCGCGGCCGACGCCACACACCTTGCCCTCCACGCCCGTGGCGACTGGAGGAAATGCCGCCGTGCCGGTGGGGACGACGGCTCCAGCCTTGTTTTCGCAGCCTCCACCGAACTTGACTGTACCGTCGTGGGTAGGAGGGGCGTCCGTGCCCTTCGCTCCGACGACCACGAATCTCGGCGCGGACTATTACCTCTCCTTTCCCTACCCGTGGAATGGTGTCCCTCAGCAACGTGAAACACCGGCCAGTGACATCATCAAGCTCTCGACCAACAAATTGCCCAAGTTTAACGGAGACAGACGGGTCTACATTGCTTGGAGGAACACATTCATTCCTGCCGTGCACTTGACCTTGTTGGACACGAGTTACAAAATGATGCTGCTGAGATCCAGTTTGGAAACGCCGACGCGGCGTATGAAGGAATTTGTTGATTCCCTGGTGGGTACCCCCGAGGGATATCGTCAGGCCATCATTACACTGGAGGAGAGGTACGGAGGATCCGCGGCCTTGCTCATGACAAGGCAGGAGGCCATCCTGGCACTACCCGACTTACGAGCGGGGGAGTTTTCTGTTCTAGAAATGTTGCACACACGCCTCAACACCTACCTGTTGGAATGGGAAGGCATAATGGGTGCTCCAATGACGGAGCGAGAGACAATTACGTTTTACACTACATTGATGGGGAAAATCGACCCTACGTATGCCAGACAGTACATGATGTGGGTTGATACAACCAACAGGAGGGAGAATTTGCCGGCGCTGCAGATGTGGCTGGCAGAGGAATTGAAGAGGCACCGGCAAGTCAACATTTACGAAAGATCGCGCTCCGGCAGCCTCGGAAGGGGAGGAGGTGCTGCTCGCCCACCACCCGAACAAGCTGGATTCCGTCGTCCACTGCCGTTTCCTCCCTCAGGACAGCCGGAGCGACCAGCGGGACGTTCCAGGGCCTTCTACGAAGGTGAGGAGTATGAGGAGGAGTTGCTGGAGGAAGAAGGACCAGAGCATGCCTGTGTGGGACAACAGAGAAGCGTGCGGGGGGATCCCGCCGCCTGCACCTTGTGTCAGGGAGACCACGGCCTGGGGAAGTGCTCCAAATTCCGCGAGATGACTCCCCAGGAGAGGAAGGCCTTTCTGATCCAAGAGCGCCGTTGTTTCCTGTGTTTTCAGAGGGGTCACGGCGTTACTCGTTGTCAGTTTAAGTTCTCCTGCATGCACTGTGGTAAGCGCCACCATACACTTATTCATGGTGCTGAAAAAACGGTGGCGGGACAAACCTTGCTGACACTAGAGGAGGAGTCGGAGGATTGGGAGGGCGCCGTCGAGTCCCTCTCCTTCGGAATGGTGACTGCCCCGGCTCCAGGGCCAAACTTTGTCCAGCGGGTTTCACTTCGCACCGCCCCCGTCCTGGTGGTCAACCCTGTGACGGGCAAATCCGTCTTGACCAACGCCATGCTGGATGACGGTTGCACCGCGTCCGCTCTGGTCAGTAGGGAGCTTGCCAGCAAGTTGGAGCTGACAGGCCGCTCCAAATGGACGCAAACGGAAGGAGTAGGAGGACATGTTACGCGCTATCAGACTCTTCTTACATGCATTCGTGTTCTAAACCCCCTCACCAAGCAAGGCAGGGCCATGCCCGCGCAGGTGATGGAGAGGCCAGCGGGCACTTATCAGCCGGTGAACTGGAACGACTATAAGGCTGCCTTCTCTCATTTGGCACCCTTGGAGTTCCCCACACCTGTGCCTGACGCCGGGGTGGAATTGATGCTAGGCAACCAAGCCGCTGTGTTGACCGCTAGCTTGGAGGAGATCATCGGGGGAGAGGACGAACCCGTGGCCCGGAGGACCGCCTTGGGCTGGACAGCGGTTGGTCCCGTCCTGCCGGGAATGGGTACTGACCAGGTACAAGCGCAGCTCTCCTTCTTTGTCAATAAATTGTCCCCTTCCCTCTTCGTGACTACTGCCGAAGAGGATGCATTGTTGAGGATCTCGGGCACTGGACCGCCGTCGCGAGCTTTTCCCTCTCACAGCGACGACCGCCTGCTCACTAAACTGTTGGAAAGGATGCTGCAGGTAGAGGATCCGGGGGAGGCGGAGGTTTTGTCCCCAAAGGAACAGTATATCGTCAAGCAGGCGCAGAAGACACTGACCAGGGTGGGCAAGCAGTACCAGGTGGGTTGCACCTGGGCTCCTGGCGGCGGCCGCCCTCCACTCAACTTGGCCCAGGCCAAATCGCGCCTCCTCATGTTGGAGGAGGGCAAGCACTTCAAGAAAGCGGGAGTTGCATCGGCATACGCAGAAGTCATCAGACAGTGGAGACAGGAGGGCTTTGTGCGTCAGGCACAACTGGGGACAGAACAGGTACTCCACCTCCTGCCCCATTTCCCCATCTTGAAGTCTAGTGAGACTACCCCGGTTCGGCCCGTTATGGATTGCAGCGTTTCCTTGAATCGCCACCTTCTCGCCGGCCCTAGCCTCATTAATGAGGTTCCCGCAGTCCTTCTACGTTTCCGCTCTGGCCTTTATTCTTTCAGCGGGGATGTAAGACAAATGTTCCTAAAAATTTTGCTCCCCCCGGAAGACCGTCCCTACCACTGCTTTCTGTGGAGGGACGACGCTGGCGCGATTGAGGCCCTTCAGTTTCAAGTCCACGTCTTTGGCAACACAGGCAGCCCCTTTCTCGTCATTTTTGTTGTGCGAGAGCATGCTCGTGCCTTTGCCAAGCAGCATCCCGACGCCGTCGACACCCTCTTTCACTCTACCCTCATCGACGATGTCCTAGATTCTACCGACAGGGAAGAAGATGCCGCAAAGACATTGCTGGACGTCCGCCACATTCTGGCAGAGGCTGGGATGAAGATTGCCAAATGCCATTCTAACTCCCCCAAGGTGTTGGCCGCCCTTACGAGGGAGGAGATTGCCACCGGATTACTTGACTTCGCCGCAGTAGGGTTCTCACCGGGGGAGGAGGTCAAGCTTAGCACACTCGGCCTCCAGTACTCCTCCTCTGAGGACAGTTTTCTCTTCTCTATGGACCCGGTTCCACCCACAGACTGGACCAAACGGGGAATATTGAGAATTTTTCCCCGACTTTTCGATCCCTTGGGACTTTTGCTGCCTTACACAGTCGTGGCTCGAATGCTCTTCTCCTCTGCTGCCAGAATGAAAATAGGCTGGGACTCTCCCCTACCTGCTCAACTACAGCGTGAATGGACTGAGTGGACTCAGCAGTTTCCTCAGTTGACGTCCTGTGCTTTCCCCCGCTGTCTCAAGGAAGCCGTCCCAACACGAGCTGAATTACACGTTTTTGCTGATGCCTCCAGCGCCGTCTTCGCAGCGACGGCGTATCTCAAGGCCTACTACGCTGACCGCCCTTCCACGGTCCGACTTGTTGCGGCCCGCGCTCACGTCGTCCCAGAAGGTCGACATTCCATCCCTCGTCTCGAGCTCCTGGCAGCCGACCTCGCTGTTTCCCTACGTCGTCAGGTGCAACAAGCCCTGAAAATCAGAATTGATGCTACTTTCCATTGGTCTGATTCCACTGCTGTACTCTTTTGGCTTAACAACGAGAAAGACAGAATGCAGCTCTTTGTCTACAATCGAGTTGCCCGCATTCGTCGTGGTTCTGATCTGAGTGAATGGCGCTGGACCCCCACGGACTCCAATCCTGCGGACCTCCCTACGAGAGGCATGAAATTGAGCCACTTGCAACACTCCTCTTTGTGGCATTCCGGACCAACCTTCCTCAACAAATCGTCTCACCATTGGCCTTCGCCTCCACGCCTCATCCCTACCCCAGATATACTCAAGGAGATGAAGAAAGAGGAGCAAGTCATGCTCACCTTACCGTCCTTCCCAGAAGAAATCATCGATTGGAGACGATTCAGTTCGTGGATCAAGCTGAGGAGGATGTTGGCAATCATCTTCAGTGCACGGGATAGGGTGAGAGCCAGACTTGGTATGACTCCCCTCGACCCACCTTGGAAGAGGGCGGAGCGGGCACTTCTTCGCCAGACCCAACTATCCTTCACACCTGCCAGTAACAAGTCGCCACCGCGGGACTTTTGGAAGTCACAAGGCTTTGTCCGCCTCACGCCCTTCCTGGATGAGTCAGGCGTCTGGAGAGGCAGGGGGCGGATCTCCCTGGCGGAATCCTTACCCAGGGACTCCCGAGAACCCATTTTGCTTCCACGCAATCACCCTGCTGCCGCTCTCATTGTCCAGCATCTTCACCGCGATGTCCTCTCACATGCTGGGGGAGTCAGTTACCTCCTAGCCAGATTCCACATGCGCTACTGGATGCCTGCAGCGCGCCAGTTCGCCTTCTCCCTCTTGTCCAACTGTGTGCTCTGTCGACGCCGGAAGGCACGCCCATCACGACCCCCTCCGGGACAACTCCCACAATTCCGTCTACCTGAACCTGGAAGAGACGCGCACCCCTTCGCCGTCGCTGCCGTTGACTGTGCTGGCCCATTCAAGGTCAAGAGAGGGCGGTCTTATGAGAACTACTACTTGCTTCTCATCACTTGCTGCAGCCTTCGCGCAGTTAGACTTGAACTACTTTCAGACTTAACAGTCGATGCTTTCCTTCTTGCCCTTACACGCGCCACCAGCAGAGGAGTCAACCCGCACACAATCCTCAGCGACAATGGAGGCAACTTCGTGTCCGCGAATCGATTACTCTCACAACTCTGGCAAGCACTCCCTCAACAGGAACTGCAGCGGCGGGCTCCTCAGATTCAGTGGCGTTTCAACCCACCCTATGCTAGTCACTACGGGGGGGTCTTTGAAAGATTGATTCGTGCTGCAAAAGAAGCATTGTACCACGTTCTCCCCTCGCATCTCTCCCTCTCCCTAGAACAATTGCATACCTCTTTCACCGTCGTAGAGGCCATCCTCAATGCGAGGCCGCTCGCTTATGTCTCCACTGACCCACTGGATCCAACACCTATTACCCCCAACCATTTCCTATATGGCTCCGCTTCAGTCCCCCTCCACTTTCCGGAGGCTCACACCTCCCTTGCGCGCCGTTGGTCTTCTCTGCAGCAGTGGACTTCAGCCTTCAGGGCCATGTTCGCAAAACAGGCGAGACCACATTTGCAGCTCGCCACCAAGACCAGATCCGGTGGGAGAGATTTGCAAGAAGGAGACGTCGTCACTTTCTACCTGCCCTCTGCGCCCAACGGCTGGCTCCTGGCGCAGATTTCTAAGACATTTCCGGGCCCTGACGGTCGGGTCCGAACTGTGGAACTTCGTCTCCCCCATGAAAGGAACCTCGCAGGGGAGGCCCACATGCTCAAGAGGGATGTCGGGTCAGTGGCCTTGCTTCTTCCAGCGGAACAACACATCCATCCCTCTCATATTTGACAATTTTCTGGAGAAACCCTCGGATGTCCTACTTCCCCAATGGGAGGACGGTTTCTCCACGGGGGAGGGTGGAACCAGCGACGACCTTTCATTACTTTTAGTCATTCGCTGGTCTGCGTACTCCCTGCGGAATTGGAGGCGCGGAGTTGTCGCTGCTGCTGCCGGCGCAGTGGCCGCTGCCGCTGCCACCACGTCATCAATGTCGCCCTTTCCTTTGCCCTAGTGTTGTGTGTTGGCTTGTGCTGCGGCTGCTGCTGCTTGGGGCACCCCCCTCGCCCCCCTTGCGTGCTTGTCTTGGCATTGAGTGCGGCGTGTCGCAGCGTTTGGACTGCGCTTGCTCCCTGTGTCCTTTGTTCCTTCCCTTTGATGCTGCTGCGCACGACCTGTTGCTACCAGGTCCTGTTGTCTGCCTGCCGCTACCGCCAAGTCATCAGTGTCGCCGAGCGCCGTTTTTGCTTTGTCCTTTATCTGTCCGGGCCTCTGCCTGAAGCGTTCTTGTATGCTTATTCTTTTGCTGTCACTCACGGGAGGGAGATCAAGTACTCCATTCCGCTGGATGATCCTGATTTGTTTTTTCCTTTGCTGCTTTTCTCCCAACATTTGTCTCGCGCGTCCGCGCTGGGGGAGAAAAGGAAAGAGATTCATTCTGGTTCTGTCCGTCCGTGGAGAAAGATGTTCTCCCGCGCTCACCTTCCCCTCATGGGTGGGGACTTTCGAGCCAGGTTCGACGTCCTCTCCACTCAAGCTAGGACCAACTATGAGCGGTTGGAAGTCTTCTCCCAACTGATGGCCCCGCTCAAGTGGGAGGACCAGCTGTCATCGAGCCAGCAACTCCGCTTCCACTGCGTAGCCGCGCCGGCCGAGTGGGACAACATCGCCCCCACCTTCCGCCTTGCCCTGCAGAAGGTCCCGGTCCTGGCCTTCTCCGCCCACACCGTCGATGAGGACCTCCGCTATGTGTCCATTGGTGTGTATGACGTGCACGTGGCCGTCTTCTCCTTGGGGGCCTTGAAGCAGCAGGGCACCTGGCTTAAGCTGTTCGATCTGTTGCCGGCAGAAGTCAGGAAGTGGCTGGCCGATCCGTCCGTTGTTGTACTCGTCGCCGAGGAGTCCGTTGTCCCGGAGGAGCCCACGGGTTGTGTACTGAACAACTGTGTCTTCTCTGATCGCATTTACATGTTGTACCAGTCCAAGAGGGTCGTCAACCCGGTCGTGCCCACCGCCGACGGGGCGCTGGCCAAGCAGATGTCGTACTGCTTTCAATACACTCATCAGCCGTGCACCCCGGAGTACTTCCGCCACCTGGTGGGAGACCACCAGTACCGACGCTGGCCCGACCATCGACAGCCAGGCTGGAGGCCTAAGTCCGCTTTCGACCTCAAGGTGCGGGAGGAGTTTTTTTTGTTTTTTGAGACGATGGGCGCGCTGGCGTTCGTCTACAGACTGCTGCAGCATGGCGTCATCTATGAGGACTTGGCTGCCGTTGCGCCAACCCTTCCCTTCGGGCAGATGGTGATGGTTTTCTTGCAAGGGGGATCGCGGGCGCACCCAGCCAATACCAAAGATCCCCTGGGCCTGTTCTCGGACGCCAGGGAGGAGAACGACACAGTCATGCTCACGGACCAGGGATTGGTGGAGGAGTTCAGTAGTGAGCAAGAAAAGGAAGACCCTTCCGCCCACCCAGGCTACTTCACGAAGGAGGGGGCGCTCCAGGCCGCGGCAGAGGCGGCCCCGGTCGGTGCGGGAAAGGACGCTGACGCTGGGGGAGTTGTTGCTGGTGCGGGCTCCGGCCCCGAGCGTGCTGACGCTGGGGGAGTTGTTGCCGGTGAGGGCTCCGGCACCGAGGATCGTGAGGAGGATGGAGATGCGCGGCTGCCCCCCCGCCGCCGGCGACGTGGGCGAACGGATGGGAGGCGCGTCCGCCACTCTCCTTCCCGCAGCCGTTCTCCCCCACGCAAACGCCATGCCTCGTGGCCGCAGGTGCCAGAGCCCCCGGGCCCACGGCCCTGGAATGATCAAGTGACTGTGCCTCAGTCCACCCCTGCTCCCTGGTCTGTGGATCTGAGAAGCCAGTTGTCTTTGCCGAGCAATAACAACAATCAGGAGGTCCTGGCCAGGATGAGTGCCGCGGTGGTCGCTGCCCAGTCCTTCCCGGCTCTGCCCAATGTCTCAGCATCATTCGCGTATGATTCGGCTCAGGACTTGCGCGCCCGCCTCGACGTACGTCGCGGAGTGGCCGCTCTGGCGGGGGAGGCCCAGGAGGAAGGGCTCGCCCCGGACCTGCCGCTGGACTACAATTCGTGTTTCGCTCAGCGGACCCTCCGTGCCGCCCGCCGGGGGGATGCTGCAGCGTCCAGGGGCGAGTTTGTCTGCCCCGGGGAGGAAGGAGATGAGGATGCCGGATTTCCTGCAATTGAGAGGGATCCCGCCAATCTCTTCCTCACGGCCGCCGAAAGGGCTTTCAATCCCTTCGTCGAGCGTCCTTCTTTCCATGGTCGATGTGGCTTCTGCAGCGGCAATCATTGCTCCCGCCGGAACCGCGCCGGGACCGGCTCCAACTGCCGCAAGATGAGGCAGCATCTCAAGTTCACCCCCACGCGCCGGATCTGTCTGTATCGGCGGTGCAAGACTCCCATTGATCACCACACGGCGGTTTGCGGGGAGCTGCACCGTCGTTGTGCAGTCTGCGGCTGCCGCGGGCATGGACCAGAGGATGCTTGTGACAACACCAGTCCCGTCATCATGTCCCGCCTGAGGGTGGATTTCGAAGAATACGCTGGATTGGGCATTTACACGCGTCAGAGATTCACTCGACTGGAGTGGGGCTTTTACCCCACCCCCACCACCGTGCCCCCGCAGCCGGTGGTGTCTTACGTCCGCTTGACCAACCTCCCGGTGTTGGAGGCCATCGCGCTGGTCACTGACCTCACCTGCCTGCCGCAGAACCAGGTGGCAGCGGTGCCGGAAGCCTTCCCCCCTGTGGATGCCCCTCTGGGAAAGAGCAGGATCTCGCGTGGGATGCCGGGGGGCGACGTCGAGATGGGCGGCGGAGGCGCGGCGGACGGGGGGGACTGCGCGGCCGAGGATGACAAGGAGCTGGCGGACCCCGCTGCGAGGGGTTGAAGACTGCCGACTGCGAGCGCGGCAACCACGACTTGAGGACTGCCGACTGCGAGAGCGGCGACCCCGATTGAGGGCCGGATGCCCCTATTGTCAGGTTATAGATAATATTGTGTGCCATTATGTGTGTTTATTTGTATTTCCCAGTCACTCTTGGTGCCCCTCCTGTGCAACATTCCCCGCACCTCAACCCACTCTGACTGAAACGGTGGAGAACCCCACGAAGGGCGCCACGAGGTCGTCGACTCCGGCTCCGAGAGCTTCGTCTACGACCGGGGGAGAATGATGTGCGGCAACGGATATACAGGAGAAGAAGGGACAAGATAGGAAGATGAAGGGAAGAAGTTTTTGTAAATGTAAACAGACAGAATAGAAAGAGAATTTGAAGTGAGAAGAAGTGCTGGAATTTTTCTCTGTGTGATTGTCTTTAGTTCTTTATAATATCAGGTATAATTGATTCTATTGGTTACAGAAGCAGTGTCTGCCTTCTTCTGTTCAGTATTATTGGTGAG
>JAAUYM010047575.1_pt1 | contig 10168 bp, 7 predicted proteins | sample 7278001 | NCBI WGS metagenome assembly JAAUYM01 (sample SAMN14350224, study PRJNA611818) | marine sediment metagenome | isolation source: surface marine sediment (1.8m) | place: French Polynesia: Moorea | collected 2018-08
AAGTTAGACACCCACTTCCCCCCCCCCCAAAAAAAAAGATTCAAATGCCGAATAAGGAGCTTCCATTCCAAAATGTACCTGAGTAGTACAATACAGCATGTAGGTACGTACAGATTTTTATGCCTTGAATTTCCCGTTATGGCAGTTTGGGGGCACACATGCAAAGAGTCCAAATTAGCACCAACTCCTCCCCCTTTCTTCTGGTCGGAAAGATTTAAAAGAAATCCAGATTCGCAGATAGTGTTGCCAATAGGCATATTGCATAGCCAAACAACACAAAAAACTAGCATATATATATTTTAATTTGAATTGCATGCAATTTTTTTATTTACAGTATTTCTTGCTTAGCGATTTTTTGCCGATAATAAAATTACGAATCTGGCATGTTTTTTTGTCGGAAGATTCGGCATATGTTTCTCGTTCTGAATTTGGCAACACTGATCTTGCAACAAAAGAGCAATGGAAGTGTGAGATTTCCCATCTGGTGCGAGAGAAGGTGGCATTTCAATGGGGCAAGGAAAGGAGAAGAAGAAGAGACCTCGGAATTTTGCAAGGACTCTTCTTTTCTCTACTTTGCCTTTTTATCAGGCAGGAATCTCCTGTAAGCATTATCCTTATGGCCCCCCTCCTCATCCCCATTCGTGACCCCACTAAAAAAGCGTTTGCAAGATTTTCCTCTTCTCCCCCTCCTCCTTCTCTACCTCAACGACCGATATCGGCAAAAGCGAAGAGAGGAGGAGGAGGAGGAGTCCAATTTTAGGTCGGCGGGAGGGGAGATTCCCTTAACGGGTACTAGAGGAAGGAAATTTTTGTAAAAAAAAAAACCAAAACACCATTTTTTGTGCGACCTTCACTGCTTGCATCCAAGAGCGCAAGGCCCATCCAATTATCCGAGAGGTAAAAATCTTTGAGTGACCGTGAATGGGAAGTATGGTAACTACATTTGTGCTGGCGCTGCCCCTATCATTATCTCAATCTGCTTATACCACGTCAACCGTACGTACGCGCAGGCACATCAAGAAGAGATTAACAGACAACACGTGGCGTGTGTACCCATCTTCATATCCCCTCCCCTCCTCCCCTTGTCACTTTGCTCATGCCTCTTTTCAAGGATTAGCAAACAACCGTTTTCCCTTCTCTCTCTCTCCCTCTTCCTCCGATCCGCCCACTCTGACAGAACCCCACCTGAGAAGGCTTTTTCTCTCTCTTTCTCTCTCTCTCTCTCTTCGCCAGTTTATGCATGCACGCTTGGTTTGGTGGGGGGACCTTGGGTGATGGGAAGAGGAGATGGCGGATGATGACGAAGGAGGAGCCTTCGAAGAAGAAGCGTCTCTATACCGGAACAAATTTTGGCACATGTAGTAGGTTTTTTTCTCTCTCTCGTTATTACAGTACAACTCCGATATCACGATGTATACTACATTCCGGATTGATCGGTCAGTGGCAGAGTGCCTTGCTGCACTATTTACTATTTAGCTCGCTATATCGATGCATCCATGCCTGAGAAGTTGAAAAGTAAAACCCACTTTATCGAGCTTCGACTGTACAGTATTGTTCTCACACACCCCAATCCTCCTTCCTTCCTTCCTTCCTTCCTTCCTTCTCAACAGGTGGTAGGAAAAATATATTTGAAATTCGACCCCCCCCTCCCATTCATGAAAGCCACTGACAAATGTGTCATATGGGCACCATGCCTTGTTGTTATTTCCGACATATCCTCATGTTATGCACGAATGGTGATTACCCTTCGTTCGACCCTGAACAAAAGAGATTTCTTTCCTCCTCCATCTCCTCCTACCAACATTTTCAACGATAAAAAAACTGCGTTTTTTTGGCATCCTCCAGAGAACGCAATACATTCGGAATGAGGGGGAACCCTGATTGTCGCTTCTCCCCAGGGGGCGGCGGTGTGGTGATGGTGGGAAGAAAGAAAGAAAAGTCATATTTCACGGGCGGAAGTACAGTCAACCTCCGCTATATGTGCATCAAACAAACAAAAATCTTCATAAAGCATAGTCTGCTATAACTTTTGGCCGAACTAAATAAAGCTATAGTAAAAAGCTAAACTTTCACTTACTTTACCATTTGGGAGTTCTACTGTACTATACGTACTGGTAGAAGAAGCAAAAGAAGTCAAGGACGCTCTTTTAAAAACACACACGGAATAACATATATTTTTTTCCTTTCTTCATCAAAGAAACTTCTCTTGCACTCTCGTGTATAAGTTACAAACAGACGTCATAATTTTTGGAAGGAAAGATTTTCATGCTTTCTCACGCTCACTCTCATCTTCATTTGTCGCTTGATATTCCATCGACTAGGGGGGATCGTACAAATAAAATTCGTTATTTGATTCGCGTCGTCACATCTAGGGAGTTTAGGTGCTGCTTCTTCCTAGGTTTTTTTTTGGAGGGGTGGTGGTAGGGGGATGAACAAACTGAGGAGAAGTGGGGAACATGGGGGAGGGAGATAAGACGCATCTCTCAATTTGCATCACTCTGTTGGAACACTTTGATTACAGCAGAGAATTGTTATTTTCTTCAGTCATTTGGGAATGGAATGTGCTTCAATCACAGGGCGGTTCGTTATTTATCGCGGCGAGAAAATCGGGAATTCGGGAGAAGTGAGATTTAAAGCACATTCATGTGTTGAGGGGAGGGGCGGGATGTTGAGATGTGTCTTGTCCTTGGCACACTGAGTGTTTGTTGCAACTAGTCTTTTTGCTTTAAGCTATAGTAGAGGCGAATATCGCTCTGCAAATCATCAGTTTGTGTGAGAAATGGGGAATGGGGTTGGGTGGCATCTAAGACATCTTTGGGAGAAGGTTCGGTTTTTATGGGGGGGGAGGGGGAGTAGGTCTACTAAACTGAGTTGCTGACAGAATAGAAAAAAAAGCATATTCACAAACGGGGAAAAAAATAAAGAGGTGACATGCCATTTGCCGAAAAAGGTGCTCCAAAATTTTGAAAACCACTATTTTTTTTTCAAAATGTTGGTGGTGGTGGTGGGAGATTTTTTTTTTAGAAATAAATCACGCATGCCTTTTCCCCATTCGGAATATCGCTACTGTGGCTTTGACTTCTTTCTCTTATAAAATCTGCAGACAACTCAGAATAGGAGGAGAAAGGGGGAGGAGGAGGGAAATCTCTTTCTGTCAAGAGTTCATGGAGCAAGGTAACTTTGTTTGGATTACGGAACTTGTGGCGAGCGCGACCTATGGTGAATAAGTGTATTAGATGTAGTACCGCCTCAGCCGGTTGCTCTCCTCCTCGTTCAGCACCTCTTGCGTCAGGGCGGGGAGGTCAACCACAGCGTCATCCTCCTTCTCCTCCTTCTCGTCTTGTTGGACTTCCTCTCGTAGCAACTCTTCCTCGTCGACGATGTCGTCCTCTGACACGTTTTCGTCCGATCTGGCGTTGCTCCTGTCGGAGGTGTCGGTGGCCGCCAGGTCGTCCTCGTAGTCGTCGTAGTAGTAGTCGTCGTCGTAGTACTCGTCGTCGAAAAGGCCCTCGCTCTTCTCCTCCTCGGAGCCCTCCTCGTCCTTCCTCCTTTCCTGTTGATCCTCTACCTCCTCCGCCACCTCCTCCTCAACCTCTTCCTCCTCTTCCAGATCATTCTCTCTCCGTTCGTCTTCCCGCGAATCCTCGTCCTCCTCCTTGCTGGACTTCCTCTCCGCCTGCTGCAGCTCCTCCTCCTCTATCTTCTCCAACTGCTCTTCTGCGTCTAGTGCAGCCGCGATTGATTCTAACTCCTCGGCGGCGTGGCCCAGGGACGTCGGCGCCAACGAAGTCGTCGTCTGGGCGATGGCAGCTGTCGTCCTCACCGCCTGCGGCCGCCGCTGCTCCACGTCCTCCACGAGATTGACCACCGGCTGGTTTAAGTCGACGGCTTTGGCGCCCCTGGCGGCCTGGCTCACGTCGCCGACGACGTTGTTTGCGTTGCCGCCGCTGCTGATGACATTGCCCAACGGGCGACCGTAGCTGTCGGAGGCAGCCGAGGCGACATTGTTGTTGTTGCTGACGACGTTGTTGCCGCTGCTTGCAAAGTTGTTGTTGCTGCTCGTGATGACGTTGCCGACGGGCCTGCCGTAACTGTCTGCGGCCGGCGAGGCCACGTTGTTGTTGCTGCTAATTACGTTCGTGCCGGTGTTGGCCGGGACAAACTGCTGAGACGGGTTAAAGGCGGTCGCGCCGGAGTTGCCCGAGCTGTAGCTGGAGGAAGCGGGCTGCGAGGAAGACACGACGTTGTTGGAGACAAAGTTGTTGTTGCTGGTGGTCACGAAGGAGCCGCCGCCGCCGCCACCGGAACTGTAGGAATTGGCGGCAGGCGCTGCTTGGCTAAAGCTCTGCTGCCCTCCTCCGCTGGATATGAACGGGTTCCTTCCTCCTCCCCCTCCTCCGACGTTGTATCCCGTCTGCACGGAGGTGGAGGCACCGCCCACCGAGCTGATGGCTCCGGTGCCGTAGGAGCTTACAGCCGGCTGGGACGATGAGATCACGGCGGTGGAGGAGCCGGAACCGGCTGAAGAGCTGAAGCCCCCGCCGCCGGAGGAGACTGGGCCGCTGTAGCCGGAACCTGCGGAGGAGCTGAACCCTCCGCTGCCGCCGCTATTGAAGCCGCTGCCGGAGGAGACGGGGCCGCTGTAGCCAGATCCTGCCGAGGAACTGAATCCTCTTCCTCCTCCGGACGAGACTGGGCCGCTGTAGCCAGAACCAGCGGAGGAACTGAATCCGCCACTGCCTCCGCCGCCGCCGCTGCTAAATCCGCCGCCCCCGCTGCTGAACCCGCCGCCGCCACCATACGCAGGCAGACGGCCACCACCACCAGAACTGTAACCAGATCCGGCAGAAGATGAAAATCCTCCTCCTCCGCCTCCTCCTCCTGAACTGTATCCTGCGCCGCCGCCTCCGCCGCCGCCGCCGCCGCCGCCGCCGCCGCCGCCGCCACCAGGAGCATTGTATCCTGGCGAGGGAGCATTATAGCTAGATCCGCCGCCGCCGCCTTGAGGAGCTCCGTATCCGCTAGACGTGCTAGGTGCGCCGTATCCGCTAGACGTGCTAGGTGCGCCGTATCCGCTGGACGTGCTAGGCGCGCCGTAGCTGCTGGAGGGTGCGCCATAGCCGCTAGAAGGTGCGCCGTAACCACTAGAAGGCGCGCCATACCCGGAAGAAGGCCTCTTCTTGCCCCTGCCCCTGCCCCTGCCGCCCTTCTTGCCGCCGCCCCCTCCAAACCCGCTGAAGATGCCCTTGATGGCTCTGAACTTGGACCTCTTGAGGTCGACAATGGCATCGATAATCCGCTGCTTGATGGCAAGCTTCTGCCTGATAATCCTGCCGAAGTCGAATCCACCCCCGCCGCCTCCCTTGCCCTTGCCCTTCCCGCGGCCTCCTCCTCCTCCGTACGAGGGCCTCGGGGCCCCGTAGGATGGCCTGCTCGGTGCGCCGTATCCAGATCCGGATCCTCCCTTCTTCTTTCCCCTGCCCCTCCCCCTGCCTCCTTTCTTGCCGCCGCCTCCTCCCTTCTTGCCGCGTCCTCTGCCGCGACCGCCGCCCTTCTTGCCGCCACCGAAGCCGCCGAAACCGCCGCCCTTCTTGCCGCCGCCGCGCCCGCCCTTCTTTCCTCGTCCTCTTCCCTTGCCTCGTCCTCCTCCCGAGTAGGAGGGCTTCTTCGGCGCACCGTAGGAAGGTCTGCTGGGAGCGCCGTAGGAAGAGCCCGTTGACGCTGGAGCGCCGTAAGACGATGATGTCGACGGTGCCCCGTAAGAGGAGCCCGTTGACGGTGCTCCGTAAGAAGAGCCCGTTGATGCCGGAGCTCCGTAGGAGGATCCCGTTGAAGCCGGTGCTCCGTAGGAGGAACCCGTTGATGCGGGCGCCCCATAAGAGGACCCTGTTGAAGCAGGTGCACCGTAGGAAGAGCCTGTTGATGCTGGAGCACCGTAAGACGACGACGTGGACGGTGCGCCGTAGGATGAGCTGGGAGCCCCGTACGAAGACGATGTCGACGGCGCCCCGTAAGATGACGACGGCGCCCCGTAGGACGACGACGGCGCCCCGTAGGACGAGCCTCCTCCACCCTTCTTCTTTCCCCTTCCTCCTCCACCTCTTCCACCCTTCTTCCCTCCTCCACCTCCGAAGAAGAGCGGCTCGGCCAGCGTCACCTCCATCAGCGCCGCCAACACTACCGCCACCAGTAACAGGAACTGGGTTGACCTCATGGCTCTGAAAGAAAAAGAAATCATATTTATGTACTCATGCTGACATTGTTGTGGCAATAGTACAGTACTATATTTTTCCGGCACTGTATGTACTGTAGTCAAACCCGCATGCATGTTGATCAAGTGAAAACGTTTTGTAGAAACAGTTGAAGAAAACATTCAACTACATACTGTACATGTACTGATGTACGCAAATGTACTCATATGCTATTTCTTGCCTAGACGGTAGGTGGAAAAAAGTTGCCTGATCCCGACCTTTTTCACTCAAGCGAGTTTCACTTTCCTTGAAGAGGCCTTCTAAAGGTCTTGGTCCAGTCTAGCCAGAGTCGCACTGTGCCTATTCCTTTCCCCCGCCATATACCTTCTTCTTCCTTGGGCGCAATGTGAATAGGTCATCAGTTTCAATTATATGCTAGCCAGGTGGAGAGATAAGCAAGCTTTGCCACTACCTTCCTCTCTCATCTTCCTCTACGGGAGACAGGATAAAACTTTTTTACTCCTCCTCCTCCTCCTCCTTGCATACGCGGCTTTTTGCGTTCACCGTTTCGGAAGAAGGAGGAGCAGGAGATGAGTAATGTTTCGGTGTCAAGAGGTTGAGGAAGGGGGAGGAAACATACTACACACACACACACAAGTCAAGTGCCAAGGGTGAGGGAAGGAGGAGGAGGATGGACCCCAAAGATGACGAGGGAGGAAGAAGAAAAAAGAAAATATTCAGGGTTGAGGCCAAGGAGGAGTGTGAATGATGCGCACGAACCAACACCCACTCGAGAAAAAAAAATCCCGAGGGCGGAAAGATTTTTTTTTCACCCAAAAGATTTTTTTAGGAAGGCGGGGGAGCCGTGAAATTCTTGGGGAGGAGGAGATGGCTCCGTCGAATAGCGGTGTTGTACTCTTTCCTTTTCTTTTTCCATTTTCGTACGCTTCCCCCCACCCACGTGAATGGGTGTAAGAATGCTCGTGTGTGTGTGTGTGAACTACTTGTGTAGTGAATGCTGCATGCCCCAAAGCCACCACAGCTAATAAAGATTCAAGGCCAACACCTTCGGGGTAAGGGGCGATAGAGGAGTCGATTTGGGTGGTTTTAGGAAGGCTGATGAATGGGGATCTAGCACTACGCTTCTAGGAAAGAGTGGGATACGTGGCGCATCCATGTCGCTAATTTTCTCTCCCCCACCCCCCATCCCACCCCGACTGAGAAATTCTGTTCCGGGGTCTTGGCTGCCAAAAAATATCGATCACGCCGTCACCACCCAATTATTTCCGCGTCTGATGAGTCGTCAGACAGACTTTTTTTCTGGCCCATATTAGGGGTGATATCAAGATTTTTTAAAATTTCCTCCTCCTCCTCCTCCTCGTGTGACATGTGGCGTGAGAGGAAAAAAATATTCTCCTCTTTCTCCTCCTCCCTCCCTCTTGGTTTATGCCACACCATTACCTCGCTTTATTTGCCTCCTTTTGGCGTTTTACAACCCTCATTTTTACAACCCTTTCCCAAACCCGTTGCTTTGGTTCGGTAGTCCAACCTGCTTAGTGCTTTGGATGAATGGATGTGGATGTCGCGGGTTTTTTTTGGTGTGTGTCCCTGGCTTATAAAGCCATCATTTAATGCTATGGGCGTCGTATTGAAGGAAGGGGAGTGTAGGGGAGGGGAAGGCCTTCCACCCACAACCCACCCCTATATGACCGTCAAAAAAATAAATGAAGCCTTGAACATCTTCTTTTTCTTCTGCTCCTTCCTCCGCAGCATCCCTCATGTGTGTGTGTGTGTGTGTGTGTGCATAAGAAGAGGAGGAGGAAGATTTTCTCTTTGTGAGCTTTGCAAGTAGTGTTCTTTCTTTCTGCTGTGTGAGAGATGTGATCAAGGTCTTTTATCTTCTTCCTCCTCCTCCTCCTCATTCTGTGTGGGGAACTTTTTTGTTGCTGCTGCCTGGAGGGAAGAGGAAGTGAAAATGCCGCCGTCGTTGCCCCGACGTTGCCTCCTCCTCCTCCTCCTTCACTTTTCGTTCGATCGTGCTGGTTCAACTTTCATTGTTTTTTTTGCCGTCTTCAGAAGAGACTTCTCTAGTAAATTACCGCCGCCGCTGCCGCTGCCGCTGTGGCAGCCTCAGCTCGTCGATAATTTTTCGTTCGAAGACACAAAGAGCATGTGATGCGAGCGCGGCTCGACTGCGGCAAAAAAATGGCAAAAAGGTCAGATTTTTCATTAATGCCGCCAAATCTTTTTCTTATCCCTCCCCTCCTCCCCTCTCAACTCATGCTGTTTTTTTTTGCCAGGTTTGCAAAGGTTGCCCTTGTGCTTCCGCTGAGGAGAAGGAAGAAGGGGGGAAAATGTTTAATTGCCATGTGGAGATGAAAGGAATGGGTGCCCCATGGCTGCCTCTTTGTAAATCTCCGAAATTAATGGATGCTGAATCGAGAGTTGATCAAACTCGTAGATTCAATCGTTCTTTTTGTTTTGCATCTTACTTAGTATGCCAACAACTCTCTTAGTACATCACACTTGACTGCCCTGTGGAACAGCAACAACAAAATCCTTGCGGCATCATCATCCTTCAGCCAGGGTGCAATTTCATCAAGCCATCAATTAGAGTGCAGAAGAGAGACAGAGATGCAAATGAAGAGGAGAATAAGAGAGAGGGAGAGTAACTTCTTCCTCCATTGTGCCCTGGCCATGAAATCCTGATGAAACGGAGAAGGGAGAAAAAAATCTTTTGTGATAATAAACCCAGTACAAATTTTGGTGCTCGTGAGTCATTCATCTGCGTAAAGAGATCTTATTGTTATTTCTGCTCTTCTTCTCCTTCGTCTTCTTCTTCACGAACACGGAAGAGAGAGAAGAAGTTCATGGAAGAGAAGAAATAGGGCTAAAAGGTGGAGAAGGAGGAAGGAGGAGGTGGCACCTGCCTCTTTTCTGGAAGACGAATCGTCTCTCTCTTCCTCTCGGCTACATTTTTGCCTCCTCCTCCTCCCCTTTCCCGAAAAAAAAAACTAACACAAAAATAAGGTTTTTTTTGTCTGTGTGAACTGAGTAATGAAAGAGACACCACCCGATAGAAATGATGCATTCCAGTACAGTTGTACTTGCAGGTCTATTTTCCTAACTCTCCATGTAACCGAGTGGCTTTGTAGTACGACGTGCAGACTCTGTTTTCGTGTTTTTTTTTCATTTAACATCAACCGAGTCCCGATTAACCGAGTTTGACTGTCCTAGCAGGAAGTGAGTATTTGTTTGCAGTGGTGACAACTGTCTCACTTGTGGTTTCGACTGGATGCACAAGAAATTAATCCATTTACCACATAAAACGTGAATTACCGTATACTGAAATATTTTGCATTTTCAGGAGACAAGACGTGAAGGGTCAAAACTTCTCTGTTCTTGGCAGTTCCATACACGAGAGTCACGACCACTCAAGCGCGGATATATGTGGGTCATGTGCATTTACATTTTTTCGCAGGAAGAAGGCGAAGGGTAAAAAAAAGACCGTTCTTGCTTGACATTTCCTGTCTTGTCTATACGGAGTTTCCCGACAGGGTTGCCAGGTTCGCAAAGTAAAAAAAACTCAAATAATATCACTACATAAGCCAGGCAATTTGTAAGGCATAGGTTCAATTTCTCGGTCTTATCCCGTCAGATTCTACTATTAAATTTTGACTAAGAATCTTTCAGCCAGAATGGCATTAAAAAAGACCAGAGTTTTTAAAATTCAACTTTAAATAAAGGCCAAACTGGCATCCCTGTATCTTTCCCTCCGTCCTTCCCGCCAAAGCCGAAGCCAAAGTCAAGCCCACTAAATATAGGGAGGGGAGGAGGGAGTAAAGACAAGACACCTTGAATGAACAAAGAGGAGGAGGAGGAGGAGGAGCCTCTTCCAAAGAAAATGAGGAAGCCGCCACGAGGAAAGGAGGATCAGTCTCAATTAAGGAGTAAAAAAAGAGAGGAGGAGGCTTCTG
>JAAUYM010079115.1_pt1 | contig 10168 bp, 18 predicted proteins | sample 7278001 | NCBI WGS metagenome assembly JAAUYM01 (sample SAMN14350224, study PRJNA611818) | marine sediment metagenome | isolation source: surface marine sediment (1.8m) | place: French Polynesia: Moorea | collected 2018-08
ATAATAATTTTTTGTTATAATTTCCCATCCTCCTTGCCAGGCCACGTTCATCTCCGTGGGGCGCCACCACGCCGGTGTGCTCCCGCTGCGAGGAGAGGAGGTCGGCGCGCTCAACCTGTTCCCGCCGCTCAGACCAGCCATCAGGCTACCCTAGAGGAGGAAGGAAGGCTTGCCGGAATATTAATTTATGTGTGTGTGGAAAAAAGTACAATATTGATGATATCTTGTGATACACTACTGCGACATCTTGTGGTTCAAGATGCGTTCTGTCTCTTGTTCTAAAGTTAATTTGCGAAATGCAACATGACTGATAAAAAAATATTGGTGCTTCCTCGGTTTAATTCAGAATTTATACTACTGTAGCACTACGACCAGTACGAGCTCCACCAGGCACTGCTTCGTATAGGCACTGCTCCATAGTAGAAGTGGTAAATTCCATCATGTTCATCAATCAGAGCAGAGCGGCCATCAGTTAGAAATAAAGGTTTTCCTTGTTCGTCGCCGACTGATCGGACGGACGGGTGGAGGAGAGGAAAAAAAAGGGGGTAGGCAGGGGAAGTGAAAGGATGTTCCGCGGCTCCTCTCCCCTCCTCAGCCCCTCCTGCTCCGCCTTGGCCGTCGCCATCGCCATAGCCCTCTCCGCCTCCGTCCGGGCCTCCAAGATGCAGCACGCGCTCAAGCACATCGGGAAGGGCGACTCGGACGAGCTCAGGGAAATAAAGGTGTGCTACAAAAGCTAACTTCCCACACCAGTTTACGAGAGTCGTGACTGTTGTTCCACGCGCCCACATATAACGTCCAGGGAGAGCTGGAGCACGAAAAGTTCGCGGAGGAGATTCCCAACAACGTCATAGAGAAACACAGGGTAGGTACTAGTACTACAAAAGAAAAAATATGGAGCAATATTGGGCCCCACTCTCGCATCGTGCAGGACTACGAGGTTCGCGAGTACCCTCGCTCCAAGTGGATCTGCACCAAGGACGTGGTGGACATCGAACGCGACGACCCCTTCAGGGACTGGAAGACGAAGTACGACGCCGACCCCTTCAAGGTGCTGGCCTCGCCAGAGTTCCTCAAGGTCAAAGACGTCAAGATGTTCTTCTCCCTCATGGGATACATTATGGGTAACGGTAGTTGGATTTTTTAAAAAAATGAACAGATAAAGAAGAAAAAATCCATTCTATGTACCAGGCAAAAACGAGAAGGGCGCCAAGATAGGTATGTCTAAGCCTGCGACGACGAGGGTGAAGCCCATCGACGGGAAGAAGGAGTGGCACGAGACCTGCGTGTGGGCGGGACCGGCCTACTCAAGCAGGGAACTGCCAAAGCCAAAGGACCCAAAAGTATACTTCAACGTCATGAAGAGAATCGTCGTCTACGTCAGGTGCTGTCTCAATCACGCGAAAGGCGATTTAATTTTTCAGGCATTTCTAGACATTTTTAAGCATTTTTTTTAGGGGAGTGGGATGGGTTGATGTTCTTCTGCTACTACCACAGAAAGTTCGGCGGCTGGGCGTTCTCCCACGGCGAGTGGGAGCACCAGCTGCACCTGCTGCGCCGGAGCCTGCGCCGCCACCTGGGCGCCGGAGGCCGCCCGGAGGGCGACCTCGGCAGTCTAGGGAGCAGCGAGGAGGAGGAGGACGAGGTGGCGTTGGAGCTTTCCAGGCGCCGACACCAGTCCCTGGAATCCGGGTCCATGGAGGCCGGGCTGCGGGCGGGGAGGCCGGAGAGGAGCAACTACTTCGGCGCGTGCTACCAGTCGCCCTTCAAGAGGCGTGACCGGCGCAACGAGGTCTGGATAGTCAGGGAGGAGGAATAGTAGCGGGTTTTTTTTTAATAATTTCTGTTCGTTGTTGTTCATGAGATGCCCGTCGCACTGCATTTCTTAATTTCTCATTTCACGAACATCTCCAGAGTGGAGAGAGAGACACAGATTGATCGCAATAAAAAAAAAGTTGCACGACGTCCTTTTTTCGCCCTGTACGTAGGTACACAGTTCATTGGTACACAGTCAATTCCCGAGATCACAGTATGCTGAGCAGACAGGCGAGTGGCCCCTGGTGCGGCTGCTGCGACAGGAACCGCGCCAGCCTCTTCTCCGCCCCCTCCTGCCAGACGTCTGGGTCCCTCCTGGCCCTGAAGAGCAGGGAGACGTCCTCCTCGCCGGGTTCCCTCCCAGAGTCGGCCTTCAGCCGCTTGCAGGCCTCGCGCAGCCTCTCCCGCAGCTCCGGGTTTGACAGGCAGATCTGCTCCGGCGCCCCCTCGTCCAGGAAGAGGTCGTGGCAGCCCTCCAGCACCTCCCTGGCCTTGGCCACTGAGGCTACTGGCCTCTTCTTCTTCTTCTTCTTCTGGTTGTCGTCCTCCCACAAGGAGGCGATCGGCTGCGTGTAGACTAGAAACTTGAATGCCGCCAGCTCGTCGGTCATGTCGCGCGCCTCCAGGTGGTCGGTGAACCTCTTGGCCCAGGGGTGGGACGAGATGGACTCGTCCGGGTGGCGGACGGACTTGCCCACCTGAGACAGGAGCTCCTCCAGACTTCTCGGCGAAGTCATCTGGATAGAAGGGTCGAGGGAGCGATTAGCGGGCGAAATAGTACGGATCAATGCGTTAAGCCACCGAGTTAGCTCCATTTTTTTTAGCCGCAAAATTTGCAAAGAGAATAAGCAGAAGAAACAGTTCACAATGTGTCAATTACGCACTCATTTTTAGAGCACAAGAAGTGGTCATTAGGGTTTAATTCACTAGAGTGAATTAAACTTAATCGTTGTAGTTATAGTTGTAAGTAGGGGAGGCAAACGTGTTAGCAAACCAGGAATGATTTTTAATGAAGCGCCTACTTCTTTGGATCCATCCTGTGCCTTACGCCAAAAGTTTCCCATGGCCGAATGCTGAAACGTCTTTTTTAAATGTTGTGCATGTACGTACAGTAATTTGGACAGTAGTAGTAGTAGTACAGCAGATCTTCTCTCACCTCCGGTCCACCGTCAAAGAGGTGTACGAGTACAGTAGTAGATGATGGGAAGACGGGAAATTACAGTGCTATAGTTGCGCTCCGATGTTTTTTTTTCCTCCCTTGAATCATGGATATCACAGAAAACAGCAGCGATAGGGCGATAAGGAAGTGCTTCAGGTTGACAGTCACTCTCTCTCTCTTCCCCCTTCTTTTGCTGTAGTGTACTTTAGAAACAACACCTGTTAATGTGCACTGCGTGTGGCAGGATCACTTGTGACTGCGTGTTTGCTGTTTCCAAGCGCTTTGCTCCCCTCTGAACAGCTCACTTTGCCAGTCAGTCACTCGTTGCCAGTCAGGCACTTTTAGTTGGCAGAGGTCCAAGAAGGCCCCGACCGACTGTACGTACAGTACATAGTATGTGTAGTAGTCGTACTTGTCGGTAGACCACCCTTTTTTTCCCGCATATTATCGGATCGACCTTTCTTTCTCTTCCTTCCTCCTCCAGTTTCCTGCAATTTGCCCCCTCCCAGACCAGCCCGAGCTGACGATCACTCTAACCGTCTTGAAAGAGGGTAGGGGGGAGGGGCAAAGGAGGCTTTCTTCTACTCTTCCCTCCCTCCCTCATTGACCCTGCTCGACCTCCTGCCAAGAAAGGAAGGAAGTGAGACATCTTTTCTTCTCCTCCTTCCCCCTCCCCCCTTTTCTCCGCTCGTTAGCCATAGACTTGACTCGCCCTTTCGCGGTTGATCGCACGTACCACAAGAAAGGGAGGGGGAGGAGAAAGCTTTTCTTTGGAGCTACTCTTGTTGCCCTTTATAGTATTTCCAATACACATGCATAATTTACAAACATCACCAGGTTACTTACAATGACAGATAAAAATTAAATGCAATTGTGATGCCGGTTTTTTTACACTATATTTTTTTCTTAATTACTAAATTATTCGATGGTTTCCTGCTCGTTTCCCCAGTGTGTTTGTCAGTAGAACCTGTGGTTCGGCCTGAACACGCTCTCGTTGGCGCAGGCCCTCAGCGAGTACCAGAGCCCCTCCGGGTTGTGGGCCCTGAGCGCGTCCGGGCACCTCGACCGGCGGGACACGTAGCACCAGGGCACCGGCTGGGTGCACGGGCGGGGCACCGACCGACCCGTCAGGGTGAACACGCGAGAGGCGCTCAGGCACCTGGGAATTAAAGAGAAAGGAAAAGAAAAGAAAGAAAAAGATGCTATCAGAACTTTTTAATCACGAAAGAAGTGCGGTTGTATACCTGCACTTGAATCGAGGGAGGGAGATCTCAACGTGGAACCATGGCCAGGAGGAGGACGCGGTCCCTACCAGCGACCTCTCTTCGTTCTCCTCCTCCTCCTCCTCCTCCTCCTCCTCCTCCTCCTCCTGGCTGTCTTTGGCAACTTTGTCGTCTTCATCAATGACTTTCTTACTTGGTGTCACTCCCAACTGTGCGTCCGAGCAGGACGGGTAGATCTCTCCAGGGGAACACATCGCTGAAGGGAGGAAACACAGCGCTCCTTAGTACGTAGGACTAGGGCTGCATTAGGACCAGTACCTACGTTGTACATGGCCTCAACGCTGGACGACTTACCCAAGACACCGGTAGTGAAGCTGACGCAGATGTTGTTCTTGTCCATCAGCCTGCAGACGTCCGGGAGCCGCACAGAGTCCAATTGGTGGTCACTGGAAGCGACCTCGGTGGCGGCGAGGTCGCTGCTGGGGCGCCCACCGACAAGCAGCCGGGCCTTCCAGGCCAACAGTGTCCTGACAAAGCGGAGGACAAACTTTTTCTTGAAGTCCCACTTCCTCGCCAAGTATCGCAGCAGCACGTCGCCGCCGCCGCCACCGTCGCCGCCGCCGCCGCCGTCGCCGCCGCCGTCGTCGTGTGCACCGTCAAAATTTCTGGCGGTCAGACTGACGTACGAGTGAGCTGTCCCCACCGCCGCCGTCGTCCTCATTCTCTCCTCCAGCATCCGCATCAGCCTCACCAGCCTGGGGTTGACCACGTACCCGCCTCCATCCGGCGATCTCACCGCCACCTCCTCCTCCCGGACCCCAATCCTCCGCAGGGTCTCCGCCAGGGCCGACCTCATCTCCTCCAGCTTGGCCTGCGTGCCCGTTGCCGACGTCCTCCCCATCAGAACTGAGGCAATGGCCTCTGCCAGCAGGCACTCGGCCGACTCGCGGTGCTCTTCCTCCCACTCCGCCACGGGAGGCCTGGGACGGGGACGGGGACGGGGCGGACGGAGGGGGACGAAAAGGTCGGCGTAAGGGTCGCCCGGGGATCTCCTCCGGCCATTCCTCCTCTTCCGACCCCAGGGCCGAGAAGGCCCCTTCCTGTAACAGTTTGCCCTGCGTCGATCGCCGCCGTTCAGCATGGCGCCGATGACCCCGTTCAGCATGTCCACGACGACGGAGGACGGCGAACCGTCGTCGACGTCGACGTCGACGTCGAAGTCCCCGCCCCCGAAGGTCATCCCTCCGGAGGCGTACCCGTCCTCCCCGCGACCAGGCCCCTGCCGGTGTCCAAAGACGAGTCCGACGGGGACGCGCCGTGCGGCGGTGCCCTGGACGCGGACGCGGACGCGCTGCTCCTCCATCTTGTCCCTGACGTGGCCCTCGTCGCGCCCGACCACCACCACCACCTGCTCCGCCAGCTGAGTCAGCGACTTCAGGCCTTCCAAGAGGAAGGCGTCTCCGTTCTTCGACTCCTCCTCCTCTTCGTCGTCGGTCGGATTAGCGGAACTTCTGAAAAAAAAATCCCTCTAAACTGAAGTTCCTCTTTTTCTAGGGTACGTCAGAATATTAATTTTTCACATAATGAATTTTTAAATGCACGATAATCAAAAAAGCATTTTATTGTACGTACTGTGTAAAAATATTCTAGAGCAATATTCCCGCTAGTTAAATTCCTCTAATCTGAACAGTGGTGGTACTTGCTTGCTTGTCAGACTCTCCTCGGCCTCCATGGCCTGCGCGCTTAAGGTGAAGCTTCTTCCATCCGGCAGGAAGATTTGGGCATCATAGTTCGGCCTCCTTGGAGTGGCCTCCTGGTTGCGCTTGTCCTCCAAGATGCTGTTGAAGACAGCCTCGGCCAGGTGGGGAAAAGGGTGGCAGGCGATGACGGTCTTCTTGTCGCAGATCGGGACTTCTTCCCCGTCTTGGAGACATTGACCTAGAGTAAGTTAGGAAACATTGAGAGCCTGGTATACTACTAATGGATGGGTGGCCATTCAGGGCTGCCAGGTGTTGTTGGCCAGATCTAAAATGGTAGTACAGTACACAGTACCTAGTACGAGTAGGTGAGCTGGCCACAAACCGGAAGTTAACTTGTGTCTACCATTGCCGTTGCTACTTTCTTGTGACAGCTTCTCTGCAGGACATTAGAAGAAATATACCAGGTCTGCTCCTCCACAATCTCCATGGGACCCTCCGGGACAAAGTCCGAGAGTAGTAGGTCCGGGAGTCGTAAAAAACAAGCATTTTTTACGATTGTTTTTTGATATATATTTTTGGGTTGTTATTTGTTCATAGTTTGTTGTGCTCACCGACTAGCCCCGTTTGGAAGTGGTAGCACATCTCCACCCCTGCAGCCTTCAGCTGCGTCTGCAGGTCGAACCGGCACACGCCGAGGTTGAGGCAGTCCGGGAAGGAGATGTTGGAGGAGACGCCGCCGTTGGAGATCGACACGTTCACCTGCAGGATTGAAAAGAGAAGGAGTCTTTCCTGGAGGACAAGCTCGTACGAGCGCATCTCACGGTCACTCCTGGGAGACCCACGCCGGTGCCGTTGCTGCCTTCACCGTCATCTCCGTCGTGGCCGTCCTCATTTTCACTGCTGTTGTCTTGCTCCGCTGCTTCCCCTTCTTCGCCAGCATCGCCGTCACTGCCATCTTGGTCAGCGTCGCCTCCACCGCCGCCGTCACTTTCTTCTTGCTCAGTTTCCTCGTCCCCGTTATCATCGTCACCGTCGCCGTCGCCGCCGTCGTCGCCGTCGCCACCCATCTGCCCCTTCCCCTTGAGCAGCCCCATCCACTGCCAGGGCACCAGCAGGTTCCCCAGGGCCTCCTTCACCTTCTGTCGCATGGCCTTGGTGGGCCTGATGGTGAACAGCGGCCTGATCCTCCTCCACTCGGCGGCGTCGCCCACGCGCTGGCGGAGCAGGCGGAGCTGGCCCACCTCCAGGCCGGAGAGGAGCTCTTCCACGCCAGGATGAGGCGGCTGCTGTGAGAAGAATCGGGAGGGTCTGCCAATTCTAACAACAGAGCAGAAATAATAGCAGTACCTATAAATAAGCCAGCAGTCCTGCTCTGGCATAAAATTATAAATAGTAGTTGAGGCATGTTTGTTGCAACACAACTTATTGTCAAAGCAGGCAGAGAACAATTGACTTTTAGAGTCTTACTTTCAAAAAATTCAGATCTAATGTTGGTCGAGAGGGACCACATTTCAAAATTTCTGCCCTAGGATTGATAGTATGTGTATGTAACCCGACAACCCTTGGGCTGGACATGGACGTCTCCTCACCTTGTCATCTTGGTTTTCAGCCAGGCAAATAGCCGACAATAAGGCTAGAGGAAGAATGGCCACGGGCAGGAACCGCATCCTCCTCCTCCTCCTCCGATGGACGCCCTCCGACTGCGCTGACCCGCACGTCGGTCTACCTGCACTTTGGAAGACCTAACGGGACCCAGCGCAGACGGGTCTATTTTTAGAGCAAAAAAAAACCTTTAAATCCTTCCCCCATCCATCGTCTCTTTTACCTGAGGAGGACAAGAAATGCATGCAAAGCTTTTTGAGCTGCACTTGTTTTAAACCAAATCTGTTACACTGTACTTCTCCCTCCTTTATAGTAGTCAGTTTAAGAAACCAGATGGCTACTCATAGATGACATAAAGCAAAGAGAATCAAATAGATTCTGCAAAAATGGATCTCGAGTGCTCGTGACAATTTATGTAAAATCCCTGCTTTATTTTAAAGTCTTTTCAGACAGTCTCTCCAGCTTGATCCTTATTACAATTGTTGCTATTGTTGTTGGGTGCATCCCTAGTCCCCCTTGACGATGCAGTATCCGTCCGGCATCTCCCGCTCCTCCCAGCTGAGGCTGACCGGTGCGCCGGACTTGGCCGACCGCTCGCACGCGTCCGTGATCTTTGTGACGGCGGCCGTGGTGCGGGCGCAGACGGAGCTGGCGGAGGAGCCCTCGGCCACGTCCAAGAAGTGAGACAGCTCGCGGCGGTAGCCGGTGGAGTAGCGAGAGGGGAACGAGTGGTAGATGGGCGTCCTGCACAGGGAGGTGATGAACAGAAAGATGGGGTGGCGGGGGTGGGGGGAAGAGGAAGGGGGGGAATCGTCAATTCACCTCTCCACGGCCTCTCTGGAGAAGGAGAGGAGCGGGTTGGGAGAGTCATTGTCCATGAGGATCATCCCCTTCTGTCCGAATACCTCCATGCGCTGGTCGTAGCCGTAGCTGGAGTACCGAGAGCAGTCGATCAGCCCGAGGGTGCCTGGAAGTCGGGACGGGAACGAATCAGGTCATCGAAAATCCGACCTGAGGGCTCGATCTGACCCGAGGGGAACTTGAGCATGATGGCGATGGTGTCGTAGTCTCCGGTCTCCCTGATCTCCGGGATGTGGGCGCTGGCCGCGGCGAAGACCTCGCTCGGGTACTCGCCCAGGACCCAGGTGACCATGTCGACGTCGTGGACGGCGCAGTCGTGGAAGATGCCGCCGGAGATGGACAGGTACTCCTTGGGACTCAGCGGGCAGTCGCGGGAGATCGTCTTGATCACCTGGACGTGGCCGACCTCGCCTGCTCAGAGGTACAGAAGCAGTAGCGCTTGTTCCTCCCTCCGTGAGACTTGAACCTCCCCCTCACTCCTCTCTCACCACACCTCTTCGAACCCTGTGGTACGTCTGCTCGAAGGAGGGCTCGAACCTCCGGTTGAAGGCGCAGAAGAGAGGCCTGCCCACCTCCTCGGCGACGGCGTAACACCTGCACATTCGCACGCGTCGAACCTCTGACGAATGTCTCAATTTTTTTTTAAGGTCTTGCCGCTCCGTCCCCTCCATGGTCTCGGCGATGGGCTTCTCCGAGAAGACGGCCTTCCCCGCGCGGAGGGATGCCACGATGATGTACTCGTGGGTGTAGGTGGGCGTGGCCACCAAGCAGGCGTCCACACTGGCATCGGAGTACACGCGGGAGACGGACTACGTAAAAAGAACAAGCAAAGAGGATAAACAGGCGATAACTTAATTTCTCATGAAAAAAAAACAGACCGTACATAAACTCTCTTAACTCTCACTTCTGGCTGCAGAAAGACGGTCTGCTTGGAAGACAATCCCTCCTTCTCGCCGTTTCCGCCCAAGTTCCACTTCTTCTTGACCCACTCGCACCTCTCCCTGTCCGCCTCCACCACGTAGGCTAACCTCACCTGAAATCAGAAATGAGACTTGGGCAAATGGTGAGAGGACGTACGGTTAGTGAATTTCAACTCACTCTGGGACTTGCGATGAGGTTCGGCAGGTGGAGCGATCCGGCCCTGCCCAGGCCAAAGAGGGCGACGGAAACGACGCCCCTGGAAAAAGAGGAGGAGGAGGAGGAGGCGGAGGCCGCGTCGACGCCGGTGGGAGGAGGGAGGGAGTCTTTGAACCTGGCACGACAAGTGGAGGTGACATGATCACTAGCTATACTAGGTATTCCATTACTAACAAGTGGATATCACTCTACTCACTCCTGGTACTTGAAGTCTGACTCGTGGTGTGGCACCTCCCGGAGTCCGCTGACGTACGGCGACACGGTCGACTTGTACTTGGCCGTCGACATGGCGGCGGCGGACGACGACGCTTCACGCGGAGGAGGAGGAGGTGATGAAGATGATGATGGCGACGGAGGAGCTTCGCTCACACCCTGCGCAAGAAGGAAAACTTGCTCTCTTCTTCCTTCCTTTCCTCCCTGCGCTCCGTCCCCCCCCGCCCGCTTTTCGTAGCGTGTTTTGTGTCTGGCGCGCTCGGTCGCTCTGTGTCGCTGTCTCACACAAACCACCCCCCCACAAATGTCTGCAACACCACCGCAACACCCCACCCCCAGCCCGCGGGGCGCCACGGAGCGCAGGGAGGAAAGGAAGGAAGAAGAGAGCAAGTTTTCCTTCTTGCGCAGGGTGTGAGCGAAGCTCCTCCGTCGCCATCATCATCTTCATCACCTCCTCC
>JAAUYM010076484.1_pt1 | contig 10164 bp, 11 predicted proteins | sample 7278001 | NCBI WGS metagenome assembly JAAUYM01 (sample SAMN14350224, study PRJNA611818) | marine sediment metagenome | isolation source: surface marine sediment (1.8m) | place: French Polynesia: Moorea | collected 2018-08
AGAAGAAGAAGACGACGCGGCTTCTTTCCTTTTCTTCTTTCTTTCTTCTTACTTTCTGCGTTTCGGGCAACCGTCCAGAACTTTCCTCCTCCTCCTCCTCCTCCTCCTCCTCCTCCTCCTCCTCCTCCTCCTCCTCCTCTTCGCGACTCTCGTGATGTCTGAGTTCGACGACAGGAGGCGGCGGCGGCGGCTGCGGCCCGAGAGAGAAACGCTCTGCGGCAATTGCATCAGCAGGAACGTGACTGCCATAGACGCGCACAGGTGTGTGTTGTGAGCGTTGCAGACGCTGTCGCTCGCGAAGACGTCGTTAGTAGGCGATCATGTTCAGAGACCACGTTTGCACAGCCGTGCAACGGTGATGTTGCCCTCCCTCTGTCCCAAGTTTGTCTTTGCTCAGGCAAAAAGCCCCCTGTCTCACGCAACCGGATGAAGGGAAGGGGAGGAAGAAAAGGGAAGGAGCAGCAGCACAAACTTTTCCACTCCTGCCTCCCCTTCGCCTTCCACTCCACTCCTCCCCAGTCCCAACCCCTCCCTCCTATCACTGGCCCCTATTTTCAGAAAGAAGCCTCTGCGGTGGCGGAGGGGGTACACTATGTACCAAAATAAAATAAAAAATTGCGAGTCTCTAAGCAATTAATAACATTCTAGTTACTTTTTAAGTGCATAGATATTTGCTGGTATTGTGACTCATGTTTTTTTTTGCATGGTTATTTTTGACTCACGCTGCAATACTGTACGTTGATGGGTCCACTCCAGAGCCCAACCGCGGCGGCGGCAAAGTCAACAACAACACAGTTTCATTGTTCAAAGCACGTGGTGAGAGAGAGAGAGGGGGGGAGAGAGAGAGAGAGAGAGAGGGAGAGAGAGAGAGTTTGGAGGCCCAAAATCCTACAGTGCGGAACCCGGTAGCTTCTAGGGTACATGTAGGGGCACACTACAGTTAATTTTGGACTTCCAGTTCCTAGAAAGGAAACCTTTGCCACTTCCAGAGAAGAGGCGGCAGGAGTCTGGTCTGGCAGTCCCTTCCAGAGGAAAGAGGAAGGAGGAGGAAGAGAGGTCTGTTGGTGATGATGATGCCAGAAGGTTCCTTCCATCACCACCCCCTCCTTCTTGGTCCATCATCATCATGTCCTCTGGCGTTGCCGCTCTCCTCGCATAAGCACCTCCCTCCCTCCCCCACTCTGTCCTCCTCTTTCTCCACTTTCCGACTATACTACAGAGAAAGAGAGAACGGAGAGAAGGAAAGGAGGAAGGGAGGGAGAGGTGGCCAAGAAGATATCTCCGTGTTTAGTTCGGCGCTCCAGGTCGGAGTGAGAGGACGGCTTTTTTGAGACGCGGAAGGAAGGAAGGTAGGAAGGGAAGGAGGAGGAAGTGTCACAAGACGCAGGAAAAGAAGTCAAGGTTGTGTGAGGTTTCTCTCCTTTACTACACTCCACTACTAACTCACAGCAAATCGGAAATTGACTTGATACTACTACCAGCAAGTGTAGCAATCACTGCAATATTAGGAACGGAACAACAGACTGGACGCGTGCGTCACTCCCCCATCACCTGCTAGTACGTACTGTGCAGAAATTTGCATCTCAAGGTCGGCGGCCGGCGGGGCGGACAGAAGAGCAATCAAATAAATATACTATCCTACCGTCGTCTAGTGGGACCCAGGCTTTCCACCTCTCTCCCGCGGGACCCAAAAAAAAAAGTGACCCGTCCCCGGAGGAAAGGGAAGGAAGAAAAAAAGAGAAGCAACAAGGCAGACAGACAAAAAAAACTTGGAAGAAAAGAACTTGGCAATATTTTCTTTTTAAGGAAGAAGTGACAGTCCAGCTTTGGCTCCATTAGAAGAAGAGCCAACAGTGTGGTAGGCCCATTTTCTCCAAACGTGACCCACCCATCCCCTTCCCCCACGTTAAAATGGTGATGCCCAACTTGGTGGGCCCGATTTTGACGACGATGGTGCTTGCGCGCTTGGCGAGAGGAGCCGTGGGAGAGGAGGAGAAGGAGGTCCACAACGCCGTCACCTACACCAGAGTGGACTCGTGCTCCACGGAACACCAGGTAGCTTATAGGACAAGAGAACAAGAGAGAGAATGTTGTTCTAGCACGATGCTTGAGGATGCTTCTCTTCGTCTTTCTTTTTTTTCTCCAGGACAACGTCTGGGATTCCGTAATCCGGTGCAGGCCCCGTCCGACGCTGGTGGAGCTGCCCCTCCCCGCCACCGCCGGCGATTCCGGCTCCATCCTGCAGGTCATCCCCGGGCACGTCATGGTCGACCGGTGCTCCGGGTCGTGCAGGACGCCCTCCTACTCCTGCCTGCCGGTATCGGTGGAGAACGCCACTCTGGAGGTGAGCAGCAGACCTCTTCAGCCCCGTATAATACAGTATACCTTAGTACATGGTACGTGAGGTGGATGAATGTCGCTGATTTGGAGATTTGGAGTCAAATCTTAACAGATGCTGAGTTGGCAAAAAAAAAACTACCTACCTAGGTGGTAGTAGGTACATTAGCTGTTAATTTTCCTTGGAAACAATGGTATTGTTCGCTACAGAAAAAGCATTAACAAGTTCTTTAAGGGCAGCAAGTGTAACTGAAAAATTAAGTCACTTGACTTTTTTTAATTTAAAAAGTGACCGATTGCCCAACAGTGGCGATGGTGAAACACATTTCGCACATCGTTATCTTGTGGCCACTTTGTTCACACCACACCACCCCCCACCTCACTGCTGTTTGCTCATCCTTCAAAGTGTGTAGTAGCACATCAGAGCAAACAATTTCTTTTTTGTTGTAGGTGATCTCGGTCCAGACGACGTACACGGATGGGCCGTGGAACACTCTCTGCTCCGAGGTGTCGGTGGAGCGGCACACGGCCTGCGAGTGCTCCTGCAGGGTCAGGCCAGAGCACTGCCAGGAGGAGACGCAGTACTACGACTCGGTGGGCTGCCAGTGCAAGTGCAAGAACCAGGTGAGAACCACGCGTCTGTCGGGGAATCGGCGTCAAGAAAAAACACCGCGGGGCGGATTTTGAAGGTGCAAAACACCGTGGCGGGGGGGGGGGATAAGTAAAGTAAACACGTGCTTACGTGGTTGTGTTTTTTTTAATGACGAAGATAAGGTGTTTGCGTAGAAGGCGGAACTCCTACCTACTTATAAAATCGGCCCCTCCTCCCCCCATCCTCCCATTGTTGGAATTATGCGGTTCTACACCGTCCCCGCAGCGGGGCCCAGACACAAAACTAAAGCCTATCGATTAGCTCTACCTTCTTCGAGGCGCTCTCCTCCCTGCTACCCTCGTCCTCCGCCTCGCCCTTGGGGAGGCGCCCCAGCCTGGCCATCTTCCTCCTGATGGCGTCGGAGATCTCGAGCGCGCCCTTCCAGGACACGACCCTGGCCTGCAGGAGGAGCCCCGCGCTGGCGTGCTCGGCGATCTTGTGGCAGATGGAGTACCCGTCGCGCGGGAAGGCCAGGTCGTGGGGCCCCAGGTGGTACATGGGGCAGAAGTCGGCGATGCCGTCGCCGGCAATGCCGACGAAGGAGAAGGTCCGGCCCTCGTAGCTCCTCTTCCGCAGGTGGTCCATCAGCACCTTGCCCTTGCACATGTTGGCGGAGCTGAGCTTGCAGAGCTTGTTGGTCATGTAGGGGCTGATGACTAGCCGCCCGTCCTCGGGGTGGAAGGCTGCGAAGTTGGCGTAGATGCCGTTGAAGCACCACGAGAGGGCGTGGTACTCCAGCACGTGCGTGATGTAGACGTCGTTGGCGTCCGAGATGACGATGAGCTCGCCGCCCAGGTGCTTGAGGGCCACCACGCACTCTGGGATGCCGGGGACGAGGGCGATTCTGTCGAGCACGGCGTAGAAGTCGCCCTCCTGTAGCGTCGAGGGGTAGTGGTAGCGGTACTTCCTCTGCTGGAACTGGACGACCCCGCGATCCGTGGAAGTCACCTTCAACTTCTCGCTGGATGGCTTGACGTCGTACGCGGCCTGTATCATCACGTCGGAGCTCCCGTCCAGCAGGGTGTGGTCAAAGTCGAAGGCCATCAAAAACAGGCCGTCCTCAACCTTCATCTCTTTCTGTAATTTAGGGTGCAACTGAGCTTTTCCCAAAATTGTTCTTCAACCAGTGTTGATAGGGTTGCCAAGAGGCATATGCCAAAGTTTTACTATGCTACATAGCAGGGTAGCTTAAGAATCCTTCATAGTAGATGCTTTTTCAAAACTTTATTTTTAAGCAGAAGTAATTCGCTTTCTTTGAAACCTACTACTACGAATCAGCAAATAAATTAATTCAAAAAGTGAAACTTTACCAGGTAATTTTTAAGTTTCAGCATTGGAGATGCCATCTGGCAAATCTGTTTTTAACCTAATTTACAGGAATGTCTCGGACCGATTTTTTTTTCTGTCGGGCCGAGCTAACGGACTACTCGTACATCCCTTCATGTAGGGAAGTACACAACTACGGTGTATGTACTGTACTATGTACAGTTACTTTGCCTATAAACACAACCATCAGCAAAAGTTTGACTTTCCTGTCGGGCTGGCGATACTACTGAGATAGTATTAAATTTGAATGTCTAGACTCGGTTCTGTTCAGTCTCAGATCGGGTTGAATATCGGGTCGGGCCTAACCCGAAGAAATCTCTGCCACATTAATCAAGTACAAATTAGAGGCCAATTATAATTTGAGTATAAAGTGGGAAAATCCCCAACTTTAATTTAATAATTGTTTGTTTGTTGACAACTTGATCTTCTTTTGCAGGTCGCCCGAGTGGAGTGCCTGTCCTCGGGCAAGCAGTGGGACGACGTGAGCTGCTCGTGCCTGTGCCCGCGCCGCACCTGGCGCCCCTGCTCCACGGGCTTCTCCTTCGACTACCGCCACTCGTGCCAGTGCGTGCGCGTGCACGCGGCCGCGGCCGGCGGCGTCCTCACGGCCCTCGTCGTCCTCTTCTCCGCGGTCCTCCTGGTCCTCGGCGGCGCCCTCGTGCACTTCAAGCGGCGGAGGGACCTCGACGAGAGGAGGCAGCGGGTCCTGGACGACGTGAACGCGGCCGCCGCGGTCGGCGCGGCGGCCAGGGAGGTGGTGGAGTCGGAGCTCACCAAGGCGTTTGCGGAGGACGAGCGAGAGCGGCCGAGGAGGGACGCGGAGGCGGTGGCCGAGAGAAGTGGGACTTGAGGGAAGACGATGATTTTTTTTTCCCTTTTGCCAAAGTTGTATTGCTGTTTTGGTGACCAGTCCCACAGAAGCTGCCCCTCTGGCCCCTCCCCTGCATGTGCCACCGTGCCCATACAGTACACGCTAATTTTACCTACATACTCTAAACGTACCTGAAGTTTAACGTTGTGAGGCGCATGACCTCAAAGTTTTACCCAAAGTGTGACGGCGCAGTTTTCAAAAATCTCTTGGAAAAAAAAATACATAAATACGTCGTAAAAAGACCACTTTCTCGCACTTCGGGAACAATGACGAGGAGCGTGTGGGAAGAATTCCGGGATGAATGTATTTTTTTTCTCCTTTTTTTTCACGCTAGTAACGTTGTCATCATCACAACTATGTGTCTTACTCTTACTGCAGGCAGTCCAGTAGCAAATGTCATTTCTAGTCACCCAACATGGCACTTGATTCGTGGCTGATGGTTTCGCGCATTTCACAGCATTGTACTATGTGACAGAACATAGTAGTATAGTAGCAATAAGGTCCCAATGCCAAGGCAGGGGAAGAGCATCCTCCCTCGTCTTTCTCAGGAGACGTACTCGTCTCCGCTCGTCACTTTGGCTGAGATCATGAGGGCGGCGTCCCTGTGCCGGTGCCTCTTGAAGAATCCTAGCTTGTAGAGCACGGCGGCGATGGCGGCGACGACGGCCACCCCGACGGCGGCCGCCACCAGCAGCAGCCAGGCGGGCGCGGCGCCCAGCCCGCCGTCGGACGGCGACAGGGACGACAACGCCGACAGGACGGCCACCGTGGCGTCGTCCTCCGTCGACTGGAGCGACTCCGCGTCAGGGTGCAGCATCAGACGCGCCCGCACCTCCACGCGGACCCCGGCGGACCACCAGAAGTCCTCCACCAGGGTGGAGTTCCACACGCGAGAGCGAAGACTGGAATGATTTGTGTTGTTGTTGTTTTACTGTATACTAGTTAAAAACAATTTTGTCAAAAGTGCAGAGTTCGGCTATGCATGTATACAGTGAACCACGGATATAAGAGCAACGGAAATAAGAGCAAAACGCTTACAATAAGAGCAGAAGTGCTGAACCAAAACCAAAATGGGGCCTTTATGAAGTAAAATTATGATGGTTATAAGAGCAAGAAAAGCTTGTTCCTACGGATATAACTTAGTTAAGAGCAAAATTTCAATTTTTAGAGAGGCAGAGTGCTTTTTAGTCATGGTTATATATGTATATGGGGGTGTTGAACAACATTTCTTCTATCTAAAAAAATGATTGGAGGCCTAATAAAGCCATTTCTTGGCATAATAAATTTCCAACAAAAATTGCCGTCTTACTATGTTGGTCCCGATTGAAAAAGAGCACTCCATGCAAATTTTGGGAAGGATTGGTCCAACGGAGCCTCCAAGATGGGGAGAGAGGGGGGGACATTCACCTACCATATAGCCAAATGGGGCCTGCATATTACTCTCAATAGTACCTACGGTTATAAGAGCAAAATGGATATAAGAGCAGAAAATCAAAACCAAAATGCGGCTCTTATATCCGTGGTTCACTGTATTAAATCTTGCAAATTTGTGAACTTACCGAATGACGACGTTTTCCCTGGCCCTGAGGTGCCAGATTCGGCAGTTGAGCACCATGCAGCGGGCGCGGCCGTTCACGCAGTTGATGGTGACGGCGTCAGCGTCCGACAACAGCGACGGAGACTCCTTGTCCCCGCCGTCTTGAACCGCCTCCCTCCTCCTCCTCTTTGGTAAACTTGCGACTTGTCCCATCACCTCTTCTTCTTCTTCTTCCTCCACCTTCTCCTGCGTGGTCCTGTCCCTCAGTCCGAGGTGATTGATCATCCGCGGGTTGAGGTAGCAGGTGGCTGCGTCCGGCGGCGTCACCTCCGCCTCGCTGGCCAAGTACAGCAGCCACTTTCCCGGACGTGCGACGCCGACGTCTTCTACGCCCTCCTCCTCCCCCTCCCTCTCGCCTTCGCCCCCGTCGCCCCCGTCGATCTCCGGAGGGCTGAGCTGAAACGGCCAGTCAATGATCAGGTTGACGTTGTCGTCTCCCACGTGCCAGGGGCCGTCGTTGCTGATGTGGAAGGTGTGCGTCACTTTGGAGCCGATGTCGGGCATCATCTGCGGGTCAAAGGAACATATCTGTCTAATATATCCCAGATATCTTGATTATGTTCTAGTTAAGCTCCGGTAAAGTAGGACTAAGTCAACTAATTTTACCAATCTTATAATTTTTTTTAAACAAAATAATATCTAGTTTGGTACCGATCTCACATCTGCAGATCCAACAAAATTTTTGCTCGCTATCCTCACCTTCATGGCGGACTCCCCCCTGACCACGCCCCCGTACCAGATCCTGTCCGGCTGGACCAATGACCGCACTGAGACCTCGTGCCTCTTGACCACCAGCACCTCCAACGGAGCCGGCCGGGTGCTGTCGCCCACGTCCTCGGAGGAGGTGTTGGCGGAGGCGGTGAACACGGCGCGCTGGATCACGGAGGAGGAGGAGGAGGAAGACGTCCGAGGCAGAACGCGAAAGACCAGGCGGTCCACGGTGTGCGGAGGGGGAGTGTACGGGTTGCCCAGCTGGCAAACCATTTTGCTCTAAATATTTGGAAAAAGACGGTAAAAAAATTCTTGGTTTCTGCTATGTGGTTGGAGGTGCGACCAATCTTACCTCCTTCTCCCTGAACTCGCAGTTGATGGCGGTGACGTTGTCGGACCTGCCCACAAAGTCGAAGGCAGGGTCGATGTCCAGCTCGGCCACCGCGGCGTAGGCCGGCTCGCCCGTGTTTGACACGTCGAGGGTGAGCCTGACCTCTCTCCGGGTGGCGATCTCCAGCCGCCCGGTGCTCCGGTCAAAGCCGGGGCTAACGGACAGCGACACCGACAGCTGCGAGTTGCACACGTCGTCCTCCCCGCACCACTTCTGGAAGGGCACCGTCAGCACCCTGGTGGCCCCGGCCTTCTCCAGGATGGGGAACTGGTTGATGTTGGGGATGGTCCTGTCGCCGTCCCACGTCCTCCCCCTCCCCAGGGGCGCGTCCTGCTCCAGCTGTAGGTCCAGCCTGAAGGAGACCGGGGTGGTGAGGTCGGAGACGCCCGAGCGCAGGTAGGCCGTCTCCAGGAAGCAGCCGGTCAGGCTCTCCCTGCTGAGGACGGCCACGGTGCGGGTCGTCTCATACGGAGGAGAAGAGGAGGAGTTCAGGTGCCCGAAGTGCACTCGGGACACCTTTCGGCCGCCGGGGTACACCTCCGCAGACAGGGTGTATCTGGGGAAACATCACATATTACAGGTTTTTTTTTCTAGCAAGAAGAATCGGTGAATTGGTCATTAAATACCTGATGTAGGTGGTGTCGATGTTGGAGGGAAAGTTCTTGAGCAAGAAGCATGACTCTACGGTGAAGCAGGCTTCCTCGGCCGTCGGATCGGCGGCGCACCCGACCGACTCCGGGTCGATCTTGCGCGGCCGGTCGCCGAACCAGGTGAGCACCTGCACCACGGGCCTGGCCCGGAGGATGACGGCGGCGTCGCTCTCGAAGGCGCCGACCACCACGTCCGAGTGGTTGTTCAGGTCCATGTCGAGGCCGCCGGAGACGGAGAAGCCGAAGGAGGTAGCAGGAGGGTAGCGGCCGCGGATGTGCTCGGCGGCAATCACCTGAAACACATTGGCAATTGATAATAAAGATTTGGAGAAAAAAAAATGTGGCAGCTTCTGTTGTTGCTGATGATATCGTCTCTTGCATATGATGAATTGCTTTCGTTGTTGTACTGCTGCTGCTATACGTGCTCACATATTTGTTACCTACTGTACGTACTACATGTACTACTAGCCAGTATAGAACACATGTCAAATCCTTCCTCCCTCCTCCTCTCCCGCCTGACCTGATCCGGCCTTTTCTGGCTGTTCCACCCGTGCTCGCTGCTGCCCATGTAGACGAAGACCTTCCCCCTTCCGTCGTAGGGCGCACCGACCACCAGGTCCTCTGCGCCGTCCGCGTTCAGGTCGCCGGCGAAGGCCACCGACAGGCCGAACCGACCCTCCAGCGCCTCCTCCTGCTCCGACCCGGACCCCGACCCCGACCCCGACCCCGTCCCGTCCTCCGCCCTGCTCTTGAGCCTGATCCGCTCCGCGTCCTCCGCCAGCCCGTCCGGCCCTCCCGCGTACACGTAGACGGTCCCTCCCGTCCCGTAGAAGGGCGCCCCCACCACCAGCTCCTTGAATCCGTCGCCGTCGACGTCGACGGCGGCCAGCGAGTAGCCGAAGCTGGAGGCGAAGCTACCCCCGTGGAGCAGCCGCTGGACGCTGAGCAGCTCTGACTGGCACTTGGCGAAGAGGACCACCTTGCCGCCTTCTCCGGCCCTGGGCGCCCCCGCCGCGAAGACCACCCTCTGCCCGCAGGCGCGGTGCGGGGGCAGGAAGTTACCGGCAGCCACGGACATGCCCAGGTAGGAGTAGCGGTCGACCGGTGCGGCCTCGGAGGCGCGCACGGGGGTGTGGTAGTGGGTCTTGTCGCGGAAGAGGAAGTCGCCGCCGGTGGACACGGCAAAGACGGCGCCGCGCCAAGTGAAGGGGCCGGGGGCGCCGATCAGGGCGGTGGAGGAAGAAGAGGAGGAAGAAGAGGAGGAGCCGGAGGAGGTGTCGGGAGTCAGCAGTGCGCTCATCCCGGCCTGGCAGTAGCCCCACTCCTCATGAGCTCTAAAAAAAATTTTTTTTAAATAACCGGTGAGATGAAAATTATCCGGTTCATTTTTAAAAATAACTTAAAATCTCACTTGTTCTTTGCTCTCCCCTCGCAGGGGTCCCAGGTGTCCGCGTGCGTGAGGTCCTGCTGCAGCGTGAAGCACTTGCCGTGCCCCCAGCGGTGGGAGCCGCCGCTCTCCTCCTTCACGAAGCGCGGGGCGCAGGTGATCACCTGCTCACCTGGAGAAGAAAGAGACAAAATTTAGTTATACAGAAGACTCCGCTTACATCAAGGACACCGGTTATAAGC
>JAAUYM010001564.1_pt1 | contig 10161 bp, 12 predicted proteins | sample 7278001 | NCBI WGS metagenome assembly JAAUYM01 (sample SAMN14350224, study PRJNA611818) | marine sediment metagenome | isolation source: surface marine sediment (1.8m) | place: French Polynesia: Moorea | collected 2018-08
AGGGATGGATGAGTCAGTGTCAACAGTTCTTACCATCCTCTGCAATCATATGTTTCATGGCTCCTGTCTGGCTCAGTGGCAGGACTTGACATGCCCAGTGTGTCGGTATGTCCAAACTCCAGAAATTGTGGCTGAGCAACGGTGTTCGGAGTGTCGATCATCCGATGACCTCTGGATCTGCCTCATCTGTGGATATGTGGGATGTGGGAGGCAAGTATGCTTGAAGTCATTCAATCTTGTAGCACAAATGTTTGTAATTATTCTACTACAGTTTGATCTCACATTAACAATATTGTTCAGCAGCAAATGTATTGTTAATCTGAGATTATTGTTAATGTGAGATGTATATTATCTCATATGAACAACTTTGGTCAGCAGCAGGAATAGTGTTAATCTGAGATTTATTGTTAATCTGATAATTGTTAATGTGAGATCTGACTGTAGTATGTGTTAGTACATCACACACATTGCCATTTCAGATATGTTGGAGGTCACTCCCATGCTCATTTTGTGGAGACAAACCACTGTTACACCATGGAGCTTGGCCAGAACCGTGTCTGGGACTACGTTGGTGACAACTTTGTTCATCGTCTAATGCAGACAGACAGTGCAGATGGGAAACTGGTTGAGGCTGAAGCTGGCTTGGGCCTTACATCTGGAGATGTTACAACTGGCATCGGCACTGAAGGTGGCGAGGGCAAGTGCGGTGGCAGCGGAGTCATGTCGGTGGTGGGAGGAGTTGCTGTCAACTCTGAGGAGAAGTTTGACTCAATTCAGTTGGAGTACACCTACTTGCTCACTTCGCAGTTGGAAGCCCAGCGAAGGTAACCAAACCAACCAAAATACAAGCACAACTGAGGACATTGGCGCGAAAGTTTTTGAAGAAAGTTATAGCTAAGGTTTTTTTTACTGAAATGCACCAAAATAAACAAGAGCCACCATTATATGCTGCACAAAAATATGTGATTTTCCCTCTCAGATAAAAGTTTCACCTTTATACCTACATGTAGGTTCTATGAGGAAAAGATATCTCGATTAGAAGAGAACATGAACCGTGAACTAGAGGAGATGACGGAGCGGACAAGAAGCACTGTTGAAGAAAGCAAGGGAATGGAAGAAAAGTTGGCAACTTCTATCAGGGAGAAATCCAAAGCCGAGCAGAAAATTTCTCAGCTCACTGCAAAGCTGTCAAAGTGAGTGAGGCTTGGATTTTTGCTCATGATGTCCACATTTGTTTCCACAATGTCAATCATGTTTCATGTGACAGATTGAACCTGGAGCTTGACGAGGAGAAGCAGATGAATGAGAGCTTGCGAAAGAACCAGGAGGACTGGCAAAAAAGTCACAGAGATCTGGAAAAGCAGCTTGCCACAGAGAAAGAGAGCAGGGAGAACCAAGTGGCAGAGCTAAGTGTGAGTCTGTCAACATGTCATTTTCCCCCTTTTTTAACAGTTTTTCTTAATCTCAGGACCAGCTTCGTGATGTGATGATCTACCTGGACAGTCAGGAGAAAGTTGCCACTTCTCTACTGCGGGAGGAACTGGAAGGGGCGAAGGTGGTCGGGGTGTCGGAGGCCTCAAACAGTCCAAGCACTAGCGGGGCAGCAGCATCCAGTGCCAGAAGGAAGACCAAGAAGAAGGGAAGATAGGAGAGAAAAAAAAAGCACACCTACACACAAAGATCTTAATCTTGCTGTGAGAAGAAAAAAAATCAACGTATACCTTTGTACATCGTTATTTACAGATTATTGATCAGTAGTACTAGTAATAGCATCCCTTTTTGTCAGTTGTATTAATTTTGCAGTTATTTATACGTGTGGTTTTTTTCTGCAAATGGCTGGTGAAGAATAAAGACGAGCAAGCAATTCCATTCTTGTCACTGGCCAGTACTACCAGAAACATGATACAGACACAGAGCAAAGCAAGAGCGGAGTAACTACAGAGGGCGTTCTTGGCCATGCCAAAGTTAAAAAGGCAAGAAGCGAGCGACATCTATGGTAAAAAGTGCAGTCTCCGCTGACAACGGTTAACATAAGACAGGGTTGCCAGGTGGGCTATTTTAGAGACATTTTGGCTATGGTGGGCAATAAACTGTTGATGTTAATAGCCGTCAATGGCTATTTTGGAACCTGGGCTTATTTACTGTTGAGCCCAGGTAGGGCTTTTTTCAGGATTGGTTGGGCTATTTCCGCTTTTTATGACCTGGCAACCTTGCATGCAAAACATTTGTTGTTTCCACGCCAAGCAAACGAGGATTCATATGTAGTACTACGGGTACGGGTACGGGTACGGCACGTAGCGGGAGATCAGGCGGCGGGGGGACATGACGGCCCTCAAGCAGGCGCTCAGACTGTGCGTCTTGACCAGGCTCAGTCGGGAGATCTACCAGCAGCGGCCGAACTTCAGGTCGTGGTGGAAGTTTGGCCCGGTCGGACTCCAGACCTCGCTGCCGGCCGCCAGGGGAGGCGTTTCTACCACGTCGACCGGTCAGAGCAGGTCCTTCACCATCGAGGATTCCGAGTAGGTGACAGCCACCAGTCTTATTACTTTGTTGTTGTCCTCATCAGCTGTCCACGTGTTCCAACAGGAAGGTGATGTACATCGACGCCACGGACGGGAAGACGGACCTGACCTTCGGCGAGCTGAGGCGCCTGGCCTCCGAGCAGAAGGCGGACAAGGACAGGGACCTCATCAGGGTGTTCCTGGGGGGCAGGACGGAGAGGCTCAAGACGTTCAAGCTCATGTCCACGCGGGAGCTGGAGACGGCGGTGAGGAAGGCCAGGCACCTCAAGACCAAGGTGGTCCACGAGCGGGTGGAGGTGGATCCGTCCGCGCCGACCACTACCGTCACGGTGCTGGGAGACCGGGTGCACGAGAAGCAGCTGAAGATCTCCTCCAACGTGAGCGGGCACGACCTGGAGGTGGCGATCAGGAGGGTGCGCAAGTGGCTGGGGAAGGGACTGTACGTGAGGCTGGCGATCATGTCGGCCGCGGGGACGGACAAGAGGGGCGCGGGGGAGCTGGCGGACGCCATCAGTCGGCGCTGCGCCGACCTGCTGGAAGAGAAGGGGGACCTGCTCACCGTCACAGTGCACTGAGGACACTGTACTGTACATCTTGGATGTTCAAATGAAGAAAGAATAATCCTTTAGGTGTCGTACCAGGTGTCTCAGCGGAAGTAACTGCATAAAAGTTTAGCAAATTTAGTAGGTAGGTCCCATCCATAGGGATCTTATGGCGTACCCATTGGTAGGTTTCGTGAATGCGAACGCGCATATTGCGCCTCTTTCTCTCCATCTGAGCAGGGAGAAGGCTGTGCCGCTGTGCTTTCCTTCCTGCTCGTTCATTCATTCATCATTCACGGAAAGAATGGAGGAAGTCTTGCCATGATCATCCGTTGCTTCACCTGCGGCAAGGTCGTCGCGAACAAGCCTAGGCCTCAGGCGGAGTACGCGGAGGGCGATGGACTGGACCTCCTGATCTACGCCCCCCTAGAGAAGTGAGCCCCAGACACACACACACCCCGATTCCGTGATTGTTCGTCATGGCCTGCTCCCGCTCGCTGAGCGGCTCCGACTCCTCCTGGCCCGATTCCCCGGACTGCCTGACGCTGGACTTCGGGCCGGGCGAGACGGTGCACCGGTGGAGGAGGATGCCGGAGTGCGACGAGTTCGTGGGCACCCGGAGATCCAAGCACACCGTGGTGGCCTACAAAGACGCCGTCTACGTCTTCGGGGGCGACAACGGCAGGTCGATGCTCAACGACCTCCTCATCTTCGACGTGAAGGAAAAGTCCTGGACCAGAGCCTTCAGCACTGGGACACCTCCAGCTCCGAGGTGATCTACCCGTAGTAGTTACAATCACGGCATGGTGGGTTTTATTTTTTGGTGAGGATGTAATAATATGTTTTTTCTTTTGGTCCTTCTTCAGGTATCATCACAGCGCCGTAGTCCACGAGACCTCCATGTTCGTATTCGGAGGCTACACCGGAGACATCCACTCCAACTCCAACCTGACCAACCGGAACGACCTCTGGGAGTACAAGTTCGCCACGGGCCAGTGGAGTGAGTGGAGGTTCGGCGCGCTGGAGAGGAGGCCCGTGCCCAGATCGGCGCACGGGACGGCCGTCTACGAGGGGAAGCTGTACGTGTTCGCCGGCTACGACGGCAACGCCCGCCTGAACGACATGTGGCAGATCTCCCTGGTCCCCGGCACCTCCGACGGCCGCCAGTGGTCGGAGGTGCATTACACGGGCGAGTCACCGCCCACCTGCTGCAACTTTCCGGTGGCCGTGGCCCACGACTCCATGTTTGTCTTCAGCGGGCAGTCGGGGGCCAAGATCACAAACTCCCTTTTCCAGTTTCACTTCAAGGTACATGCTGTTTTTTGGATTTTTGAACATGGCCTGGTGGATAAAAAAAAACAACAATCCTCTATGTGCAGACTCAGACTTGGACTCGCATCAGCACCGAGCACATCCTCCGCGGGACTCCGCACCCTCCCAACCGCCGCTACGGTCACACCATGGTGGCGTTCGACAGGCAGCTTTACGTCTTCGGTGGCGCCGCGGACAACATCCTCTCCAACGACCTCCACTGCTTCGACCTTGACTCGCAAGTCTGGTCCCTGATCCAGCACAGCACGGACTCGCAAGTTCCCTCCGGCCGCCTCTTCCACGCGGCCGCCATCGTGAAGGACGCCGTCTACATATTCGGCGGCACCGTCGACAACAACATCCGATCGGGGGAGATGTACAGGTTCCAGCTGACCGCCTTTCCCAAGTGCACCCTGCAGGACGACTACGGAAAGCTGCTTCGTTCCAAAGAGGTACAGTACATAAATGGGCCCGTTTGTTGCGACTCATTTCCCCCATTTCCCCCCTATCTTTAACCTTTCCATTGCTACAGTTTTGCGACGTCAGGTTCCTCGTCGGCGAGAGCGGGAAGGAGATCCACGCGCACGTGGCCATGGTGGTCGCTCGCAGCAGCTGGCTCCGGGACCGCGTCAGGGAGGCGATCGCGCAGGGGAAGGAGAAGGGGGCGGCCGACAAGGCGGAGCGGGCGATGCTGACGGTCCCTCTGTTCGAGGCCGACCCCAAGGCCTTCCAGCTCGTCCTCGACTACATCTACACCGACCAGATCGATCCCACGAGGAACAACAGAGAGCTGGCCGCGTCGAACGAGGTCGTCCTCACCATGATGCAGGTATGGAGAGAATGTCACTTACCAACCACAATCACCACCTCTTTGCTTCCTCCCCCATCTCCAGGTCTACACACTCGCCGCCACTTTTCACATGGGTCGCCTCGAGCTGCTCTGTGCGCAGTACATTGAGAATTCCATCAACCTGAAGAACGTCCTGGTGGCCCTGAATAACGCCTCTCGCCTCAAGTTGCTCTTCGTCAAGGAGTACTGCCAGAGGTTCATCACCAAGGAGCAGAACTACAGCCAGATCGTCATGAGCAAGGACTTCGAGACTCTGGACCAGCCCCTCATGGTGGAGATTATTCGGCAGAGGCAGTGCCCCTCGCAGGCCGCTGCCTTCAGGCCGGGCGGAGGCGTGGCGGGTGGCGCCATCTCGCCCGGCGGACTATCCCCCGACCAGCACCGACATCTGCAACAGCAGCAGCAGCTCGAGGAGGCGCACACCCTGCGAGAGGACATGAAGAGCTTCCTGCTTGGCAGAGAAGGGGTGGAATTCGCGGACGTCCAACTCTCTCTGGGCACCTCCGGGGAAGAGCCCACCTTCCCGAGCCACCGGGCCGTGCTGGCGGCCAGAAGCTCCTACTTCGAGGGCAAGTTTCGGTCCTTCCGCGCTGCCGACGACGACAGCCCGGTTCCCATCGCCATCGGGGAGATGGTCCCCTCGAGACAGAGCTTTCAGAGTCTGCTGAGGTACATCTACTACGGCGACACCACCATGCCGCCGGAAGACTCGCTCTACCTCTTCTCAGCGTCGCTCTTCTACATCTTTAGCAACAATCGCCTGCAGGTATACTAGTAATTTGTCGATTGTCCATCACCATCAGTCCCACCTGAGCGCTTCTTCTCCCAGGTTTTCTGCAAGCACAACCTGGAGCGGAACGTGACGGTGGACAACGTGATTCAGATCCTGGAAGCCGCCGACCGCAGCCAGGTCCACGACATGAAGAAGTACGCCCTCTGCCTGATCGTCCGCCACTTCACCAAGGTGGCCAAGCTTCCCAGGATCAGGAACCTCTCCAAGGAGCTCCTGCTCGACATCTTCTGTGCGCTGGCGGAAGAACGCTCCGAGGAGGGGAGGATAGTGCAAGACATGTCCTACGTCAGTCTGTCGTCAGACCTGTGACGGGTGAAAGAGGCGTTGGTGTGTTGGCGGGAGTTTCCTCAGCTTTTTTTTTAGAGTGGTTTTTATTGTTATTATTATTTAAGAAGTCGATGGTCCTCCTGAGAGCAGTTGGAACACGCGTGCCTGTCACTACGGAGGAGGAAGGAGGAAGAAACACACGACAGGGATTTAGTGTTTGAAGCTGCGTGTTATCCCTCTCTCTTCTCTTCTCTTCCTTGACTCTCAAATGTTTTTTGTAGTGGTTTCTTTCACAGTATATAATTTTCTTTTTTAAGCAGAGAATTCACCCAGCAAAGAACGTGCATCGTACCGATCTCTACGGTAGTTAATAAACGTGAAGAGAAGCAATGATCCGTACCATGGAATTCTTAGACTGGAAGGGCAATGACAAAAATCAATTAGGTGATTCACGTTTTATAAGATGTCTTGCAAAAAAATTTACATTAACATAAATTTTGCAGTGTAACAAACCTGGCAACATAGAACATACTGTATTCAAAAGTTTTTGTACAGTACTGTACTATGTTTTTGCAAGATATTTTGGAAATTGTACCATATCTCTATATACTTAAGATGTAAATAACATTTGCGTCTTAACTTAATATTCGGTAAATTGTTTTTAAGAATGTATTCTTTAAGTTATGCAGTGGTCATACAAAAACAGGCCAACATTTTGCTTCCTTTCCAGGTCCGAGGCCTCCTTGAAGTACTTCAAGGAGGCCTCGGACCTGGAATTTGAGATATTGAGAGGTTGTGGCATACAGTGCAGAGCATTTTCCGCAAACAAGCAAGCAAGCTTAACAACAACAACAGCATCGACGGTTCGGAAGTTTTGTCTTCTGCTCCTAGACCCAGATGGCCTCGGGCGACGCCGCCGCTGCCGCCGCCGGCGCCGGCGCCGCCAGCAGCGCGGCGGCGGTAGAGGAGGACGCCACCGAGTTGGTCTTCCCCAAGGAGTTCGAGGACCCGGAGACGAAGACGCTCCTCATCTCGGAGGTCAGCATCATCCTTGACCACCGCAAGCAGCAGAACGAGTCTGCCGAGGAGGAGCAGGAGTTCTCGGAGGTCTTCATGAAGACGCTCAACTACACCCAGCGCTTCGCCAAGTTCAAGAACATGGAGAACATCGCGGCCATCCGCGGGGTCCTCACCAACAAGAAGATCCACAAGTTCGAGCTGGCGGCGCTGGCCAACCTCTGCCCGGACTCTCCGGAGGAGGCCAAGAGCCTCATCCCCAGCCTGGAGGGCCGCTTCGATGACGAGGAGCTGGCCAGCATCCTCGATGACATACAGACCAAGAGGAGCTTCCAGTATTAAGAGACTTGGCTGGAAGGAAGGTTCTTGTACAAATCATGCTACGAGATTGCATTTTACACCCAAGTTGCAGGGTTGCCACGTCAACGAAGTAAAAAAAAGCCAGATGTCCCTAAAAAAGTGCACATAGCCCAATTTCTGGAGGTTTTCAAGTTTTATTGCATTTTAATTAAACAAATTTTATGCCAAATTTTTTTTTTAGAAAAAAACCCACTTTTCGAATCTGGCTTTAATAAAAAGACAAACTGGCATCCCTGCTATTGTGTGGAGTTTGAAGCTCATTACTTGTATCTTTAAACAGAATCCAAGAAATTCGGATAATTCCATTTGCCAGTATCAGACTTATTTTTATTTCGCATCTACGAGGGGTGATTTATGAAGAATTAGAATTTCTGTATATCTTTTTTATAGGGCATTATAGCAAGCCATGGTTTAGGTACTTTATTCCTTGTATCCTCTTGCTGAATCCACTTATAACATCTCTGAACCCAGTTTTCAAATACATGGTACAGGCCATTGATACAGAATCATTTTTTGCACAGAAGAGCTCAGTGCAAAGATGTGCAATGTAGGCAAAAATGGGCGCAAGGAAGGAAAATAATTCTGCTGCTTTTAAGTTCATACGTTCGATTAGTTAAATCGGCATGCAGTACGTACACGGTTTTTCTTAATATAGAGAAATGGTAGTTGACAACTCAATCAACTTAATTTCTTTCGTAGACGCTAGGTATGCTACATTAATGTAATCCCAAGCAACCTTGCATAATTCGAGGGTTTTATGCAGCTGTTGCAAAAAGCCATTAAATATGCGAAGAGGCCATTCCCTTCCTTCCACTCCTTTCATTCTTAAAAAAAAAGAAATTTCCAAAGAAGAAGGCCTAAGCAGCTAGTTTTATCCCCCACAGAGAGAGAGAGAGGAGAAAGTTGTTTATCTTGCCTCCCTTCTCCTCCGTCGAGAAGAACAACCCTCAATCTTTAGTCCTCCTCCTCCTCCTCCGCTGCACCCGGCGTCGGCTTCGACGGTCTTAGTTTCGACTATAAGTGGCCGGAGACACAGACGCTCCACACAGCAGAGAAAGCACGTTAATGGACAGATGGCGGGGAGGGAGGGAAGGAGGGAGGCAGCGAGGAAATTCACGTGGGAAGAAGGGATGGATAGAATGTTTAGCATGCACAAGGGAGTTCAGTGTATGTACAGGAAGAATAGGCCTACTCCTATTTAGTCGGAGCTGAGGAGGAGGAGAAAGCAGTGGCCGGAACCGTCGCCGCTCCTGACGTTTAAGCCTTTCCCGCACGAGGAGACGAGGAGGGGGAGGGAGGGAGGGAAAGGGAGTTTCAAGCTTAAGGTGGAGCAGCATCCTTGAAATACAGTTAAGTCCGTACGAGTGGGTGTGGGAGCCCGAGGAGGAGCGGCGGGCCATGGCTTTCTTGAAGGACCTTGACCCACTTCGCCACCCATACTAGTAGTAGTTCGTGCGTACCTCTATTTCTTCTCCCGAGGAGATCAGGAGTCGCAAACGGATCTGCGGTATCCAGTTTCAGTTTTTTTTTCCATAGAGAGAGACAGACAGACAGAAATCCTCGGATATTGCAAAACTCTAGTCAGTTTGGTCCTCACGTGCGGCCTCATGCGACAAATAAATTGCCAGATCAAGACACCGGAAGGTACATGGAGAAATTATGACATTGGTTGGAAGGTTCAAACATTGTTTGAAGGCTGAAAAAGTATAAAATATTTTATTTCCTGACCGTCCATTCCATCAGTTTATGTCTCTGCGATCATCTCACTTTAGCGTATAGGAAAATGCTTTTTGTAACACGTCGGCCGTACTACGATGAGAAAGCTTTTAGCACATGACTAATACAGACCACACGGTTACACCATGTTGATTCACTCCATCAGGAATGGCAGTGGATATCTACGGACAAACTTAGTTTGGTCAGAACCAGGACGCAATACTGCAACTTCTTCTGTCTGACGTAAGCACTACAAGATGCACACTTGTGTGTGTGAAGGCGTGAGCACGCAGGTTGTACATTGTACATACGGTATAATAAAAGAGCTACCCCCCTCCCCCCACCTGCATTTTACGTCCTATCCAAGGCCCAACCAAAAAAACTAGTAGCAGTTTATACTGCCACTTCAGCACTGTATAACTAAACGTGGCATAAGTGGTGCCTGTTGCAGCCCCAGGATGGAATAAATGAATGACCCCTGTGTCTCGGCGACAGACGTAACTGCTGCTTTTTTTTTTCCTTTTGCGCCCTAGCTTGCCTTGCCTTCTTGGCTTTTATTTCGAATTTGGGGCTGCCCCCAACATTCTTGTCTCCCTTCCCTTCCCTTCGTCCCTCCCCCCTTGTGACGCCACGATTCTTCGAGTTCTCGCGCTCGCTCGGCTGTTTGTCGTTTGTCTCCTTCTTCTTTCCTCCTCCTCCCCCGCCCCATACCTTACAACTCCTCCACCTCCTCCTACACCTCCCCCACCTCCAAAATCCACTCAGTAGTATCCACCACCCACC
>JAAUYM010009114.1_pt1 | contig 10161 bp, 16 predicted proteins | sample 7278001 | NCBI WGS metagenome assembly JAAUYM01 (sample SAMN14350224, study PRJNA611818) | marine sediment metagenome | isolation source: surface marine sediment (1.8m) | place: French Polynesia: Moorea | collected 2018-08
AATATATTTGGCAAAAATAAAATATATTCCCCCCCCTTCTCTCCCGGGTCGTGTTAACACGAGGACGAAAACAAGCCAATTTTTTTTTCCTCTCTCCCTTCCTGGTAAACATTTCCCCCCCCCCCCCGGAAAATGCTTGAAAATTCCTTCTTGCACCTTGGGAGAAGTTCCACGTCCGCCGCGGTGCCGGACCTTCCGCGCGTGCGATGAGCCTCTGCTGGAGTGATGGGGCGGTTGCAGGTGCCTCTGTCGTTGGCCTTGCTCCTCCTCTCCTTCCTCCTCCCGGCGACTGAGGCGGCGGCCTCGCCCTCGTCGGTCTACGGAGACGACGACGACGACGGCTCCTTCGAGAGCTTCGAGACGGAGGAAAGGATGATGCCGCTCCGCCCTTCCCCGACGACCCTACCCTCCACGACGCCAAAGGCTTTCTCCAAGAGGCGGACCGTAATCGGAGCGTTACAGAAGAGAACAAACACCTTGTAGAAACTGCACAACATAGGAATTTTTTTTTTCGCTGTTCCTATGTGGAAAATTTGGGAAGCAAATCCGAGAAAATAAACTTTCATATAAGAACAACATGCTGTTATTTGGCAACGATTAGGCAAAAATATATTGTACTGTAGTACGCGTATGTAGTAGTTGCATAGCTGACGGTGCAAAAAGAGCTCTGTTCCGAGAACTTATTGCAGCATGTAGTAAGATAATGTAGAATGTGGACCACATTTAATAATATCTAATGTAGTAGCACATGGTGCAGTGTAGTAGAAACACAACGGAGAGGCAAACTATAAGAGAAAAAAAAAAAAACGATCCCGGTTCCCGATCTACTACTTGCTGAGCTTGTCCGTCAGCTCCTGCTCCTCCTGCCTCTGTCTCCGCCTCTGCCTGCGAGAGGCCAGCTTCTCCTCCAGGCTGGCACCCACGCGGGCGCGGTTCTCGGCGATCTGGTGCTCAAGGCGGCTCTGAAACAACAAAAACAAAAAAAAATGGGAAATTCCCCCGTGGGTTCTCCCAAACTTTCAGTATTTGGGAAATTGAGAGTCGCGATCTCATAAATTATAGGTGGTGTTTCACCTGGTCCTCCTTGAACTCCTTGTTGATCTTCTCGATCTGCTCTCCAAAGACCTCCTCCGACGACGGCGGCGGCGCCAGCTCTTCCGAGGAGGTGAGGGCGGCCAGGGCGGCCAGCTCGGATGGGGTCAAGGTCATCTCGTTGGGGTCCTGGTGATGGTAGAGATCAAGGGGGTCACTGACCCGTCGAGCGGGTACAACTTAGTAAACTCACGATTCCTTCCGTCTTGGCCAGGTCGTTGAGGTTGAGGTCAACGGTGACGTCCGTGTTGACCTCGTTGACGGGGATGTCGACATCCTTGCCCAACACCTCCTTGACCTTGATCCTGATGAGCCTGACGCGCTCCTTCCTAAGGCTCATGGAGGCTTCCTTCACCTTGGCGTTGATGTCGTCCAGGTCGCGCGTGATCGTCTGGGACACAACCTGCAAAATGGACCCGGGTGGGGGTTGGAGATATTACTAGAAGATTAGGTTAAGCGCGTGGGTTTTCCCAAACTTTTTGGAGATACATTCATAAAAGGACAAAGACGTTTAATGTGCAAAGATTGCGGTAATGCAAAAATAAAGCAATCAAAACAAAAACATTACCTACCCAACTCCACCCCACTCCCCACACAAAGCAGGTAGCCTAAGGCTACCTGCTTTGCTGGGTAAGGTTTGGAAGTGGCAGAAGGTCAATTTATGACTCGCCACACTGGTAGGCCTGAGACCAAAGGCAAAATATCTCCCAATGTGCCCATGTCTGCGCTCACTTTTCATGCTGCCCGAAATATAATTTTTAAATTAAGTCTTGGGTATAAAATGGGCGTCCTTTCTGGCCACACCTATAAAAAATTTGCCACGCAGAACAACTTTTATTTTATGCAACTGTTTGATCCAAGGCCTCATTCTGCCCATATTAGCCATTTTTTTTAGTTTGGGGCATAAAAATGGGAGCTCCTTTCTGGAACTCCTATAAAAATTAATCTAGCCGCATAGCTAGGTATAGATAAGGTTTTCTGATAAGTCATCAGATATCAGTGATGACCGATTAATGGCCAGGACTTATGCAGAGAAAAAAGTTGCAAACATGGGTCAAATCGAAATACTGGTAGATCCAGGACGACTGATTTTCCTTGGAGCCGCTGCATCTGCCATGCTGGCTTTGTTAGCAGTGCTATTTTGCGTAGAGCGCAAGAACAAGAAGGGTAAAGAAAAATACGTCATATTGCAAAAGGGTCAAAGACCCTTTTTTATTACTTTTAAAGATCGACCCCGACATTTGCAGGCCAGACATTTCGATACTGGAACTTGAACAACGCAAGCGTCGGCGATCAAGGGGGCGAAATGGATTCTCCGACTTCCCACGCACCTTACTACGAGATAGAAGAGGACTCGGAGGCGGAGAGGGGGCAGAGGGGGCGCGGCGCCCAGTCCTACTACAACGCCTCCTCCAGGCTGCAGCATCCTGGCAGGGTGTCCGCGGCCCTGGACGACTCAGCCAAACTGCTCCCTCCGCCAAGGGGGCACATCCTGTCGTCCAGGATCGCCAGCTTGCCGCTGCCGCCGGTGCCGACCGCACAGGCGGAGGTCAGAAGGCATCTCCGCAAGAAGTCTCCCGCTCCCCCCATCCCCTTGCAGAGGACAATGTCGTCCGATCAGGCCGTGCAGGTGTCGCCGGACATGATGGAGGAGGAGACACGGCCGAGACGAAAGAGCAAGAAGAAGAGGAAGAAGAAGTCCCGTTCCGCGACGACGGCGACGACGACCTCGACACATCGTCCCCCGCCGCCGGTCCCGGCGCCAGACGGGGCCACCCCGGGGAGAAAGCCGCCGCTGGCGCTGCCGCGGCCGCCGTCGCAGCTGAAGGAGTCGGCGTCGGCAGAGTCGGCCCACTTGAGCCAGTGGGAGGTGGACATGGCGAGAGCCGCGCTGCCGCCGAAGCCCGGAGCGGCGGCGGCTGCGGCGGCGGCCAGAGAGGAGAGCGAAAGGGACGAGGAGGGGTACCTCGTACCGGTGACGGCGGCGGGGAAGTCGGACGCCCGCGCCGACGACTCCTGCTGCATCATGGATGAGGAGGGAGGAGGAGAATACGAGCCCGTGGGAGAGACGGAGGAGGGGGAGGAGTGTCGGGAACTATCGGCCGACTCGCTCTCACAGGACAGAGGAGGCGTCTTCGAGACAATGAAGATGACAACTGGAAAAATGGAGCTGGTTGGGAATTAGTCGCATTTTGTACGATTTGCTTGTGTAGTACCCTCCAGCACACACGAGATCTTTATGAGCATCATATAAACGATTTTTTTTTCTTGCGTACACTGCAAGTAACTGCTGAAGTGAAATTGAGAGCTCCACCGGGTATACTATACTACTACAGTATACTCATAGTAGGACGGCGATGATACTGTACCACACACACAAAACAACAAAACAGGGAGCAAACAATTGATTAGTCCTACAGGCCGAGCGGGGGCGGCTCGTATGACATGAGCCTCCTCCTCGCATTCCGAGATAACGGCCATGGCGCATCGTCTTCTCGCACCTATCGAATCGAGGACGCTTTCTCCTCACGTCATTTATTTTGGGTGTGTGTGTGTGTGTGTGTGCTAGAAAATCTGCTTGTCTGCTCTGCGGCAATTTGTGGAACGGGGGCCCCACATTTTGTTAATAAGCTCTCCCCCACCCCCTTCAGGAGGCAGGACAGGAGCAGGAGGACGAAAAGGTTGCTCGGTAGGTTGCTCGGCAAAGGAGGTCACTTCGTTTAGGATGATGATTCACCCCCTTTTTCTTGTTGTCTTTACATGGATTTTCCATGTTCATTTTCGACTTTCTCTGTGCCAGGACCTTTTTTAATTTTTATGCTGGCAACTCGAAGAAAGGGCGTGTAATAAAATAGGAGCATCTCTCTCTCCTCCTTGCTAGAGACAAAAAAAAAGAGAGAAAAAGAAAAGAAGCGCAGCATCAATTATTAAATCGTAGTGCAGGCCAAAAATAGCCCTCTTCCCCCCCCCGCCCCTCAGTCGATTGTGCGAAGCCGAAGAAGTCAAAAATGCCACTCCGCCAACAACGCAAGGAAGACCACCGCCCAAACCGACTCTCCTTTCCAGGCAGCGTCTTCGAAGACACCCTCGCGCTCGCCGCCCTCCTCCTCACCGGTGACGACAGCGGCAACGGCGACGGCGGCGGCGGCGGCGGAGGCGGCGACGGTGCCCAGATCGCCCCGGACAACCTCCCTCGGATCGTGACGAGCTGCGAGTCGGGGCAGGCGGCCACCATGGTCAAGGACCATCACATGTTCAACGGGAGGGTCGGCTCGCCGGACTTGGACACCACCGACTCTTCCATAAGGTAAGACTATACGATGCAACTATAGGTACCTCCATGCTACCTCAATTTCTCTCTTTCAACCTCTTCAATTTCTCTTTCTTCCCGGCCAAGAACAAGCGTGAGTGGTTCCCGCCTGTCGGTGGCCCTCCACCGCTTTCTGCCGGCCCTCTCCAGCCCTTTCTCCGGGGCCAAGTACCGCCGCTCCAAGTCGACGGGCCACCTCGCCGACGCGGACGGCGTGGTGGTCGTGGACGACATCTTCGGGCCCATCAGCATCATCGGAAGGCAGCTCTCGCCAAGGGGAGGGTGGGAGGAGGTGGACTGCTCCACCGGGCTGATCACCCCGGACTCGGAGGAAGACTTTGTGGACGGGAGGCCCAAGCCCGATAGGGCCACGGGAGGAGACGGGCTGTCCTTCAAGAAGAAGAAGACGACGACAAAGAAGAAGAAGAAGAGGACGAGGCACCACCACCACAGCCACCACAACGGCAGCAGCAGGGTCAAAGACGTCCTGAACGACGACAGCACGAGCGGAAAGAACTCGTTCGCCGAGGAGCTGGGCTACGTGCGCGACGTCATCGTCAGCGACGACCCCGAGGCGCGGGAGGACGGGGAGGAGGCCAAGGTGGACGGGGCGCAGAAGCTCATCAGGCTGGTCAGACTGTCGTCGGACGACGAGGCGGGGGGACAAACTCCCGATTCCCGGCGTCACGGCCACTTCTTGAGCGAGAGGAACGCCAACAGCGGGGACAACGAAGAAGCAATGCGCGTGAACGGCATCCAAGAGGCATCGGAGAGTGTCGGCGGAGAAGAAGACGGCGACGGCAAAAGGACAAGGAGAAAGGCGAGACCTCCGCTGACCTGCGAGGAGTGCGGCTACAGCACCACCTCCAGGAGGAAGCTGTCGAGGCACCTCGCCTCCCACGGGCATGACGGGGGCCACCGCAAGGAGGAGCAGGAGGAGGAAGGGGCGGCGGAAAAGGACGAGGGAGGAGGGGTGGCGTTTAAGTGCCCCAGTTGCGACTACGTGTCGGACAAGGAGCGGCGGCTGCGCCGCCACTTGAAGAGAGTGCACGGGAGCGCGGACGTCCAACTGGGAGGCGAGCCAGCCAGGGGGGCGGAGTTGGCGTGCTAGTGCTACTACTAGTGTACATACAAGAAATCGATGGCAGGAAGTGATAGGCGGACAATGGTGTCGACACCTCACACATTACTTACACCTGTCTGTGCATGGAGGGGGGGGGGGAATTTGCATTACATCACGGGCCCCGCTCCATGTCCGATAATCGATGAGGGGGAGGAGGGTGTGTGTGTGTGTGTGTGTGTAAGGCCCTTTGAGAGGCTCAATGCCCCATTTCGCTTCCCGGGAAATTCCCGCGCTTCCCGCCCTCTCAGCAACCGCCCTGTACTATAGGTAGGCAGGGGCCCATTTATAATTGCCCCAGGTATTTTTTAATCGTCTCGCCTGGTGTATCCACTGCAGGAGCGCGCCGCACCTCTTGCAGGTGATGGAGTAGCATTCCATTGCGTGCGCGTGGCGGTCCGACGTCTGCATGTCCGTGAAGATGTACGCCGTCGCCTGTTTCGGGGGGAGAAAGAGACGAAGCGATTAAATATTTTATCTGCTAAGACGTTGTGATGAAGCACGCGCTCCTCCTCAGTAAGGAGATCCTTTCAGCAGACCTTGTTGAGTGTTTCCACTTCTGGCGGTGCGCAGTAAGGGAACTGCACTTTGCTGAGGTACCTCTGGGCGCCGTTGATGTTCTGCGCGGCGGCCACCAGGTTGTTGCGGGCCTCGGAGGCCACCGTGTAGCGGCCCTCCAGATCACTGAAAGCAGAGAGTGAGAGAGAGAGAGAGAGAGTAGTGGTGTTGCTGACGCCATTGTTGTCTGATGCTGATGTCGATGCTGACGGCGCTCACCTCTCTCCCAGCGCGGCCACCTCCTCCCACTTCTGTACGGCGTGCTGGAGCTGCTTGTAGGCGTAGTCCACCATGAGCTGGGCCTGGCGCCACTTGAAGTTGGCCTCCACCACACGATTCCGCATTTGTTCGTGCTGCCAGATGAGAACAAAAGGTCCGTCTCTCCCTGTCTCTCTCCTTTTGGTGTCCCCGTCTCCACATCCTCACCTGGTCGAGTATGTTCTCCATCTTGTTCTCGTCCTCGCTCCCGTACTCCCCGTCGAAGATCTCGTCCAGCAGCTTCTCCTGCTCCTCGTAGAGCTTCTCCAGCTTCTCGCTCCGCTCCGTCAGCTCCTTCAGCTCGTTGGCCAGGTTGGTCTTCTGCTCCTGCATGTTGGACAGCTCCTTCGCCGCAATTTCCTGGAAATGATTGGAAATGGTAAGATTTATATATAAAAAACACTTTAACATGGTTTGTGAAAAAAAGAGGGTTGCAAAAATCATTCTTCAGTCACAAGAAAAAAAAACCGCATAGCAAATTAATCGGCATTTCACAAGCCATTCATGGGGTGATTTGTTTAATGGTCCAGGACCCTAATGATCTACAATGTTTAGCTAGTACTCTCTTTCGATATATGTACTAGGTACTGTATTGGGAGGTGTGTAGTAGGTACGTACATACAACACTAATGCACTGCAGCCTTTGTTTCTCACGGCAAGTCCCCCATTGCCTTGGATACCAAAACGGGAGCTCCAGGCTTCACCAGAGTGCGCACTCTACTATTAGTACACATGGGCGCAGGGCCAACCCTCACGGGAGATAATTACAATTCTGATATTTAGGGAAAGGTGGTTAAAAAACGTCAAAATTATTTTTGTATCATTAAGTTATTTTTATGGTGGGGGGACTTAAATACACTCTGTAGGAGGTGAAGGGGGTGTAGACTCCCCGTTTACCCTCCGCCCATGTGTGCTAGTAGTACAGTAGTATACAAAAAAAAACACAAAAGAAGCTCCCTCCTCCTTTTGCCTAACCTTGCTATTAACGAGGGCGACTTTTTCCCTAACACTTTCATCGGCGTCCTCTTTCATTTCGATCATCTTGTCGAGCGCAGACGACTCTTGAGCGTTGCTGAAAGGGAAAGCAAGAGAGAAGGGAAGGTTTAGCGTCGCCGCTGCCCACTTTACCTCCTTGTTCTTGGCGTCCAGGTACTCTTGCATCTCCTTCCTGTGCTTGGCATCCCAAGTGCCCTGCTCCAGAAAGAGCTTCTTCGTGTCCTCCACCTCCAGGTCATCCACGTCCTGCTTTTCCTTAGCTCTGTTCGACCCCAAAAATTCCTGGTTCATTTCTTTCGTTACCGACTAAATTGAGTCTCCGTACAGGAAAAGAAAAAGAAATGTGTCAAGGTTGCCTTTATTTTTTCCTTAAGTTGTGTTTTCCATTTTTTTTTTTTGTAATCAAGTCTTTTGTTTCACATTCTATTTGCATTTTTTTTTCTTTGTGAGGAAAGATGAAGTTCCAGCAAGAAAGAGAAATCTTTTAACGTCTTCCCCTCCCCCAAATATCAAGTCAAATATCAAATAAATAATCCGCCACCCATTTGAAGCTGTACTACACTCACGTCTGCGACTCCAGCTCCTCGACCTTCTTCTGCTGCGTGACGATCTTGCCGTCGAGCTCTGCCACCTGCTTCTTCTTGTGCTGCAGGGCCATCGACGGCGACCCCTTCTCCGCCTCGCCGATGTCCTTCTCCAGGGCGAGGTACCGCTCCAGGACGGCCTGGGTCACCGCCTCCTAAGCAGAGAGAGAGAGGATATAGGCATACAGTATAGCAGAAACGAGGCTAAAACTCATCATCAAGAAGCAGCCAGCATGCAAAAAAAAAAACCAACAAAAGATCGTCTCGACTGACGCTCTCTGCCCACAGCAAAGGGTGGGTGGGGGTGGGGGGGTGGTCAACCTCAATTTTTTTTTGCAACAATATTGCCAGGACTACCTTTTCCTTTCCCTGGGGAGCTTCCTGTACCAGGACTGGACCACCACCTCCACCGGGCTGCCGCCATGGAGGGAGGGTGGGGAGGAGGTGAGGTGCCATGCGAGGGAAGCCACATTTTCAGTTTCATTTTGTTTATTTCCGTCTTGCGGTCAATTGAAAGCAGTTTTTTTTTGTGTGCTTAACCCCTGGGTACACTTTAAAAAACCACAAAACTCTTACCTAGGACGATTTTGTCATAAATGCAAATCCGCACGGTGTTTTGCATTTTTTTTTTTTAAATGCTAGTCAATGCAAGTGGTATTAAGGACAATAGAAAAAGAGGGGGAAAAACAAGAGCTATTAATTAACCTTGTCTCCTTGTTTGATGCCGTTGGCATTTTTCCAGACTTGTCCGTCCGTGCTCTGGTTGCAACCCATTATTGCTCTTCTCGGGAAGGTGTCGACCTCCACTGTAGCACTAGTGGTAGTAGTAAAAAGTGACTGCCGGTCTTGTTAGCACTGGTGCAAAGCGAGGGATGTCATTTTTTTTTAATTCTCTTTGTTGTACCACTATAATGTCCCAGCTTCCACTACTTTGCACACCCTGACTTTATTCACACGAGCTTAAGTGAGGGCTGCTTGTATCTAGGTGGGTGGGTGGGTATAGGCATGGGTGTGAAAATTCCAGCAATGACGTGAGTGCTCCCTCCTTCTGTGTCGTGGTGCCCTGCAGCAGTTGTATGTACTGTTTTGGTCCGAAAGGCCGATTTTGCCATGGTGACCGAGTGACGTAGCATGCGGGCGGGGGGGGGGGGGCGGTGGGGGGAGGGGGAGGAGGAGGAGGGTAGAGGGGTGGGGGAGGGGGAAGTAGACGAGGCCGACTTAGGAGGGGGAAGGGGAGGGGCGTTGAGAAAGCGGTCGTCGTCTCCTCCATGTTGACTTATTGTTCTCCCTTGGTTGGTTTGTGCGGAATATTCTCTTTTTTCTGTTGTTGTCATTGCGGCAAAAATTAAGAGAATGTTTAACATGGTAGTAGGTACGGACTCAGCATAGGAGCTGATAATAAAGGTTCTGTCCAATCACTACAGCTGGTGAACCTTCATGTGTACTCATCGAGATTCGTCAGTGCGCATGGCCCTAACGTGTTTTTTTTTGTACGAGGTTGTGTTTGCTAAGTGTATACAGGAATCAGAATTCAGAAATGTTCCCTGACTGAAGTACTGTAGAAGTAAAAGAGCGAAGACTGGAAAGCTGCCCGCCAACCTCTATCGATCAAGCTTCCTTCTGGTAGTATAGTAGTACTTAGTACCTGCTTAGGGGTCTGATGAGCCATAAAACAAACATCAAATTTAGAGTTCTCTTTTTTCCTGGAACAGTTCTTTTCGAATATTGCATTGTAATTCAAACATTTATATCATTATACACGCGTTAACTTTCGTTGAATTTTTTTTAAAGAATCACTTGAGTCAAGAAAGTTCCTTGGAGTGTCGTACATTACACCCAAGGAATATCGAAAACAACAGCAAAAACAACAACAGTTTTTGCTGTTGTTTTCGATATTCCTTGGGTGTAATTACATGTACAGGTTGGTATCAGACAAGCTTCCTCTGACAGCTCTAGTCAGCCAGGGTCTAAGCAATTTTATGTATGTAGTAGCAGTAATAGTAGTACAGTAAGTACGACCACCGCGTGGGAGGGAGGGTGGAAGCTCAAGTCAAAGAGACTAGTAAGGGAGGGGTGGTGTCAAGGGCCAAATGTCGGAGCCTTCTGAGGAGCCGCCTTTGGGCTCCGGGGCCACTTTTTTTGGCCCAGTGTGTGCGTCGACTCCAAACCAGGCCTTGGTTGGGTTTGTACGACGGCTGATGCGCGATCTCGATAAAGAAAAAGAGTGACGGGCAGGGAGGGAG
>JAAUYM010036608.1_pt1 | contig 10159 bp, 14 predicted proteins | sample 7278001 | NCBI WGS metagenome assembly JAAUYM01 (sample SAMN14350224, study PRJNA611818) | marine sediment metagenome | isolation source: surface marine sediment (1.8m) | place: French Polynesia: Moorea | collected 2018-08
CTCTCTCTCTCTCTCTCTCTCTCTCCTCTCTCTCTCTCTGAAATCGGAGGGCAAGCACATTGTTGTGCATTCCGATTTGCAGGAGAGTAGCTGCACTTCAAAGCTGAAATCTGCTTGCAGTTTTTCCACTACATAAATGATATTTAATTTTTATTTGTTTTCTTGCGTGACATGCTACGTTAACTTATTTTTTTTCTTAAAAAAAAACCACAACTGTTTTTGATACTCTTCCAGTCACCAGTTCATCCCCTGCAGCTCCCCCTCTTGACGCATCGCCAGCGGCCGTAGCGGTCTCTCTTCCACTTCCTGCAGCAGATCCGCGGGGGCCGCGGACGAGGGGGACGAGGACCCCCTCCCCCGCTGTCGTGTTTTGCCTAATTGCAAAACGAAGATGTACCTAGTGGTAGCTTTGTCAACTTGACCTCGTTACACTGGACTTAGGTCTGGCGAGCCAGAGGCCTAAAAAAAAAAGTAGGATTGGGGAGGGTTCGACTCACCGTGGCCGTGTCCTGGTACGCGGGAACCCCGACGCCGCCCCCGCCGAGGTATCGTCTTGGCCAGTGCTGGCGGCGTCCCTCAGCCTCGGGGAGGAGGAGTGCCACCAGCAGCAGCAGCAGCGCCAGCAGTGGAACAAGGACAGTCTTCCCCTGCATGATCATGCACGGCGAATGGCGACTCAAAGAATTGGTGGTGGTGGGAGGTCACTTTTATAGTACGTATGCCCCTACCTCCAACGCTTGCGCCACTAGGCAGTTGCCACCGGACGTCACAAATGCAAATTATCTTTGTTTCCTGTACTATGCAGAGAGTGGAGGTGACTCAAGATGCCACGTCAGAAAAAATCGTACGATTTTGGAGGCAGATGAAAACACCGTCTCGTAGAGGAAAATCCCGGGTGCGGTCGACGTCAGAACGTTTGCTGATCCTATGCTTTCAGCATCAATTTGTTGTTTTACTGTAGATATTAGTACGTATTCAAATATCTCCCTTCGTTCACAGCCAGATACAACATAAAAAGAAAGGTGATTTTTTCCCCCCATCCTCCTCTTCAGTCGCTAATGTCGAGGGTGATGAAGAGCTTGTAGACGGCGCTCCAGAAGAGGGCCGGGATGAGGGAGAAGTAGGCCAGCAGGGTCAGAAACACGCTGACGATCGTCTAAAATGGGGAAGGAAAGAGAGAGAGAGATTGCCCAAGATCAAACATCTTGCCGCCATAACCGGACTTGCCAACACAGAATGTCAACTGGAAAGACGACAACAACAACGACAACGACAACGACAACGACAACAACAACAATAAACAACAAAAGCCCTGCCTTGAAAGGAGCCCAGACTCTCCTGTGGCAGCACGATGGCTTCAGATCCGGGAGGAGGATCGATCTGGCCAGGGCGAAGAAGCATCCTGGGGATGGACCAGAAGAATTATTTGGCTGTACGATGTTTCCCTTGAGATCAAACTCGAATTATAATTTGAAACCGATGTTTTGCACATGTTTAACGCCCTAACCTTAATTCTCACCTGGTATGAGCGCGAGTATCTGCGGCAGTATGATTGCGCTGTCCTCCTCGTCGTCGAGGTCCCTCGTGGAGGAGACGTAGGCGGCGCAGCAGGAGAGCAGCACCGCGTTCGACACCGTGTACAGGGTCAGGAAGACGCCGCTGCGCATCGACTGAGTTTTAAGGGGATGGGATGGGATGGTGGTGGTGGTCAATAGAATAATTTTTAGAAAACTTGGGAGCAGATTTGTTGCATAACGTGAATACTTTACTGAAATAAAGGCTCCGAAAGTTGCCAAAATTGAAGGTCCAAAAAGTTGCCAAGATAAAAGATCCAAAAATTTGCCAAGAAGTCCCAAGGTCGACTGCACACCAAGCAGCTCACTTCGAACTGCAGCGAGGCCGCCTCGGACTTCTTCTTGGAGTCCTTCTTCAACTGGTCTCCGAGCAGGGCGGAGATTGGCCAGCATCCGCGTTCGTCACCTCCTCCTCCTTCTTCTCCTGAAGCAGGTCCATCGGATGAGGAGGGGGGCTTGGGGAACGTGGAGGGACTGTTTGGCGGCTTCAGGTCTGACTCGGTCAATGTTGCTTTATAAAAAAAAAAAGAGAGAGGAGGGAAGAAAAGATCCGTTTCATTTCGTGTATGGCATCCGTTTTTTAAAAGGAACCGGACATCCTCTTTTTTCTAAGGAAATTTCGACCGAATTTTATGAAAAAACCGGAATTTTTTATTTATTTATCCGTAATGTTTTTAAAAATCGTGAAGGTTTTTTTCAAAAAATTATCCGAGCATGCTTTAATTTTATTTTTTTCCCCTCCTTGGCAAGTACGTACCTTCTAACGTCAGCACCTCCTTCCTGACAGCCGCTCCTCCTCCCCCTCCTTCCTCCTCCCCTCCCTTGGCCCTCACCCTGTACCTGGCCGCGGCGCCGCCCTCGTCCCGCTCCTCCTCCTCCTGCGCCGCCACCACCGTCATGGCCGACGACTGTTGACTGGACAACGGCTGGTTCGGGCACTGGAAACCAAAAAGAAAAAGAAAAGGAAACCACTAGAGTCGTTTCGGGCTGGGCTGGGACTTCTCCTGACGCACCTGGTAGTAGTATGAGTCGTTGGAGTATCCGGCAGGGATGATGAGGCTGCAGAGGCCAAACACCAGGCTGCGGATCGTGTCCTGACCGCTCAACCTTTGGAGAGAAAGACAGAGATTAACCTATTATAACAAGATAATTAGCTAAAACGCCAAACTTACTTGAACGCTCCGATGTTGATGGCGCAGAAAAGCAGCAGGACTGCGAAGCCGCCCACCGCCTCCTTCGTATGGCCCAGAGTCTCCTTTTTCATTAAAGGACATCCAATTTCCCAAATTAACTAAATTTGTCAGTACATTTTAGCCGAAAAATTTAATAAAGCATGATTTGGTACATTTTTTTCACAAAATTTAATTGCTTCTTGCTTCTAATGGCGTCTTGGTATCCAACCTGGCAACCTTGAACTGTGGATCAGCACCTTTAAGAAGACGGCGAGGGTGAATGCCCTGGCACCGGCGAAGGCCGCGAACATGGGGACGCAGACGAGGTACTTGACGGAGGCGAAGGTGTCGCGCTCGTTGAAGTGGAGGCCGAAGAGCACCAGCGAGAGGAAGGACGTCACCATGGACATCGTGAAGATCATCCCGACTGCAGGAGGAGAGGGAGAATTAAAGGAGGAAATGGGAAAATTCTCATAGCTTTCTTTTTGCTCACGCTTGTCGGTGCCCAGTCCGATGTCGTAGAGGACGACGATGATGAGCCTGAGGACGAACTGGGGCCCGTCGTCCAGGAAGCCCTCCAGCATCTTGGCCAGGGCGGCCAGTTGGTGGCGCCGGTCCGTCACCAGCGCGTAGATGGAGCTGGTGGAGAAATTCGTGTGCAAGTTGATGCGCATTTTTGAAGTCCTATTGCGCATTTTTTACTCCTCATGCGAAATCCATGCGCATTTTGAGAAGTTTCAAATTTGCATTTTTCTTATTGAAAAAAAAACCCACTTACAGCGCGATGGGCACCGCCGGGTAGAATACGAGCAGCCCGACGAAGCAGAGCACCGCCTTGACGGTGGGCAGTCGCCCGACCAGCCGGCGGTGGGCGCCCACGCAGTGGAGCACCAGGAAGCCCAGCGAGGTCACCAGGCCAGGGAACAGCAGGAAGAACAGGGTCAGGAAGCTGAACACCTTGTGGTCCTTGACGTAGAGTGTCCTTGCGTTGTAGAGCGTGCTGGCGTTGTTCCACAGCCCGAAGAAGACGGCGCCCACGAGCCTGGCCCGGGTCACGCAGCGGCCGGGGAAGCACAGGCAGCAGCGATCGTCACCACCGTGGTGGGAGGAGGAGGAGGAGGACATCTTGGGACTTCCTTACCGACACCTTCTGTGGACACAGTGGTGCCATGACATCACCTGCCACCTCGACAGAGCTAATTCCTAAACAAGCCAAGCTAATTTGCTAAACAAGCCATAATCTAAGCAGAGTAAGCTAATTAGTAATTACTAAGCTAAGCTTAGCTGGCTAGGCTAATTACTAATCTAACTTAAACTAATTGGTTTCGGCACTACTGTGTTTCACACTCGATGCAGAAGTGTCTGGTTCTCCCCGGTTGAGGTGGGTTTCGCACTCAGAGGAGGTCCCCTTTATCGTGCTTCCGGAGGGTGAGGGGAGGAGTCCGTCCGTGTGGAGCGGAACTCAGAGAAACTGTTCTCTTTCCTTGAAAAAAAAATCGATAACTTCTGTCTCCAATCAATCCAAGGATGGGTGACGACTATAGTGAACTGTTTACATTGCCAATGCTTCTTCCCCTCTTCCCTCCTCTTCCTCCAGCGTCTGCTGTTCTCTTTCTTCCCCATTTTACCTTGTAGGAGGAGGACGAACTTCCCCTTCTCTCTCTCCACCTTTGCAGCTTTTTTTTCTCCACACTTGAGTAAGTCGGTCCGAGTTTTCAAGGTCCCGCCTGGTGATGACGACCAGCTGATGAGACGTAAACTGAAGTGAGTTAGTGCGGTAAAACTAACACATTTTTATGGAGAATTGTGCTATTTTAGGTAGTGTAGTATAGTGTTCTATAATATAGCACTTTAATCGAGATATGACTGTATCAGGCATAGAGGCCCTCACTCTACAGATTTTTTTTACAACTAGGTATACTGTAGTAAGATAAATTTTCAAGAGCTTTTTTTAGAAGAGAATAGCCAGAAACTTCATTAGACCGAATTATACTAACTCGGTACAGTGGAATCTCCATTTATGATGTTGCTTGTCAGTAGTGAGAAAAATACTGTTCCAGCAAGAGTTATTGTTAAAATAGGCACTACTCTACGCTATAAAGTAGCGTTTGGTAAGCAAAGGACAAACATCCTTATACTGAGAATTATTGTCATTTTTCGAGATTTCACTGTACTGCTACCTGCTAGGCACAAGTGCGGTAACGAGTCTCGCAACCTTGCACAACAACAAAGAGAAAGAGAAGAAAGCTGTTCTGTCTGCTGAAAGACACTCCAAAAGGAGGAAGGAAGGAAGGGAGGGGATTGGGGAAGGAGCTGCCACACCACAGTGCCAGTGGGGAGGGAGAGGAGGGATTGGAGGGAGGCCAGACACACATGAAACACAATTCACCAGAGAAGAAAGTGTAACTCCACCCAAGCGTCTATCGTGTCCGTGAACAAGATCACCACCACCGCCACCACCACCACCAAGACTTCTGAGACTTTCCCTGATTGCCAGGATGGCTTCGGCCTCCTCGGGCGCGGTCGGCCTGGACGCCCCGAACCCCCCCGCCGGCGCGGAGGTGCCCCCGCCTTCCCCGGAGGAGTTCAGCCGCTTCCTGGTGGTCGGCGGCGGGCTGGCCGGCCTGTCCGCCGCCTCGCACCTGTCCGCGCACCCGGCCACCTCCGCGGGGTCCGACGTCCGGCTGCTGGAGGCACGAAACAGGCTGGGCGGGAGGGTGCTGACCGTGCAGATGGCCGGCAGGAAGGCGGAGCTGGGCGCAAGCTGGATCCACGGGGTGCTGGGCAACCCGCTGTACGAGCTGGCCGCCTCCTCCGGGCTGGTCGACCCGGCGGGAGCCTCGGGTGCTTCGTCGGCCCCTCACAACGTGGCCGCCGTGACCGAGGACGGCCGCAGGATGCCCTTCTCCGTCCTGCAGGAGGTCTACGAGGCATACTTCTGGTTCTTCAAGCGGTGCGAGGAGTACTTCCTGTGCAAGTACCGGCCTCCGGACGGGATCCGGTCGGTCGGGAGGCACGTCGAGCTGGAGATCTCCATCTACCTGGAGAGGTTCCCCCCGCAGCAGAGGAGGGTGCGGAGGCTCGTGTTCGACTACCTGCTCAAGAGGGAGTGCTGCATTACAGGTACGTACGTAGGAAAGGGACAGCATCGGAGGTTCTCAATCGCGTTCAGAGTCTTAAAATGATTCTAATAACGTTGAAAACCCCTGTTTCTGGACCAACACTCTTCAGTTCATATCGGTACAATTTTTCCCCCCAACCAATCAAAGGCTGTGATAGCATGGATGAGGTTGACCTGGTCGGGATCGGCAGCTACACCGAGTTGCCCGGCGGCAACGTGATCGTCCCGGCGGGATACTCCGCGCTGCTGGGTCCAATCCTGGAGCGCATCCCGGAGGAGAGCGTGCTCAAGCAGCACCCGGTCAAGCACATCCACTGGCGCCACCGGACCGAGATGGAGGAGGGGAAGAACGACAAGGGGTAAGTCGATTGAATGACCATTGGCCATGTTTAGAATTAGTATACATATATTGCGGAAGAAAATTTGGGAGTCTTGTGTGTGTGCTTCCAGGTACGAGTCTTCCGACGGGGCCGAGAGCGACGCCTCCGTCCAGACCGTCAAGTCCGGCGCCGGCGCCGGCGAAGCGGAGGAGTCGGCGTCCAGGAGAGAGAGCGCTGCTTCAATTAGTATGTGTTTGTCTCAAAAAAATTTGGGGGGGAGAAAACGTGTTTCACATGAAAATGTTGCTCCTTCTTTCCCAACAATACAGGTGAGGCCAGCAGTGTGTCGTCTAGCGCCCGCAGTTCCCGCGCCCCTTCCGTCTGCTCTACCCCGGCCCACCAGAACCGTGGCCGCGCGGCCGGCCACCCCAACGTCATGGTGGAGTGCGAGAACGGGGACAAGTTCTACGCCGATCACCTCGTCTGCGCGGTGCCCCTCGGCATCCTCAAGGTCAGACACGATGACGCCTTCCAGCAAATTATGTCAGATTTGTGGTTTTATTTACTGTGACAGATTTGTGGCAATAGGGCTCTGTTGAAGGATTATTTTTATGTTTACCTCAGGAGAAGGAGGACCTGTTCGTGCCGCCACTGCCCGAGGACAAGCGCCAGGCCATGGCCAAGCTCAACTTCGGGACCGTCAACAAGATCCTCTTGGAGTACGATCGTCCCTTCCTTTCGCCCGACATTTCAGAAGTAAGAAAAAAAATCATGTCCATGGTGAAAATTGCGTACATGTACATGCAAAAGCAATTTTTTAAAACTAAATGTGTCTAATGTGTAAAATATTGTGCCGCAGCTAATTTTTTGCTTCATCTCTCTCCGCAGGTGATACTCCTGTGGGACCCGCTGGATAGGCCGGTCGAAATGAAGGACCGCTGGTTCCGCCGCATCTACTCCTTCAGCAAGCTGGGCGACAGCGGACGGGTGCTGGTCGGATGGATCTCAGGCAGGCAACCAGACTGAGATGCATTTACGTACTGTAGTGGCATTGCTGTAATTCATACCTTTTTTGTAACTGTAATCCCATTACTTATACAGAACTGTAATTAAAATAACTGAAAGTAATTGCACGTACAGTATACTTTTTTTGGAATGCCGTTTGCAATGTAAATCATTACTTTGATTCTAAGCTATGTATCGTCTAACACCCTTATCTCAGGCGAGGAGGCGCTCTACATGGAGACACTCAGGCTCAACCTGGTGGCAGAGACCTGCACGGCCATACTCAAGAAGTTCCTCGCCGACCCATACGTGCCAAAGCCCAAATCATGCGTCTTGTAAGTACAACAAACATTACAATCCGTTTATAAGAATACCTGATATTACGGGTATTAGAAACGCTCCACTTGTAAGAATGCCAAGTATAACAACACTCTCATGGCTAAGAAAACTGAATGTGAGGACACTCCGCTTAGAGAACACCGATGTTTTTTTTTACTAAATTGATAGTTTTTCACATAATTTCAGTACCGCCTGGCGAAACCAGCCCTACTCCCGTGGCGCCTACAGCTCCATCGGGATAGGCGGCACCCAGGCCGACATAGAGAAGGTGGCCGAGCCGCTGTACCACAACAGATCAGGGAAGAAGACGGTGAGACACGTGTGACTGTCATTGATTATCTCTCAAATCCAGCTCGGTCGGACCTAGCTTATCGGTGTTTTACTGTACTTATTTTCCAGCCCGTGGTCGCGTTCGCCGGTGAGCACTGCCATCCGTCCTTCTACTCCACGGGCCACGGGGCCTTCCTGACGGGCCGCACGGCCGCGCACCTCTTCCTCACCGCCGCACGCGCCGCCGCAACCGCCTCGGCCGCCTCAGCCGCCGGCTCCAGGAGCGAGGGAGGGGCGGCGGCGGCGGAGGAGGAAGAGGACGTCTACAACCTGGGCGCGGCCAGCGTGGCAGACCTGTCCACCTGGCTGCAGGAGATCCAGATGGGCGAGCGCAGCCTGGAGGACTACAAGTCCAAGAGGAGGTCGGCCAAGGTCGCCACGGGGGCGGGCGGCGGCGGCGGCAAGAGGGGCGGACAGGTCGGGGCCGCGAGGAGGCCGGCCAGGGACGACAACAAGTTCGTCACCCCGAGGTGACCGCGTAGAAACGGAGGAAGAACTTGTTGCAGTGGACAGTTGGACGGCTCAATCAGTTTCCCCAGAATTTTTTTTTGTCTCGCCTTAAGAATTGTGGTGGTGCGGCCATTCAATCTCCGGAACAGTTTGGGACCGACCTACTATACACTGTAGTGTGCAGCTCCAGATTCTGGCTTTCGGCATACTTAGCATCAAATGGTTCGTCCGGCAAGCTGAAAAGATATATTTTTTTTTGCTGTTTTCCAAAAACACTTTTTGGGTCAGCTCCTGCTTCTCAGATAATTTGATCAGTAATTTATTTACGAAAAAATCTTTTGCATCTTGCATTCTCCTAGTCAGATTGTGTGATGTTTCTTTCAGATTCCACCACTCAGGCTTATGATCGAAATCATCCGCGTTTATTTTTCGTTGCCGGCAACTACCCAGTACTTATAGCCAAGTGCTACGTACTACGTACATACATAAGCTATCAAATGTCAGGTTTTTTTTTGAGATACTCTACCGTAGGAATTCGGTCTGTTTCCGGCGCCTGATAGCGCCAGCTAATGTTTCGGTTTTGTAGGATGTTCCGTGCAATAATAAAGCGATTTATTCATACTTCAACATTTCAAACACGTTCAAACGCATCCAACCAACTCGTATACCTATTATATAACTTGTCAACCGTGCTAGCGGCAAAAAGTGCGTAATAGTTTCGAAAAATAGCAGTTCGAGTCCTTCATCAAGGAACGCACAATTGGACGTTCCTCCTGCAAATGAAACAGCAACTCCGTAAACCCGTCATGGACTTTTCAGGAAAAGCCTTCCTTCCCCCCCTCTCTTCCATTGGCGTCACACTGCACAAGGGGCCCAATGGCATGACTACCAAGAGGCCTCTCGCCACCCTCCCTTTCGGATCAGTTGGTGGAGACTCCGGTGGCGTCCAGCTTAGGAAGATGTTCAGGCAGTCGAGACTTCTGGAGGTCGGGAGGAGGAGGAGGATGTGGCACCTGAGTTTCTTGCTGCTGCGGCTGCAGGTTGACTTCCTTGAGCCTGGCCAGGCCCTTGGCCAGCTCCTCGCAGGCGTCTCTGGCGCACTCGATCTGGCCCTCGGCGTACTGCGCCATGGCGTCCCTCATCTCCGTGAGGCGCCGCTGGTGGAAGCGCCTGATCTCGGCCCTGCCCGTCTTGGAGCACCTCTCCAGCTCGTTCTCCTTCTCCTCCTTGGCCCTCCTGAGCTCCTCCACCCTCTGCTGGTTCTGCACGGTGACCGCGGGCCCGCCCTTGGCGCTTCTGGTGACGGCCTTGGAGAAGGCCCTGGCTGCGCCGTCCCGGTCGGACACCATGCAGGCGCGCCGGGACAGCATCGCCGCCTGGGCGTCCATGTAGCCCGTCCTGAAATTTTCGGAGGCACAATCAACAGTAAACAACACGCTTCTGGGACAATTCACCCAATTAGCTTCCATGCATCCGTGGATGATGATGCTCTTTCGCTCACCAGAGTGACAGGTATCTGCCCATGGTCCCTTCTTGCACGGCGACGGCGGCCTCCACCGCCCTCCTCTCCAGCGAGAGGCACCCGGAGAAGCGCGAGTTGAGGGCGTTGTACGCGACGAGATGGCACCTCTCGTCGGGGTCGCCGCCCCCGCCGGTGGCGCCGCCCACGCTGGTGGCCAGCGCCGTGGCCAGGTGCGCCAGCTGCCTGGCCAACCTGAGCTGCACGCCGAGGACGCTCTGGAAGCGCTCCCCGGCCTCGCGCAGCTCAGGTTGGCCAGGCAGCTGGCGCACCTGGCCACGGCGCTGGCCACCAGCGTGGGCGGCGCCACCGGCGGGGGCGGCGACCCC
>JAAUYM010087684.1_pt1 | contig 10158 bp, 10 predicted proteins | sample 7278001 | NCBI WGS metagenome assembly JAAUYM01 (sample SAMN14350224, study PRJNA611818) | marine sediment metagenome | isolation source: surface marine sediment (1.8m) | place: French Polynesia: Moorea | collected 2018-08
CTAAATGTTTGATGTTTTAGGGATCTGTCTAAACACTTGATGTGTTGGGGGGGGGGGGAGGGGGGAGCTGTCTAAATGTATGTCAAAAACTGAGTGTGCTGAGCAAATGCCACCTGGCAGGTAGACGTCCAACAGGTACCAGGTGCCCCTGAAGGAGATGACGGTGGCGAAGTAGCAGACGAAGTGGAAAGAGAACATCAGGAGTCTGGACAGGCAGGAGAGGCCCTGGATGGAGAAGCAACAGGTTTTTTTTGCATTTTTTTAGTATGTAGATCATGATATATACTGTATATAAAAAAATACCTACCTCCTCTTGACTCTTGAGAAACCAAAGGATCGGAAACTGAACGACGAGGACAAGGCAGGATGCGACAAATCCTACCGCCTGGAAGAACAAATCAAATGCTATATGGTAACCCTGCTCATGACAATCGCAGACAAGAACAGACCGTGTTTAGAGACCTGTGTGAGATGATGACAGTTAAAACAGTTTTAGTTCGAAGTGAGGACCCAGAAATCTCAACAGCAACAAGAAGACAAACAGCAAACCCGTTGCCATTCCATGACCCCCCCTCCCGACGGGACTTTTAAACTTACGAGCTGAACAAATTCAGCTTTTAAAAAACATGTACTACATACAATGGAGCATGTCATCAGATTGCCACGTACAGTAGATGTCACATTTTTTTGTAAGTTCGTAAGTTTAAAAGTCCCGTCGGGTTTTGGTCATTTTTCCAGATTGCCACATTAATGTCACAATTTATTTTTTTTTTCGTAAGTTTGTTGCACTTGTAAGTTTAAAAGTCCCGTCGGGTTTTGGTCATTTGGTCCAGAATGCCACATAAATGTCACACTTCACTTTTTTTCGTGAGTTTGTTATGCTTGTGAAAAAAAAGTTTAAAAAGTCCCGTCGGGGCTGCCCCCCCCCCCTGCTTACGAGTGAGGTCCACGCCTGCAGGTGGAAGGGCAGCTCCAGGTACCCGTGTCCGGCGCTGAGCGCGTCCGCCAAGGTCCACAGGCTGAACCAGGAGGTGACGGTGAAGGACTCCAGGAGCAGCAGGAGCAGCACGTCCAGGACGCGGGTCGGCGCGGGGTCATCCGCCTGACAAAGGGAGGTCACGTTGGAGGTCACAGGATGGCCACGTTGGTCACAATTGGCTCCCCAACCCGACGGGACTTTTAAACTTACAAGCGTAACAAGTTCACGAATGAAATAGTGAGATTTTTGCGACATTCTAATGACGTGTTCCATTGCATCTTCAAAAGATGAATATTTGTCATACGCTTGTAGGTTTCAAAAGTCCCGTCGGGTCTCTTGGTGTGGCACCGTGCAGTTCCACCACGTGTTGGTGGAGCAGCTGCTGGACTCGGTGTCGACGACGATGGACAGCGGGCTGTGGATCGTGGACCTGGAGAAAAGGACAGAGAGGATTGGAGTTACCCGACGGGACGTTTTGCGGTCATTTTCCAGAACAGCAACCAAAAAAAAAAAGAACATGTGACATGTTAATGGATCCAGTCCAGTAGCACGGTATACTACTTTTTTAAGCATAGCTTTCGGAGTCTCGTCGGGTAAGCCCCTGTGCAGAGGATTGGAGTTACCCGACGGGACGTTTGGACATTTTCCAGAAAAAAAAAGACATGTGATATGTTAGTGGATAGTAGTCTAGTCCAGTAGCATGTTTCCTTATACACTACGTTTCCAAGTATAGCTTTCGGAGTCCCGTCGGGCAAACTTGTTTTTTTTTTTGTTCACCTGAATGTGGAGGAGAATGTCAGGACGAGCAGGGCGACGGACATGGCGGAGGCGGAGGTGGCAACGCTAGCGCCGACCACGCAGTGAAACAGGTCCCAGACACCTGCAAGCCAGCGACCAGAGTTGCCAGAATTTCCAGCCAAAGTTTGTCAGTTTGTTTGTCCCTCTTTTTTCCAAAAAAAAATATGCCAAGTAATTTTGAAAATCTCGTCTTGTGTGTGGCAGTTGGAAACAACTTTTTTTTTCAGTTTAATGGTAATTTAAAGTCACCTTTCCAGTACCAGACGTCAAAGAATCCCAGAAGGGCCGAGAAGGTCAAGGTCACGACCTTGAGGGGAGGTCGACCGCGGAAAACATTGTTTCTGTTTGTAGTAGCACAGACATGAGTGAGTGCATGGCAGAATGAGCAAAAGTTGTTTACAAGTTGTTGTTTTTAAGGTTAAAAAATAATCAGTGTCAATTAAAAAAAAACTTTTGTGTCAAGCAAACAAACAAAAAATACACACTCGCTGCAAATTCCCATAAAATTAACCCGATGTTGCTCTGGAAAAGTGACCAGAACCCGACGGGACTTTCAAAACTCACAAGGGGTAACAAATTTATGAAAAACTTGTGTGACATTCATGTGGTATTCTGAATGGCATGTTCCATTGCATGTTTAAAGATGAATTTGTTACGCTCGTAATTTAAAAGTCCCGTCGGGTAGGAGAAGCCTTCTCCCCCTTCCCCCCCATGCACTCGTGAATGCCTGATGAAGTGCTGGAAGAAGTGAAGGAGGAAGCAGACGGCGAAGCCACTGGAGAGCGAGGACAGGTTCAGGTACACGCAGTTCTGCAGAAGATTGATGCAATCAATATGAAATTTAGTAAACTTTAAGGTCTATTAAACCAAATTGAAGTCCTTTGCACTAAATCAAAACACAAAAAAACCCCTGTGCTAAGTTGAGGAGGCACACATGGTCATGGGGTACTACAGCAAAACCCTGAAATTTTGAATATTTAGACTTATACACACCACCTCCTCCCTCCCTCACCTGGAAGGCCCTCCCGGAGACCTCCGCGGCGGCGTACCAGGCGCTCCTCCAGAAGGCCACCACCAGGGGCTGGAGCAGGAGGTAGCAGAGGGCCGAGTCCAGGAGCATCCAGGGCAGCCAGCCGGGGCAGCCGGCCTCCTCCAGGCGGAGCCTGCACTCGGGGGAGAGGAGCCCGCCGCACACCTGGACCTCGTAGTCGTCCAGGAAGAGGCCGGTCCACGCCCTGGAGGGGGAGGAGGATCTCCCAGGAAGGATCCTAGAGGACAGTCGGTTGGAGACAGGTCTGGGAGATGGATGATGCACGGATTCCTAGAGCCTGATTGGCCTACATACTAAAAGTTGCATCTTCAACTGTTGCAAGCAAACCAGCAGCGTCAGTGTCTGCTGACCTGGGCCACTTCTTCTTGAACAGGTTCATCTTCTTCAGGAAGTTCATCTTTGGCACGGGGTATGTAGTACAGTGTACTCCGGATAATCGGGACAGCTCGGGAGAAGGAGAAAATTCCCGATTAACCAAAATTCCCCTTTAACCGAAGTAGTCAGAAACCGGTAGTCAGAAATCCGTTCCCTGGGAACTTTCCCCTTTATCCGAAATTCCCGTTTAACCATTTCCCTATTATCCGGAGTTCACTGTATCTATGTTGTACGTATGTACGGTATGTTGTGCACAACTAGGAGTTGTGAAAAAAACTCTCCAGAAAGACCAAGAAGAAAAAATCTTGGGGGTTTTTTTCGCAAATTCTTTCTCCAAGTCCTGGTACAGTCAACATTAGACATTTAAATTTTTGGTGTTTCACGTGATTTCTGGCAAACATTTATATATTTGACAGTTGGTAATTACTAATTACTAATTATCATACTTGACACTTATTTTAGTGCTAAAAAAAAACTTATTTAATTCAGCACAGCCAACTTTTCTTCTTTGACCGTGGCAGTAATCGCCCCCCCTCTCCGCCGCCGGGGCAATAAAAAAAACCCAGAGTGGAAGAACGGGTCTGCAAAACCCGACCAGACATTTACCTCTCGTCTCGTCGGCACATATCTGATATACTAGTTCAAACACGACAACTTGTTTAATACTTTATGATATAGCTTCACTATAGTAGATTATAATAGCTTAACTAGGTCAGAACAGCAACAAATTTATCTTGACAACTGTCTGGTTGGGTATATTATTTATTTCCTTAAGGGCAAATCTCTACTTAAAATATTATAATTATGTTCATACTGCACACAGGTGCACAGTGATTCTCAATTTAGGCGTCCTTAGGCCTATAAAGGCAACACCGCACTTTCAGCCCAAAAAGAAATTCAAGTTTGCAGATCCTGGAGGGTGAGATTTTTTGGGCAAGATCCCAACCAACAGAAGGAAGTTTTATGGCAGCTGGTTTGGCTCTCCTGGGGAGAAGGATAGCAAAAAAAAAATGACTTGAACGCAACACAAGTTTAAACTAAAAAAAAAAAAAAGCCAGGACTGGCCAATTTCTCAGACAAAAAAAAAGCAACGCCGATGGTGGATTTAGATGAGACATCTAAAATCTAAAAAAAAACTCCTCAGTAGAAACTGTGGAACAGGAACAACAAAAGCAACCCCTTGAGAAGAAGGAAAGGTGAAGGTTTGGTGGAGACACACATTTTTACAGTTGCCAGAGAAAAAAGTTGGGTTCCATATACTGTACTATGTACTACAGTGTCTACTTAGTGGTACATAGTGCAGCAGCAGTTTACAGTAGTGATTTGCTCATTTCTGGACATGAAAGAGAGATGTTTATCAGGAGTAAAATCATCTTGCTAGCATATTGAGGCTGCACTGAACCTGCCCAACCAGGCAGCAAAACATACTAATAATTTCGATTTTTTGTGGCTGCAAAATAAGGGCATTTACTACCTGAAACTAACTACAGCAAGTGGCATAAAAGAAAAGAAAGGAAAAAGCAAACATTGAGAATGAAAAATGTCAGGGTGACCCTCTCGATATTTTGTACAAGGGGAAGCTTCTTTTTGGTGAAAATTGAGCACCTGCCATGCGTAGAAAATACTTCTACCTATGCACAGCGGGTGCCCACCCTGCTTTTTTGGCGAAAGCAGTAGTGGCTACCCAACCAATCTCGCTAGCATGAATATAGTGATGGTTAAGGTTTCTTTACTCTTCCTACTACCCAACCAATATTGCTAGCCTCCCCCCCTAGAGGTAAAGGGTGAAAGTAGGATTCAAGTAGATTTAAGGAAAAAATGTCATACTTTGCCAATATGCCAATACTTTACCATGCTACTTTGCTAGCAATATTGGTTGGGTAACCACTACTGCACTCTCTCTCCTTTTATCTCTGGGGAGGGGGCGGGGCTGATTAGCTAGATGTGAAAATTCTTTTAACCCGACCAATATCACTAGCGTGAATTTAGTAATGGCTAAGTTTTTTTGTACGGTACTATATTCTAACTACGGTATATTCTAGTTCTAGTGTTCTAGGTTAGGTAGGTTAGGTTAGGTTGTTAGAACATCAGTATATTCATGCTAGTGATATTGGTTGGGTAACCACTACTGCACTCTGCACAGAGGTGTAAAAATTCTACGCACGGATTTTCTACGCATTCTACGCACGCATTTTCTACACACGGCGGGTGCTCAAGTTTCGCCAAAAAAGCAGTCCACCCATTTATGTACAATGCTTCCCTTCCCCCTTCCAATTCTAATCAATTCAACATCGATTAATGTGTGGGTTTTTTTTCATTCCCCCCGCTCCCCATTTTTAGAGCATTCCCACGCTGCTTGACAATTCCTCCTTCCTCTCTTTCCTTCCCTTCCCTCCATCAGGCAGGACCATCTCATTTATTCATGACTGAAGAGACCGCTCACTGTCTACGTATATGGCCCCACCTTTAAATGAACTCTGGTCCACAGAAAGTTGCTACTGTACCGACTGCAGTGCTTGGAGTGGAGCTATTATTGTTTTGTGTCTGGAATATGGTATCCATTGTATTGTGAATGTGTTGAAGTGGTCGTTAAGACCCTCCTCTACAGTAAACTCCAGTGCAAAAAGACTTCTGCTGGAGCAAACTGCTATAATTACTGACTTGTAAACTATCCCACCTCCACTGTGGATAGTTAGTACACGAAAGCTACTTTTTTCTGAGCAAAGTAGCAAGAGATTATAGTAACTTGTAGCCCATTACTGTACCTTCTATCCCTGCTTAAGGTCAAACTAGAGGCGCATTTTCTCTTCTTTGTTCTGGTACAGTAGAACTTGTCAAAAGTTTACTACTAGTTTTCTAGCATGGTTTTTTTTTTACCATGGTGAGTAGTAGAGGGCAAAATGCAAATTTGGCATTCATAGCAATCTTTTCTAAACTATGTAGATTAGATAGTAGATTAGATAGTAGATTTTCATTATAGCAAAGCTTACTACTACTATTTGTGGAGAGTACTTTATTGATTTTCTGGCCTGGTCAGTTCGGACCAATGGACTGTAGTAAATAGTTAATGAAGTGCCAACTCAGTTGAGTGCTCAGAATGAGAAGACCTCTGGTGTGGGATGTACTGTACTTAGTAGTACTAGGTACCAATAGGAAGTCAGGAAGTCCCTATCGGTTTGGACTTTTTTTGCTCAAGATGGTTCTCCTTCTGCTCTCCTTACTGATGCTGGCAACTGTTCACTCCTCCCAGATAAGTCAGGGGCTCTACAAGAAGATGTGGGTGCTGGAGTCTGACTGGGAAGACGGGGGAGCTCTGTACAGGACCGTGCCACCAGAATTCATCATGTAAGTTGGTGTTTATGAAATGTAGCCATTGTGTCTTATAGTTTTATCATTTAGTAAAAAAAAAGTCAATCACTTTCTTGAACTTGAATTTGCCACAAAAGTTTCAATGCCAAATGGTGACATAGCCTGTCTTTGTTTAAGACAGTAAAAAATCACAACATTAACATCCACACCATCATCAAAAACCTCAACAACTTTATCAACTTTATCAGCCATGTGAGATGGGCGGCATAATAGCATAAGGGCCAAGGGAAAGAAAGAGCCACCTTGATATCAAATTAGCTAAAACTGCCGGCCATCCAGATGTGACATTAAGTTGATGAAGTTGTTGAGGTTGTTGTTGTTTGTGGAGATTGCAAGATTGCAGACTCACCACAGACTCATATCATAAATTGTCAAGGTAAATTTGTTACCAGTAGAGCATCTTTCTTTATGCAAGAGTTACAAGTCCATCACAACTTTGTCACAAGTGGACTGGACTTGTGGTAAAGTTACCGGTACATGTATGATGGACTTACGTACTTGTAAGTTTCCTATGAGTCTCTCATGAGTCTGGAGCAAAGGTGACGCTGCTATAACTCTGTCATGATACAGCATAAGCTAGGCTATGTCTGGTCAGGAAAGCGCCAAAAGCATCGTGGCCTGGTGTGATAGTTAGTGGTGATGGTGGGAGGATAAAAATGAGAAAATAAAGTAAAATTTTGTACAGGTTTTTGCCACGTTTTGCATCACCTTAGTAAAACTTTACGTTTGTTTAAACACAGGTCTTCAGGAGCCTGTGCTGGCACTTGCCATGCTGATGATGAATGTGACTCATTTTACTTCTCGGCTGACTCAGGCTGTCAGCTAGGCAAGCAGGTGAGGCAACACAGTCCTTTTCAGTCAGCATGTGTGGTGTATGTAGTACTGCTACATGTACGTAATTGCTCCATTCAGGACACGGTCAACTTGTGGGCATCATCTGGGAACCTACCAGTCATTGTCAACATTAGGTGCCCATCAGGTACCATCTACTACCTTGTAACCAGTGCTCATGAAACATTAACAAGTGCTTTTTAAACATTGTGCCACATAGAACATGTCCAGAATTTGGATGACAGGGAGAGCTGGCAGATTAGTGTGAGTTCAACATTACCTGACAATTTTCAGCCAGAGTATGTTGTCAATGGGGATGATGTCACTTACTGGCATTCACGTTCCTCCAAGAGGCCGTGGATCCAAGTTGAACTCCCCCAGATTGCCACAGTTGAACAGTTGGACATCATAACTAGAACGGACGCGAGTGGCATGACAAGGTTTAACTACCTGGAGATCAGGGTTGGGAAGACCAGCATTGCTGGCTCATCAGATGCAGCTCTGTCCTGTGAAAATCAACTCTGCTACCGCACTGGTGAGACTCTGGACATGACAAAGTCAGCCAAGTGCATTGCACCACTGGAGGGGAACATTGTTACGATCCAGAAGTATGACCACAAGTTAGATGACACTGGCACGGACATTGACTTTTATAACAACCACTATCTGGAGGTTGCAGACATTCAGGTCTTTGCCTATTACTGCAAGCATCCAGAAGGACTCTGTGAAAATGAGGAAGTTAATTTCTGCTCTATTCAGCAAGACGGTTGTAAGTTTAGCTTTCTTGAGTACGAAAACTTAATCTACATTTTGTAGAGTTACCTTAGGTCACTTTACCCACAGAAATCTTGATCTGGAAAGGAAGCTCTTTTTCCCCCTCTTTTTGTATATGTGTATTCTGTATGTGTATATGTGTATTTTTGTGTATTCTGTATATGGCCTTTATGTACCTTAAAGAGTGCATTCAACAAAAAATATTAATAAACTAAGAACAATAATTTTCTAACAAATGTTATTTACATCACTTCGCTTTAAAATGCATTTCAAAGAAATGTGGAATAAGTTTAAAGTTTATCTTATGACCAATTTCTTCTTTATTTAATAGAATTATCTATCTTTAAAAATATTTTTTATGCACAGCTCCAACTTTGTTGACTGACAAGTCAGGCTGGTTGGCCATTGCAAGCACCATTGTCAGTGGACAGCTTGACTCACACGGACCACAGTTTGCCATAGACAATGTTCATGACTGGTCTGCTACAAACATATTTGCTACAGAATCTGTGTCACAATATCCATGGATTCAGATTGTTCTCCCAATTGCTACCCCAATTAAGGGCCTGGTATTGAAATCCCAGGATGGTGTGTGCTGCATGGCCCAGTACCTGGAGATCAGGATTGGAAATTCTGATGCCAGTCAGACTCCCACAGGCAAAAGGATTTGCACCAACACGTTGTGTCACACGACCCACAACTCTAATGCTGGGGAGAAGAGGTTCTACTGCTCAGTTCCCCTAGAGGGCAAGTACATCACCATCCAGAAGTATGACAGTGATGATAATGACTGGAGACTGGAACTAGTGGAAGTCGACATACTGAAGCTCAACCCTGTCAGGCCTGATGATAAGGAATACTGGATTGCATCATCTTCAGAAGTTTCTGCCAATCGTCATGCTTACCATGCCATTGATGGACTTTCAGTGGATGCACCCACATCGTAAGGGGTTGTTCTGCTAAGATAAGAAACAAAATATGAGTTTAAAAGGGGGGAGCTGCTCTTTGACAAATGTAGTATTACAATAATTTCTACAGTTTCCATCTCTGTATGTCTGCCTAACCTATAAGATACTCTTGTGATGAAAAATATAGATTGGGTGGGTGGTGAAAAATATAGATTGAGTGGGTGGTAAAAAATATAATAGGTTTGGCGGGTGCTGCATTTTTGCTAATAAGGAAAGTACAAGATTTTACAGGTTAGACTGGTGGGCAATTTTTGCCATTAGGCATTCGCCCCCAATAAATAGTATGAAAAGTTTTGAAATCTTTATCACATGCACTAGTTTCTGTTTTAGTGATTATGCACTAAAGCTTGTGTTTTGCATGCAGGTATCACTCCAACTTTGCACCCCACCCATGGTTCCAGGTCCAACTGCACGACAGGTACTCAGTGGCCGGAGTTGACCTCTTTCCCAGGCCGAGTGCCAACCTGTTCCAGCGCTTTCACTTCCTGGAGATTCGCGTTGGAGACCAAGACGTCACTGGTGCACCCGACACAGCAGTGCTCACCTTGAATCAGGTGAGGACAGATCTTTAGCACTTTGTATTCAAGGCCAACAAGACAATAACTAGGGCACCTGCCCCGCCCCCTCCAGTAAAAGTTGTTCTCTGACAACCAAATCTGAGCTATGCAAGTTAGCACAGTAAAATTTATGTTTACTGTTATTTTTTTCTTGTATTAGCTCTGCCACCGAGACCCATCTGCAGTGGTGCAGAACACGAAGAAGACCCTGATGTGTGACACACCGCCGGGGCCAATCACTGGGCAGTTTGTCACTGTGCAAAAGTGGAACTATGAGCCCACTGGGGATAACCAGTACCTGATATTCAATGAGATTGACGTGCATTTTGGGCCATGAGCATGCAAATCTACTCACAGATTACACTATCAGCATTAACATTGTACATACATTACATAATATGACACATACTCTGTAGTATGTCATTTTGGGCCATGAGCATGCAGATCTACTCACAG
>JAAUYM010103495.1_pt1 | contig 10158 bp, 13 predicted proteins | sample 7278001 | NCBI WGS metagenome assembly JAAUYM01 (sample SAMN14350224, study PRJNA611818) | marine sediment metagenome | isolation source: surface marine sediment (1.8m) | place: French Polynesia: Moorea | collected 2018-08
CTGTCACTGCGCGAGTTAGATAATAATAATAAGACTTTTCCCTCAAAAAAGACTCTTCTGCAAGTCTTTAAAGTCTTTTCTGTTCTTAAATTTTTAATGTGTGGGTGCTACGTACAGTTTTTCCACTCATCAAGTCATATTAATATGTACGAGTGCGTACAGGATGTCCCAACAACATGAAACTTGCAATTTTATTTTAATTGACCTTTAACATTGGTTGGGTAGAGATCTTCCACTTTTGGCCTCTACCCAAGTAATATTTTAGAAAGTACAAGACAAATGCTGCATATAAAATATGATTCTAAGTTTTTTTCTGGGACATCCTGTACGTAGCACGTGACTTCTTCCCTTCCCCGTCTCGTGTCAGCCCCCCTCCATCTCATTCTCTCCGACTTCAAAGGCCCCTTTGCTTGCCTCCATTCTGTTTTTCTTCTTCTTCTTCTTCTTCCAAGTCTTGGCATCGCCATACTCGCTGCTATCTTCGGGTGGCATCGTCGCAGCCACGCCACTTCGGGGAAACTCCACAAAGGCCAGGAGAAATGCGAACGATATCGATTTTTTTTTCAGATCCTCTCGAGAGGAGCGAGGGGGAGAGGAGAAGAATTTTTTTGGATGTTTTGTTTCATTATAATTTGACTTTTTTTTCAGGTACGAAAGAGGAAAAACCAAAACTTGGAAATGGGATAAAGGAAAAGGCTCGATACTTCTTCAATCGGATCCAGAAGAAAAACATAGACTTTGCTTTACCAAGGAAAAAAGTAAGAGAGGATAGGAAATATATAATTGAGGGATGAGGTGCTCGAGAACTTTTCAGGAAGGGAGAAGAAGAAGGAAGCTTGGTACATGAAAAAAAAAAAGTGAGAGAGTGCCAAAAGTTATCAACCTTTTTCTCGGTTCCGCGCTGGCGAATTCTCTTCATAGTGGAACAAAGACTAAGCAAAGACGGAGGAAGAGGGTAAGAGAGAAGGAAAAAAAACTTTTGATCCTTCTCCTCGTCTCTTCTTCATCGTTGGTTGATCCTCCTCGGGCACGGAGAAGGACCAAGAAGAAAAAGAGAATAATTGAGGGATTTCTTTTTTCCGGGAATTTACGTAAGACTGACAAATGGGCTCAAGTTTGGGACCGGCGAAGGCTTATCTCCCTACTATAAGCACTCGTGTGCGTGAGTGAGGAATAATTTTAAAGGTGGGAGGGATCGAGGACTTAAAGTCTTTGTTGTACTACTAAGTGCATCATTTTTTTTCCCGAAGAAGAGAAGCAAGAAAACTTTTCCTGTCAGAAAGGCAATGCCGTGTCAGGTAATGAACATTCGGCTCCTGTCACGCATCACCTGAGAAAAGAAGAGAAAGTTGTGAAGGAATCCCTCAGACTGACCTAACAAGAGCTCCGCCGACTGACAGGAATCAACCAATCAACCCAACCAACCAAAGGCCGGCTCTATAAAAAAAAGGTTGATGCATCAAACTTAGTAGACCCCAACTTTTGACCTTAATTTCTAGCTTAGTGGACGACATACGTAGTAGTATAATAAACGACTTGCATAAGTATTAAGTATTATAAAGATCTATAACTGCAAAGTATTCACATGGGCATATTACACTTAACAGCAATGTCCCAGTCACAGTGAGAACGGTAGAGAGCTAGAACATACTTTGGAGACAAAAGTTGGGTACGGTCAAATTTAATGCACAAACTTTATCTTCATAAAAAAACCAGGTCCTTATCTTATCAGTTATCACCCAGGTGACCATGTACCACGTTGGGTCGATGACCCAGGCCTTCGTGGTCGGGCTGGCCTTCTGCTACTTCGCCTGCCTCTTCCTGGCCTTCTTCGTCCTCTACCTCATCTTCGAGTCCTGATGCTGAGCGGGGCCCTCGGTCTACACAAAAGCAGACGACGGGAGGAGGGCCCCACAGATGCATCATCCTTGGATGCTGGAGGATGCAAACGTGCACATGTTGGTAGTTCAGTGTGCGTGATCGCGCTGACAACAATTATTTTTTCAAAGGCATCCGCTCTTTTTTGAGCTACGTACAGTGTCAACGACAACAATACCAGCAAGAACGGCCTCAGAGCAACTCAAAGACCGAAATGGCAAGGATGGCCTTTGGTGTCTCTTACCGTACAGTATTTCTCCCCTACGTCTTTTGTGCGATCCTTCCAACGATTACGTACCACATGGAACATTGAAAATGCGATATAACTTTAAAAAAAAATTAAAAAATGCCAGCATAAACAGGATAAACATGACGAAATTATTTAAATGGGTACATTTTAGCACCTAGCCTTGTACTTGTAGACTTTTGCAATCGCCCATTTGTTTAAGAACTCCCGACCAATACACAGCGCATAGAATCAAACATATTGTGGCACTTTATTAGGACATATTATGTGTGGTGCCAGAACAGTTCCCAAATATTCAATGATGCGTTGTGCTCCGATTGCCATGCTGGCCATGTGCTGGACCATACATAATATGTCCTATACCGGTACTGTGCATAATGTGGCCCATGTTCGAGCTATGTGGCATCTCAAATTTGTGTGCGCAGTGTGTTGGTCGAGCTACAATAAAATATCCTCCACCTGCACCAACTGCTCAGGGTACTCCAGAGCATTATATTACTTTCTGTTTAGATCCTTTTATGCACACAAGTTTAACAACCTCTTGTCTCTTAGAGTCATTCAAGTAAATAGAGGACAAAAAAATATTACTACAAATGACATCTACACAGCCCAGATTTTCATTTTAAACGAATCGCATCCTCGATGTTCCAAGTGGCATCACTGCAACTTTACGACGTCGTTTCCAGAAGTCACTTGGTTTTCCTTCCCCCTTGGCCCCTTTTATTTTTCCGAATAAATTCCACAGAGTGGATTGTAAATGGTAACCCTGCATTTTTAATTGTGTGTCGACATCTGTGTACGTAAATGTAATGGTGGTGTGAAAATACTGTAACCTTTTTGTAACACTACTATGTCGTACCAAGAATTTGTGATAAGAAGAGAGCAGCAGCAGGCGACTGTACTAATGAGTAATGTGTACTGTATACGTACTACATAACATAAGAGAGGCTTTTTTTGGAGAAAGAAAGAGAAACCCTACTAAATCAGATGGCTATTTACGAAAGCATTTACTACCAACATCAGACGAGCACGAGTGAAATACATCCTGGAAAAAAAAATTGAATGTCAAAAATTGTTGCAGCACTGCTACCACTTCCCTGCAATGCGATGCTTCTGTCCCTCTTGTGCTTCGGTTCCTCCTCCTCCTCCTCCTCCTCTTCCTCCTCCTTCTAGCGCGCAATGCCGAAGGGACCAGAGACCCGTTCCGTCAGCGCGGCCAGAAGCGCAGCCGCCAAACCTGAAGACGATTTCCCACATTATGTGGCATGGGGTCCACAGGTGTTCTACACATGGCTTATAAATTTTACTGCAGAAGATCGACTCCAACGAGTTTAACATTTACCGCAGACGAAAATGAGGAACGGGAAGAGGACGTTGGTGTAGCCGAGGCTGAAGGCGATGGCGGAGGCGGAGGCGGCGGAGGGGGAGGACTCCTCGTCCTCCCGGATCCACCTACGCTCGCTCCAACTCACCTGCCGACAGGAAGGGTGGCACATGTTTTTTTTTGCCAAAAAAAAAAAAATAGAAGCTTCTTACGGATCCGCTCTCCTTGAGCTTGTTGAGGTAGTAGTTGAAGATGTTCCTGAACTCGGTATCCTTGGGAAAGGTGAAGGCCAGGTCGTCCACGATCGGGTCTTCAATGTCCAGCGCAATCACAGTCTTCTCGATGGCCTGTGTACGAAGAAAAGAAGACCAGTTTCTGATCTGGCACTAGTAAATACACTGGCAGCTAAGTAATCCATGTCTTCCAAGTACAGTGTCTCTTTTGTAAAGTAAATTTTTGGCTAGCCATGATTCTACTGGTACCTGGTACAGTATTCTGGATCCCAGGATGAGGTTCTTGTGGCTGCCCCTGGCCCTGTCCACCCCCTCCTCGCTGGTGGAGTATAGGGCAAACTCGTTTCCCCTGACCGTTCTGTCGTAGATCTCCCTCAGCTTGGTGCCCCTGGGTGCGAAGCGCATCCTGTCCTCGTCCGCCGTGTTCTGCGACACCATCACCTGGTACCCGAGCTCCAGCGCGTCCGAGAACGACTTCACAGGGTTCTGGAGAAAAAAACAGATTAAATAAATTGCCTAAATCGAGATTTGAACGTGGCTGTATTTTTTTCTCCAAAAGTCTAACTGCTTGTGAATTGTCCGAACCGTGTAAGTGCTGACGGTCATGAGCGAGGTGAGGACGCCGGTGTAGAAGGCGAAGAGGACGAAGGAGGCCAGGCAGGCGGAGATGTAGGACAGCCTCACCGAGACGGACGAGGATTGCGACGGGGGAGGAGAAGGGAGAGGCAGGTTTCGCCGCCGCCTAGAGCGACCGCAACAACTTTTACAGGTGCACCTGCAGCCGCTGTCTCCTGTGTCGGCAGGTAGGTCCCTCTGCAGCATAGACAGCCAGACCACGGCCAGCGACCTCCACAAATCCGACCAACCTAGTAGACATTCGCCCACGTTTCGAGTCAGCCTCCTCCTCTTCCTCTTTCTTCTCTGGCCCTGAAAACGGAGATTGTTTTTTCGTTGAAAAGATTCCAGGAGAGTAGAAACCATCCCGAGTTTATTGGCATACAGTACTCTGCATGTACGTACTACAGTACAACAGCTGTTCCCCGACTTACCCTTGTCGATGTGTCCGCGGCCGTGAGGGCCGCCGTCATCGCCGCCGCCGCCGCCGCCACCGCCGCCCACGACTCCGGGGAGAAGACTGCCAGGTAGGCAAAGAAGTCGATGCTGACCCCGTGCGGGCGCACCTGCAGCAGGGTCAGCTGGTCGCCGTACATGGGCACGCTGCAATGTCACCTTGGTTTCATCCAAGATCATTGTTAGCACGCTGGTTACAAGAAGAGTTTGCAGGGTGTTATTACAAGCAGAGTCTACTGTACTGTACGTAGTAGCTCTCTACTTACCTTTAATAGTACTACAGTGGTTTCTTTAAGAAACAGAATTAAACAGGAACAACCTGAAGGAGACGACCTCGCTCCTCTCCTCCGTGATGGAGAGCACCACGGCCGTCACGTCCGCCTCCCCGTCGATCAGTCTTCCCACCATCCCGCTCCACCTCCCGTCCTCCTCCTCCCCCTCCACTTCCGTGCCCCACTCCATGTCCGGCGGGAAGGAGAAGGTCGGCCGAAAATTGAGCTGCGCCGCCAGCGCGTTGAAGGAATCCGAGAGGGCGCCGGAGACGCCGACAACGACGGAGCCGTTGTCCGGATCCACGATGACGTTGCACATGGGCGCGTAGTCCATGACGGTGGCGCGGATCTCGACCCCGCCGAGGTCGCGGCGGGTGGATTCGGGGCCGTCGTGGAACAGTACCAGCGAGGATGAGGATAGGGAGGATGAGGAGTTGGAGTCACGGCTGGAGTCGGAGTCGCCCCCCCTTTCCCACACTCCGACGTTGAGGTTTCTCTTGGCCTTCCCCTTCACCCCGTAGATCTCGTGGATGTCCACGTGGCTGCTGGCGTTGGCAGCTGTGCCCCATCCGTTCGGATTCTCGTAAATGTAGACGCTGGGGTAGTATAAAAAAATACCAGTTGCTGACTACACGGAAGCTCACGAAAATGGCGCTTCCGTACAACTCCTTTAAACCCTTTACCTGGAATCCAGTCTGAGAAGCGTCTCTTCTTGGTCATCGTCTTGGCCCCCGGGCACGAGTTCGCCCGCGGTGTCCCTTGTCAGCAACCAGACTTCGGTGTTGAGGAGGAGTCGAAACTTCGGATTGGAATCAGCCAAAGATGTCAGGTGATGCCGCCTGGCCTGCAGATTATTCTTACGTTTATTCTTATTCCTATTCTTACTGTTATCCTTATCCCTATTCTTCAATTTTTAAGCACCTTTGGAAACAGGTGCATCCCCCCTTCCGACCACTTGTGCAGGTCCTCCAACCTGGAGTACTTGAGCTCCACCAGCGGCATCACCGTGGACAGGGAGACCAGCAGGGCGAGAGTCTGGTCGGGCGGAAGAGCCAGGTCCTGATTTGATTAAGTCAAGCAGCCGTTGGTTATTCCCAACCGGCAACGATTCCTCCAAAGGTACATGCACGTAGAATTAAAAAAAATACTGTTATATATTACTTTGGAGCTCTGCATATTGCTGCTACAGCCAACGCACCTGTGGCACCTCGACGTGCAGGGTGAACTTCCCCCCGAAGGCGACGTACGCGTCCAGGCAGAAGCGCTCGAAGTCAAGCGCGGAGTCGCGGTCGAAGCCGGCGGCCGCGGCCGCGGCGGCGGGGGCCGCCGTCGCCGCAGACATCAGCAAGAAGAAGGAGGAGCAAGCTGCCTTCTTCGTCGTTGCCGTCGCCATCCTGCTCTGTCTGTACCTACTACGGTCGACGTTTGATTAAAGGAGGTTGGATTTAAGCAACTCATTTAAATTTTATGCAACTTTTTTTTGAGGGGGGGGGGGAGAGATTTGACTCTCTTTAGGTGAGACAACTTCAATCTACATGGGCAACTTTTGTTTTCTTCTTGGGGTGCCACTAGCCTAAATCAAACGAGGATTTAAGACAAAAATGATGAATGAGAAGCCCCCCCTCCTCCAACACAACAACAGTTTCTTCTCTCTCCGCAACCGACTATTTCCTTGAAAACTTTCTGTCCTCCTCCCTCCCTCCTTCTTTTTCCCAAATACTACATACGTTGAGGCACGCATAATAGCTGCCAAAGCCAACCCGGTGCAAACGTGCCTGTCATGCATTGTTGTTGCCACATTGGCAAGTGGTTAAAGGCGCAAAAAGGAGTCATTATGCGGCATACCTATGTGTACATACTTACACTGTGTACCAGTGGGAATAAGATGTGTTTTTTTTGCTTCTTCTGTTTTGGCATGTTTACCCACTGAATAGGAGAAGTCTAAATTAACGGAAATCAATTTGCCTCATGATATAGATACAAAAAGTTCTAACCATGGCGACTGCCTACAAAACAATCTTGAGTTGCTGATCCAACACTGCAGTACTCGCATATAAGTTTTTTTTTTAAATCTAGTGAGGTACATTTGACAGCAGAAAAGAGGAGAAGAAAAAAAAACCGTGCATTGTGGGCTCGGACGGGGATATTAGAAGGAAACTTCATTCATCATCATTTCCCATATAACACAGTGACGTGAAAACATTCAAAACTTCGATGATCCGTCGCAGCCAAAAATCATTTTTTTTCATCCAGATGCAGCAGCCGCCGCCGCCGCCGCCGCTGCCGCCGCCGCCGCCGCCGCCGCCGCCGCCTCTTCCTCCTGGCAGTTCTTGCTCGGCACCTGGCAGTCCTCCTGGAAGAAGACCTTCCCGGTGCCGCCGCACACGCAGACAGAGAGGGTGGAAGGAGGAGGAGAAGGAGGAGGATGGGACGAGGAAGTCTGCGACAGAGTCGCGGTGACATTGACAAATCGCAAGTTGTCCGCGCTCAACAGAATCTGGGGGAGAAAAACCCACAGTGCATTCCTTAGTGAATTCCCTCAATACACAGTAAACTTTTTTTTTGGATGAATTAATTTATTTCCGATTTTTCTTGTTTCTTTTTCTTACCTGGTGTGCATTGAAGGTGACGTCTCCGGCGTCCTTGAAGTCTACCGCCCCCTTCTCCGAGGCCAGGCGAACGTGGGACATACCTGCCACCAGGATCTTGCCGGCCAGCGAAGAAAACCTGAAAAGCCCAAGAAAAAAACCCATAAATTCTTGATAAAAGCACCATTTGAAACTAACGTAATTACTGGGGATGTTAATGCAGTGGAGCTGCGAGCTGAGTACATGGAGGAAAACTACATATTTCATAATCAGTTCAGTAATATTTGAGGTCCACTGTATCACCTCAAGGTCTGGCCTTCCTTGGACAAGATCTGATTCGTGAACACCTCAGGAAAGACAGTGGCCGATCCTGAAAGAAGCAACAACAAAAAATCATTAAAGTTTATATTTGCTTGATTGGTAGAGTTATTCAAGTTTATGGAAATAATTATTTATAATAATAAAAGGTCATCTAAATTTATGGTTATGGGGCCATCTAAATTACTTTGTCGGTATAAATAAAGTAGTCTTTTAAGTTCATGGGAATTTTGCTTGGTCAGTAGAAATAAAATTACTAATATTTATGGGAAAATGCTTGGTTGGCAAAAATAAAGTTATAGTATAAATTTATGGGAATTTGCTTGGTCGGTAAAAAAAAAGTTACTTAAGTTTATGGGAATTTGCTTGGTCGGTAAAAAATAGTTACTTAAATTTATGGGAATTTGCTTGGTCGGTAAAGTCACTTAAGTTTGTGGCAATTTGGTTTGCTGGTTCTCTCGCCTTTGACGTCTACGGTGTTTGCCCGCACTCGCACAGTCTCCTTCTCCGCGTCCAGCTGTATGCCCGCCTTCTCCGCTCCCATCGTCACCACCTTGCTGCCCAAGTCAAGCGTTTTCCCTTAAAAAAAAGTCAAGAAGTTGCCTAAATTGTGTTTTGTTGGCTAATTGGAACTGAGCTTGAAGTCACGTGAGTTTCTCCGTACCGAGGTGCAGGTAGTGCACGCCGGAGGAGAGCAGCACCTCCGCCGCCACCACCGTGATGTTCCTGCCAGCCGACGCCTCCGACGCCTCCGACGCCTCCGACGCCTCCGCCGCCGTCGGCGGCCTAATGACGGCGGCGGACAGCGCGTGGACGTGAGACTTTAGGTTCTCCTTCGAGCAGAACACCTCGTCCTGCTCCTGTGGAACAAAAAAAAAGAAACAATTTTCCATGTTATTGGTGAAAGACGACAGTGTTCCCAGATGGTTTTGTGTGACGCCACACTGGTATATTTTAGGAAACGTGCAATAAACAAACGCAAAATGAAGAGTGATTTGGTGTCCTAGTTATTTCGCAAAATTTATATTGCAGTTGGCATCTTTTTAAAGCTCTGCTTGGTGTCCAAGCAATCAGAAAATCTGGCAACACTGTTTCCAACTACGGTACAAGTAATAAAGTAAGACGTTGTGGAGGGTGACAGCGATCCACCACTGGTCCTTAGGTTGGGAACTGCCGGTTTCAAAAAAGGCCTATCTCACCTTGATGTTCATGTAAATGTACAGTGTGAGCAGGAGGTTGAAGAGGAGCAGGATGGCCAGCGACAGGAGGAAAGTCATCCCGTAGGCGATCTTGTACTTGGGGTTGCACATGGTTGCGCCCCCTCCCGTCCCCACTAAAAAAAAATGTTAATATATTTTTCAGGCAGTGTGAATATCTGACAGCTGCAAGCAGAAGCAGCCCAGCCCCCGAGAAAGGAGAGCAGAAGGGGGGAAATGAAGACAGTGTGCCTCCTTCTCTCCAGCATCCTTGGCCGTCTTCCAAGAAGATGAACAACGAGGAACAACGAAATGAAGCGGGACAGTTGGTTGCCTTGAAGTCTTCTTGCCTGAAGAAGACGAAAAGAGGCTAGGTATAATTTATTCATCGTTCTTTCTTAACGTTCCTCACATGTACCTAGTAGGTGAAAAAAAATGGGAAATCTTAGGCAATGTGTTACTAATTTCTGGCACTGGAACTTGGAGATGAGAGAGTGCTGTCTGTCTTCTTGTGAGCAACTTTTTCTTCTTTTATCTATTGCATGACTACAGTATAAAAATGGTACCTTGGTACTAGGTATATTCACCCACCATGTTAAAAAATTAATAAGATCATTAGTAGCAAAAATAATCTAGGAAAAGTGACGAAAATAACCAACTGCAGCAACAACAACAACTGCGGCATTTTAGGTTTTTTTGGTGGAGACCTGCAATAAGGAACAAATATTTTTGCACATTTTCATTTGATGAAACGGAGGTCGAATCCTGCGCCCCTTCCCCTGCATCCCCTGGGGCCACAAAGTGCTCCAACTAATAAAAAAAAGCAATATAACGTTTCTTTAAAAAAAATTGCCATTTGGCAAAAAAGAAGAGAGGAAAAAACCCTTTCATAATGAGGACATAGTAGGCAAGCCTTGTTTATAAGAAAAGCTCCTTTTTCTTGACAATCGCACAAAAAATGAGGACAAAAATCGTTCCCTCCTCCTCCTCTTCCTCTTCCTTCATCCGATTCTCCTCTCCTACTTTCCTCC
>JAAUYM010147894.1_pt1 | contig 10154 bp, 10 predicted proteins | sample 7278001 | NCBI WGS metagenome assembly JAAUYM01 (sample SAMN14350224, study PRJNA611818) | marine sediment metagenome | isolation source: surface marine sediment (1.8m) | place: French Polynesia: Moorea | collected 2018-08
CAGTCACAGCAGCAGCAACCACCGCACTTGGGCAGGGCTGCCACTTTCCCTGCCCCGACACCACCACACACACGTCACTCTTGGTGCGCTGCTGCCAGATTCGAATAGAAGAAAGGGACCAATTATGCTTCAAAAAAGCTTTAAAAAGGTGTGTCGAAAAATCTTTTTTAACCAAGCTTCTCTCACAATCAAGTTGCTTTTGCAACCTGGAGGACAAGAATGCTTTGACGAGATTTGTATTGTGTGCAAAGCTTTTTACATCCTGAATTAATTTTTTTAGAGAGAAAACTGCGTGATTTTATACTTTTCATCAAGATAGGTCATCTTCTTCCCTCCCAGCACAGACAGACTCTCTTTCCTTCCTCCTTCTCTCTCTTCCTTTCTGCTGCCTTCCTACCCCCTCTCCAGCTGGCATCCGCACGAGCTCTCTGTTTTCCTTTCTGTTCCTGAAGCAGTTGCCAGATAGCCTTAAGTCCAAAAGTAGTTTTAAATGTACTTTAATACAAAGTGATATTAAAAATAAATGAAGTAAGCATTGTAAAATATTTAAAGTACCATTACAATACTATTGGCTAGTGGCAAATGAACAAATAGGTTAGGTCAGATTAGGTTAGAATTTAAAAAAAAATCAAAGATGTAAAGATGGCAAACCTTTCTCCCGTTTCTTTATGCTTTTGAGAGTCTTCTAGAACTTTATGCGGAAAAGTTGAGTTGGCCTGCACTCGGACTTTAGTTGAGAACGTACCTAGTTTAACCCTCTCTGGTCTTCACCTCTTCCACGTCCTTCAGCATGGATCTGTCCAAAATGGCGGAGAACGTGCGCATCCCGAACCAGCACGACAAGGTGTACAACGAGGAGTGCCTCTTCTCCTTCGACAGCCCCGACTCCGCAGAGGGCCTCTTCGTCTGCATGGAGAAGTTCGTCGGGCTCGGGAGGGACCACGTGGAGCAGTACCACCGGAGGACGGGAAACGGGATCTTCCTCCACATCAAGAGGAGGAAGGTGCCGCTCAGAGAGGCGGACAAGGAGAAGCAGCAGGAGGAGGAGGACAAGAAGGAAGAGATCCCGGAGAAGGTGTCCAAGATGGCCATCGGAGTCCCCGGCGGGTTTGACGTAGCCATGAAGAAGAAGTACGAGTGCGAATACTCCTACCAGGTGGCCGTGCTACCACAGTTCAACTTTTACCCCATAGGTGAGGGAGAGAGGCGGGGAGAAAGAAAAAATAACTGTTAATTTGCGCTTCGGATTAGATATATTTTATCTATCTGTTTCCTTTGCCCAGATTCCTCCGAGCTTCCGCTGTCGGTGAAGCTGAGCGCCAAGGGCATCATGAAGGCCGAGTCCGCGCTGAAGGTGGCCAGGCTGGAGATGGAGTCCGCCACGTGGGAGGGCGAGGAGATCCTGCCGTCCAAGCACGCGGACGGGCTGGCGCAGCTGGACAACGGGAGGAAGATCCCACCCAAGGGGTGGAAGTGCGAGAGGTGCGACCTCACCTCCAACCTGTGGATGAACCTGACTGACGGGGCCATCCTCTGCGGCCGCCGCTTCTTCGACGGCTCCGGCGGGAACAACCACGCGGTCGACCACTACAAGGAGACCAAGTACCCTCTGGCGGTCAAGCTGGGCACCATCACTCCGGACGGGCAGGCCGACGTCTTCAGCTACGCAGAGGACAACATGGTCAAGGATCCACACCTGGTCAAGCATTTGGTGAGGACTTCGCAGGACTTCATGTTTATCTACTACTACAACTGTTCGACAACTTTTAAAAAAATATTCTGCTGATTCCAGGCCCACTTTGGCATCAACGTGGCCGTGATGAAGAAGACGGACAAGTCGATGGCGGAGCTGGAGATCGACCTGAACCAGCAGCACGAGTTTTCCGCCATCACCGAGTCCGGGTCGGCGCTGGAGCCGGCCTTCGGGAAGGGCCTGACCGGCATGGAGAACCTGGGCAACACCTGCTACATGAACAGCGTGGTGCAGATCCTGTTCGCGCTGCCTTCCTTCCAGCGAGCCTACGTGGAGGCAGCCCCGGCCGTCTTCCAGAAGGCCAACTTCTCGGACCCGCTCAACGACTTCAGGCTGCAGATGTGCAAGCTGGGACACTCGCTCTGGTCCGGGAAGTACTCGAAGTGAGTACGATGTCCTTTGTAGGATAAGAAATAGCGCTTCTCATTTCTTTCTGTCTTTTTTCCCCTACAGGCCTGCAACAGAGGAAGAGAAGAAGCTGGAAGGAGACAGCTTCCGACAGTCCATCCGGCCGCAAGCATTCAGGACAATGGTAAGAAGAACAATAGCTGCTGCTGTACAGTAGTTGTACCTACTAGTAAAAGCAGTTACAACTGTCGTTTTTTTCCCCACAGGTTGGCCATGGCCACAAGGAGTTCTCTACGAACCGTCAGCAGGACGCGCAGGAGTTCTTTCTGCACCTGTGCAACCTAATCGAGCGCAGCCACGTCGGCGAGATGGCGCCCATCGAGTGCCTCCAGTTCGAGGCAGAGGACAAGATAGAGTGCACAGAATCGGGAAAGGTGAAACAGGATCTGAGAAGGAAGTCGGCTTTTTTGAGTCTTTCCATGTTTTACGTTGATTTCCCACATGTTTGTTGCAGGTCAAGTACAAGACAAGGGTGGAGGACCTCATTCCTTTCCCGATCCCGATGGAGGCGGCCACCAACAAGGAGGAAGTTGCCGCCTATGAGAAGAAGAAGGAGGAGGCCACCGATGCCAAGGGCGGCATTAAGCTGCCCGATGAGCAGGTTGTCCTGCCCAAGATTCCCTTTGTCGCCTGCGTCGAGGCCTTCCTGGCGGAGGAGGAGGTCCCCAATTGGTACTCTACTGCCACCAAGACGAGGACGGTGGCCAGAAAGCGGTGCCGCCTGCGCACCTTTCCGGACTTCCTGGTGATCCAGCTGAAAAAGTTCGACTACGGCCGCGACTGGCAGCCGGTCAAGCTGGACGTGGAGGTGCTCATGCCGGAGGAACTGGACCTTTCCGGGCTCAGGGGATCCGGGATGCAGGACGGGGAGGAGGAGCTGCCAGACGAGGAGCCGGAGAGGGCCGAGGAAAAGGAGCCGCGGTTGGAGCCGGATGCCGGCATTGTGGAGCAGCTGACGGCGATGGGCTTCGACGTCAACGGGTGCAAGCGGGCGGCCGTCAACACCAAGAACGCGGGCGTGGAGGCCGCCATGAACTGGGTGCTGGCACACAGCGAGGACGCCGACTTCGCAGAGCCTTTCCAGGCGGCAGGGGGAGGCACCAAGGTCGCGGCTCCGTCCTTTACCCCCAACCAGGAGCACCTCGCCACCCTCGTTTCAATGGGCATCACCGAGGCCAAGTGCAAGAAGGCGCTGAGAAAGACCGACAACAACCTGGAGAGGGCCATTGACTGGATATTCAGCCACCCGGAGGATGACGGGACGGAGGACAGTGCGGATGGCAGCAGCGGCTCCGGTGCCCAGCAGCAACACCAGCAGAGCCGCCAGTTGAGCGACGGCGACCCGCTGTACGAGCTGGCAGGTTTCGTCTCCCACATCGGCACCACCGTCCACGTCGGTCACTATGTCTGCCACCTCAGGAAGAACGACGGAGGGTGGATCATCTTCAACGATGACAAGGTCGGTCTCTTGTACGTTTTGTGTCTGTCTGTCGTCTTTCAGCCAACTTTTGGATGTCACACTGCAGGTTGCAAAGTCGGAGAAGCCTCCCAAGACCATGGGCTACCTCTACCTGTACAAGAGGAAGGGTCTGAAGACCGCCTTGTAGTCGACGGGCAACTACTAGTCTCCAGCAGATTGAAGACCACCTGAAAGAGATCATCAACACCAATACCGCGTCGGCCTTTATGCGGCCTCCTGGGGAGTGCCTCTACGAGTATCTTTTATTAAGAAAAAATGTTTTGTATGTGCATTTTTTTTTAATCGAGATTAAATTTCGAGTTGTATTTAACCTTTTCAACAACAACAAAAAACCACCAGAAGTCAGAGTCGCTCCAGAAACGTTGGAGGGCTCCCCCTCCCCCTCCAGCCACAGGCCGACTCTCTGTTCCCTCCATAGTTGCCTCCCTCTCCAAGAGCTCCTGAAAACCTCAGGGTTGGGTTGGCTAGGAAAGGAGCGTTCTAAGGCGGCGATAAAACTGTCAGTCTGTCTTGGTGGACCGTGGCTTGATATCAGCATTATGGCATTCTGTACTAAATCCAAGTCAGGATGGTGAATGTGGCAATCTCTGCCAACGCAGAGGGGCCTGGTGCTAAGCAAGATAGAAGCATATATTGAACAATATTATGCACTCCTGTGTGTCAATTGTCCTTAGGCTGGGAGGATGGCAGTTTCTACTATCTTTATGCTCCAGAGTCATCCAGACCAAGCTGTAGTTACTAACCTTTTGACACCTCTGGAGCAGTCCAAATTAGACCATGTGAAGTTAAAAAGCTAGAACTTGCAATTTCCCATTATTTTTTTTTTCAACGGGCACTTTTCTGTTTTTCTAATGTAAGAAAAATTACGATTTCCCGTATTAAAAGAAAAATGTGGGCATATTTTGTTGCATGTACCACCACAAGGAGGACCACTCGAGCGGAGCACAGCCCAAGTGAACTGTGCGTAGAAACACGCTGTAGTCCTGAATTATTATCAATTATTTGTTGCATCTTGTACTACATCTCAAGAAAGAAAGAGAAAGAAAACAAGAAGAATTGAGTGGAAGCCCAGTCAAAGATTGAACTGTGACCATTTATTTTTCCTCTCCTGAGACGCCCGGTACATTGAAGAAAATCAGTGAAGTAATTTAATGCTACAGTACTTTACTTTAACTTTACACCATAAAAATATGTGAGACTCAGCATTATATGATAGCATTCACTGGCATTCACCAAGTTTTATGAAAAAGACCCCAATTTAAAAAAAATCGCAATAATTTAGACACAAGGCCCTCCTTTTCCTTTGAACAAGCCCTTATTTTATTCGACTGTATTTCTTATTTCAGGAGAAACAAACTTTCTCAACAATTCCGTGTACTAAGAAGTATTGGCGTGGTACAAAAAAGCGATATGGGAAAGTTGTGGTACGGGCAACAAAGAGAGAGTGAATCAATAATTTGACACATGGAAGAAAAAAAATTGTGGCACTATCATCTCTTTTTTTTTGTCAATATGTGCACCAGGAAACGTCAAATAACCAACAAAAAAGGTTTGTCCTTTGCGATATGGGAGAAGGCAAATGCAGGTGTGGAGGGGAGGAAGCGAATCTACTATGTAGTATGTGTAGTACTAGCTGCTCAGAGAAGTCATCTTTACTTTGTTCCTTACAACCGCTAATCAAGCCTGTACAAAAATATTCAAAAAATAGCGATGCTGACGCTGACGTTGTTTCTCCAGCTCCTTCTTCTCCAGCTCCCGATCTGCTGCTCAGATGAGTTCGTCTGGACTCTGGAATTCGCTCAGGGCCTTGATCGGGTTTGCCTGCTTCTTTTGGGAACCTCTGAAATTTTTTAAATAAAAAATTATACACTACATGAATTCCCATATCTTAATAAATTTATAGCAAACGTGCCGCACCTCCTAACTTTGGCCCTGACCTCCTCCGGCGCCTCCCTCCGCACCAGGGGCTTCTTCTCAGGGACCTGAAGGGGACAATTTGGGAAATCAACTCCAACTTGAAATGCACCTGGGAGACAAAAATCTCTCTCTTCTCCTTACCTTCATCTTCCAGACCACGATCTGCTCTGGCGGCTTCCCACCGGCGCTGGCCTCGGAGAGCTTCCGCGGGTATTTGGTGCTCGCAACGTAGGATGCCTGCCGGGAAAAAAAAAGTCAGGAGACAACGCGTGATTTTCCTCTCTTGAAAATCTACTTATAAAAAAACAGGGGGAAAGACAACAACTCATGGTTCCCCCTTTTTTTTTCCTTAAAAGCCAACGCTTCAGTAGACAACACGTTTTCCCAAATTATTCGGAACTCAATTTTTTTTTCAGCCGAGGCTCACCTTGACGGTCAGCACGACGGCGTTCATGAGGTTCTTCGCTGCCTGAATGAGCGAGGTGGCGGAGTCAAGCCCGGAGACGATGAGTTCCCCAGACACGTTCTGCACGTCGGCCTTCACCTTGGAGGTGATGTTCAGCTGGTGGCAGTACAGGGCGATCCTCTGCAGGTACGCCAACAGGTCCTTCTTAGTGGAGGACTCCGGGCACTGGTCGGCGATCTGCCTGGCCAGCTTGTCCAGCTTGGTGCCGGCCTCAGAAATGCGCTTGGCGGCGTTAATAACGGCCATAGTTGTCTGTAGCGGGCCCCTGCCGCGGGTGAAGTCCGTCATCTCCATCATGATCATGCACATGTGCTTGGCCAGCACGATGATGTCGTTGCCCTTGTCGTCCCACTTGGACAGCTCCATGTCCAGCGCCCGCTTCTCCTCCCGGAAGACTTCCACCTGCTCGGCGATCTTAGCGCGGTCCTCCTCCGGCATGTTCTTCATGGCCTCCCGCGCATTGGTGATCCCGGAGATCTCTGGGTACTCGTCCACCATCTCGGCGGTGGTGGAGTCCGGGCGGGTGGAGGCCACGTCGGACTCGGCCACCTCCGGGTTCTCCCACTCCGTGTCCGAGTCCACCAGCTCATCGCGGCCGCGGTTCAGCAGGACGGCGCGGCGGATCTCGCGAACGCCGTCGTAGACCTGCGAAAGAGAACGAAAGATCATTCTCCGAACCGAACGCTTTTAAGGTTTCATTTCAGTGTTGCCAGGTGGCATCGTTTATACCAAGCTGGTATAATTAAGTCAAAACATGTGTTACGAAAAATGCTATAAAAAGTTAATATTTGGTGTAATTTTTTACAAACCTTACGTATTGTCGCTATTCTTTTTAGTTCGGCTATAAGAAAATCGGTTTTTCTGTTTTTCTTTTCCTTTTTACTTTGCTCACCAATCTGGTCGCGTCGATAAACTCGTTCTCGTCCACGGCGGATCCTCCTCCTCCTCCTGCGGTCTCAGTCGTCGCCAGCGTTCCCACGGCCCCCTCCACCTTGTGTGCGAAGTTGGGCATCACCCGGTCGCTCAGCAGCTTGATGGCCTCCAGCACCCTCTCCGTGTAGAACCCGGGCTCGTAGTTGTCCATCTCGGCGGCCACCACCCCGCAGATGCGCCCGGACCTCCCGCGGATGGCTCCGGCCGTGCGGTCGAGTGCATCCGGGTCGCCCTCCTGCAGCGCCGCCACGCACTTGTTCACGTCCTCCAGGATGTGGTTCTCCGAGACGGCGAGGAAGTCGTCCACGGTGGTGATGTCGTCCACGGCGTCAGTCAGGATGCGCACCTGGTTCGCCCAGGCGTCGCGGAACACCTCCACGTTCTCCTGGGCCACCTTGGAGCGCGGGCGGGCGACCAGGATGCGGGCTGCGTTGATGACCTAAGGCAGGGCGTATCGAAAACTTTAGCATGTGCAGGTCTCAGTTGGTGGCTATTAACGTATGTACTACTATACATAGTACGTGATTTTCTTTTCATACACAAATCTTAAGGTTGGTGCCAAAATGTTGTACTATGCTCAGTCGGTGGTGTTTAGCTAATTTGGGATTACCTGCGGGCACAAGTTCTCGATCTGCGATGCGGCGTAGCGGACCATCTTGACGCCGTCCTCGTTGCTAGACATGGAGCAGGCCAGGTTGGACACCTCCACCAACTTGTTGGCGTGCTCCTGGAAGACGACGGCGGCCGCCTCCAACTCCAACTCCTTCCCGTCCTGCGCCGCCGTCACCAGCAGCATCAGCGGCCCGTCGGCCTCCAGGAAGGAGTCCGACACGTGGTCAACCACGGCCTTGCGAAGCTGCCGACTAGAGACGAGACGAGGGAAAATTAGCTCACCTTGCCCTCCCATACATAGGTACAATTGAGTTCATATTTGATGCACGGTAGTATTGAGGGCACTGGACCTTACGTTTTATTCTCGAAGTAGCTGCTATGATTTTCTAATTTACATACGATATTATTTTACAGAGACTTTCTCTCTCTCTCTCTCTCCTCACCGCAGATCCCTTGTCTTCCTGCACATGGCCTCGATGGCGTTGTCCAGCTGCTCGGTGGGCCTCTTGCCGGCGTTGTGCATGTACTCGGTCAGGAGATCCTGCAGCGCCTGGCGCACCGAGTTGCACTCCGCTACAATCCTCTCCCGACGCTCGTCACGAGTGCAACTGGGAACATAAATAGAATATTGGTTTTAGGGAAATTGGTTCTGTTCGGCTAAATAAAATATACTACAGTAAAAATTATTATAGCACAGGCAAATTACAGATTTGCGTCTTTAATATAGCGGAGATCTACTGTACTTGGAGAGAGAGAAAAAAGCACAAATTTGGTAGTTATTTCCGATTTTCGAGGTCTGCTGTACCTTGAGTATGCCATGAGCGCCGCTCCGGATATGATGGACTCGAGCCTCTCCTCCAGGGAGGGCCTGTTTTTCCCCTCGTCGTAGACCAGCGGGTTGATCGACCGCGAGTAGTCGTCAAAGTCGTCGAGCGCGGCCGCCAGCTCTCCCGGCCCCTCGAAGGAGGACTGCCCGTCCTTGGGCGTCTTTCCCTGCGCCACGTCGCTGATGGTGTTGACGGCCTCGCACACCTGGCGGAGGACGAAGTCGCGGTTGGCCTTGGCCGCGGACAGCTCCGGGTGGCGCACGTAGGCCTTGCTCGCGGTCAGGAGCATCATGGAGTGCTTCTTCAGGACGGCTCTGGAATTTTTGAATAATCCAAAGTTTATATGGTAACTAATACATATAGGTATAATATATGGTACAGTATTAGTATAATATGTAACATTATACTAACTTAGAGTTGAAATCAGATTATAAGGGCAGGTTGGGAGATAGTTCGATCTCCCAGTAATGCAAAAGTATTAAAAGGAAGTTTCATTGGCACCTTGCCGCGGCCAGGTCGTCTCTCATGGCAGGGTCCTTGAGCTCGTACTGCCTCTTGGCCGCCTGGTTCATCAGGTCCTGCGCGCTCACGCCGAAGCGCTTCATGAATTCCATCAGCTCCGCCTGGGAACTCGCGGACTTCAGCTGTAAAGAGACAAACGCGCGTTTCAAAACGTCTTGAACTCTCCTGTCTTCTGCAAACTCGCAGTTCACACTTACGTGTTCAAGATCGTCCTCCACCCTCCTGAGCTTCTTGAGCAGGAGGTGGACGTCGATCATGTCCGCCAGGATGAGGAGTCTGGTCACCGCGGACAGCAGATTGCGCGCGGCGCGAACCTGAAATATACATCATAGGATTTCCCATACTATACGTATACGTATATAATTTGTCTTAAGAACAGACTGAATTCCACCCGCAGGTTCAGACCTCTACTACCTAGTATTTGTACATATTACGCTCTGCAAACAAGGAGTTGTCACCTGGACGACATTTACCTAACGTCCTTGTGTGCGCCAAACCCATTCGTGCCTCTGCCCCCGCCCTCCCGCTCAGTGTGCGTTTATGTGTAAATAGGCGCCTCCCGCTTTCCCATATATTCCCCCCCGCCCCCATCTTTCTGCATAATGCATCCATTCGTAGTAGGTCGTCGACACCCTTTCCCCTCCCATCAAGTAGTAGCATAGCAAAAAAAAAAAGTATTTCCTGCTTTATCCGCATTGCGTGTCTCAGTCCCCGTATCCAATGCGACGGAGAGGAGGAGGGGACAGCTCGGAAAGTGGAATAAAGGAGAGTAAGGAGGAAGAGGAGGAACCACTGCGGTAATTGTGATAAATACAGGGTGTGTTGCAATGTTTGAAAAGCACCGTGTTACAAAGCCGCAGGTTGCTTGTTGCAATTCCCCGTACTGTTCAAAACACCCCGTGGATTAGCACTACTCGAAAGCTATAAACAGTCGTCCCAAAGTTTTTTTTTCCCTCTCTTTTACCTCGGGGGAGATTCACTGCCACCACAAACACGACCTCAATTGCGACTAAACACGAAAAGACACACACACGACATTTTCCAAAACGTCTAGTGACTCGTATCAAGGGGGGAGGGGGGCCGGGGAAAGAGACATTAAAGCTTTTTTCTTTCTTTGTTCCTTTTTTCCTTCCTACCATGTTTCCCCTCTTTGCGGAGGAGCACGGGTCCGAGGCGAACTCCCTGGCGGCCGACGACATCAGCTCGCCGGTCTTCTGCACCTCCTCCACCGCACTC
>JAAUYM010150973.1_pt1 | contig 10154 bp, 15 predicted proteins | sample 7278001 | NCBI WGS metagenome assembly JAAUYM01 (sample SAMN14350224, study PRJNA611818) | marine sediment metagenome | isolation source: surface marine sediment (1.8m) | place: French Polynesia: Moorea | collected 2018-08
GCTAGATTAAAAAAAATGCACAGACAGAAACTTGCTCTTTATGTGATTGCAGGACTGTATCAACCTGGACGAAGGGAACTTGTGATAAAGTTTGGGTACCTAGTACGTACGTACCTGCTCTAGTACGTACTCGTATCTTCCGAGCGTTCGAAGCTCGAGAAAAAAATAAGAGGGAAATGAATGCTCGTGAAATATATTTGGGACTGGGAGAAGCTAATTAATGATGACTGTTTCGTGCAATCAATCAATCAACAATCACAGCAGCAGCAACAACGGTTCGGTTCGTGTACTTTACATCATGTCATCCTCCTCTCTCACACACAGCTTCGTTTTCTTTCTCCTTTGTCTTGCATGTTACCCTCCACCTCCGAAGTCGAGATGACTCATGTCGCAGTAATGGGCCGTCTCCACCCCTCCACCCCTGGTGCCGACGTCTGCGATGATCAGCACCTTCACCAGCCTGATCTTCCTCAGATCCACCCCGTCCACCTCCACCCTTGTGTCCCTCGTGGAGGACCTCCCGAGGAACTCCATTCCCATTTCTTCCATTGGTGCCACCTTCTCCAGCAGCACCTCGTACTTTATCTGCGCCCTCTGCTCGGCTGGCAGGTAGCCCAGGTTGAGAGGCGGTAGCCACGTGATCTTCAGCTTTGATCCACCTCCTTCTTTCCCTTTGACTGCGGCACAGGTGATACCATACACCTTGCTGGGGACTATCCAGCCTGAGAAGTCCTGTCCGCCTTCTTCTTCCTGCTTCATCTGGTCTAGAAGACCACCCAGCACAGTCTTGAAGGACCTCAGGTCGACCTTGGTATGTTGATTGAGTCGGAAGAGATATGCTGGGTCATCAAGGGACAAGGTGTCTGAGGTTTCCAGGTCGGTCATTGACTGAATGATATCCTAAGAGCATTTGTAAGTTTGTTCAGCAACGTTCTTTCAGTTGCAGATACTCGTACGCATGTTTATCATTACCTGTGTCTTCTTGTCCAGGTGTGCAATTCCTCCTTCATTCGGTGGACGGTACGGGAAGCTGAAAGATTTGTCCACGTTCTTGTTTGACCAAGAGGAGTAAGAGAGGCCACGTTTCTCTGCCAGCACACTGACAAGTGGCAGTGTTTCCGGCTTCAGTGCGTAGGGGAAGAGTTCCAAAATACCGGATCCAGAAGGAAGGAAGAATGAGGCAATCATGTGGGAGCCGTGGGGTCCAATAACGAGCTGGTAGTAGTACGTAGGTTGTAGATTAGCAGGTGCATATTAACTTAAGTTACTGTACGTTGAAAACATAACGTTTTGCGCTTCCTACCTTTGCTTTCGAAATGGTTCGTAAGATGTGTTCATCGCTATGTTGTTCCATGTTCAAGTTTGACAAGGTTATGTTTCCAGTGCCCGTCGCATTCAGGATGTCGAACCTTTGGAGGAACTCTCCGCTTGCTTGGTCCAAAAGTTCCTTCCTGTTTATGATCTGTTCTGCTTTTTTGTGACCTAGGAAGACCACGTCCGGGTACTCCAATCCAAATCGCGAGTGGATGTGGGCCAACTTTCTGACAACTGCTTGTCGAAAGTCTGCCAGGTGCGATGGACGAATGTCACCGTCGAGAACGCTGCATAGAAACAAATAGGTTAGCAAAACAAGAAACCTGCCTCCAACCCTCCATTCCCTTGCACGTGAGAACTAAGAAACGCAATAAGTTACCTTGGAGCCTCTGCGCCCACAAACGCCTTGGAAAAGCAGGTGATTCTGTCTGACTCGAAGGGCGCCCCCTTGACCTTTGGTTTGTCCAGCCAAGCCACCTCCTTTTCGAAGAACATCTGATATAGATAGTTGTGCTTTGACGGTTCCCCAGCATCGGTGACGGCGAGGATGTATCGCTTGAAGCAGCCTGCTACTTCCCCGAAGCACAGTTGGCGCATGGTCAGGTAGATCGCAAGGAGGTCCTCAAGAATCACTTTGTACATGTCACTGCCATCACTGCGAGTCAGGAGAAGAACTGGACGATCCTCTCGTGCTATCTTGTACCTGTGTCAAGTATAAAATAATAATGCACGCTGTACATGGTATACTACCAGTATACGTATAGGTCGTACATCTCAAGGAAAGATGATAGTATTTCAATGACTCCCTAAATGTTGTACTGTAGCGTTGTGCTGTAGTGTATGTGTATCAAATATTGAACTCACTTGTTGTAGGCTGCCAAGGGCAAGGGGACATAGTTGAGGAAGGCACTGTCATCATCCTCTTCAGTCCCACTTCCTGGAGCCAGCCTGACCAGTTGATGCTGTTCTTCAGGGTGTTGCAGTCCAGAGAGGTAAGACCGGTTGGAGTGGAAAAAGAGAAACTGACGGTGATGCGGGGAGTAGCAGAGGTTGCGGAAGAAGCACTGGCGATGATCCTGGGCGCCCTGGCACCACAGAGAGCTCTCAAAACTCACTGAGGTTGCCTTGTCATAGTTGGCCACGTACGAAGAAACAGATGTGACCCCGCGGAAGAAGACAGAAACGGGCGCAAGGATGAGGACTAAGGGTGGCGGGACCATGATTTTTCTGCCTGCGGCAAAATTGCTTTCAGTGGCAGCGTGCCAGCACTGCACTGTCCTGCGATTGTCCCTTCTAGAGTCTCAGTTTAGTCCATTTCTTCTCCTACTCTTGCCAGCGGTATGACCAATAGTAGTCGTCTCCGAGTCGAAACATAAGTATGGCCAAGAGGATCCTTCACCTCCACGAAGACGACAGTGGCACAGTAACCCGCACTGACATTGTCCAAAGAATGCGTTGGTACCTTTCTTCAAGGCATCGTCTTTTCGATATGGTCGGGTCAGGTAACAGGACGTCTTGTCTACTACGAACAGGTTCACAAAAGCAGGGGGAAATGGCGGAGATGAGACAGTGACACGTCTACACTCACACTTTTGTTGGCAAACAAGCATGAAGTCCGTCCAGCTCTTCCTCCCTCGCTCCCCCTCCTCCGCGATAAAAGGAGTCTTCCCCGACCAACTCCCCCCAGGTTCGACTGTTTGTATCTAGTGTGAAACTTGGCATATCGAATTTCTCTCTGTCTCTCTCCGTCCCCCCGGTTCTCTTATACTATTCTTCCATGTGTTGAGAGAAGGATAGGTTGTCTCCTTAATTTTTCCGGTTATCATGTGTCATCTTTGAAACATACATGCATTCCAGAACATTAGCATATTTCTCCACCGTGTAATTAAACGCAACCGTGGTACGTACTACCTACTGTTACATACTAGTAGAATACAAATTAGCGAAAAAAAAAGAGATGTCTCGATAATTGGGATTTAACAACGTAAGCTGCTAGATTAAAAAATATTTAGCTGAGGTTTCTAAGGAAGAAATGGCATATTTTTTGGGTTTTGCCAATTTCAATTTTTTTCCTTTCTGTATTTGTTTCATCACAGTCGACATGACATCTTGTACATTTTTTTAGCAGCAGCGTCCATAAAAACTCAGAAACTCACACAGCCCAAACGCAAGAGTGAATCTGGGTTTTTAGGTACAGGTCGTCGTCGTTTCATTCTGGCGGCACCACCAACAGCCTGTCGTCTGACGGCGGCGGCGCCTCTGCCCTGTCCTTCTCCCCAGACCCCGACACCCTGCTACGAGCGTAACTCTTGCCGCCGCCCCTTCTCTCCGAGGCCCTGTTGCCGCCGGACCTGCCCCCGCCGCCGCCACCGCCACCGCCGCCGACTTCCACTGCGCTCCCCTCTCCTGTTACTTCGCCGCCCCGGCCACCAGAGCCCGATGCCTGTTGCTCCTTCTTGATGGTCTGTGAGCTGAACTTGCCCATCCCCGGTCGGTAGATCTGCATTGCAGGCCTCTCCTGGCACAGGAAGCGCGCTTGTATCTTGATCCAATTTTTTTTTTACTTAACTGCCCTAGTAGGTAAACTTACCTTGTTCTTGATTCTCTCCTTCCTCTCTTTCCTCTCCCTCTCCCTCCTGACCTTGTTCTCCTGCTGTCTCCGCGCTCTCTCGTCGTCGCCGACCGCCTTATCCCTGTCGGCATCTCTGCCAGGGTGCTTCGCCTCTTTCACCGCCGCACCCTCCTCCTCCACTGTATCCTTCTTTGCAGATGACGACGCCTTCTCCCTCCTCATCCTCTCCTCCTTCCTCCGATCAGAGTACCTCTTCGGCCTGGCCCCCGCGCCGAGGTCCGTCGAAGAAGCGGCGGCGGCGGCCGTCATCGCAGCCGGCGTGGAAGTCACAAGGCTGGAGTCGACCACTTCCGACTCTTTCTGCCTGGAATCCAGTGGTTTATCCTCTCCACTCCCTCCACCTCCTCCTCCTCCTGCTTTTTGCTGTCTCTGTCTCTGTTGTTGCCGTTCTCTGTTCTGATGCCTCCTCTCCTCCTCATTCTTCCTCCGGGTTTCGGATGACTTCTGCTGCTGGTCTCTCTCGCTTCTTTCTTTCTCTGCAAGAATGATTCTCTCATTTGTAGGCCGGCACTCGCAGTACACGTTATGGTCAATTCAAACTCACCACCCCTATTCTTCCTCTGAGCGCCCTTGCCCCCTTCTCCCTTCTTCCCCGCCCCCCCGCCTCCTCTCTTGCTGTTGTAGAAGGTCTTGGTTCCACCTCCTCCACCCGCCTTGCGATCTTGGCCAGACTTGTCCCCTCTCTCCGCAACCGGGGGAACGACATCGGAGGTTCCATCCCCGTCCTCTTCTTTCGCCGCCTTCTTCTTCCTGGCCTCCTCCTCCCTCTTCTTCCTCTTCCCCTCGTCTCTCTGCCTCCTCTTCTCCTCGTCCTTCTTCCTCTTGGCCTCCCTCTTCTCCTCCCGGACCCGGACCTTCTCGGCTCTCTTCTCCTTGAGGAACTCCAGCAGGGGGGTGGTCTTCTCAGCAGCTGGGGGGGGGAACAAGAGAAAGTGTGATCCAGAGCCAAGCCATACTCTACTACAAGATATGTACTATGCCACCTTCCAGGCATTCCATACAATACCTTTCCTCTCTTTCTCCTTCTTCTCTATGTCCTCCAGCTGCTGCTCCAGGTTTCCGGCCGCCCCTGCCCCCTTGCCCTGCTGCTCCAGCGTCTCCAGGAACTTGACGTAGTCCGGGTCCTGCTCGATGGTGCCGCACTTGGCGTCCTTCTTCCTGGCTCCTCGGCCGCCGCGAGGAACCTTCTGGTAGAGGGCGAACTCGACCTGAAAGAAGGAGAGAGAGAGAGAGAGGGAGAAAGATCAGTTAATTGCCCAGTCGGCAATGTCCCGACTCTCCCTCCTCCTCCCCACCATTGCCGGATACTCCTGCCCTCCGACGGAGTCGACAAAGACGTAGCCGTCGAAGCGCTCCAGGAAGACGAAGACGTCCTGCGGATCCTTGAAGTTGATGTAGGCCCTGCAGGTGGGAGCAAAGGGCGAAAAAAAAATTGTAGCCAAGGAAACAAAAGGAGGTACGTATGCAACTTTTGAGATCTTTCTTTTTTTTTTTTTTTTCGCGTGGACTTTTGAGATCTCTTTTTTTTCGCTTGGACCCCGCCGAACCTGGAGTAAGCGTGCGGTTCCAGCGACTTGTCGGCCTGCACGAAGTAGAAGTAGTCGTGCTCCGGGATGGGAGACACCTGCTCCAGGAAGACGGACTCCGTCATGGAGGGCGGCAACCGGCGAATCACAACCTAAAAAAAGGACCCGGGGGGGGGGGTTGTTATATGTACCTACCTAGCAGAGAGAAAGCGCATTTCTCGAAGTGTTACTTCACCTTGGTCATGGGTGCGTCCTTGTTCGAGCTCTTTTCTTCTCCTCCTCCTCCTTGTCCTCCTCCTCCTCCTCCTTGTCCTCCTCCTCCTCCTCCTCTTCCTCCTCCTCCTCCCGCCTTCTTGGCAGCCTGCTGCTGCTCTCTCTTCCCCTTCCTCTTTCCTCCTCCGCCGCCACCTCCGCTGCCACCGCCACCGACCGAAGAGGACGACGATGAAGAGGCCTCCTCCATCGTCGACTTCTTGGCCTTCTCATCTCTCTGTCCCTTGATGGAGTGCTCTAAGGGGGCGTCTTTATCTTGGGATGCTTCCTTTTTCTCTTCCATGATGGCGCCGCCTTTCTCTGGGATGGCGACTCAGAATTTTGTGGCAACTTGGCAACTTCTTGAGTTTGAACTCGCTTTCTTTTAACTCGCTTCACCACAAAGTGAAACTGTGAAAATACGAACACCAAAGACAATTTTATTTCATGCTGTCGCAGAACTGCGGCCAACTCTGCTGGTTGCTGCTCTTTGTTTACAATGTGCTTAAAAAGCTGCAACTAGAGATACAGACAAGAAGGTTAACTTTGACACATTTTCACCTGTTGGGACGACAAGTTGATGGAACAGCTCTAAGTTGTGATAGGGGGATATACTGTGGTAATAATTTTGTTATGAGGAAATATGAGCAAACATTTTTTGTCTCATTTGTGAAAGCTAACTCGTGGGCTCAAGCCGCGCTCGTTGCTACCACCAGCATCACCTCATTGGAAAAGGAAAAAAAAATAACAACAAAAACGTACCGTGCTCGTGCCTACTGAGTCCACTTCTGTGCTGTGTAGTACTACGTTGACACAGACGCGTTTCACCTACGGTATTGTCATCACCGCGACCGTCTTGGCCATGTCCGACCGTCCGGCCTCCTCCTCCTCGTCCTCCCAAGCACCACCGTCGACGTCTAAGCGGAAAAAGCCTTCCGACAAGGACCTTGACTTGAACAATGCCAACCGGGGGGTCTGGCTGGTCAAGGTGCCCAAGTACATCTCCGATCGGTGGGAGTCCTCCACGGACGGGGCGGAGTTGGGGCAGCTGAGGATCGCGCGCCGGGCAGGACAGAAGCCAAACGTGGCCTTCACCCTGAGCGAGGGAGTGGCAAGGGCGAAGGCGGAGGAGGGGAAGGAGGCAAATGGCGGAGCGAAGACGAAGAACGGAGGCGGCTCGCAGAAGCAGGTCAATTTCCTACGGTTGTAGTTATAGTTAAACGTCAACTGATGATCTGTGGCTAAATTTCTTTCTCTTTTTTTTGCGTTCTCACAGATCCCCAGAGAGCATAAGTTCGTGGTCCAGTCGGTAGCCGCTCAAACGCTGGCGGTCTTCTCTCACACTGCCGGGGCCAACCAGGCCAAGACTGAGGACGGGCAGCAGCCCCTGCTCGGGCCGGGACAGGATCGACTGGCGCTGGAGGGGCGAGTGGTACAGCGGGCTGAGTGCAGGCCCGTCAGCGACGGGGTTTACATGTCGCTCAAAAAGGAGGCGATCATGAGGGCGATAGAGCCCGCAAGGTACTACCACGCGTCATAACATAACTTTTTTTCGGCCAGGCTTTTCCTTTACCTCATGAAAGGATTTGTCTTCTAGGCAGACTATGCAGCTGGAGCGGGCGGTGGCGTCCTACAAGCCCCGTTCGAACCACGTGGCCAACATCGAGTACGAGGCCAGGAGGAAGGCGGAAGGGAAGAAGTCGAGGGAGGAAAGGGAGGTTGTCATGGAGAGGCTGTTTGCTCTCTTCGAGAAGCACCAGTACTACAACATTCGCGATCTGGTGCGAGAGACGAACCAGCCGGTGTCCTACCTCAAGGAGGTGCTGAAGGAGGTCTGCAACTACAACCTGAAGAACCCGCACAAGAACATGTGGGAGCTGAAGCCGGAGTACAGGCACTACCACAAGCCGGAGGAGAAGAAGGACGGCCAGGGAGACAGAGACTCGTCGGACGATGACTGAGTCTGAAGCGGAATTTCCAAAATTAATAACATTACAGTATTTTATATTGTAATGTGAAGGGAGTTCTTGTTAGAAGAAATGCTATGTTCTTGGAGGAATGCATCGATCTTACATGGAGACATTCAAGAAGACTTTTTTTGTGTGTGTGGTACTGTACTCGTGCAAGGCATTCATGCGTGTAATTTGTAAAAACCCTCTGAAATTGTTAATGAAAATTCCATCTTGCAAACCCCATCACCTAAGCAAGATATTCACCAAGGTCCTCTTTCTTCTGTCTCCCCTCCTAGCATGTCGTTCGCTTCCCACATCTGCAGGCGTTTCATTGCGACGACTCCGGCTAATCTCAAGATTGAGCCCCTGGAGAGGCACAAGGCCCACCTGGGACGGATCGTGCTCTTCAACAAGCGCCACCAGCGCCAGCACAAGAAGGAACTCTTCAGGCCCTTCGAGAAGCCACCGCTACACAAAGGTAAGTTGGTTAGAATGGATAATGATGAAGTGTCACGAAGGTAAATATTAGGTGATTGACAGTTGTAGCCGATTGCGATAACTACTAAATTTTTATCTTCTTTCTGCTAAATTAGAGACTTTTGCAATGTACGAGTACTTTTAGCTGGTGACCACCGGCTTTACTACTGTATATCATGTCGGAGTTCTACCGTACTGGTTTTCACAATACGGCTTTCTCTTGCACAGGGATCCCCAGACACGACTACGGCTGTCGCGGCACTGGCGTCCGTCATGAGGGCAGGTGGGAAAAGATACCAGAAATGGTTCCCGAGCTGGTGGTGCCCAAGGACCTTGAAGACTTCCCGCTCAAGCCCTACGTGTCCTATCGCACTAGGGAGATAAACCAAGAGGAACTCACTTCGAAGGTGAAATGGTGCAGCCAGTAGCAACCCATCATTAACGTCTCACTGAACGTTTCTTTGCCTGTCACCACCCCAGGATCTTTTCAATGTCATCTACGGAAAGAAGATACTTCGCGACTTCCGCGAGGGTCGCCTTGACGCCGATGGCAATTCGCTTCAGCCTTCGAAGGAGGAGGAGACGACGGCGGAGGAGGCTCGGGCTGCTGCCAGGAGGACTGGGTCTGATCTGTTCGAGGGTGGCGCGCCCAGGTCAAAACTGTGGAAGGTCCGACTGCGATACATGGACACAGACAAGGACATCTGAAAATATGTGGGTGGCATGCATAACCAACAAAAAAGTGACGCAGTGCTTTTTTGAGTCCTGATGTGTGTCTCTCCTTTATTGCGTGATGTACAGACAGGGTCCGACAGACTGTAAAACTGCGATTGGCATCGAATGCTGAATTAATCACATGATTTTTAGGTGTTGAATGCAAGGACGTGGTAGAACTTCGTGTGTACCGGTATGTGCAGGTTGCTTCATTCAATGGCGTCTTTTAACCATCACTGAGAGACATGATTCTATTGTATTCGAGGTCTATGTATCCGACCTCTTTTGATGTGTAAAAGAGCTGAGGGTAGTCATCGCGTAGCCTGTCATGCGTCTCTGTCGAAACAAGCCCGTTTGCAAGTGCCTTGCTCAGAACGGCTGCGTTCTCCATGCGATGTTCAGGGAAAATGTAGCAGTTCAGCCACGTGTGCACGAACCGAGCAGGGGTCAGCTGGCCCCTCAAGAATTCCTCGACCACCGGTTCCAACAGCTCCCTCATTTTTGTCTTGAGTTCGCCGTAGGGTGGAAATTGTGGACGTGGAAAGTTACTTGATAGAGCCTCAACAAGGGCAGGTGCTTGTTTGGCATAGATGAGGGTTTCGATGCAACAAGACGTCAGCACAGGGGGTTGAAAGCAGCGCTCTCTTGACATCATTTTGTATGCTTCCAATCAAACAAGCTGGATTCCGATACTCGAGCCGAGGTAACAACGTTAATTTACTTCACTACATTAACTTTCGTTTGCACTATTCACAAGCAGGAGCTATAGAGTGTCTTTCTGATCTTGCGATACACACCTTTACAGGAAACGCTCACCAAGTCGTCTTTATTTCTTAACAGTTCCTGGGTCACTCACCCCAGGAAACGCTGGAAAAGCGTCGCTTATTGTTGTGGCGCGAGGTAGTACATAGAGAAGAAGCGCCGTAGACGCTTCTTTTCTCTGGGATGGCAGCGGACATCTGGGGCTGGAATCGAAAGACGCCTCCAAAGTTTGGGATCCAAACTCCAATGCAAGAGAAGAGAAAAGGGTTTCTTCATAACAGCTGACTGGAAAGAGATGTCTGTACTGTACTGTTACTGTAGGGACAGTAGGCGAGCCTTGGAGAGAGAGTGGTGTAGCAGTAGCAGAAGACCATTAAGGAATAACAGTCCGTAGGTTACTGACGTACGTATAATGAGGAGACACAAGTAACAACACTGTTATCAGACTTGGCGCCAAGTTGGCGCGCTTTGGGGTGTTACTTGCTGCATTGGAGTTGAAAATTCTATGTAAAAAGTTGTATATTA
>JAAUYM010013704.1_pt1 | contig 10147 bp, 12 predicted proteins | sample 7278001 | NCBI WGS metagenome assembly JAAUYM01 (sample SAMN14350224, study PRJNA611818) | marine sediment metagenome | isolation source: surface marine sediment (1.8m) | place: French Polynesia: Moorea | collected 2018-08
ATTCCATTACATGTTTAAAGTTGAATGTGTTACTCTCTTAAGTTTAAAAGTCGCGTCGGGTAGTACTTCCACTCAGACAAAAGACACTCCTAAAACATGTAATGGAAGTCATTAGAATACCAGATAACTGTCACAATTTTTGTTACTCTCTCAAGCTTAAAAGTCCCGTCGGGTAAGCTTTAACAAAAAACCTCCTCTTGGTAATTGTTTCTGCCACATATTGCACGCAGGTCCACTTGTAGAGCACGCAATGAGCCTTCAGGCTGTCAGACAGGTCTGAGAATATTACTGTACATAAGTGTAAGCACAAAGGAATATTTTCGGCCTTATTATCAGGAGTTTCCACTCAGGTCAGGAGATGGGCATTCGTTCTCATTTTCACAAGCTTGGCTGCACGTAAGAGTACTGTACTGTACAGTATGTACGTATGCATAACAGGTGCGCCTATAAAACTTCTGAACTCTGTGAAAATTTAAAAAAAAAGACATGTATGCCCTACTTACTAAATTGAAGGCCTAAAAAGTTGGCAACTTTACAAAGCCAAAGGTATTTACTGAATCAAGATTTACTAAATCAAGCTGACTGTAGTACATGTTACGTGAATCTCCAACAAGAACAACAAGACCATCAGCAAGAACATCCCACCACCACCACCCCCGCTCACCGACGACGGTGAGCATGATCTCCCTCCTGAGCTGCGGGCTGGTGTTGACCTGGCACTCATAGCGGCCCTGGGCGGAAGAAGAAAAAAAAAACAAGAACAACTTGCAAGTTCCGAGTGGCTCGCGCTGCAACAAACTTCCTCACCTGGTCCGCGAATGCGACGCGCCTGATGAGCAGGACCCACTCCTGTCGCGCAGGCAGGTGCAGGACCCTGAATCTGTCGTCACGGATGTAGCGGTACTTGCCAACAGAGATCAGGCTCAGGTTGTCGTGGCGGATCCAAGAGACCTGAGAATTTTAAAGAAAAAAAAGAAGAAGAGAAAGATCATTAGTAAAATAGTCTTGCAGGACCTCTAGTACTGGTAAGATTTAGCTCGGCAAATATGGCAAGAATAGAATTGTGGAAAAGTTAAAATTTTGCTATCACTTTAATAGAGCACAAACAGCAATTTCTTCCTCGTCAAGACCTCATGATGGGGAGGGGGTAGGAAGAGGGGGCAACAGGGGGGGGGCGGAAGGGGGATTTTAGCGTGCCAGCCAGACGATTTCCCCATTTTTTTGTTGGGCTTGATCGCTTGTTTGGCTGCCAAGAACCCAACCAACCCCAAAGCCTTTTACACGCTCTCTTCCAACTCCTTCTCCTCTTTTTTTGTTCCCATCAAAGGAGGAGGGAGGAAAAAAGGAGGAAACAGAAACCCTGAAGGGATCTAGAACAAGAAGTGCAAAAAAAGACCAATAATGAACTGTGGAGCTCTCCACTATTAAGTTAGTGATTATGATGTCGCAGTCATTTTTTGCAATTAGTTTCACTAAAACGTACTGGACTTGAATGCGCGTCGTGAACTAGAGCGACAACATGACCAGAGGAGGAGATTCATAGACCTTCAGCGGGCCTCTCTCTCCTTCCTTTCCTTTCCTTTCCTCCTTATTCTTGTCCTCTCCCCCCCTCTCTCTCCAACTCCCACTTTCACCTTGAAAAGACCCAAACTTTTTAGGCAGATGGGCCAGAATGGGGAGGGGAGGGGAGGGTAGGAGAGCCGGGATATCTTTTCCTTTAGAAAGAAGCTGGTCGATAGTATTTTACCCCCCCCCCTTTTTCCATCCAAAAAGAAGACTCTTTTTCCAGTGCATAATGCGGGTCAACCCTCCTCAACAGCTCAGCCAGATCTTGGAACAGACGCAGACGTAGACTCTCTCTTTTTTTACCCAACATTTTGCAACAACCATTCTGTGGACCAGCACATTACTTTTTCCACACCCATCAGGTATTTCTTAAACAATCTCTATAAGTTAATTTAGTGGTAGTAGAAACAAAAGACCTTGTTTTTGCTTGCAAAGTGTTTTCTCCGAATTGAGGTCAAGAAGCTTTTAAGCACAGGAGGCAAAGATGTGTTCTTTTTCATGGCAAAGGCAGCGTAGAAAATTTAAAGCTTCTCTCTGATTTTCTTTTTATTCCTTCTCTCCCTCTCTCTCTCTTTGTAAAGTTCGTGCTTAATGGGAAGGGCGAAAGCCTCAAGGCCGCTCTTCGCCCCTTCTCCTCTTCCTCTTGGGGTTGGGCAAGGTCGCAGCATCTCCACAACCCAAACCCTTGCATAATGCATTTGCAATGTGTGCCGCAAAGAACGGGAGAGAAAGTCAAAGTGACTTCTTTTTGTTCATGCTCTTCCGTGCGACATGTTGCGTGTGGCTCTGCATGCTCCGCCTTCTGGAGAGCGTCGTACTGTTCCAAAGCATGCCCTTGCACCATTCTTTGAGGCTCACACGGCGGCGCACTCTCATATAATAATATAAGGGAGGGTAGGGTAGGGGTTATTGCATCATTGCATGACAGGCCTGCCCTCAAACCCTTCTCCCTCCCTCTCCTCCACCCCAGTGATTCCTCCTCTTCCTTCCTCCTTCTTCCCACTGCAAACATCAGCAGCATCAGATCTTCAAAAGAAGTGGCAATGAGGAGACAGCGGAGACACCAACCATGAATGCTGCGGGATTTGATCAGGGACCTTCGGAAAGGGGGGTCCATAATAATCGGATTAATGGCGAGGAGATAGAGATAGAGTGATGCTATCTGAGCGTCTCTTTGATTGACGTGTCTGCCCGACGGAACTTTTAATCTTACGAGCGTAACAAATTCAGCTTTAAGAATGTAATGGAACATGTCATTAGAATGCCACATTAATGTCACCATTCTTTTCATAAATTTGATACACTTGTATGCTTAAAAGTCCCGTCGGGTGTGCGGTGGTTGGGAATGAGTCAAGAAGCCGACGGGAGCATCCAGAGAGCATTCAGATCGATGCCGCGGCTTCAAGAGTTAAAAAAAATCCTTGACCTCAAACGTCAAGCTTGTTAAATAAATGCTGTTGGGTGCAGTACCGCCTGTGCCAGAAAAAAAGTGTGGCATATACGTAGGTACTATAACGGGGGGAATCTTTGAGCTTTTTTCTGGGGCAGACGTCTAGTACTTGAGCAATATCTGCTCCGTGCATCCACACAACTGTGTGTTCTAAAATCCCTCCTCCTTCCGCTGTAGCTGCCCAGAGCAGAACAGTTAACTTTACTTTCACCTTAAAAAAAATTGACCCAGAAATGTACACAATTTTCTTCATTTCGCGCCTGGTCATCAACCTCCTCCTCTTCCTCCTCCTACTGGCGTCTACTAGTACGACTGAGGAGATTGGATACGGTGAGGAGAATGGCACATCATGCCGGCCGTCAAATGTTGCTATAATCTTTGTGGGTTTTTTTTTTGTAGAAAAATGGATTTTCCCCGGAGAAAAGGAAGAGTTGCCAGATGGCACCAAGGCATCCTGAAGTACTTTGGCGTGAGGTGACTAGCAGGCTGATAAAAGCAAGCAAAGTCCTACGTATGTGTAACAGGTGCGTTCACGCCGTATGACGGAAAAAATCGTGAAATAGACAGCATTCGACAGCAATTTAATTATTTCAAATAAACAAACTTGCAAGATTTGCGGTGGAATGGCATGCACTAAGACTTTTTGTTATTCATGTAGGAAGAAGGCCAGGAAACCTAAAAGAAACGTGACGACACGTAACACGACTTGGACACGCAATGGATGATGTTCCACTTTTTTTTACGGCACGTAGTGTCGGCACACCCACCCACACACACACACACACACACACACACAGGATGTTGGAGAAAAGAACTCCCATGAGCTGTAGAGTAGCAGGCCTCTCTCTCACTCTCACACTCACACATAGGGTACAGGCCGCTGTGGGGTCGTAGTAATTCTCCAGACAATTATTCCTCCAGAATATCTCGAGGGGTGGAAGGAAAGGAAGGGAGAATCACTGATGCAATAAAGCGTCAATTAGAAGTAGCCTTGTGCACTACTACTAGCATAGTACATGGATGAAGAAAAACACACCACCTTTGGCCTCACCACCTAGTATAAAAAGTCTGTGGTGCGCACAGTTGGCAGGGTTGCCAGGTCGCACAAAGTAGCCCATCCAACCTCAAATATAGTCCAAGAGCCAGATCCAACAGTAAATGAGCGCAAGTTCAAACTCTTTTTTTTTTAGCATACAGGATCCACTTAGAATTTCTATAGCCAAATATGACCCCAAAAAAAATCCCACCTGGCCACCCTGACAGGTAGAGTAAAAAGAAGTTTTCCGAGGACAAACTTGGACTCTAGTGGAAGAACGTACTACAGTGAATTTCGACGCGAAGATAAATCTCGTTGTAACCAATATTTTCTCAACTGACCAATAACAGCATCGTTATATCGAGATTTCACTGTACAACTACAGGTCTTCTTCAGTGGCAACTTTTCACTTTGAGGTCACGACTAGAAGAGAAAGATCAAAGAGGCGAATGAGAGTGAAAAAAGACACATGTGGAGAAAGAGGGAGAAAAAAACCACTACGGATACAGCACAGTCAAACTTGGAAAGGTAGATAAATGAGGACCAATTTCTCAATTTTTCTTGTCTTCAAAGCAGTGTGCTTGCCACAGGTCCTGCTTAGGAAACTTCCCCCAATATACGAGGTCACCATTAGATTAGCCAAGTTGGACTGTACTACTACTTCTACTACTGGTAGGGCTGCATCAGAGTCCCCAGGGAAGATTGGAGTGGGCAGCAATTGGAGGAGAAGAGAAAGAAAAGATAAATATATGAGTAATGAATTGGCCGGCCTCCCTCATCAGTCAGTGGCCGCCACCATCCACACTGAAAGAAGAAAAGTGGAGAATGGACGTGGGCAACCCGACCAGACAAACCCGTTGTCTCGTCGATACATATCTGTAACGCATTTTAAAGAAGACAAATTGTTTAATACGATCGTAGTACCTTCATTTATGTTTATTCTCTCACAGGTACGAGACATTAAACATGCAACTGCCATTCATCAACTATGTAAAAAAAAACCAAGTAGACATCTATGGAAGTCAAAACAGACGTAAGAGCTTACATTATAATAGGTTAGCTAGTTTAAACAGGTAACTAATTTACCGCAACGAGTGTCTCGTCGGGTATTTTCTCTCTCTCTTTTGTCTTTTTCCTCGCTGCCCTCAAAATAGGCCCCTTTCCTCCCCCCCTCCCCTCACGTCTTTAGATAAACGCAAGAAGTCCCTTCCCTGGGGACGTGCGATGCATCAAACCCGCGCACTCACATTGTGTGTGCGCGATATAGTAGTAGATACAGTCCAGAGTGAGATTTAAGCTTGGGTGAAAGACTCATTGTACGCCCAGAGAGCCCCCAACCAACAACGCACTCTTTATAAACTTTCTCCTGAGCTCCGATGCAGAAATCTTGTTAATAAGCACCGACTGAGCACCTACGAGTCGGTGCTTGTAATGTACTATACATTCCAACTGAGCCTTCATTTTGCATGCCACTTTGGTTGTTGGGCTAGGTTAAGTCATGGATGTCTCAGGCCTGCAAAAGAAAACTTATCAAAAAAGGGATTATTTAAAGTTTGGGCGTCTTAATATAATTTTTTGTGTAATGCACTTAGCAATACTGTAGGTATTTAAATGTGCAACAAATCTAGGGTTTTTAATTTATTTTCTAATAAACTTTCTTGTTGAATACATTCCTTAAGCTACACAAGGGGACATACGAAAAAACAAGAAAAAAAGTTTTCTTTCCAGATCAAAGATATTTCCATGGTAAAGTGCATTTTTGTAGTGGTAGACAACATTTACCACATCCAACAACGTCCAGAAAGTGTCCGTGCAACAATTTATGGTCGTCTTGACATTGGAAGTACCTAAAACGCGACTGACTTATTTTGTCCCCAAGGAGGAAGAGGAAGAGCTGCAATTTGCTGCGGATGAAAGTAGTAAGCAACTCATTTCCCTGCAATTTTCCAGGAAAGAGGAGGAGGAGGAGGAGGAGGAGGAGGAGGAGGAGGAGGAAGAGGAGGAGGCCTCATGCTACAGATTAGGGTATGAAATATGCCTCGGTATTTGATAATAATCGAATACAAATTTTTCAACATTCACATTGCGCATAATTACAATAATCGAGCTGATCCTCCAGGTTCGTCGCGGTGGCGATCAGGTAAATCGAGCAACCCCGTAATCGAAACATCACCTCGACATCAAGACGCTCCCTATCCATTCTAGGAAGTTCTCCCCCCTCCCCCTCCCTCCCCATCACACGCACCGCATGAAACCCGTCGGCCGTGACACACTTGCTAGGACGATGCCATGTACCACGTATGTATACTACGTACTATGGATTTATTATCTCTCCTTTTTTGCGACAAAGACTCACATGAATATTCATGGGAAAGGGAGAAAGCAGGAAATGGGAGAAGGAGGAAGAGGAGGAAGAGGAGGAGGTGAAGGAGGAGGAGGAAGAGGAGGAAGAGGAGGAGGAAGAGGAGGAGCACGAACACAAACACAGCATTGTCCCTAAGTGCGCGAATATCAAAGAAGCAGTACGTACGTACATGTACAATGTAGTACAGTAGAACTCCGATATGCGTATAGTAAATTGATGATCGGCAGTTAACTGCTTAGTCTACAGTCTTTCCTACGTACCTACAGAGTGCAGTAGGAAGATTTTAAAAGAATGTTCATATTTGACGTTCACAGTAATGTCTACTGACCGTGGAGTTTACTGTACTTTCTTGTACGTACACGTTGCGGTATATCTGGGTTCTACCGTAGCGTATCTCACGTGAGCAGGAGTGGAGGGGATGAATTATCCATCGTGTGATCATTGCCTCAACACCAAGAACTATGGTGACGATGCCCCACATTTGCCACAGGAGGCCAGGCCAGTAAAGTTGCAAAATGAGGGGAGGTGGAGTTTCTCAAGCATTTTTTTATTATTAAAGCCAGAGGGAGAGAGAGCAACATTAAAATTTTCACAGACCAGTTCAGGAGAGGAGCAAACTCTTCTGGTTATGGGGTAGGCACAAAGGGAATACGTACGATGTATGCACGACTCAAGACATCCGCGAATAATTGAGACCGTTTTTGAGACCAGAATTTTCAACATCGAAGCCTTTGAGAGACCCCGAATGATAAGAGGACAGGATTGCCAATCCGTGGAAGAAGATCAACCTACCGTGCATACGTACGTAGTAACAGTAGTTTGTTCTGTCTCAATCTGGAGGTCTCAATTGTCCAGATCTCAACGGTCTCAAACATCTGCGGTCTAAAAAAAGAGACTGAAGAGAAAAAAAAAAGTCACTTTTGCCGCAACACTTCTGGTCTTCTTCTTCCTCTTCCAACACCCCTCCAACTTCCAAGTCTTCTCTCTCTCTTTTATTTCCGCGAGTAAAGGAGAGAGAGATGTGAGGAAAGTAGGACTCCCTGGGGGGGGGGGGGAGAGGTTGGAGGAGGAGGAGAAGGACATCCGACGGCTATTAAGAGATGTGTTTGTGTCCCTCTCCCCTCCCCCAAGAGCCGTCATATACATGGGCTCACCACTTGCCTACTGCAATGAGAGTTAAATTGTGTCCTAGAGTATTGAGGTGTTGAGATCTTCAATCTATTTTGAGTTTGCTGGTCAGCTTGTTCTGGAGAAGTTTGCTCTGCCTGGAGACGAAAGAAGAGGCTGAAGAAGGAGATTGGAAAATACACCTTTGAGCACCTTAACATGATAGGGTATTGCTTGCCTATGTATGTAGTACGGGTGCAGTATGTCCCAGAAAAGGTACATTTTTAGTTTCCATTATAATTAGACAATAAGGCGAAACTCAAAGCGTCTTTTCACTTTTTTTGGGAACGCCCTGCACGTTCGCGTGTGTTTGCGGCCAAAATCGACTTTTTTCCTATTCCTCCTCCTCTTTTTCTCCTCCTCCTCCTCTTTCTCCTCCTCCTCCTCCTCCTCCTCCTCCTCTCTGGTGGAAGAAAGTGTCCCGGCGGGCGGTTCATTCATCGGGACCCACTCGGCAAAGAAGTTGCACTTCAAAGGGTTCGATTTTTTTTAGGCTCTCCATCCACTCCAAAAGAAAGAAATAGGAGAAAGGTGAACAAGGGCTTCAAGCAGGGTTTTCTTCCAAACTGCTACTAGTTAGCTGTAATACTCGAGAGATGTTTGGAATGTTTGGCTCACGTTTGAGTACTTTTTTTTCTTCTGCAATGTCATATTTCCTTTTTCGTACCTTTTTCTCCCCAACTACCTACTACCCAACCAATATTGGTACCACTAGGGGCACACCATCGGTGACGACACTACAGGTAGTGTTAGTTGGCGATAGGGTCGCAATCTGGATTGCTCTAAAGTTTTCAGATCACTATCCTACCACCTAATCTGGCATTCCTAACGCCATATAAGTGATATGAATGCCTTTAGAGCAATTCATCACTAAATCCACGCAAGCAATATTGGTTGGGTAGGTATACATAGATAGCAGCAATTTAGCAAAGCTTAGGTCCTAATAATGAAGGAAATGAACTGCACTTTGCCATCAGGTCTTCTCGTCTATACGTGACACTGACCGACTTGTGTCCCAGGTCGGTGACCCTGCAGACCATCCTGGCGTCCCTGCCGACGGAGGCGGACACGTCGGTGGCGCCGGCGCCGGCGTCGATGGACGGGGACTCGCGGAATCCCATGGACCCGGTGGGCAGCACCAGCAGGGCGCTGTTGCTGCCAACGCCGTTGCCGTCGCCGTCGCCGTTGTCGCCGGTCATGAGGGACGGGGAGAAGGCGGCCACGACTCGGACGCGGGCGTTGCTCTTGATGCCACTGCCGCCGCCCCCGCGGTCGTGGGACAAATCTGCAAAGAGAGAGAGAGAGAAGTTGTCAATGCAATCAAACTCAGTTAATAAGGACTCGATTTAGCACTCGATGTGGTGTTATCTACGAGCTCTGTTGTCAATAACGTCAACGAGAACGCCCGCAACAGACCCTTGTGGACCACGATGCTTCAAGCAGTCTCCCTGCCTCCCTCCCTCTCTCCCTTCAGACAAGAGTGCATCAGGGTCGCCCTGGCTGGCCACTTTAAGATCAAATATATGGGAAAGTGACTCGCGCGCACGTCCGGCTGGAGGGAGTCAGATAAGAAGACACACACACACCTAGAGAGGCAGACTGACGCATCCCGTGACAGTGGAAGTGGTCGTGGTGGCACACCCAACAAGAGATGAGGCTTTCTTCCACACAACCCCGACCAACACACGGAGCATAGAAACTTTGATGCGTCACATGGACCAAACATACCTAGCTTGAGGTCTATGTGGTACAATGTGGGGACCACATAGCCAGCACATGGCCCGGAGCATAGTACGACATACATCACCAGGTTCTGAGCCCCCCCCCCGACGGGACTTTGAAAGTTACGAGCAAAACAAAGTTAAGGGGGAAAAATGTGACACATATGTGGTTTCTAGTGACATGTCCCAATACATGGTTCCAAGCTGAATTTGTTGTGCTAGTACGTGTAACTTAAAGGTCCCGTCGGGCTGCCACTGCGCAGAATATGTCCTGCAAACGCGTCACCGTAGGTATATGCTCGGTCTTGTGCGCTGTGGGTCGGTCAGGATTGCAAGCTGAAAGTTTGTACAAAAAAAAACATCTCAAAGCATCGAATCTGGAATACTATTCATTTCTGATTTTTTTCTTCCCTCTTTTCATCAAGGGGACTTTTTACATGGAAGGAAAAGCTACCTCCCCCACCCCACCCTACTGAGAAGTAACTTTCCCAACCCCCACCTCCTCTTCCAAATACTGCGTTCAACCGAGGCTAACAACAGGTCTGTTCCACACTGCACTCAGAGAGGGGGAGGGAGGGGAGATTTATTGGAGCCGTTTTTCATCTTATCAGAAACCATTTTCCCTTTCCTTCTCTTTTTTTTTTCCTTTTTCCCCCAATATGGGAAAAGAGATGTTTCTTTTCTCATTTCTCTTTCGGGGCAATTTTGAACCGGGGGGGGGGGGGGGATAAAAAAGGGAAAAAAAATGCACAATTTTTAAAAATGCAATATCTTTTTATTTTACATGCAACGCACAACAAAAACATAACCAGGCAACCAGAGAACAAAAAAAAAAGCAACCA
>JAAUYM010073271.1_pt1 | contig 10147 bp, 14 predicted proteins | sample 7278001 | NCBI WGS metagenome assembly JAAUYM01 (sample SAMN14350224, study PRJNA611818) | marine sediment metagenome | isolation source: surface marine sediment (1.8m) | place: French Polynesia: Moorea | collected 2018-08
CTCATCGTGTTGCCGAAATAACCTCGTACTTGAGGCATCTTTGATCACGACTCCCTACAATCAACAGTTCCATAAGTAGCTCGGTTCTACCCCCTCTTGCTGTTGAGACCATCTCTCCCCCCACTTTTGTTGTTCATCGCTCAGAGCGGCGGCCACCATTAGCGTTGATGGTCATCCGATAAGTTTGTAGTAGTAGAAGCAGTATCGATATTGGCCGCAGTCGTTAGCAGCAGCAAATGAATGCGCCACAGCTACCCTCCTCCATCGTCTGCCCATCCTTCATCCGATCTCTCTTTCCTTCCAGCTGTCGACTTCCCACACCTCCGAGAAGGACGTACGTAGTAGATCGAACCAGAAACAATAATGAGGATGGAAGGACATTTTTCTTTTGACTAAGCTTCTTGGAGGCGCTTCCAATGGTTGTTTTTTGTTTTTTTTTTAATCTTTCATCTTTCGTAAATCCGGAACTGGACACTTTCACTCGCGCTAAATCTGACTCTTCAGATTAGGCTAATTAAGAAAAAGATCCTCTCTCTGTTTTTTTTAGGAGGGTTGGAAAAAAAAATCAGTACTAATCCCTCACTTCCCCCACTTTTAAAGGTCCTACGAAAACTGACACTCTACCCGGTTAGAAGAAGCCAGCCGCCGCATGAATAAAGTTCCGAAGACTTTTTTTTTCTCCTCCTTCCTTCCCCTCTCTCATTCCGAGAGATGACAGACAAGAGCAAATGCACATAAATATTCTCTTTGCGCCAACTAGAGGTGACGAAAGAAAAAAATCCTTTTGACGAGAAAATGGCATAAGAAGAGAGAGAGAAAAAGAAAGTTCTTTCTCCTCTTTTTGGTGTCAACTCATTTTTATTCATTGGATTTTCTCCTCCTTCATCCCTTTTCCTTCTCCCCTTCCCACCCACTTGAAAACTTGGGTAAAAAAGAAGTTTCTTTTTGCATTCAGAGCGCACACTAGAGGAAGAGGGAAGAAAAAGAAGACTCCAGATTGCGTTTGGAAAAGAAAAAGAGGGATAGAAAATAGTGTTTCTTCCACAAAGAAAGAAGGAGGAGGAGTCAAAACCGTTCGTTCATTCGCGACGGTGTCTTGTGCTTCTTCTTGAGTAGTTCTGATGGCAATTGAGACAGGAGCAGACACAGAAAGAGACTCCCCCTCCCACCCTCCTTCTTTTCTTCCCCAATCTCTCGTTCTCACCCCTCCTCCTCCTCCTTCTTCTCCTCCTCCACGGGGGAGCAGGAGAGACCTTTTCAGACCCCTGATTCATTTGAAAAACTGGTTATTGCCCTCCGTTCCTCCCTTCTTCTGCATTGAGGAGGTGAGTTGAGGGGGCGACCCCAGCTAGCACTTTCACACCTGTAATCAGAATCCAAAATCCCATCCCCAGAAGCCCGTTCCCTTCTCCTTCCCCTTCTTCCTTCTTGTGAAAGGAGGAGAAGAAGGGCCATTTGGCTCGTCGTCTCTTCCTCCTCCCATTGAAAAGGCGACGACGACTTAAGCCACTCAATCCAAGAGGAAAAAGGGAGAAGGATGGAGATTTCTGAGTCACCAATATTAAGTGGGCGCTAACGACCCGCAGTCATTGTCAAAACTGATGCTGTGTCCAAGAAGCAGCTACTGGAATATAAGTCAAAACTCTGTCATCGTCCAAAAACTTGAAAGAAAGGGAGGGAGATTCCCTCTGACGGTGCCGAGAGATTTCTTGGCAATTGTGGCGCTTCTCCTCGTTCCTCTCTCCATTATCGTCGTGTCCGTATGTTGCATGCATGCATATGATGATTGCAGTAATGACGATGCCACACACCCCTTCTTCTTCTGGATGCGTAGCAAGAGGAAGCGGATCCCATCTGAGGTCATTTGAGCACAAATGGATTACTGCGGAGGGGAGGGGAGGAAAGGGAGGAAGGAAAGATCATTCCCTTACATTTTCCTCCTCCTCCTTCCCACTCTTGCGTGCCGCCAGCCATATAAATGAAGTGGATAAAATTGATAATCTTTCCCCCTTCTCCTCTGCTCGGAAATGGCCACATGCGCCGCTCACCAAGGGGGAAGAAGACGGAGGGGGAGGAGGAAGAAAAGTGTAGGTGGTGTCTTCATTACCCGCAAAGATGATCACAAAGGCGGCCTCTTCACGGGGGGGAGGGGGAGGGGGAGGGGGAAGAAAAAGGGGAGGGAAGAGGTGCCCTTTTGAAAAGGAGCGCTATTGCATTGCTCTCATTTTCTCCTTCTCTCTCTCTCTTTCACCCAGAACCTCTCCTGTACGTAGTAGATTGCCGGGTGCTCCTGCAACTGGAGGGGTTACGCTGCCTCCCCCTTCTCCCTTCCCAGATGATGAATGAAAGGTGGCAATGAATGAGTATAGGGGAGGAGGAGAGGAAGAAGGGAGAAAGGGGCGCGGCCACCACCGTGCGCTCATAACCAATCATTCAAAGCTCATTCAGTGATGATAGAAATTGATGGCTTTATTAAAGCCAGCAGGGAGGAAGAGGCGCCTTCCGACGCCTCCGCCTCCGCCACCACCCGCAGTTTCTCCATGATAACCCACCTTCTCCACCACCTCCTCCTCTTCCTCCTTTCCACGGCAGCCAGCAAGGGAGGCAGTGTCATTTTCATAGCTTCGAATCCAGGAGAGAATGTTACTCCTCCTCCTCCTCATTCCGTCCTACCTTCCGCCCTCTCTGGCCGAGTGAAAGGGAAATCCCAGTCGTTAAGTCGCAATCCGTGCCAGCCATCATCATCAGAAAGAGAAAAGAAGGGAAGGGAAGGAGAAAATGAATCAAAATTAAATAGCAAATCGCGTAATAAATAATCCTTATTACTGCATACACAAAGGCAGAACGAAACAGATTTGCCGAGAAGAAGAACAAGAAGACTCTTTCCGCTGCTGCCACCGCCAAAAACAGCCTCTCCTCCCCTCTCTCAGTCTGTTTCGGAGGGAGGGGGGGCCATTTACCGACAGTCATTTTTCAACGCACTGTTTGAGTCGCAGCGCGCGATTCTCATTATTGCCGCCTACCTTGCAATAAGCAGCCTCACTCACTCGCTCACTCCCTTTGCAGCAAAAACCTGCTCTTCTGTTGCGGTCGCAGGAAGACAAGAGAGGAGAGGAGAAGAGAGGCAATGGAGAAAGAATTAAGGGCTAAAGAGAGGAAAAGAGGGGGGAAGAAATGTGATGATACCTGTAATGCAACAGAAACAGGGCTTTCCAACGCATTAGAAGAACAAAAAGAGAAAACTTGTACATACATCATTGAGGACGGAAGCGGAAGATGCGTTCTTCCCTTCTGCGCCTTGTCGCTTTGATTGCCTGGTAAAATCCCTTTTTGGGGGGAAATCTCGTGCCGAAAACAAGCCGTTTGCTTTCCTCTTTTCTCCATACCTCACTCACCTGCTGCTGCTGCGTCTGTGGCCAGAGAGGAGAAGAAGTCTTTGTCGTTACGGTGTTGCTCATTTCATCCTTAATAAACACGTTCGACTGAAACGGATCATACATTGCGACAAGGGGGAGGGAGAGCGAAAAAGAAAAGAGCGCGAGTAATGTTTCCATTTTGAGACAGTTTTCCTTGCTGAAGTGCTCTTCCACATTAGTTGTGCTCACCCTTTCCTTGACGACTGAAGAAGTGTCCCCCTTCCGGCTGTGACTGAGCCTATCTCCCTCTCTCCTTATCTGCTCCACCGCCGACGCTGCTCTCCTTCCTTTCCTTCCCCTGTGCATAAGAGAAGAAGATAATCTTCATGGTCTACAAAATCTCTTTCTTTTCTCCTCTTCTTCTTTCCCTGCTTGGCCTCCTTCACTAATGAATAACTGCGCTCAGTGACGGATTCATTGCAAATTGCCGCTCTTTCTCTCCCTCTCTCCCTTTCTCTTTCTCCTCAGATGAGTAAATCTCCCATCACGCAGTCTTCTCCTTCGCCTGTCGTTCGACATCATCTCGGCAGAGATTTTTGTGTCTGTTTGTGCCGATGCGGACTTTGAAATTTTCGGAGCTAATGGAACGTGTCTAAAAAGGTGAATGTGGGGAGAAGCGGGGGGTGGGGGGGGGGAGAGAGAGAGATGGCAAGAAGGGAGAAAGGGAGGGAGATGGACGCGAATATTGTCGATCTCCCTTTCCCTTAGCCACATGCGTTGCATTCCTATATACTTTTTTACTGGAAGCGGAAAATTTATTCCACGCGGTAGAAGGGGAGGGAGACGAGAAAGGGCGTCGAAGAAGTCGACCGACACGACATAAATCTATTCAAAACCCGATCCCCACCGAACTCACCACTCTACTTTCCTTCCTCCCTTTTTTCCCAAATCCCCGCTGATGGCTTTTGGGAAATGGATGGGTGTTTGTAAAAGGGGGAGGAAGGAGATGGAAGGGAGGAAGTGGAATTTCGCAGTCGATCGGATTTCAAGGTTCTACGTCTTTCTCCCTGAGGTCTCGCCTCCCCTTTCCTCCCTCCCTTCCCGGGTCCCTTTAAATCTCATAATTATCTGAGTGCTCTTGCATGGGTTGTCGGCGTCGTTGTCTACGTACCAGGGCGACGGATGAGGCGGAGGAACATTCATGGGATAGACTCAGTTTTCTCCCCTAGAGATGCTCGTTTAGCAGTCGTGACACAAGAGAACCGGGAGAAACCGGAGGTGTGTGTGTGTGGGGCTTCATGACAGGAAAGATGGCAGGGTATTTCTGACACAAAAGTTAGTCCCAAAAAACTTTCTTAAAAAGCCTGTTGTTGACTTGCTCGGTCATCTCTTTTTCTGAAATAAGGATAAGAACAACACATCGTACTACGCATTACGTATTTATGATCCTAAGAACAGCAATTGCACCGAGATTCCTTCTCGTCTCCTGTACCTACTTACTCCCCAACCTAGGTACTACGACACATACATTGAGAATTAGTGGCAATTACGAGAGCTTCTCGATGGTTGGGTCGAAAAAGGAGGAAGGGAAGATGAGGACGGAAAACTTGTTTTGGCAGACCCAATCTGCAGCTATCAGTGTGAGAGGGGAGGAGAGGGGGGAAAAGACCTCTGCTATGAGAGAGAGGAAGAATGAAGGGAGGAGCTACTACCTACTAGGTACAAGTTCATGAGATCAACCTGGAAGACTTGGAAAATTTCCTGTTGTCTCTCTCTCTCTCACACTCTTCAGTTCAGAGCCGCCAAAAACGACTCAGAATAAGAAGCCGACAAATAGAATTACTACCTGTCTCTCTCTGTCCTCTTTCCTTCTCCTCCTCTTCCCGCGTTAACCTGATCCCATAGGGTCTTAACCCAGGAAATGGCTAATGGCATTAAACGTGGGAGCAAATAAATGAAACGGTTAATGCTCTTCCCCCCTCTCTCTCCTCCCCACAAATTCCTCCTCCTCCTTCCACTAATGGAACCCCCCGTTGACCTCTGATATGGAAGAGGTCTCCTTCTCTCTCCCTTCTTCCCTCCTTCCTCTTTCCCAGCCTGTTTCCGCCTCAGAAAAACCTGGCTTAGTTGGCAGCTTCAATTTTTTTTCTTTTTACAGCCGTTTGACGCCAAAACTCAAAAGTTTTTTCTACGTCGTCAAAAGACTGATTTTCCTAAGAAATTTCTGTACAGGAACCGCATTACAGCTTCTCTACCTGTATTCCTGAAAAAAAAGTTGAACATGAGCACCGGCATGTCACGCATGGTACGTATAATAATGTGTGCTTGTGCAACTGTATTGGCAGTTCGTCTGAAGAGAGATATTGTTTTATGAGGAACGAAGATGATTGCACAACCCAAAAAAGTTTTTCTTTCTCCCCCTCAATTTCTGACTGCAGCGCCCTCGCTAGAAGAAGAAACAGCTCTGGCAATAAACCATTGCCTATCTAGTATCTATCTACCTACAATATTTGTCAGGAAGGAAGAACGAGCCAAAATAGGAAAATGAGAGCGAAAGAGAAAGAGAGAAAGCTCCAGAGAGCGAAGGACCACAAGATGAGCAAGAAAATGGGAAGAAGTGGCCCCGGAGCAAGCTTTCAGCGAAGAAGGATGCCATCTTTCTTCATGAAAAGAAAAGCCTATCTATGTACGTACCTAGAGCTTCTTAATAAATGAGAAATTTGTGCTATTGTTATGGCCACCCTAACGCATGTGTCACCGTTGCACTTTGTTAGAAGTTTTTGACTTAATTTTAGTAAGATGAGGTAATTCTGGAAGCAAGTGATAAGGCTTTTTAACTAGCATGCGCGTATGTAGGCACATGTCTACTACAATGAATCAAAGCATGACTTGAGCACGAAAGTGGATGTTTTTTCTGTATTTTTTTCTGTATCACGACGAGGGGGAAAATCTGACAATGAGAGACAGAGAGAAAGCCGCTTGGGTAAAAGAGGGGGCAAAAGGGAAGGAAAGAGAGGAGAAAGGCCCTCTCCTTTCCTTTCTTGCTCTCTCTTTCCTCTTTCCTTCTTCTACTCTCTTCTTTTCCTTCGGCGGCCGCCGCCGCCGCCTCCGCCGCCGTCACCTCCAGAAAAGCAAGTCTCGCTTTGCGGGAGGAGCCAAGCGAGAAATCGCGGCTAAGCGGCGTTCCAAGAAGAGTTGTTTGTAGGACACCGGAGAAGGAAAGAGTTTGGCGATGGCGGCCACCACCACCACCTCCGCCGCCGCCGCCGCCGCCGCCGCTGCCGCTGCCGCCACCGTCGCCGCGGAATCGTCTTCCGCCTCCAGCGCGCACACCAAGACCAACTCTGCCAGGCACCGACGCAGGTTTATGATCACGGACATCTTAGCCCCCTCCTCCGCCTCCTCCACCCGCGGCAACAGTGACGACAACAACAAGAACGACCTGTCTGCCTCCGCCTTCGCCCTTGGATTCCGATTCTGTCCTCATCCACCTCCGCCTCCTCCTCCTCCACCTTCCTCCGCCCTCCTCTTTGGCTCCTTGCATACTCCCCATCCCCATCCCCATCCACCTCCTCCTCTTCATCCGTTTTCCCCTTTATCTGCACCCGAATCTTCCTCCTCCCCTCTGCCCTTCTCCTCCTCCTCGTCTGCGGTGGCGATGCCTGACCCTATGATGCCCGACGACGTCGACGACGATGGTGACACGGATGGCATCCACGTTTCGGAGGCGGCGGAAACCGCGGCAGAAAAGGAGGATGAACAAGGTGCAGACAATAAATATTTGACCAACAAAGTAACCCAACTACGTGACTTAAATTGCACAGTAGACAATTTGTTATTGTCTACAGCTGACTGCTCTTGGAGGTATTCTTTATTTTCTTTTAAGTTTATAACGCTATGATCGTCAAAGTTCACGTAAGCACTAATCACCTCCTACGTACCATTTTCCCCTAGATGCCTTTTCAGATAAGGGGCCATTTCAGAAGAAGCAGAGAAAAGCCAGGACAGCCTTTACAGGTAAGACAGAATGGAAGGCCTTGTTCTCCCTCTTTGGTAAAACTTTGCCTGATCGCCTCCAGACCACCAGCTCCAAACCCTGGAGAACAGCTTCGAACGACAAAAGTATCTCAGCGTTCAGGACAGGATGGAGTTGGCATCCAAGCTCAACCTCACGGACACCCAAGTAAAAACATGGTAAGAACGGAACAAAATACTGTGGTGAACCAAGGACTAAAATCGCCAAGTCTTATCTTTAATTGATTCTGTTCCAGGTACCAGAACCGCCGTACAAAGTGGAAGCGTCAGACAGCGGTGGGAATCGAGCTCTTGGCGGAGGCAGGAAATTTGGCGGCGGTGCAGAACATGTACCGGTCCATGGGGTTCGCCGGATGGCAGACGTACGCCCAGGCGGCTGCTGCCGCAGCGGCGGCCGCGGCGGCGCAAAAACAACAGCAGCAGCAGGAACAGCAGCAGCAACAACAGCAACAGCAGTCGTCTTCTTCCTCCTCCTCCCCAACAACGGTTGCGCCGACCAACAGCGGCGGTTTCTTCGCGGCCGCGATGGCCGCCGCGGCCGCCGCCGCTCAGCGCCAACAACAACAGTACCAAGAGGGATCTCCATACTCCTCAGCCAACTTGGACCAATTGGCGGCCCCGCCCCAGTCGTCATCGTCCTCCTCCTCTCCATCGTCACCCGCCGCCTCCTCCTCCTCTGCCCTCCCACGCCCACTCCCCTTCAAGCTCCTTCCCGGTTTCCTTCCTCCCCCTCCGCCTCCGCCTCCGCCTCATCCAGCTACTCCCTTGCAACCCCAAAATCATGCGACTGCCTCCGGGCCGCAAAGTGACTCTTCTGGCGACGACGATAACGGCGGCGGCAGCGACGAAGGGAAGCAGAACAATAGCGTCGGGAAAGATGAGGTGCAAAACGTGACGGAGGAGGAGGACGAGGAGGAGGGTGCTGAGACTCTCTTGTGCGCCGGAGAGGCCGCTGTTGAGGAGGAAGACCAACAGGAAGTGACGCAGAAGATAGCCTCTCAAGGTCCTGAAGTGCCCGAACAAGATTCAGGGGAGAAGGAGGAGGAGGAGGCGGAAAAGGAACTCTGAGTATCTACCGTACGCATCTCGTTGTCTCTCCGGCTTCTGACGTGCCCGCCGCCGCCGTAGTCGAAACAGACCGAAAACCTACTGCTCTTTCCAACTAGGTATACGCATATACCTACTACGTACAGTACTACTCGAAATACACGCAAAAGTCTGTCGAGAGAGAAGGCGAGTGGGTCGAGAATGGCATCCAGAGAAGAGAGAGAGAGAGTGAACACCCGCCGTGTCTTTCTAGTCGAGATCGAGATCGGGAGCCACGTTAACGACCCTTTCTTCCTACTGCCCCATCTTGGCGACAATTCTTTCTTTTGACAAAGGCAGGAGAGACCCTCGAGCGATCAAGGAGAAAAACCGGAAGCGAGTAATGCTACTTTGCTCTCGCTCTCTCTCTCTCCTTTTCTTTCTCTGCCAAATGACCTCTTCTTCTTCCTCCACCCACCCCCCCGCACCCCACCCCCCCGAGAGCCACTTTTTTCCGTCCTCCTTTCTCTGGCTCTCTCTTTCTATCCCTCCTTCCTCCACATGAATCATCCTGATTGAATAGAGCATACATTATTATTGCCCGTGCACAATTGAAAAACTTTCTGCGTCTCTTCCTTCCTTCTTTCTTTTTCCCCATCCCCCCCTTCCTTTTACGCCGGCCATCTACCCACTCGCCCCCCCTCCCTTGGCGTCCGTCGTCGACGCGATTGAAACCGGTAATCGTGATTCACAACATTTGGCTCTCTTTCTTCTCTTCTTCTTCTCCTTCTTCCATCTCGGTTGGGAGCCCCATTAGGCATGGCGGAATGATTCTCTCGCCCCTTTGTCCTCGACAACCCGCGCGTGCAACGAAACCAAGAGGAGCTTTCGAATCTCCTCCCCTTTGCCGTCGCCGCCGCTGTCGCCGCCGCCACGGGTGGGTCGCCGTCGCTGCCGACGACGACAAACCGATATTGCTGCTGCTGCTGCTGCTTTCTCTTTCTTCCCTCTCTTTCCATGGAGAGCGGAAGTCGGGGCAGGCGTTCGCCAAGAGGGGAGGAGGAAAGATGGGGGACAAATCAGTGATGGCGACGATGACTGCCGGGCCATGAATAAAATCCTTTCCTTCCCCCTCTTCATGGACATCTGTGGCATTTCTCAGAGTGGCGGTGATGGCTCAGCTGGAGCCTTTCTATTTCCCATAATTGCAATTTACAAGCATTAGTATGTCGTTTTCTCTTTTTTTTCGGGGAAAAGAGAGGAACAGAACAAGAAGAAGAAGAAGTTCCCCTTTCACTTTCTGAGTTAGACAAATGGCTGTTTGAGCGGAGGAACCTCGGACGAAGCGCCAAAAGACCTCCTCCACACATCACAAGAGGAGGAAGGAGGTGGGTGACAGCGCCTGTAACTCCACGGCCGCCTTCCCCTTCGCCTTCCCCCCTCCCCTTCACGCATCCATTATTCAGCCATGAATTATGATTGTTACAAATCACACTTTCCCCGACGGGATAGTCAAGACAAATCGGCTCTTTTAATGACACAAAAGCATGGCTGCCTGCCTGCCTGCCTGCCTGCGCGTGCTGCTTTCGTCAACGACTGTCTCTCTCTCTCGTTCTCTCCCTCCCTCTTTTCCTCAATAGCTCTTTTCCTCTATTTCCTGGGCTGAAAAGGGAGGGGGGAGGAGGAGGAGGCAGCAGTAACTGAGTGCCATCACGATTGAAGGGTGAGAG
>JAAUYM010031242.1_pt1 | contig 10146 bp, 5 predicted proteins | sample 7278001 | NCBI WGS metagenome assembly JAAUYM01 (sample SAMN14350224, study PRJNA611818) | marine sediment metagenome | isolation source: surface marine sediment (1.8m) | place: French Polynesia: Moorea | collected 2018-08
CAAGCCTACCTCGGAAAGACATGTAAAACATCTGCAAGATTAATTATTTTTATTAAAAAAATACGTTTACTAGGTAAAATATCTGTTTTAAATAATCTCTAAGAATTAATAGTTTACAATGTGCATTGCGCAAAAAGGAACATACAGTAATATCTTATCAGCAGTTAATAGCACCTTTAAAGAGAGTTGACTGAGTACTGCCGCAAAAATTCAAATCTTGTTGATTATCTCTGACTCGTCGCTGGCTTGGTGGCCCTCGGGACATAAAGACTCTCTCCGAGTTCACCTGGAGTGGAAAGAGAGAGGGGAGACCTGCTTTTCAAAGGAGAGAGAACTTGTAGGTCTGATCTCCGAGGGGGGGAGGGAGGGAGGAGGGGGAAAACGGGGGAGAAGAATTTGGTGGAAACAGACGCAGCATGCTACCGCCTACAGATTATCAAGAGAGGGAAGGAAAAAGAAAGACAGGGTTACCAGTCGGCATAGTCAGAAATGGCCAGATTGTTTCGAACGTCACCCAAAAAAAGACGACATGCAGAAAAAAGCCTTGATTCTCGAATTTCTTATCTTTCACGTTTATAATTAACAAATTTTTGGACCGACGATGTTAAAAAAGGTAGATTGTTTTTCTTAGATCTGGCTTTTTTTTAAAAAAAAATAAGGTGCCATTCCTAGAGAAAGGGGAAGGCTGGAGTGTCTGCCTATAGCAGGCATTTGAAATGCACAAGGGTGCTCTCTCTCTTTCCTTTTACAGGTAGAGTGGGGTGACGTCAAGGTTCATCTGGGATACAACAACGAAACTTTAGTGTACTAGAAGGGTAATATTTTTTTGGCCTAATATGTTTTTATCTTCTTTTTTAGTATGCGCCAGAGAGAGTCTTCTTGATGTTCCCTTTCATCGTCGGCGGGTGATTCAGGCCAAAGCAATGCTGCGGCTCTCAGGGAGGTGGTGAGTGCAGAGTTCATCGGGTGGGTTTTTTTCCCGAACCCGGATATCCGGGTATCCGGATACTTGACCGTTAATTGATGCAATTTTTCCCGTACTCCAAAGTCAAATCTTGTAGCCCGAGAAATCCCGGATAGTTCCCGGGTTTGATCAATCGGTATTTCGAATACCCCGTGGCATTCAAACATTCGGGAATTCGAGAAGCTCTAGTGGTGCGGTGTGGTGAAAAGAGAGGAGAGGAGAGGAAATGGAGATGTGCAGAGAAAGGGAAGAGGAAGAGGGGTGTTTGGCCTGGCCAACATCATCATCGTCGTCCACACCCAGGGATACAAGCAGTCACTAATTTGGGAAACTGGGCGCCCGTAATTTAGAGGAGAGTATTCTTTGAAATCGCCATCTCGCCTTGCGCGGAATTGACAGATGCTGTAGATACGCATGCGCATATTTTTTTTTTTTAAAGAGAAAAAGACCTTAAAATTAACTGCATAAGTCGATGATGATAATCTATGGGCCCTCTCGTCTCTCAGCCTCTCAACATTCCTCGCTGACTCTCGCGAGGGGCTAAAAGGGAGCCGCAGAATTGATGCAGGGATGAAGCAGAAAAAAAACAACTTTTTTTATCTTAAGGTGGCAGATTTCCTACGTTCAACTAATTTCTCAAGTGTTTCACTGACAGAAGAAAAGAAAAAGGTTTATTTATCGGAAAAATATTCCGCTATGCAGAATTTTTTTTACTCTTTCCATTTCCTCCTCTCTCTGTGCTTTTTTTCCCCTGCAAGTGAAGAGAGGAAAGAAAGAAAGGAAAGGAAGGAAAGAAGACATAACTCCGGGAATGGAGAGAAGGGAAGATACCTTTCCTCCTCCTCTTCCTTTTCTGTCTTATACCTTTTTCCACTACAGTCAGACCCACTTAAGTGGGAACTGGATCAAGAAAAGTTTCGCCTATAGATAAGTTATTATCTTTAGAGAATTGCAATTTTGTTTGGATAAGAGAAAATATGTGCCTGCTCCCTTTTCCCACTTAACTGGGTTCGACTGTATCGATACTAGGGATAGATTTGCAAAAAAAGGCAGCAGGTCCTTTTTTTTCTCTCTTTTACCGTGAGCATTATTGATTAGATTTTGCTTTATGTTCTTGTTGCCTGTTGTTGAAGGTGCAATTTTGCACTTTTAAAAACTTTTTTTTACAGACAGTGGAAGGACCTTGCTGAGGTATTAGTTTTGTCGTATTTTTCGTGAGAGGCATCTGATTACTCACGTGTTCTTTGTTGCCCGTTGACCAACCCAGGGTTCTAAAGGTGGGCTTCCAGCTTTGCAACCAGGGCTGCCAGGGGGTACCAATAGAAACCAACTTCTTTCCCGTTATTGTTGGAGAGATAAGGAATTTGCTAATAAGAATAAGAATGCAAGGAAATTGGACACAAAATCTATATTACTACAGAGATTTCTATTGTAAATGAGTTCCTTTTTTTCTGGAAAAATCTGGCAGCGCTGTTTGTCATCCCATTCATTTCCGCACTATTAGCAGACTTAAGGAACAGCAAAATCAGACTATACAAATTATTCAAAGGGGGAAAGAAACAATCGTGTTTTTTTCATCTTCCTCTTACTGGCGATGTATCAGACAAGTACTTTCATATTTGAAAGCTCTTCTCAACTTTTCTGAGAGAGAAGAGAGAGAAGAGAGAAGGAGAAAGAGAAGGAGAGAGAGAGAAAAAGAGGGAAGAGAGGCCCATGGACTGCACCCTGAATTCTTTTTCAGTGTGGCATGAAGACACGAACATAGAAGTAAAGAAGGTGTTTTTTTCCCCCTCTTTTTTCGAGGTGGTGGCAGCCAAGGCAAACTTTGTTCTTCGTCAGCCCTCTAGCCTCTTTTCCTTGTCAGACAGCCTGCTTTGTTTTCGGACCAACCTACTACTCGGTACTACAGTGTAGCAATAGGAGGAGGAGGGAAAAAAAAGTTTCTTCCCCCCCCTTCCCCCGGCTCCCTCTCTGGCCCAGCTGTGTGTCCCCTCCCTGTGCCTGCATCGTGTGATAAAGTGACGAAAAGGATTTCGGGAAATCGAAAGCAATAAGGACGAATTTTTTTTTGGCCGTGTGGTTTGTTCGCAGCAGTTGGAGCAGCAGCAGCAGCAGCAGCAGCAGCAGGGGTGAGTGCAAAATCAAGGACGCGAGTCGTGGACTGCAAAGCTTGCGATTACCCAAACCACATAATGGAAAAAAAAAAGTGAATTGAGGTGAAGGCAATTGCGTCCACATCGTCACACGTATCGCTTTCGAGCATCTGCAATTTCCACCCAATTATGTGGGACGGATGGTTGGGGTGGGAGCGGGGCTCTCAGTGATCGCGCCACAACCCGATCGGCAACAACTGCAGCGTTTACTAAGTACAGTAAAACTTCGATTTAGTGAGAAATCTCGACTAAAAACCTCAATTTTTTTAAAAGACTTTTCTGCTTACCAACTTTCTAGTGTTTATTTTCTTAGGCCTTACTCAAAATTAGTGAACTTTTCTATGAAAAAACTAAATCCAAGTTCTACTGTACTACAGCACCACAAACTTGTCTGAGCGACACAAAACCTCTTCGTATCCACGATGCTGAGGCTGGCACTCGGCCTGACCGCTCTGGCCCTGCTGATGACCTGTGCCATGGCCAGGAGCATCCCGGAGGAGTACGGCATTTCCGGCCTCTCCGGGTCCTACCCGGGGGTCCCGGCGATCGGGTTCTAAAGGAGGAAGAAATGACGTTTTAGTACTCGACGAAATAAAGAATGTGGTACTTAATTTTTGCTTTGGGACAACATCTATAAATCTTTCTTGAAAGATTGTTTTCTGGCCTGAAGCAATTTGGCTACTTTTTTTTCCTAAGAAATTAATATTTTGTCTTAACCTTTCAACAGACCGCAGAGTTAGCAGACCGCAAGAAAAGCCACAGGTCACGAAATACCTGGCCTAGCTTTTTGTTATAAAATTTCCCGCTACCATCAATGTGCCACAAGATTTTAACTGACAATTGGCAATACTGTGGTGCCATGGCTTAGTAGTACTTCACTGTTAATGCTTCAGCAAAAGTCGAATAGATACACGTACACCCAGAGGGCAAAAAGGAAGAAAAAGAGGTTTTTTTTTCATCTTTCTACCATCCAATTATGTTGCTACGCAGCAACTCTTCTGGAAAAAAAGGAGTTCTTCAAGAATGTTGAAGCTCTTTGTACCGTACTACTAGGTACTACCCACAGAAACAGAATTAAGTGGAAGACTTTTCTACGAGTAGTAGTTTCCGGATGGAAAGATCTCGCTGATACCAATGCAACACAGTGCAGTTAATATTCAGTTTAAAGAAAAAGTTGCCCAACCACCAACGGTGGTATGCAAAAGGGAAGCTCAGTTGAAATATGTGCCCATGGCATACACGTTTTTGCACATTTGGCACCTACTTGTATGCTCAGACGGTGCAACATTTCTGCATCGGAGCTTGGTCGGAAGTTTATTAAGAGTGCGTTGTTGGTTGGGTGCCTAAATCAAATCCTTTTACCATGTCTGCACAATTTTATAATAGTCCGAAAAGCGTCACCGAGAGAGAAAGAGAAGTGTGTTAGAACTTTAAGAGAGCCACTTTAAGAGAGGAAAAAGCTTTAGAAAAAAAAGTGACTGGTGAGAAGAAAGAGGAGGAGCAGAGCTTGAATTATTGACAGCTCAATTTCTCGGAGCCCCTGCCCCCCTCCCTCCCCCTCCTCCTCCTCCGCCCAGGAGACCTTGATTAAAGGACAAAGCACCTAGACCAAATATTTAAGGGGAGCCTTTGATTGACCACCAAAAGATTAAAAAATTCCCGTCTAAAATCTTGAGACCTGCTGGCAAAGCACAAGGTTGGTTTATTTGATCCCTACGTAGGTCAAGTTATACTTCTTTTGTCATGCGTGCAGTGCAGCTATTTTTTCCCCCTCTTCCTCTCTCCTTCCTACGTTTGTGATTCGTCTCTTTCAGTCATGGTCATGTCATGGGGAGGAAAGGGGAAGAAAGAGAGGCAGAGGAGAATGTGATCATTCGCGGTCCCTGCGGCATTCTGACGTAAACAAACGGATTTGCCCCCCAGATTGTATTGTATTGCAATCTGGAGACAAAAATCCTCTTCATGAGATGGCCAATATATGCTACTACAAAGTATAGTATTAATTTCCCAAATCTTACTTTTTCCAAATACACAGTAGCCACTTTTACAGACAAAAAAAGAAGTACCTTCCTCTCCAACGCCGGCGGCCGGATGTCTGAGCAGGTGAAAACGAGCCTGCACCTGCTGCAGCAGCAGGTGTCGTCCGCCCCCGCGCCCTCCTCCGAGCTCGACCTGCTGGTGCGCAGGAAGAAGGCCAGGATCGGCTGCTCCGTCGTCAGCTTTGCCATCGTGGAGGTGAGCGACCATGTACTTGTTTTCCTTGTACTACTATGCATCAGGGGTTCTCTACCTCTTCTGGGTGAACTGGAAGTTGCCTGTTGAACGTCGACCTCTAATTTACTACAAGTGTACCACCAAAAAAAAGCTGCTTTGAGTTTTTTTTTTCTCCCGTTTTAGGTCGTGATTTGCCTGTTCAGCATCGACCTCCTCCGGAAGGATGTGGTGGAAGGCATCCCCTCCGGAGGGAAGGCCGTCCTCATGCTGGGGGGCAGCAACGAGAGTGACGACGACGACGAAATCGACTCGGGAGTCATCGAGGTCGGAGAATGGGATGGCCCCCTCTTGTTGTCGCTATCGACCAGATGTCGGTGCTGCGCACATCAAACTTTATTTTAACATCTCACTACTTCAACGATGTGTAAAAATTAGTCATCAAGATCATGGAAAGGATTTCTTGTTGTCGTTGTTACTAAGACAAGCGAGCATCAAATTTGCTTTGATCTCTCATTAGTTCTAAACGACTTTAGAAATTGCCCGGAAGTCATCGAGGTCATGGAATAGGTTTCTTGTTGTTGTTATTCAGATGGAAGGGGCAATAAATTTTCTCAGTCCACCAGCAATTTCAGAATTTCTCGATTTTTCCACAGGTGGTCCTGTTCGCCATCCCGTTCATGCTGGTGACGAACGTGCTGGTGCTGGTCTCCATCGCGCGGGACAACGTCTGGCTGCTGCTGCCCTGGATGGTCCTCCACTGCGTCGTCATCGCCTTCCTGGCGCTGGGCGCGGCCATCCTCACCGCCCACGACCGGTACGTCCTCGGGACGGTCTCGCTCCTCGGGGCCGTCTTCTTCCTCCTCTGCTGGAAGGGGCTCAGGCAGCTCTTCATGAAGATGGTCGACAGACACGTGGTCAGCGACGAGCTCACCTGGTTGTACGGTGCAGTAGTGCCCGGTTGATTTGACATCTTTCTCCGATCCCAGCTCCGTGAGGCCGAGAAGGCCGAGGCCGAGTTCTGCGCGGACGGCGGCGACGGCGCCGGCGGCGCCGGGGACGCCGGCGGCGACCCCGAGGTCGGGCCCGGCGGGGGCATCCTGGCCGGGCTGCGCGCCGCCCACCGGGGCGCCCGGAGGGAGTCCGCGGACCAGCGGATGCGCCACGAGCTCATCTTCTTCGGGAGCAAGGACCGGAGGCACCTTCACCAGCACCACCACCAGCACGACAAGAAGAAGGCTGGAGAGAGATTCTAGGGAGAATTCTACGTAGGTTCCCAACCAGCAGTATGGCATTCCCCTCCACGAACTTCTGTTTTTATTTTAGGGGGAGAAGGGGGGAGGTCAATTGATGGCGTGACCTTCTGTCCTCAGAGTGATACGAGTGTAGTACCACATTAAGCACAGTCGAACCCGGTTGATCGGGACTCAGGTAACAGGAAACCTGGACCTTCCTATCCCAACCTGTGGCGATTATCCGGACTGAACTGTACCTGTTGGATGCCCAGTGGAGGTTCTGAAGTAGACAGTGCTGCTGCTGCTGCATTTTTGGCACCGTGTGGTACTACGATGTTCCCGTACCTGCTCCTGGCTTGCTTGCATTAGGGTAGACAGAGACTCAAAAAAAAAAACCCAAGAAAGCTTTTCTTCTTTCCTTCCTTTGTAAATAATTAAATTGAGACTAAGTGGAATAGAAAACTTTCTAGGGCGTAATTTAGAGGGGAAGGCATTTGCCTACAGAGAAGTACACGTACGTACGTACGTAGATAAAAACTAGTAGTAAGTTATGCTATACGAAAGTCTTCCTCCCAGATCATTACATTGTACCTACGTAATGCACTAAAAAAGTGATCATTCTCCCCTGCAATAAACAAAATTTTGGTTTTTTTCTCAAAAAAAAAATAATTTGAATTTCTCTGGCGCTGGATTACTCGTATGTCCATAGGCACTTTTGAGTAGCAAAGTCTGCGGTTTTCAGAGATAAGGTTTCTTATATCTACTTTGCTAACTAGGTCTACAAGTAGTAGTAGAAAACGGTACACTGAAAAATTGATGAGCTGGTAAAGCAAGATTCTACTACATCAAAGTACTCACTCGCTAGCAGGTAGACGGAAAGCAAGGGAAAGCTTTCTCTGAAACCTCCCTTTTTTTCACAGGCTGAGGCTTTCCCTTGGAAGCCCGTTAGTTACTTGCCAGATAGAGCACTACCTACTATGCAAACCAACTTGTGGTTGTTAATCCTGCACCACGAACTGGAACTGACTGCGCCGCCCGCTCATATGCACAATCTGTCTCTCTGTCGGCTTGCAAGAAACCACGGAACCCTTTTACCTCATCCCCAAAGAAAATGGGGCTGCCCTGGAGAGAAGAAGAAGAATGGGCCCCGCCTGATCTACCGGATCTTCTTGGCACTGCCCATCTTATCTCACTCACTCTGAACGAGAGAGAAAAGAAGAAGAAGAAGAAGAAGAAGAAGTAGAAGAAGAAGAAGAAGAAGAAGAAAGGGTTGGCTGGACATCGGATTTAGAGAGGAAGAAGGAGATCCACTAGGCCAGAGGTTTCCAACCCTACGGCATGCGTACAGCCATTGGTACCCCGACCAATATTGGAAACCTTAGCAATACCTCTGAGGCACGGCTCAGGTATTTCAAGGTAAAGTTGTTGGTCTAGTTTCAAATATGCCTGATCCACACCTCAGCATTTTACATACATTGCCATGCATGGGGGGCGGCGGCAGATATGTAGTTACTACCTTAACTATACCTCAGCGATATTGGTCGGGACGCCAAACCTTGGAAGAATTGCAGTTATGTGTACTACACATGCATGTGACGAGGTGTGACTTTTTTTTTTTAGTATCAAAGGTACGCCTAAATGCTCTTGTCTGGTGGAAGCGATAAGCAAAACTGAAAAAGGATTGAGAAACCCTGCAATACTACCTAGTAGACGGAGTCGCGATTGCTCCACTCTCCTCCTCTTCTTCCTTTGCACTGATGTAAACCAAGGTGGACGGACTGAGGCCAGAAAATGTCCCTCTTCCTTTCCACCGTTGCCAAAGGAGAGGCTCTTCTCTCCTTTCACCCACCATTTGTCCGGTGTCCACTGGAATATAGGTATACCATATATAAGATATACTGTATACAGAAACGTGATTTTGTGTTTCGACGGGCGGGTGGGGAGGGCGACTAGTCACTTTGGTGGGCTGGTAACCCTACTCATTTTTTGCTTTGACCCTTTCTCTCCCGCTTTTGGGCCACTTTAAAATTCGACCTTTGGCCAAAATTTTAGGGGGCTACAGCCCCCTGCCTACCCGCCTGATGTGACATGATAGAAGAGGAGAGGATTTGGATACAGTGCCGATGTCACTTGTGTTTTTTGTACCGTGTTCAAACTGCCTCCTTTTCTTTTTTTTTTTAAGGGTCAGGTAAAGTTTGAACCAGCGTGCAAGAAACTTGCTTGAAGCGTGAGAGATGATGATCACGTACACTTAGATACACTTTAAGCCTTAAATTACAGATCTGTTTAGGAGCCATTTGTTGTCCGGTACTAACAATAGTACAGTCAACTTTCGATATACAATTGTACATAGTAAAGTCGGTCGTCAATTTTTTTTTGTACTGAAGGCTTTACTATGAAAGTTCTTTTCACAAAGTAATTGTAACAGCAATTTAATAATTGTCACTTAAATTTTCACTATAATATCGAATTACCCAAAAGCTGACTGTACTTCCAGACAGGACGAAAGTGATGAGTCTGCACAAAGCTGAGGAAATTGCATGGGACCGAGGCCCAATCACCAACCTTTTCCTACATTCTTGCTCGCTTTTCTTTCTTTCACTGCAGACGAAGAAATGGTTCTCTTTTCTCTCTTCCTTCTCCCATGAGAAAGAACTCATCTCAGACTCTTTTGTTGGGTCTGATAAGAAGAGCTCCCCTCCCTCTTCCTTCCTTCCTTCCTTCCTTCCTCCCACCTAATCCCCATCATTCTTATTCTCTCCCTTTCCTTCCACTGGGCCATGGGAAAGAGGAAATATACTACTGCTAGTACTGCTAGTACGTGGGCGGTGCACCCGTCAGAGGAGGAGAAACTGGAGGATGAAAGAAAAACCTAAGAAAACAGCACTTAAGGTGCATCTGAGGTTTAAAAGAGAGGATGGGCAGATCGAGTTTTCCGTACAAAGGTGGGGTGTTGCACACGGACAGTATGACGAATAATTCCAGAGATATCCACATAAAGTACCCAGTAGTCGCGAGAGCTTTGTTTGAAAAATTGAGATGCCCACATAGCTATTTCCAACACAAGACTATCCAACGGTATCTATCATCAATAGAGCAAACGTTAGTGCACTAACGTTTGACCTGAAGCAGTTCTTCCTCGGAATGAGTAGGTAGCATTCAATTACACTTTTGGTCAGATGCGGGGTGAAGCACCCTGTACTACAGTATGTACGGTAGCGCAGTACAAAGGTGCATTTCGAAGGGAGAGACGATGAGTCGATAGAGACAGAGATCTCATCTTTCCTCATCGCCGGTGACAATTGGAGATGGAGAAAGCCAAACGGAGAGAAGTTGCTTTCTCTTCATGAGTCTGCTTCTCCTAGGTATGTACTGTACCAGGTAGGTATGTACACAAAAAGCTCTTATTTAGCGTGGTTTATAAAACACACTGGAGTTCCAAAAGACTCCATGTACACTGCAAACGAATACGAAAGGTTTCATCTGAGTATGCAAATAATTTGACTCTTCCCCCGGCGCCTTTGAAAGTCACCAGCCTCCTTCACTTCCTCCTTCCTTGAACAAACAGAATCGAGGCTGCCAC
>JAAUYM010119085.1_pt1 | contig 10145 bp, 4 predicted proteins | sample 7278001 | NCBI WGS metagenome assembly JAAUYM01 (sample SAMN14350224, study PRJNA611818) | marine sediment metagenome | isolation source: surface marine sediment (1.8m) | place: French Polynesia: Moorea | collected 2018-08
AATCAGTAATGCGGTAATCGAGATATGGAAGGTTTCGGTCATCCATAAAATCGCAACCAGGGTCAGGATCGCCAGGCCGATCTTGATATCACCATCCTGCGGCAACAGGTAAAAGACAACACCGGCAAGCAGGATGGCGATGCTAAGTTTGACTAGTGTGTTGACCATGTTTATCAATATGATTGCGGGGTTATTTTTGCTCTTAACGCCTTGCTGCGGCCTCTGCGGGTTTTGCTATCCAGCCTTTTTTGTTGCGATGACCTGGTTGGCCTGGTAGGGCGTCTCTGTTTTCTGCTGTGGGCAACAGACTGGATTAACTGCTGTAAGCGTTGCAACGCCTGTAGCCGATTCTGTTCCTGGCTACGATTGCTTTGTGCCTTGATGATGATCACTCCCTGTTTATTGATTCTACTATCCGCCAGGTTCAGCAAGCGCTGTTTATACCAGTCCGGCAACGAAGATGCGAGGATATCAAATCGACAATGGATCGCGCTGGCTACCTTGTTGACATTCTGACCTCCGGGGCCCTGGGCACGAATGGCGCTAATATCGATTTCCCCCATTGGCACGGCTACGTTTTGCGCGATCAGCAGTGCATTGGTTTCATTGAATAATGTATTGCTCCTGCTCATGGCTTCATCGCTGGATCCTGTAAACGTTGCATCAACCCCGACTCACGCAATGTTTTGCGCTCTATCGTCCGCTCAATAATATCGGCCTGCCCCCAGATTTCCACTGACTTTGCCGCGCGGGTGATGGCGGTGTAAAACAATTCCCGGGTTAACACCTCCACTTCCTGATAGGGAAACAGCATCAATACATGTTCGAATTCGGAACCCTGGGATTTATGCACGGTCATCGCATAGGCGGTTTGATGTTGCGGTAACTGGGATAATGACAAGACCCGGTACTCGCCGCTGCCGGTTTCAAACCAGATTTTCAACTGCTGATCCTGGTCCGGCCAGATAATTCCTATATCCCCATTGTACAGGTCGTACTGGTAGACATTGCGTGTCATCATCAACGGCATACCCTGATAATACTGCTGGCCAGCATCGATCCCGGCATCTTGTTTCAAATACTGTTCGATAAGCCTGTTGACGTTATCGACACCAGCTGGCCCCGACCATACCGCGCTGAGGATTTGATATTGATGAAACAGGACAAATGCCTGGTCTATGTCTGTTGCTCCCATCATTTTCCTGTAGACAGCCTGTACCTGGTGTTTTATCTGACCCGGTAGATCAGTCTCATCGACCTGACGCCAGCGGATACCGTCTTCCTGGTTTTTGGACAGTAAATGTAAGCCATCCTGGCTTTGCCCCCTATTTATGCAGTCGGCCAGGCGGCCAATGGTCGAGGACTCATCGAAGCGATGGCTTTTATCCAACACCACCAGCTGGTCTGCCAACGCATGGCTGGATTGATTGCCAGCAACGGAATACTGCCAGGTTTGTTGCAACAATTGCTGCTGGTGAGAATTGAACGAGGTATGCTGCAACTCGCCGCATAAATCGGCAAATATGCTGCCTGCCTCTACCGAGGACAACTGGTCCTTGTCGCCGAGTAATATCAGGCGTGCTGTGTCCGGCAACGCATCTGTTAGCATTGCCATCATTTGCTGGTCGATCATCGAGGCTTCATCCACTACCAGTAAATCACAATCGAGCGGATTGTCCTGGTTAAACCGGGGACGGTGGCTATAGCGATCGATCGCAAGCAGGCGATGCAGGGTCACCGCCTGTTGTGGAATCATCTTGCGGGTTGCATCGTCGATTGCGAGCTGATGGCTTAGTTGGATGATCGATTGTGACAATCTCATCGCCGCCTTGCCGGTTGGCGCCGTCAGTTGGACCCTGATATCCGGATGTTGGTCAAGCAGTAGGGCGAGGATTCTGCTGACGGTATAGGTTTTGCCGGTTCCCGGCCCACCGGAGATGATTGCCAGTGGATGCAGGCTACTGACGATGGCAGCGATCTTTTGCATATCGACCTTGTCGGCATCCTCGGTACCGGGGAATAGCCTGTCGACGGTTGCGATTTGTTCATCAGCTATAGTTTTAGCTTGCTGTCCGCAGCGGGACAACAGATGTTCGCTGATAGCCAGCTCATAATGGTAAAAACGGTGCAGGTATAACCTGCCGCGATCCATAATCAATGGCCGTTGTTCACCGGGTTGGCCGAAGACCGGGCTACTGGCGATCAGATCCTGTAACTCGTCGATCCCGGGTATCTCCGGCCAGCCCCATGCCTCGGATCTATGCCTGATAGCCGCTATATCGAGACAAACGTTTGCCCTGTCGATTTCAAGATTGACCAGTACCGCCAGCCACAAACTCAACTCGTTGGCCTCAGGTATCTTGCGTTTGATAAATTGAGCCAGAGTATAATGACCGTAAGCGATGCCATTATCGATGATATGTTGGCGGATAGTGTTCAACTCAGACATTAGTCAAAGATATCCTCCAACTGGTGGATAAGCTCGATTGCCGGACGATGAAAAAAGATTCCATGCTGATCCTTATCGTCGGCATACATGCCACGCAGAAACAGGTAATAAACTCCACCAAAATGCTCGTTGTAATCATAGCCTGGCAAGCGCTGCTGCAGATAACGATGTAACGCCAGGCTATAGATCAGGTATTGTAAATGATAGTGGTGCTCGAACATCGCTGCCTGGCAATACAGCAGGTCATAGTTCTCCCTCCGGTCGCCCAGGTAGTTACTTTTATAATCTGCGATGTAATAGCGACCGTCATGTTCGAACACCAGGTCGATAAAACCTTTTAAGAATCCACGAATATCGGAAAAGCTATAGAATTGATGAGGCTGAGCATAATTGTTTGATTGTAGGAATAGATTCAGTGGTTGCGCCTTTAATTCTGCCACCGACAAATAGAATTCCATTTCATTTATTTTGCTCGATGTTGTTATCGACGCCAGGTTGAAACCGCCGAGATCAGCGCTTAACAATTCATTGATCCAACCCGCTATCACGCCTGACCAGTCTTCATCATAGCCATATTCCCGGCACTTTTGCTGGATTAACTGCAAATCGGCCGGTCGAGTGAAATCCTGGTATTCCAGTATTTCATGCAGGAAACTTCCGGCTTTGGCCCCTTTTGGAAAACTGTAGCGATTTCTATCCAGCCTGGTCAATCCCGGCTCTGACTCTGACGCGATCTGCTCCATTGCATCATGATCCGGTCGATCGATACGTTGGCCATGTCCGCTGGTTGCAATCTGGCTATAGGAACTTACCCGCCATTGCTGTTCGATATGACGACCGAACTCGAGCACGCCTGGTAATGATGCCCTGGTTGTCGTGGAGGCTGGCCGGTCCGATCGCTCTTGCAGTTTCGGCACGACGATATCGACCAAATGCTGTTGACGATTCATTTGTTCAAACGGCGCGCGCAACTCATCGAAACCGCTAACTTCCAGGTCACGCGGATATTGACCTTTATCGTCGGTGAGGGGATACAGGCAACGGGCGATGGCGGAACTGCCGGCGCCCTTGATATCTCCCCAGCCCAGGTAACAACGATACTTGGCCCGGGTCATGGCCACGTAAAACAGGCGTATCTGCTCGGACAGGTTTTCCTGATGCCAACGCTGGCGTTGGGTTTCATCATAAACCATCAGGCGTTTCATACCGGCTTCATCGTGGTAGTTGTAGCTGTTGGGTTGATTGCGATTGCCCGGCATGTCCCACATGAAAGGCAGGAACACGATCGGATATTCCAGGCCCTTACTCTTGTGGATGGTTACAATCTTGACCAGGTCACTATCGCTCTCCAGGCGCAGTTGATGTTCTTCGTTTTCCTGCTGCGTCTCGGCCTGCTCGCGTTGCAGTTGCAACCAGGTCAGGGCCTGGCTCAGGCTGGCGTGCTGGCCGGCCTGCTGTTGCAGAAGCTCGATGATATGCAACCAGTTGGTGACCCGGCGCTCGCCCTCGATATGGGCAAGATTCTTGGGTAACAGCCGTTGATCTGCGATCAGGCGAAAGAACATCGACAACACGCCTTTTTCCAACCATAGCTGATGATAGTGCCTGAATTGATCGATCAACTCGATCAGCTGCTGGTTGTCTTGTTGCAATCGATAGATCTGCGCTGCATTCCAGCCAAATAAATCGCTGCTCAGCAGGCCGCCCAGGCGCTGGATGTTGGTCGGCTCGATGACGACTTCCAGCAACAGGCTCACCTCCCTGGCCTGCTCGCTGGCAAATACCGAATCACGTAACACCAGCGCGCTGCTGATACCCAGCTCAGCCAGGCACTGTTTGATCAGGCGCGCCTGGCGTCCGGTTTTGACCAACACCGTCAGGTCGCTGGCCTGCAGCGGTTTGCCGTCGAGCATCATCTCCGGCTGTTGCAGTAATTGATCGATTTGTTGTGCACACAGGCTGGCAAAGAACTGGCTGGCCTCGGCTTTGGTCAGGGGCTTGTCAGTGGCAGGATACAGCCAGCAAACCAGCGGCGCCAGCGTTTGCCCTGACTGGGTCAGTTGCGCATCATCATTTAGCCTGGCGTTGGCGCTCACAAACTGGATCAGTTGGGGAAAAATAAACGCGTTATCCTGTTGTTGGAACAGTGCATTGACCATCGCGACATAGTCGCTACTGGAACGGTAGTTGGTATCCAGGGTAAATTGCCGAACTGTCGCCTGCTTGGCCTGCTGATAGGTAAAGACATCAGCACCACGGAAACTGTAAATCGCCTGTTTAGGATCACCGATTAAAATCAATCCGCTATCCTCACGTCCCTGGTACAGGGTGCGGAAGATCTGGTACTGGCGTTGATCGGTATCCTGGAACTCATCGACCATGGCCAGCGGGTACTGGCGATTGATCTTCTCCACCAGCCAGGGGTTATCACTATTCACCACCATCGCAACCCGTTTGATCAGGTCATTGAATGAAACATTCTGGGCCTGACTTTTGGCGCGTTCGATCGATGTCTGAACGTAGGTCGCCGCCTCGATCAACAGTTCGATTTTTTGCTGTTCCAGCCATCGCCGATGCAGATCGGCAAATTGCCCGGCCAGGTCAAAGAAGCGATGCTGCAGGCGCTCGTCAGTGCAATTCTTTTTCAGGCTCGCTGCCAGTTTATCCGCGGTAATGATTTCCCATTTTTGCGGCAGGCGATAGGGCACAGGTTTTACCAACAATTCCTCCAGCTCCGTAAACAATCGGTTTACCGAATTTTTCTGGATCCGGTTTCTACTCAAGGCCTCGCTATTCAGCAGGATATCCTGGAGTTCATGATGTTCCTGCCAGGCTTCGATTAGCTGTTGCCATAGTTGTAGTATTTCTGACTGTAGATCCTGAGTAACGTTTTGCTGCGCCAGTTTTTCCAGGCTTTGCTCAAAACCCAGCAAGGGCTTGATGTCTAGTAACAGTGTTTGCGGCTGTTTCCAGGATTGCAGTATCCATTGCAATCGATCGAGCTCGATATTAATGATGTGTTTGCGCCAGTAATCCTGCACTGCCTCCAGCAACAGTTGCTGTTCATCGGCAATAATTTGTTGATCCAGTAACGAGCGGGTTTCGACCGGGTAGCTGTTGAGAATACGCTGACAGAAACCATGGATGGAATAGATGGCCGCTTCATCGAAATTGATCAGGGCCTTCTGTAATTTGAATAAAGCCTCCGGCTGCCCACGGTAATCTGAGAATAAAGTGTCAAAGTGATCATTGGCCAACTCGATGTCGGCCAGGTATTGCCAGACTTGATGGATCAGGCGGCGGATGCGTCCTTTCAGTTCCTGGGTGGCAGCATTGGTAAAAGTCACCACCAGCAACTGGTCAACCTCGTAATCTTTCTCCAGCAAACAGCGTAGGTAAAGATGGCTAATGGTAAAGGTTTTGCCGGTGCCGGCACTGGCCTCTATCAGTGACATCCCCGCTAGCGGGTGCTGTTTCAGGTCAACCTGCTGGCTTACCATGCTGTCTCCACCATGACCTGTAGTAATGGATCCATGTAGCTTGCAGACAGGCTGAAGAATTCTTCGCTGAATAAGGGATGGTTTTTACGGCTGGTTCGGATGTAGATGTCCTGGGCCTCGGCAAAGGTATTGAAACCATCATCATTCCACAGGGTTTGCAGACGTGACCAGGCCTGTTCCGCGTCTTTCTGCTGCCTGACCTTTTCGTATTCGAATGCGCTATCGATATACAACGGCCATAATCTGTTGTTGCCCTGATGATAACCGTCGAGTAATTGCAGTAGTTGTTGCAATGCGAGATCGGGCGCTAATTTCGTTAACACCGTTTTCTTCAATCTGCCATAACTATCACGATGAAGAAACTCACTAAATTCGGCTCGATCAACTGCACATAAAAAACAATGCTGAATCCACCAGCTGAACAGCTGGCGCCCGCTCAGGCGTGACAGGGTAAACTGCAACAGGCCGTGCCCGGAATAACTCAGAACTTTTCCCTGCAGGCATTGCTCACCGACGGCAATACTATCCAGCAGATCGACCGGACCAGCATAAGCCGGGTGGTCTGTGATTTGTTGATAGATTTGCTTAACCTGTTGCTCAAGGTCGTCGAATTGTAGTTCGCCACTTTGTTGCTGACCCAGGCTACCAGCGCTGAGATATTTATCTTTGTTAATACTCTGATCCTGCCAGATGTCCTCAAGCATGGCTTGACGGATACGATAACGATTTAATGGGTCCAGAGTAAAAGGTTCATCATCGTCTATTGCTACCGAGGAATCATATAATGACAGATTAAGCCGCTTAAGCATGAAGTGGCGAACCGGGTTTCGATAAAATGCGATGAGTTGGTCCAGGCTGATATCTGGATCCATATCTGCCGCCGGAATATCCTGATCGAAGGCTTGCGGCTGATCTTTGGCTAGTGGCAACCAGAGATCGGCATAACTGCCTGCAACAAAATTACTGATGCTGAAAGCCTGCAAAGGCGTACGCCTGATCGGTATACGATAACCGGTTGTTTGTTCGACATGATCGATCAATTCTGCAACCACGACCGAGGGTTCCATCTGGCTGTCATCTTTCTTGTTGTTACCAACATAGCTGATGTAAAAGACTTCCTGTGCCGACAGCAATGACTGAAGAAACATGTAACGGTCATCTTCCCGCCTGGATCTGTCACCTTTTTGTGGATGCATTGCAATCAGGTCCAACTGCATCGGTACCTCGATCCGGGGAAACTGTGCATCCCCCATCCCGATCAGGCAGACCACACGAAAGGGCAGGGTGCGCATCGGAATCAGGTTACAGAAGTTGATCCCGCCACTGAGGTATAGATGTTGTGCACTGGATTCCGTTATCGCCCGGCTTAGCATATGCTGTAACAGGCTGGCACTGACGGTCCCGGTATATCCCCCCTGCAATGCCTGTTGTTGCCAGTTGGTGAATTGACTGCGAATGGTTTTAACCAACCATTCTTCTTCGTCATCGAGATCGAGAAATGTATCCAGCAGGTAATTTATCTGGCTTTGCCATTGGGTCAGTTTCAGTGGCCGGCCGAGACGCTGCACCCAATCGGATAAATCATCCAGAAATCTATGTAAAGACCCCAGCGCATGCAGTTCTGCGTTTGTGATCAGGCTATCGGCTGTCACCTGCCCGGCAAACATATCCACATCTTCATGCAGCAGGTAACGGGCTATCAATTGGTTGATGCCCTGAATCCAGGTGTTTTGCTCATTATCACCCAACCCAAGCTTTTGCTTATGTTGGCGGTTATGGCCCCAGTGGATATGGGTAGAGGTTACCCAGTGCCGAATAATCTCCAGACTATCCTGATCGAGCTCATAGGCTCGTTGTAATGCCGGTAACTCGAGCCAGCCCAGCAGCTCACTGGCACTGAATCGACTGGTGGATAAATCTATCCAGTCTACAATTGCCTGGAATAGCGGGGATGATGCCAGTTCATCCTGGTCGGAGATGCTGAATGGAATCTTCTTATGTTCAGCTTGTTCTCCGAAAACCGCCTCGATATAAGGTGACAGAGTGTTGATATCCGGTGACATGACCACGATGTCATGCGGCTGCAGGCCTGGATCACGATCCAACAGAGTCAATAACTGGTCGTGTAACAGCTGCAATTCGCGTAACTCGCTGTAACAACTGGTAATCTGGATTGATCGGTCAGCCGCATAATCAATGGCAGGCTCATCCTGCTCGAGGGACAGGATTTGCTGCTGGATTCGCTGTAACAGGCTATCACCCGGCAAATCAACAAAATCAAAGTTATCCTGGCAGGGATAATCACGTTCGTAAAACTGGTCGATATATTCCCGCCCCTGGGTACCGAGCGAGGCCAACAACTCGTTGACCGGGGGCGAACTGTCTCCCGCCTTGATCCGTTGCTTTCTGTCTTCCAGGTCACCCCAGTAATGTTGGCAGGGATTGAGCACAAAGATGTGGACATCGATATGCTTCGCCAATTCGGCCAGGACATCCATATACAGCGGCGACATCGCGGATACGGCAAACACAAAAACCCGCGGCGGCAGCCGGTCGATGCGAGCCTGTCCCGACTGCAGGGTATCAATCAGGCGGCGGATTAATTCGGCGCGATGGGCTTTTGGTTGGCGCTCGCGTAACAATTGCCACAGATGAGCCTGCCAGGCCTCGCCGGCATGTTGAGTCTCACGCCCCTGTTCCCAGCGCCTGATCATCGCCGGTCGATACACCAGGTACTGGTTGAACAATGCCGCGAGTTTCTGGGCCAATTGAAACCCTGCCAGCCCGTTCGCATCCTGCTGCAGGTAAGGACGTAAGATGCTTAGCTCGCGGTCATTGCGCTGCTCATCCAGCAACTGCAGCAGAGACCAGCGCAAAACCTCGTCATCGTAGGCCGATAATTGCTCGACATCGAACTGGTCGAGAAAGATATCCCAGATGAAGCGGGACGGTAGCGGGAAATCGATATTGGCTGCCAGCCCATGGTGTTGGCTGATCTGTTGCTGCAGCCAGCGTTTGATCCCGGGATTCTGCACCAGTACCCGCTCGGCCTGGAGCACGCCCAACTGGTGCCTGCCCATCTGGCCGAGCAGAATTTCCACTAACCGGGTGAGCTTGTTACTATGATGCAAATACAGCATGCAGGATTATTGGTTTGGTAATGGTGCGTGCATAATACAGAGGGAATACTGTAACAGTAGCGCCTGGCAAAAACTACGCAAGCTTCGCGGGTTATTGCTTGAAAACAGCACTGTTTGTACTACAACAAAATGGCATAAGTTGCTTGAACCCCCAGGGCCTGTTAACACTCAATGAACCAAGAATCCAACCTGCCCAAGGCCCTGATCGTCGATGATGAGATGACCAATCGGCTGATCCTGCGCTCGTTACTGAAAAAGCTCGATTACCAGACGATAGAAGCGGAGAACGGCCTGCAGGCGATCGAGCTGTTCACCCAGGAGCAACCCAGTATCGTATTCATGGATGTCATGATGCCGGAAATGGATGGCTATGAGGCGACCCGGCAGATCAAGGAGATCGCGGGGCGGAATTTCATCCCGGTGATCTTTCTCACCGCGATGACCGATGAGCAGTCATTGCAGGCCTGTATCGATGCCGGTGGCGATGATTTCCTGGTCAAGCCCTATGATCGCTTCCTGCTGCAAAGCAAGATCCAGGCGATGCAGCGGAGCGCCAACCTGAACCAGGAAGTTGCCGGGATGTACAGCCTGATCCATCGCGAACAGGAGATTGCCGAACAGGTCTTCATCAATGCGGTGCAGAAGGGCAATATCCGCAACCAGATGGTCAAGAGCATCATCCGTCCCGCCAGTACTTTCAGTGGCGATATGATCCTGTCTGAATACAGCCCATCGCGAGATCTGCATTTCCTGCTCGGAGATTTTACCGGGCATGGCCTGTCCGCCGCCCTCGGGGCGATGCCGGTTTCCGAGGTATTTCGCGCGATGACCGCGAAAGGTTTTGAACCCGAGGACATCCTCAACGGCATCAACAAGAAACTTCGCCAGTTCCTGCCGGTCGGCATGTTCCTCGGCACCCTGCTGGTCCGCGTCAGCCATGACCTGGAACAGGTCACGGTATTCAACGCGGGGATGCCGCCGCTGTTGATTCTCGATGGCCCCAGCAATCAGATCAAGCATCATGTCGAATCCAACTCGGTGCCGCTCGGGGTACTG
>JAAUYM010103985.1_pt1 | contig 10144 bp, 13 predicted proteins | sample 7278001 | NCBI WGS metagenome assembly JAAUYM01 (sample SAMN14350224, study PRJNA611818) | marine sediment metagenome | isolation source: surface marine sediment (1.8m) | place: French Polynesia: Moorea | collected 2018-08
AATAGGACGTCTGGGATGGAAGAGGAAGATACGAAACTGTGGAGGCCTTTTTTTCCTGTGTATATAGTACAAAGCCTCAAGGACCCACAAAAAGTCAAAGAAAAAAGGGCAGAACTTGGGATGCAATTGCCCTAAAATGTCCCTCCAGTTTTTTTTTAAAAATCCTTTTTTAAATCTGTGGGGGAAAACTCAATCAAGGCCTCCTTCAAGCTGAAGGAGGAGAAAGAAAGAAAGAAATTAAAAAGAGTCAAGGTTGGGGCAAAAGAAGAAGGAAAGGGAAAAGAAACTTTTCTGCCTTTCTTGCCCTTTTTAGACTTGAGAGAAAGAAATTCCTCCAACAAAGTTCTTAAAAAGAACTTTCAAAAAAAAAAAAATAAGAGCGAATCCGGAGAGGACAATAAATCCTGTAGAGGGAGAGGAAGGAAATGAAATTTATGGGAATGAGAGACGAGGAATCTCCCAAATCAAGACAGAGAAATGATGCTAACTGTGGAGATCTCACAATCTCTCTCTCTCTCTCTCTCTTTTTCTTGTCCTCACTCACGCTGTTGTAGAGGTGCTCTAGTCTGGAGATGGTGAGGAACTTGTTCATGTTGACGCCGTGGTCCAGCAGCAGCCTGACGAAGTCGACCCGGTCGTTCTCCAGGGCCTCCAGCATGGCCTCCTCCAGCGCTCCTGGCGGCCACTCCTGACCTGCATTGGCAAAACTTGGTGAAAATGTCGTGCTTCTCAGTCACCTCAACAACTGAAGATCGGGATTTTTTTCAACTCTGTAGCTGATGTCAAAACCAGCCTTGGAAATATATATGCTGCTGCCAAAATGCATTTTTTAAGGGTCTGTTCCTACCCTTTAAAAAGATCCACAAAAAGACCAACTGTCCCGTCGGGCAGTGGACGGATTTCCCACTCTCTTCCTTCCTTTCTCTCCCCCCCCCTCTTTTCTGCTTCTTGGGCAAATTTGCTGATGGATCCCGAACGGCCACTCTCATCTCGAATCTCCCAGCCTCCCTGCCCTCCTCCAAAAATCCCCTCATCTCCCCCCGACCGCAGATTGCCCCGAAGCAACGAACAGAAACCGGAAAAAAATATAGTGGTGGTACAACAGGGAGGGGGGGGGAGGCTCCCTCCCATCCTGTCTTGTGCTGCTGCTTGGAAGGAGAAGAAGAGGAAGAGAAAGAAAGGACTTTGCCAAGAAGAAGAAGAAGCAGGACAGCAGGTTAGAGTGCGGGGTAAGAAGGAAGGATAAAAAAGAAATTTCGGTGTGATGAAGCATTGTTCTTGAAAAAAAAATAGTTTGGAGAGGAGGTGAAGTGAGTCTCTTTTTTCTTCTTGGCAACCCCCTCCCCAACCTCCCATAAACTAAAAAGTAAAACGCTTAGAGAAAAAGTTCTCTCCGGAGTTCGGGAGAAACGAAATAAGAAAGACAAGCAGAAAAAAACTGAGAAGAGAGATGAAGAGGCCTTCTAAAAAAAAAGAGGAGAAAGTTTCTGCTTACGTTTGTCTTTGGCCTTTCCTCTTCAGTAGGGAGGGGAAGGGGGCAATCAGTCCAAAGGTGGACAAAAAAGGGGAGGGAGAACAAGCATCATTCATTGCCAGCACCTCTTTGAATGTCCCGACGGGACAGTCGGTCATTTCTGCGGAACGACTGTGTGCTTCTGCAGTTTTTTTTGCCTTCATCACACGAAGCCAAACCTTAAGAAAACATGCCACTGACAACACAACCATACATTAATGTCGCATTTTTCCTTCTGGAAAATGGCCAAAAGTCCCGTCGGGAACCAGACTTTCGAAGGCCGCGACTGCTGCTACTGACCGTAGATGAAGATCTCCTTCCTGGCGATGTCGCACCTGTTCCAGGTGAGGGCCAGCGAGAGCTGCTCTGTGGGGGACAGGTGCTGGGCCTTGAACAGCGCCGTCATGATCACCTAGGTTAACAAATTGGGCAGTTTTTTTTAATCTGGCTCGAAATTTTGTCTGCCAATCACTACTCAAGTCCCTTCTGAAAAAAGAAAAACCTTTTTTTTTTAAATCGCAATTTCCGATACAAAATATTCCATTTGGCAACACTGGTTGCGATGGCGGAAACGGTCGCCCGCATCAGATCAGCTTTGCATCAGTTGTATTTACCCAAGTAGCTATGAGTGACGTGGAAAGACACAAAGAGGTGCTTCTGTGACGTCGCAAAAAGGGAAAGTTCTCCAACTTTTGCCAACCATCCATGACGTAGTACGTAGCATAGTAGTAGTACCTTGTCAAGCTCCTCCTCTCCGTGCTCTCCGCTGCACCTGAACACCGTGATCTGTGGAGAGAGAGAGAAAAAAACGGTATGTGGAGGTACAAAAAGACTCCTACACAAGAACAGACTCCGTTCAAAGAGCTGGCGGCAAGATAAGCAATTTACTGTAGGTGCTTTTTTTTCTAGCTGGTCACACCTGGTCACATCTGGCAACTAAATTATTTGAGAAACAAACTACCATGCTGGTCAAAATATGTTGAAAAGTTGAAAAGAAAAAAAAAGAAAAAAGAAGGAACTTTTTCTTCCCCTGACAAAAAGAAAAGGGTTTCCACCCCACTCGTTGCTCTAGAAGGACCAGTCAGACGTCAATAATTCTTGAAAAGGATGGACAAGGTTGGGGAAAGTCTCACAGACACTCGATTTTTTTCCAGGAGGTTGATTTCCTTTTTTTTTTTAAACGGGTTATGTCCCAAGTTCCCAACCAAGACAGTCGTCACGGTAAATTCGTTACCGTTTCGACCTAGTTGCTATAAAGCATGAGACATGTCATTATGGCTAAAATTTATGTCAGATATGTACCGACGTCGGTAAAAGGATATGTCTGGTCGGGTTACGTGAAGAAATTCTATTGTTTTTCCAGAAAAAAAAGAAATTAAAAGCAAACAGGAGACTTGACTACGTGCTATAGCATGAGCAGATGTCGCCCCCGCGCCCAGCCTGTCTCACCAAGTTCTTCCTCTTGACACACTGCAGCAGCTCCAGCAGCAGCCTGCCGGCCAGCTCCGTGGACACCCCGAACGTCTTCTGGATGGTCAGCCTCAGCTGGTCGTGCATCTCCTCCAGCAGGCCGGGCTCGCCGTCCTCGCCGGCGTACCTGTGGAGGAGATTTTTGCTGAGCGCACACCTGTCTTTCCCACATATTTTTCTTGGTTGATGTTTCTGGGCACATCTTTTCTTCTTTACTGTAAATATTTGACGAGAGTAAAAAAAAAAACCAGCCCCTACCTCTGCTGCAACACATGATGGGAAGGAAAGAACAAGAACGCGAATGCACGTGCGTGCATTCCGAATCGCTCGCATCTGGCGTGAAAAAGAAGCAAATTCCCACCTTATTTTTCTTTTAGATTCCTTCCAAACCGGTCTAGGCCGCTAGGCTCGCGGCAGCAAAAAGAGGTAGAGAAAGGAAGAAGAGAGCGAGTGGGGGATGAAACATCGTCGTCATTAAGTTCCCCCGGCGTCAGGTCGTTCCATAGGAAAAAGGGAGGCTGGCTCCACCACATTTCACAAAGGGAGAGAGAGGAGAGGGAGGGAGAGGGAGAGGGAGAGGGAGAAAGAGGCCCTCCAGATTTTTTTTGAGAGCCATTTTATATGTGGAGGAGGCAGAGGGAGAGAGAAAAAGCTCCCCCTGCTCTCTTGCCGTATTTTATTTTCTTGGTACGTGTGTGCATACAGTCGTACCACAGCAGAACTTCTATATATTCAAATTGGCAAATCAACCGCGGAGGTCACTTGAGGTCGAAATCGAGGTCAGGACATTTTCATACTTCCTTCCCAAAAATTTGCATGAGGTGCTTCTTTTCAATATGGGGATAAACATAGTAAAGGGGTCAACAAAATCTATGTAGGGTGCCCAATGGGGGTGCCCACTTTTTCATGCTTCTCCAGCACTCCCAAAAATTGCCATTCCGAAACTTTCCAAGGAAAACGGGTATAGCTTTAGGCTACTTCCTTATAGTATATACCTAGGGAACTATGATAAATTTATGGAGGTTTCACTGTATCTACCATCTCGGTGGATCCTTTTTTATCCCACCTTCTCCTCAGCCTGGATCTTTCCACATTTTTTATGCGAGCGATTTCAAAAGTCAAGATACAATGTAAGAAAAAAAATAACTTTTTTTGTAGGAAAAAAATTCCGGAGGCAGGAAAGCAGAAAGGAAAGGAGGATTCTGTTTTTTTCCTCCATGAAGTCCCTTTCCCGTTATTGAAAGGAGGAGGAGGTGGAAATCCAATTCGTGGTCGACCTGCACCACCACCACCCAAAAATCTGGTCTCCCAACCAACAATGCCCCCTCCTTAATAAATTCCAACAAAGCTCTGAAAAGTCTGCCCTCTGCTTTTTTGGCCAAATAATGTTAGTAACTGCCGACCGAGCATACAACTTGGTGCTGAACCTGGAAAAGACTTATGCAAGGTGTGTTCCTGCTGAGCTTTCATTCTGCATCCCACCCTTGTTGGTTGGGCTGTTATTTTTTTGTGTGTGAGAGAACCTAGAACGCGCAGAAAGGCACAAATAACCACGGAATTTTCTCTGTATCATTAGTCCGGATAGAGAAGGCGACATTTTTTCCCCTTCTTCTTCAGGGAAAGGACCTGTTGCACAGCGGGGCGGCATTAGACTATAAAAAGAGAGGTCTGAGGGGAGAGGGGGAGAAAGAAAAAAAAGGGACGTAAGTGAGGAGGTCCAGTGGTCTGGGTAAACAAGACTGATGGACCCTAGAAAGGGAGACTAACAAGAATGTACTATAAGGAGGACTTTCCCAGGAGGGGGGGGATCTTTCTTGATCGCCAAGGGCAGGGAGGGAGGGGAGGACAGCAGAAATTGCCCAAACAATTCTTCGACGCATGGGTAACTAAGGTATACAACCGGTATATTAAAAAAAACTTTTGTGGCCAGTTGGTTCCGGCTCTCCCCCCTCCCCAGCAAAAAAAAGGTTTTTGACCATGAGAAAAGTGACAACTTTCGTTGTCAGTCAGATTCCCAAATAAAAATCGGCTTTTTTCTAAGATAGATTAAGACCATTTTCAAATAAGAACGTGCATTTTTAAGGTATGCGATCTATAAAGAACAAAAAAGTTATGGGCAAAAATCGACAATTTTTTTAAGGTAGTGTAGCAAGAAAAATATTGGAAAAAGCGACCAATATTGGCGACCTTAGCGATACCTCCGAGGTATCGCTGAGCTATTTTGAATGCGAAATTGTCTCTCTAGTCTCAATTATGTCTGATCCCTACCTCAGCGTTTTACCTTACCATGAGGAGGGAGGACAGACAGACGACACCTGGATGCTACCTACCTCGTCAACGCCTCGGCAACATTGGTCGGGTACTTTCGTGGCTAAGCGAATTCCCAAAATAAAAATTGACAATTTTCTTCAACCTCCCCCCGCGTCCTCCCCCCTCACTTGTGTGCGAAGGCGAGCAGGTCTGCGGCCCTGCCGGTCCCGTCGCAGACGACGACCGGGACGGGCGGGGAGTCGGTCACGTACTCCAGCACCGCGCGGATGGTGTTGGTGCCGCCCTCGATCACCAGGCACACCAGCGGCGTGGAGAAGCTGCGGGGGGGGGGGGCAGAGGGGGAACAACAAAAAATAATTAATGAGGCGAATTCCCAAATCGTGATTTGCTTGATTAATCGCACGTTTCGAAATTGGGGCGGGGAAAAGCAACCCTGTTATTTTTGGACAAGTTTTGCAAATTATCATATGGTAAAACGGCGCGCACTCGCTTTTAGTCGCCAAGACAAAGGCTTCTGCCATCTACTCACATGGAGAATCTTCTGGACTTCCTCAGCCCTGGAGAGCTACCCACAGACACACACACACATAAACATTGATGCATAGGCATCGCATGTACATACATAAAGCGGGAAAAGATGAGGTGCATTCCTCCCCCCCCCGGACTTAAAATTGCTTGAAATCCCGACGGAACTTTTTTAGCTACGAGCGCAATAAATTTGCTCCCGAAGACACGTTCTACGTACGTTAAATCCCGACTTTAAAGTAGTGTAGTAAGTACATGGTACGTATCATGAATCAACAATCAGTCAGTCAGTCACCTGGCGCTGAGTCTCTGCGTGGAGATGAACTTCTCCAGCTTCCTCCTGAGGGCGATCTCGGCGCCGTACTTGCTGACGGTGCCGTTGTCCACCAGCAGGAAGTAGGCGTGGTGCTTGTTCAGGCCGACGAACCGAGACCTGGCAGAGAAAGAGAGAGAGAGAGAGCGGGGAAGGAAGGGAGAAAAACAAGCATGATGATGGTCATGGAGGAGAGGAAGGAGAAAGTCAATGTGCTACGAACGGTGGGTTAGACTGCCACACTACTGCATTCATTGTCACATATTTTTGAGGGGTTCTGGAAAGTGACCCCAAGTCCCGTCGGGAAAGAGCGTAGGAAATTATCTCTCTCTCTGAGAGAGGAAAAAGTTTCAGTCGAACCGATTGGGCACATCTGTTTCTGCTTCTCTTTTCCCCCATCCCCCCTCCAGGATTCTTCTACTACGGGGAAAAAATGAGAAAAAAAATGCAATTCCATAAAGCAATTTTACGACACACTGGGCAAACTCCCCAATCCTCCAATTCTTTTTTATCCCAAGGTATGGTAAAAAAAAAGTACTTGGGAAAGGACACAGAGAAAGGTTGCTCTGTGGGAAGGAGGATAAGGAAGGGTCCTGGATGCCCTCCCCCTGTCTCTCTCTCTCTCGTCTGTCTGTTTCTCTCTCTCTCTCTCTCTCTCTCTCTCTCTCTCTCTCTCTCTCTCTCTCTCTCTCTCTCTCTCTCTCTCTCTCTCTTCCGAACAAACGAATGATGATGGGCTCACAAAAAGAGCGTCGAGATAGATTGCTGCTACTACCCTCACTCTCTCTCGTTCTCGTAGACGTGGCATAAAAGAGAAAGAGAGAGAGAGAGAGAGTAGTGGATAGTGTGTTTACACGCAGCATTGCCCATCCTGGGCATCTCTGGGCCCCAGCAGCTGGGTCCCTCTTGGGGCGGGTGGGAGGGTGGTGGGGTGGCGGGTAGGATCGAGACCAACAACAACAAAAGCCCTCTCTTCCTTGCATTCCTCTCCCATTTCCCCAAGAAAAAAGGAGTTAGACGGTTTTTTTTTAAATCGAAGACATCTGAGACTCCCACTTCCCGACGGGACTTTTCAGTCACACAAAAACGTGTCATCTTGTGCTTGACAAACTGCATCTCCCGTTATAGGTATGTAACTGCCTATGTGTGATGTGCACTTGCAGCCAAGGTATGTCCGACAGAACAGGTACGAGCACGTGTTCGCTCCCACATTCTGTGTGGCAGTATGCAAGAGGTGCAGTTTGTCAAGCACAAGATGACACGTTTTTGTGTAACTGAAAAGTTCCGTTGGGCTCACCTCGGCTGCGCGATGGAGTGGAACGGAATGTCCATCTTCTTCCCGACCAGCTCGTTCCTCTTCTCCACGATGCCCCAGGGGGTGATGCCGATGGAGACAACCCGACCGCCTGTAATTTTTTTAATAGTATATTTAAGTTGCTGCAACAAACAGTTTGTCGAGAAGGGGAAAACAACAAAGTATTGCAAGAAGAAGGAAAAACCGCACTTTTCTCATTTGCTCAACCTACTTGGGTGTGGTGGTGGTGGAAAAGAAGTAATAACAGCTGGATGCAGAGACAGCAACAAATTGTCCTTTTCTCCCTGCCCTCCAAGGTCAGGAAAAAAATACCGAAGCTGTACTACTAGTACTACTAGTAGGGACGTCGTTTGGTGACAGAAGATGCATGTTCTTGGCAACTGCTCATTAAGAAAAAAAAGTGAGGACAACATGTTACTATGTAGTACGAGTATACGTCAAACTGTCACGATTCCCAAGAACTGTGAAGCCTGTAAGTGAAAAAAATCCACAAAGTTTGAAACTGGTCCATTAAAAAAAGCATTCCTGTGTGAGCTTCGATTTTTGTCAACTTTGTCCCTAAGAGTGTGGGATAAAACACATCTTTGCGTCCCTTCGAGGAGGATGCTGCGCAGCAGCACCTTGCATGAGAGAGAAACAAGATGAACCTTGAGGGACTTCAGGGAAGAGGCCTGTCTTCGTGTGCTATCACACCTTTCTCCTTCCCCTCAACCTCCAAACAGTGACAAAGTGAAACGTGTCTGCTGCATCTCCCACTCCTCCTCTCGAAAATGGAGCCAAGACATGGAAGCAGCATCAAGGAGGAGGAGGGAAAGAAGGAAGGAAAGAGGAGGAGGAGGAGGAAGCAGGTAATATCCTCTTACTCGATGCACAGGGGTTGACGGCAGCTTTCTGCAACTTTCTACAGACCATCCACAAACCTAATCTGTACATGTACATATGTACAACACTACGCTGTTTTTTGGTCACCTAGTAATTTTGTTAGGAAGGCTCCCAGGGGTGACAAACAAGTTTTCAGTGCGCCACCTTTGAAGAAGAAATTTGCCAAGCCGGTTGGGAATCCCTGTCGAGCTTCTTTTTCTTTCCTTAAAGGTAGTGGTGGTAGAGAAGGAGGAGGAGGAGGAGGAGGAGGAGGAGGAGGAGGGAGAAGGGGAAGGGCGGCACATAGCAGCGCTTCTTATGCATATGGTTTAGAAAGGAAGGAAGGAAGGGAGGGAGGGGGAAAAGGCTTCCAAGCCCGCTTTTCCCCAAATCCCACAGGCGGGAAAAGGAACGGAAAGAAAGTATTCGTATTAAAACAAAGAAGGGAAGAAGAAGGTTGGCCAGGAAGGAGAGGCTCCTGAAAATGTTCAAGTCGGGATTAGGTGGTGAAAGAAGTCTTGGTCTGATAATCACACCAAAGCAGTTGCCCTGCCAATCTCCACAAGTGTGTGTGTGTGTGTAATTCTTAATTTTGTAACGCTCTTGATTTCAGTAAATTGATGCTGTGTCCTTCTTAAAAAGCTATTGAAAATTGTAGAATACATTTTGAAACACCATGAAGGACCTTAATATCCCTATTAAAATATGCAGGCGCCCTGTCCAGGCGCCAAACGTGGCTTGGTCAGTTGTTTATCCAAGAGATTTTGCAGCTTCTTCATCTGCTTTCCTTCTCCGGGATGCTGCGTGGTTAAATTTAGACAACAATGCATCCTAATCAAGTGGACGGAGCCCTGCCTTGTCGGATGTCAGACGTGGTAGCCCGACGGGACTTCTGCTCTTAACTTTCAAAGTCCCGTTGGGAATGCTGCCTAAAAGCCTTCCTGTCCACTCACCCTTAATTCTGGGACTCTTCTCCGTGACGAGTGCATCCCCCACGTGCTTGGTCACGCCGGTGTTGGTGCCCCCGGTGAAGATCCACGCCCCGGTGGTCTTGGCGGCCTTGAGCAGGCCCTTGCCCAGGTTGCGCTTCAGCCTGGGCTGCAGCTCGAAGTTGGCCTTGCCCCCGTTGACCGTGATGAGCAGCTTGGGCTTCTCCAGGCCCCACTCGCGCAGCAGCAGGGTCAGCACCAGGTCCGGCCGGGTGTCGTACGACAGACGGATGTACTGCAGGACAAGACAATCATAGGACAAGTATGATAAAATAGCTCGTTTTTTTTCAGATTTGGCACTTGCTTTAAAATGTATGAAAGGGAGCTTTTACAGAGATAACAATGTGATCTGTTTTTTTAAAGTGCCAAGTTTTGAGACAGGTATTCCGAGGTAAAATTGTCGCTCTAGTCTCAATTATGTCTGATTCCTACCTCAGCGTTATACCTTGCCAGAGGAGTCCACTGTACTGTACAGTGTATAAGATATATAAAGAGTGGCCTTCATCACAATCACAACCATCGAAAACTTTTTCTTCTTGATTTTTCTTCATTTCCCCCCTGCCCAAATACCCCGTCTTGTTTGACCATCCATCTACTCCAGAAGCATCTCTGCATGTTTATTACATCTTCTTTCCCCTCCCCTCATGCGAGAGAAGAAAAGGAGGAGGGGGAGGAGGAGTGGACCCCCAACCCAAAGTTTCGTGTGTGAGAAACAAAAACACGAATCTCCCCTCCCCCCTCTCCCCCTCTCCCCCACCTCACGAGCCCTCTGGCACCGACCCCCAAACTTTTTTTCCCAGTTTGCGCGCGCGGAGTTACGTGCTTTCCCCCCCCCCCCCTCCCCCCGCCGGCCCGGGTTGGGCAAGAGGGGGCTGGGGGGCGGGGGT
>JAAUYM010169039.1_pt1 | contig 10144 bp, 12 predicted proteins | sample 7278001 | NCBI WGS metagenome assembly JAAUYM01 (sample SAMN14350224, study PRJNA611818) | marine sediment metagenome | isolation source: surface marine sediment (1.8m) | place: French Polynesia: Moorea | collected 2018-08
CTTAGTATACCCTAGAAGCTTTTAAAAACAATTTCATCAGATCTCATCGTACGAGTGCTTTGCTAACCTGTTGAAATTTGAGACCCGGGGGGGGGGGTGGAGGGCGATGTCACATCACGTCACCACCGGCAGCGGCGGCGACGGAGGGGCGATCGGTCCGTCTTCCCTCTTGTTCTTCTTTAGTGCTCAAGCTCTTGCCTACCCCCTCCCCGCCCCCGCCAACCCCGGTCTCAGCGTCTCTCTTTGCTGTGTTGTTTAGTGTTCCTCCGAAGGGGGCTGTGAACGGCAGTGCCGACCTTCAAGGAGGAGGGAAAAAGAAGTTATAACGCTGAAAAGTTTTGGAGGATCTGACTGTCCCTCATCATGTCTCCGTCTACCCTGTGCAAGGCGGCTCTCAGGGAAATGGGCAGCTCGCTCAAGATGAGCACCCACGCAAAGAACAAGAACCCATTCATACCATGGTAGAGCGTTGTATACAATGCTGCCCAATATAGTATACTCATGAATTACACATCAAGCGTACCACGGGGGTAAAGTCACAAAAACATTTGGTATTTATTCCCCCAGGTACGCCCGTCCTTCCTCAGGCCTGAGGAGTCAGTCTAGCCGGGTGATGCTCAACGGTGGCCTGTCTCCGCTCAGGCACGTTTGTGGGGATTCTTTTATTCATACCTACAGTTTACTGAATGACTCGATTTCCCTCATCACTGCCTCCCCTTTTGCAACACGATATATTCAGGTACACCCGGAAGACTCAGAACGAGCACAAGGACCTCCGCCTGGTGGCCGCCGGACAGGGAGCGGGACTGAAGGCTTCTCCCATGTTCAAGTCCTTCCCGCCCAAGGTAGGGCGTAGCCTTACAGAAGCAGAGAGGGAGGGATAGGGATTAGTAAGCCAACTCTTCCTCTCCATCGCAGCGTCTGACCTTCGAGAGGCGCCTGACCACCGACGCTCGCAGGTTCATGGGCGCCTTCGGGCCCATGAACTTCGGCACCAGCAACAACAGCAGCAGCAGCAACGTCAGCGACATCAACGGAAACGGAAACGGGAGCAATCTGGCGGGAGACGGAGTTCCCCCCTTCAAGAACGCCTTTCTCTATCGCAACCAAGTGGGGACTGAGATGGTTTCAGAAATGATAATTTCCTCATTTGTGTGTGTGTCTCTCTCTCTCTTTGTTCAGCTGGCCCACGCCAAGAGGATCGTTATCAAGCTGGGCAGCGCCGTCATCACCCGTGAGGACGGGAAGGGACTCGCACTGGGAAGACTCGCATCCATCGTGGAGCAGGTACTACTACGTGTAGTAGAAGTTTTACAGCACGTTTCCAATGTCCTGTGTGTATCGCACGTGCGCGTAGACGAAAGTGATGAGTTGAAGCACTTGGAAATAATCTCTTTTTTCCCCAGATTTCTGAACTACAGAACGAGGGTCGAGAGTGCATCCTGATCACGAGCGGAGCGGTGGCTTTTGGGAGGCAGAAGCTGGCGCAGGAGGTCATGATGAGTATGAGCATGAGGGAAACTATCACCAATAGCACCACCAAGGAGGATATCAAGGTAAAACGTAAAAATGGCTTTGTGATCTTGATTATAAACCACCACTACCGATAACTTTGGCGCAGGACTTGATGACGAATGCCCTGAAGAAGCCCAATGCCGCCGTGGGACAGAGCGGGCTGCAGGCGCTCTATGAGACCATGTTCAGGAACTATGGGATCATCGTAGGACAGGTGATGCATGGATTTGTAGCATACATATCAGCAAAGTTTCTACGAGTACCTACGTCTTCCTGACAGGTCTTGGTGACCAAGCCCGACTTCTACAACAACAACACCCGAGAGCAGCTCTTCACCACCATCAACGAGCTTCTCCAGCTCAACATTATTCCCATTATCAACACGAATGATGCTGTAACACTAGCTTTTCTTACTTTAAGTTTACAATATAGGTAAAAAAAAATTCAACGCTCTGTCCAGGTGAGCCCGCCACCAGAAAAAGACGAAGGCATTGAAGGAGCTCTTGGAATCAAGGACAATGACAGGTAGACAATTTGCGAAGTCAACGGTTGTAAGGTTTTTCTTCCAGTAGTTTCTTCTAATTCCATAGCCTGGCTGCGCGCGTGGCCGTGGACACCCACGCCGATCTGGCCATACTGATGAGCGATGTCGACGGAATCTACAACAAGCCACCCGCCGAGGAGGACGCAAGGGTCATTCACGAGTTTGGCCCCAAAGTGAGACAGCAAAAAAAAATATATAAGTACTGCCTGATTGCAAGAAAGTCCCACAATACGGAAAACTGCTTAAAGGACACGAGCGAGGTTGCCTTCGGAGAAAAGAGCGAGAGCGGCACCGGTGGAATGGAGTCCAAGGTGCAGTCGGCGCTCTGGGCCATGGAGAATGGGTCTTCCGTGGTCATCTGCAACGGAATGAAGTACAACACCATCAGGTACTGCAGAATATTCCTAATCACCCGTCAAAAAAGCTGTTTCACCTGTTGAAAAAGTGTCTGCTTCACGCCTTCCTCTACGTTGTAAAGTGCATCAAGAAATATAACTAAAAAAAAACCAAAATGGCCATGTTGAATCACTACAGGAAGGTGATGCGCGGCGAGAAGATCGGCAGCTTCTTCACCAAGGCCGAGGGCGAGACCATTCCTGTGGAAGTCCTGGCCAAAAACGGTAGAAACCAGAGTTGTCTGTACGGTAAGTCCACTATACAGTATAGTAATTTGCGCTTTGTCTTTTTCGTTCAGCCCGAGGTGGCAGCCGCCGCCTCCAGACCCTGACCCCGACCGAGCGCGGCCAGATCATCGCCCGCATCGCCGACGCTCTCGTCACCAGGCAGGACGAGATCCTGGAGGCCAATTCCAGGGACCTGAAGAAGGCGGAGAAGGACGGGGTGACGGGACCGCTCTTCTTGAGGTCTCTTAATTGTTGCTGCTACGGCAGTTATTATTCATAGTCGTAGTGTACTATGCAGTACTATACGGTACATAGTATACCTAGTATATAAAATGGTTTTTTGTTCCCAGACTTGCCATTACTCCGAAGAAGCTTATTGACTTGGCCAATGGATTGAGGCAAATTGCAGAATCCAGCTACGACAATGTCGGAAAGGTGCGGACAATAAAAATCTGTGCATACGAATCTAGGAGTAACTTGACATTTGTCAAATTGCTGTGCCTCGATCAGGTGGTGAGGAAGACAAAGGTTTCGGACACCCTGCAGTTGGTCCAGAAGACCGTGCCAATCGGAGTTCTTATGGTTATCTTTGAATCTCGTCCAGACGCTCTTCCACAGGTGAGACAAATGCGATCCAGATCTCTTTTCGAAGTGGCTCTTACGACGATTGTTCTCCCTCCTTTTTCCAGGTGGCTTCCCTAGCCATCGCCTCCGCCAACGGGTTGCTCCTCAAGGGTGGAAAGGAGGCGTCGGAGACCAACAGGATGCTCATGGCCATCGTCAAGGAGGCACTTGGAAACTACGGATGCGCTGATGCCATCTCAATGGTGGGATGAGACAAGGCTAGCTTTCTCAAGGCCAGGTTGGATCGCTGTTCTTTTTTTTTTTTCTCCTACCCACCCCCTTCAGGTGCCTGGTCGCGAGGCCATTGCCGATCTCCTGAAAATGGATCAGTACATCGATCTGGTCATCCCGCGTGGCTCCTCCGAGATGGTCGCATCCATCAAGCAGGAGAGCAAGATGATTCCCGTGCTGGGCCACGCTGAAGGCATCTGCCACGTCTACGTGGACAAGGAGGCCTGTCCAGAGAAGGCCATCCAGATCGTGCTGGACTCCAAGACGGACTACCCCGCCGCCTGCAACGCGATGGAGACGCTGCTGGTGCATGAGGCGTGCATGACCAACAGTGTCTTCAACGGCATCGTGCAGAAGCTCAAGGATGCCGGGGTCAAAATCTACGCCGGACCTAGACTCCACTCCATGCTCTCTTTCAGCCCGGAGAAGGCACCCAAGCTCAAGTAAAGATCTGCAAAAGCACCTGTAACCACTCTTGGTTTTGCTGCTACTGATGACGATCATGACAGTGGCAAGGAAATTGTGGCTTTGGGCTAATAGTCATTTTGCAACCTGACAGGTATGAATATAGCGACATGGCCTGCACCATCGAGATCGTGCGCAGCGTGTACGAGGCCATCGACCACATCCACAAGTACGGCAGCAGCCACACGGACGCCATCGTGACCGAGGACGCGGACGCGGTCGAGACCTTCCTGGAAGGCGTTGACTCCGCCTGCGTCTTCGCCAACTGCAGCACCCGCATGGCTGACGGCTACCGCATGGGCCTCGGGGCGGAGGTGGGCATCTCCACCGGGCGCATCCATGCGCGCGGGCCGGTCGGGGTGACCGGACTGATGACCACCAAGTGGGTGATGAGGGGCGACGGGGATGCTGCGTCGGAGTACGACCAGGGAAAGAAGACCTTCCTCCACATCTCGGAGGACGCAGATGCCGACATCGGCGGGGTATGAAGAAGAGGCGAGGAAGGAGGGAAGAAACGAAAAGTTGCTGTAGTACACATTTTGAATAAGCAGTAGATTTTTTTAATAGTTTGCATTTTTTTTAAACTCTGCAAAAAATAACATAATTTTTTTTATTCAATTTGCTTGTACATCAAAAAAAACCCTCCATACTTTCTCCCTCCGTTGTACACAAATTCTGGACGATATAGTTGCTTAAGTTGCTGCTGCTGTATAGTACGAAATAAAAAAAAAGGTGCCGGGTACACATCAATCTGCTATCGGTGGAGTGGGGGCGGCGAAGAGGTGTAAAGAGTAGTGGTATTTCCTCCTCTCCAAAAAGAGGTCATTCCTTACACTCTTTTTTCAAAAGCTTTGTTGACGTCACTTATGGATATGGGAAAGAAAAAAAGTGCTCAAGACTAGAGAAAATGGAATTTCTCCAACTGTCTTCCAGATCTGTCGTTCGGTGCATAACCTCCTTGATGAAGAAGATTCTCCTTTCCTCTTTCTCTCTTCGCAACCCACCTAATGCAAATAGGCCATTCTACAGTAGAGGAAATGGTCAAAAGCAAATAGAAACGAGTCGGAGAGCTTAAAAAAAGGTGAGCCCGAAATTGCGTCTTTCCTCCTCCTTCACACAGACAAGAGCAGAACTTGCAATCTCATCCCTCGCAAACGGAGATCCGGACCGTCAAGTGCCGTCGGGGTCGACGTTCGACAGAAAGGAATTCACAGACGCGCGCGAGGTGGGGGAAGGGGGGGAAGAAGGGAGTGGGGCGGCGGATAAAAAAAATGAACTTTGGGTGTCGTGTTTCCGTCCGTTTGCATCCAATTTCGGAGGGGTAGGGGAGAGGAGGGGGGCGGGGAATAACCTCAGACCTCAGAACGGTCGTCGGGGGGGGTATAAATGGCGGAGGGAGGGGAGCAACTCCAAACCATTCCACGCAGCTCACTTCCCTGGCGAAGGTCGACAGGAAGGGAAAGGAAAAACTTCAAAAATGAAGTTAAAGTTTATGGTAAGGTTGCCAAGTGCGACGCCAAAGTCGCCCTCGATAGAGATAATTTACGATGTGAAATTTCTTCTTCCAGCTGCCTTTCCTCCTCGGAGCCGTCGCCTACTCTAACGGTCAACAACTGCACGACAGCAGCGAGGAGAAGGAGGAGAAGGGGCCCAACAACCTGGTGGACGATCAAGGTTCGGACGAAGTTGATGGATTTACCCACCCACAGGACCTCTACGTGGCCACCGGCAACGAGGGGTACATCAGACCGTTCAGATACTACTACTTCGTCTACCCGCCCATGATGGCGGAGGAGGAGGATTTTGATGGCAATTACGGCCACTATGACAGCGACGACGACGACGACGACGACGACGATCTGTCCCGACAGAAGCGTTCCGTGTACAGGCAGACCAGCAGCACCTTCTACGCCAACCCACAGCATGGCTCCTCGTACTACTACTACCCCAGCTACTCCACTCCCAGTACACACCCGGTGTCCTCGGCCGCGGCCAGGGGCGCCTACGTGGGCGCCAGCACGGCCAACAACTACCACCACAACCGCCACCCGGTGTCCAGCGCTGCCGCCACCGGCGCGTACCTCGGCGCCAGCAGCGCCAACAACTACCGCCACCCGGTGTCCAGCGCCGCGGCCAGGGGCGCCTTCCTCGGCGCCAGGGCCGGGTCTCGCTGGAAGCGCTCCCCCTTCCGCTACCGCCGTCGCCACTTCTACCGCCCACGCTATCCCGCCATCCGCGTGGGAACCGCGGCCTACCTGGGCGCCAGGGCCGGGTCTAGGTACAAGAGGTCGGCCGAGCCAGAGCCCTACTACACCACTACCCACTGCAACGGATACGGAGCCTGCTACACCACCAGATCGGGGTCGCCGGCACTCCGCCACGCCGCCCCCGTCGTCAGGGTGGGCACCGCTGCCTACGTGGGAGCCACGGCAGGCGCCAGCAGGAGGTTCAAGAGGTCTCCGGAGCCGCACTACTCCTACTACTACCCGTCCTACTACTACCCGAGGCCAGAGAACGTTCAGAGATCGATCTAGGGGGAATGGGATTGAAAGGTTGAGGAGGACGATGAACTTCTATTTATTCACACTCTAATTATTTCTATCTCTTGGACAATATCATTTGGCACAGACTTTTTGACCGGATAAGTACACTACCCAAGCGCTCAGATTCCAAAACGGAATATGCTATCCACGTTTGTAATGTATCTACGATGACATTAAGAACAACAGCAAGGACAACAACAGTAACAGCAGCAACATCAGGAATAACAACAGCAACGACAGCAGCTGAAAGAAAAGCAAGAAAATAGTAATCTAGACAGTTTCTACTACCTACTTCATACCATATCTACCTGTACGTACGCACTGTACATACCTACCTCTACCTATGAAGCGCATGCATACGCAATAAAACGATTTTGGCCAATTCTTGTCGTGGGCTGTGGGTGGTGCTAGGATCGATCTCTGAACGAGAATTCCTGCCCAAACGGGGGAAAAAAAAAAGATATCCCGCCCTGCGCGTCGGCGCCGCTGCCTTCATCGGGGCCAGACTGGGTTCCAGGAGGAGGAGGAGGCTCTTCTTCCGCGGATAAGGACGGAGGCAAGATCCGACGAATTACCGTGGGAGGCATTAAAGTGGTATGGTCATGGGAAATCGGATTTTCATTTTGCAGGGGAGGGGGTTATCATGATCAATAGCAGCACTGATTTGGGGGAAATGTTGCATGGTATCTTGAAGATCTACAAACAATTAGAAATACAACTGGTGCATACGTACATTAGATACCTACTGTACTGCATATACTGCGTCAAATAGTAACAACAACGCTATTCTACCGATTTTGAGGCATCTGAACTCAGCTTGCCATTTGGTGTCGAATCAATTGTCGCATCGATGCTGTCCATCATGTCGTCTATCGTGGCCCCACCCGTGGCCCTGTCCGTGGCCCCGCCCGTGGCCCCGTCCGTGGCGACGCCCGCCGGCCCGTACGCCTCAAAGTCTCCGTCCAGGGCCGGCTGCACGGCCCCCCTGAGCGAGGAGTCCCTCCCGACGTGTTGGAAGAGGGAGGGCCGGTGCCGGCGGACGTGGGCGGACAGGGCCCGGGAGTGGCAGCCGCCGTAGTCGAGCCCCAGCCAGCACTTCTGCGCGAACAGGAACATGGGAAAGATCCAGTCGTTCGGCTGGAACGCGTGCAGCTGGAGGGTGAAGAGGACCAGCCTGGGCAGCAGGCTGGACCGGAAGAGCTTCCCTATGGCGCCAAGGCCGCAGAACTCCAACATGATCCACTCGGGGCTGTCTCTCTCCTGTTGGGCGGCGAAGGAGAGGACTCGGGACGCGAAGTGGGGAACTGTGACGACGTCGTCTTCCAGCTGGAGGAAGTAGCGACCTATGGTACAAGATGGGAGGAAGAGCGATGTTGCATCCAAGGCAACGTACCAAATTACAGTTTCTGTACTAGTGCGTAGCAGCTTTATCTCCTTTCCTTTGTCCTTGCAATAGTACATGAGGAATGCCTTGTCCAGGTTGGCCTTGGTCCTCCACCGAGTCCTCGTGTCGTCGTCGGTGTCAAAGTTCAGGTTCACCGTGCCAACGTCTTTGAAGGACTTTTTTTAAATTGATTCAAAGCGTCACTGTCGTCGTATTGATTACTTCACCTGGGAAGAAACTCTCCCGGGGAACGACGATGGTCAACAGTCCTTTTTAAAGAAATGTCGTAACAGCACAATAGGCTTAGTTGAATCTCTACGTGCGCTACCCCTTTGTATCTGTCCGTGAAACTCCTTGTCCACCTCGGCCAGCACCTCCCTCTGCACGTGAGCGTGTCTCTCGGACAGCAGCACCACCACCAGCGAGCGGGAAGACTCGCTGGAGTTCATGCACGAGAAGAGCGAGCTCAGCGTCCGAGACAGATAGTTCTCTGGCCAAGCAGACGAAAAAAACTACTTGTCCAAGAAGTCATTTGAGAACCCTGGCTGTTGTTGCCTTTACCTCTAGGCCTGTCCACCGTCGGGATTCCGATCACCAGCTCCACCTTCTCCTCCCTCCGACCCAGCTCGATCTTTGGGACAAAGGCATCGACGTCCCCTCCCTCCAGATGAGGCAGCAAGTCCCATACTCCGGGCAGAGCCCTCTCGCTGCCTTCCCCGGCGCTCCTCCCTGTGGCGCAGTTGTGGCTGCGGCAGCGATAGACGACAAGAAGGAACGTGGCGTTGCAGACGACGAAGACGACCACGCAGGTCTGGAGGGCTAGCCTGGAGGGAAGGGAAACGGGAAAGACACTCATTTCCCCCCCCTCTCCCCTCCATGGACGGAATGAATGACATTCACTGTTGTCTGAACTACATACATGCGTTACCTTTTATGCCATGCTATGCTATGCATATACTCTTATAATTAATAAATGTTTTCTGACTGTATTTTCGCATTACATGAAACAGACACTTAGGTTTATCCAGCTTTCTTTTCTCTCTTTGATATGTCTTCTCTGACGGCCTTGGGGAGTCGCATCAGTTCTTTGCACGTCACCTGCGGGACAGGAATTTTTGTACACTACCTGACCTGAACTTGTACTTGTACCTGAGGAACATAAGATACTTTTAACCACCTCCCTCCCCCCTTCACCTTCATTGCCACCCCTTCAGGAAGGTTCCTCTGGATGTACTCCAAGAAGGTGTCTCGCGTCGACTCGGTCAGTCGCTCTGCGCGCACGATCCAAAAGAAGGTCTGGATCTGGGGGATCAGAGAGTTTGGCAAACGTTAGACGAGATCCAGGTGGGCCAACTTTCCCACTTACACCCCCACCCCCACCCACCTACCCACCTCGTACTGGACCCTGTGCTTGGAGTGCACAAAGGCGGACTTGAGCAGCGTCTTGCGAACCTTGTGAGGCTCTGGCTCCCCTTCGGACTCGGTCACCGTCACGTCCAAGTGCCTGTTTTCACGCACGTATGTTGTACACAGTGGGTGGAAGAAGTTACGTACTAGTGCATCAACTACCGGTACGTGTCCTTGGCTCTTACCTTGCTGCCTCCTCTATGAACCATGCGTAGCTCTTGAGCACCTGGGGCTGGTGCGCTCGCAGCTCCAGGTCCACCCGGGAGAAGAGCTTCTCTTCCCGGCCGACGGACGCCGGAGAGACAGAGCCGGGGACCCGGGCCGGAGAGGACTCTGCTTCTGGTCCGGGCAGATCCGAGAGGAGGCGGCGAGGAGGGACCGTCCTGGCCGACGCGGAGGCGAGAGGAGGGTGGAAGAGGGCAGGACGGGAGCGCAGGAGAAGTCGCCAGGCGAGGGAGGCGGACAGCATCGTCGGAGCTTACTAAATGTACCGACTACCGACACACATTCCGCACAGGGTTGGCAGGTCATAGAAAGCTGAGATAGCCCTGGGCCCCAAACAGCAAATAGGGCCAAAAATAGCCACAAACTTCAGTAGCATGACACAAAAGTAGAGAATTTATAGATTTTAATTAACAATTTTTTTAGACGACCAGCCCATAAGACAGCCAAAATAGCTAAAGAATAGCCCACCTGGCAGCTCTGATTCTGCACAAGTTGCCCGTTGTTATTTCAATAGATGACGATGTCGCAACATTTGGTCAAGGAAAAGCGCCGAAAAATTTGCCAGAGGCTCCTTTCCGTAGAA
>JAAUYM010114258.1_pt1 | contig 10143 bp, 15 predicted proteins | sample 7278001 | NCBI WGS metagenome assembly JAAUYM01 (sample SAMN14350224, study PRJNA611818) | marine sediment metagenome | isolation source: surface marine sediment (1.8m) | place: French Polynesia: Moorea | collected 2018-08
CTCCTCCTCCTCCTGGCTGTGCTGGCCCCGATATCATGTGACGGGGCTAGGGAGGAAGGGAAGGGAAGTGAAGGAAGGAGAGGGGGGTGCCTGCTTCTCCCCCCCCTCCTCTCATGCAACTTGCCTAGGGTGAGAGAGAGAGAGAGAGAGAACACGGCTGGTTGCTGTTGGTTTGCTTTTGCCCAACTCTTTCTTCTTTCCTTCCTTCTCTCTCTCTCTCATTCTTCTCTCTCTCTCTCTCTCTCTCTCTCTCTCTCCCTCCCTCTTTTCCATCTTGGCGGTGCACGGAGGCAGCAACTTTCTTTTGCCTTCCTTCAGTCGTCCGAAGCTCTCTTGCGGAGGAAGGGGGAAGGAGGAAGGAGCTGGAGCAACGTTTGTTGTGTTGGGACTTCCTCCACTTTCTCCTGGGGCTCTGTGCGTGCTGGAATCCAAGAGTAGGAGAGGGAGGGACAGGTGAGTGATCAAGGTGTTTTTTTTTTAATCTTCTTTTATTCCAATTCTGGTGCTGCTTTTTTTTGCACACTGCTAAATTCTGCCTCTTATCTTATTTGTGCTTTTTCTTCTCCATCTCTCTGTTTGTTATCTTCTCCACGTTCTATTACTCATCTGATGAAGCTCTTTTCGCGTTGAAAGCGTACTGCACCGCTGATGCTGATAAGAAGAAAAAAAAGATCTTCAATAAGCAACCCTGATTACCAGCATGAAGAAGAAGAAGAAAACTTTTTTTTTTCTTCCCCTCCCCCCACCCCGATCCATCACTGTTATCATCGCAGGGGGGGGGAGGAAGAGAGAAAAGTTTTCGTGATCATAAATGTATTAGGTCAAAGATGAGCAAGAAAAGTTGTTCATTCGCATTTCTCTCTAAGCTTCTTCCTCAAGCAGCCACAATTTCTCACAAAGAGAGAGAGACGCTTTTTTTTTTGTCGTGCAAACTCAAGCAGGCAGTCAAACTTTTCGGCTCGCGGGGCCTGATGTCCTTGCAAGGAACAGCTGTTGTTTTTAATGCGGCCTCGCGGGCCGGAAAGCTCGTTAAGCCATCGTCATTCCATTTGGATGCTGGAAGAAGATAATCCAGAGCTGTTTTGCTTTATTTCGAATCTTTACTTTCCCCCCCCCACCACCACCAAAAAAAAGACGCTTTTCCAAGCACAGCACAACTGTTTGTTATTCTTTTTCCCCCCCTGCTCATTTCTTATTCTCTCTCTCGCCAAAAAAAAGTCCACTTCCTCTTCCAACCCACGCACTCTTCTTCCAATCTTCTCCCTTCTCCTTCCAAGAAGAGGACTGGACCGAAGGGAAGAGAAGAGAGAGCACCTGGAGGAAGAAGACGAAGAACTTTTTTTTTATCCCCTTTCCTTCCTTCCTCTACCCCTGGCAGGTCCCAAAATTCTTCCTTCCTCTCCCCACCAGAAAAGTAGTAGGAGAAGAAAAAAACACTACCAGAGGCCAAAGAAGAAGGAGACCAGAGATGGGATCTCTCTCACTCTCTCACCGCAGGAAAAAAAACTGTCTTCTTCTTTCATTCCATTTCCTTGAGCACTACCACAGGCAGTTCTTCTCTCTCTCTCTCTCTCGCTTTATCTCTCTCTCTCTTCCCAGACAGAAGATGAGGCTTTTTCTCTGGGCTCCTTCTCAGGTTGGTGGTGGCGGAGGAGGGGACAGACAATAGGAAGAAGCACCAACCTCCTATGATTTGCATCTTCCAGATATAGATTTCCACATATACCTAGTTTGGGAGTTTCAGATTGTAGTATTTCCTTAGTTGCTCTCTCCCCCCCCTCTGCTCCAACGTTTAGTTGCCCAGCTCATGTAGCACTCGGAGGTAGCAAATTAGAAGCAGTTCTTGTCGCGTCCAAGGTCTACCAGTAGTAACCCAACCAACAACGCACTCTTAATAAACTTCCGACTGAGTTCCGATGCAGAAATTTTGTTAACAAGCACCGACTGAGCATGCAAATCGGTGCCACAACGTGCAGAAACTTGTGTGCAACGTGTACATATTCCGACTGAGCCTCCATCTTGCATACCGCCGTTGATGGTTGGGAAGTACCACACAGTAACTTATAGTACAGTAGTAGTGCAAGAACTTGCTGTGCCTTAGCGAGAAAGTGAGATGTGTTACTTTTGCCTGCAAATTTTGCTGCTCCCAAGGGGAGAGAAGCAAAAGTTGTGACATTGTGGACTGCAACTGCAACCGCCTGGAAGAAAATATTTTGGGAGTGGGAAAGAAGAAAGAGGATTGGTGGATTGCAGAAAAAAAACACTGTGCCGTTGTTTGTTATTGTACACAGGTAACCTCCCCTTCCCCCCCTCCCAAAAAAAAACAATCAAGATTTGTTGCTATCCCAACCAATATTGGTATCACTAGGTGCACACCATCGGTGGCGGCACTAGTGGTAGTTAGCGATGGGTTGGGTCGACATTTGGGTTGCTCTAAGCTTTTCATGTCACTATTAGATCACTTGTATAGCGTTAGTACGCCAGGGCAGGTGTTGGAAGAGTAAAAAAAAACTTACAGCAACCCATCACTAAACTCACGCTGGCGATATTGGTTGGGATGTCTTTGGTGGTGTTATGTGTGTCCGTCTCTATGGTCCTCCTTCAAAAATTGTTGAGCCAGATCTAGTGGTACTACATGCAGCACGACATAGTACATAAACGTCCTTCATACACTAGTGCAGTGGTTCTCAACCTTTTCCGGGGTGGGTGGGGGAGAGAAGGAGGAGAAACATTGGCCTCGATTTTTTTTTATCTGACCTTTTTTGTGACAGGGCTTCGTGGCCCACTTTTTGTGGGTCAAAACCCATAGGTTGAGAACCCCTGTTGCCTAGACTGCCGCGGCAGCGAGCGGCTACTATGCAAATGTGGAGGGGGCCCTCAATGTGTGTGTGTGTGTGTGTGTGGGTGGGTGGGTGTGTTCGCTAGAATCCAATTTGACTCCCTCCCTCCCCGCCAACCCTAATAGAGCAATTTTGGCAATTTTTTTTGGAGTCTGGCGCAGTGTTGGTTGGTTGGGTGGGTGGGGTGTGTGTGTGCTCACGGGGAAGAGGGGAGGAAAAAGTTGGAAATAGTAGAAAAATATGGGAAAGCATCGACGATGCCTTAACACCGCCCGTCTTTCTCTTTCTCTCTCCCCACACTCCACAAGTCACGTCAAAAAAGAAAGTCGAACTTTTGTTTCCACTTTTTTTTTTTTTTGCAGAACGACACTTTTGGGGCTCTCTGCTCCTGCTATGCTTAAACTACTGTGGCGGTCGGGAAAGAAAGTCAATTAGCAAAAAGTTAGGACGAGAATGAAGTTTGTGCACCCCGTGAGAAAAGTTGTAGAAAAAAAAACTCAAATTGCAGTTAAAAAAAATCTCATTTTTTTCTTTCGTAGGAGACATGTGAGCTGATTGAGAGGGAAGAAGATAAGCGGAAGCAAAAGAAGAAGAATCTTCGTCATCGTCATCATGTTCTTCGCCCAGGCGGCGGCGGCGGCCACGGCCGCGGCCGCCGCGGCCGCCGCGGCGGCGGTGGACGACGGCGACGCCTGGATGATGAGCTGGGACGGCCAGGACCTGCTCAGGAGGAGCAAGAGGAACGCCCTCACCGGCATCAAGGTGGGTGGGTAATTGGGGGGTGGGGGGTGGGGGGTGGGGGTGGGAAGAGAAGAAAAAAACCCCACCCAATCACCCAACCCACTTGGGTTTTCCCCCAATTAAGAAAACATCTCTTCTCCTCCTTTTCCTTGTTACGAGTGGATACTACACTGTACACCCGATAATTATCGATTATCCACCACCACCACCACCACCACAGCATTTTGATTAACCCTCACCATTTGCTACAACAAAGCTTCCTCCATCTCCACCTCCTTCCAGACACCGCACTGTGCACCCACACCATCCTTGATTAGTCTTGAAGTGCACCTACCTACACCTAGTACAGTAGTAGCACATTACAACAACAGTCCATTTTCGACAAGGTATTGGTTTTAAAAAAAAAAATGATTTCCTGAAAGTGCTTTACTACCTTGCCAAGGAAATTGGTTGTCAGAAAGATCCTCTTACGAAAACACTCTTGAAACTGTTCTTGTGAACCAGAGGGTTCTTGCAAGCGGGAGTCCACTATGTGTACTGCGCAACTTTGAATTTTTTTTTCCTCTGTCGAAAGTTGACGTCCCAACCAATATCGCTAGCATGCATTTAGTGATGGGTTGTCCTAACGCCAGAGCAGGTGTTGAAAAAGTGAAAAAAAAAACACTTAGAGCAACCTAACAGCAACTCAAATTTCAACCCCCATCACTAATTACCACTAGTGGCGTAGCTGTTGGTGTGGCTCTAGTGGTAGCAATATTGGTTGAGGGTTGTATATCATCCCCGAGGTGTTTTTTACTATACAGTGTGTACCTTGTACAACTGAGCTAAGTTTCCCAGCACTCACTCACTCACACACACGCCTGACAGGACTTTCAAACTTACAAGCACGGCAAATTTATGAAAGAAAATAATGACAATTACGTGGTATTCCAGTGACATGTTCCATTACATATTTAAAGCTGAATTTGTTACGCTTGTTGACTTTAAAAACTTACTAGAGTAACAAATTCAGCTTTAAGCATGTAACGGAACATGTCATTGGAATACCACGTAATTGTCACGATATTGTTTTGTAAATTTGTTATGCTCGCAAGTTTAAAAGTCCCGTCGGGACACGCACACCCATACACACACACACACACACCTGGCACTAATTCTCCTTGCAGGATGCCACGTACACTTCCCGAGGGAGGAGAGACGTGGCGGAGGAGAAGGAGGAGAAGGCGGCCAAGTCGGGAGAGGAGGGAGAAGGAGTCATAGTACGTGCTTCTTCTTCCTTTTTTTTTTTTTTTGTTTTTGATGCACTTCTTGCACATCACAAAGACACAAGTTACAGACCCGGATCTCGCGCACGAAAAGATGCTGTTGCTCTTTGTTGTTAATTGCGTGTCAATTCCCGACGGGACTTTGTATATTACCAGAGTGACAAATTCAACTTTAAACATGCAGTAATATACCTAGAACAATACCATTAATTAGAATACCACATGAATGTCACAATTCTTTTCCTAAATTTGTTGTGCTTGTAGGTTTAAAAATCCCGTCGGGTTGTATAGAAATTCCTTTCTTCCCCCTCCCCCTCCTCCCCCTGCCACGAGTCTCTCCGCTGGCGTATGAGAAAACCTTGTTAACGAGAAATTACAAGTACAGTACACCACCGTCCTCCCTCTTCTCGTAATTAGTTGTGTTGTCTGTATCTATGTGCCACTTGGGGTGCCACTCTGTATGTATATGTATGTACGACGCACCCTGTAGAGAGCACCCTGACTGTGTACCTAGAAAGGAGGCTTTTTTCCCACCCTGTACCTACACACACACACAGATCCAGTTTCATGGCGGCGAAGACGGCGGCGGCGGCGGCGGCGGCGCCGGCGGCGAGGCCGCCGCGGCGGCGGCGGGGGAGGCGTCGTCGTCGTCGTCGTCCAAGAAGAACGACACCACCTTCCTGGAGGACGTGAAGAACACGGCCAAGGCGGCGGGAGTACGACGCGAATGTTGCTTCTTCCAATTCCTCCCTTCCTTCCTTGCTTGTTTCTGCCCACCCTGTACTTAGCCATATTTGCTTCTTCTTTTTTCTTCATTTTTTTATATATAGGACCACCACCAAAAGCAACTTCGTTAGTGGATATCTTCTTTCTCTCTCTCTCTCTCTCTCTCTCTCTCTTTGGAGCGGTGGCATCGATTATCGTTATAGAAAGGAAGCGTCAATTCGGACACCAATTGTTTCAAATTCTCTCTCTCTGTCTCTCTCTTTCTTTTTTGCAGGCTTCTGTTCTCTGGCATTGTCAAAAGTACATTGAATTTTTTTTCTATTTCTTTGAGCTTGTCTGACATGTTGAGGGGAAGAACTTAAGAAGTGATGAGACGGCGAACTTGGCTTTTTTTTTTCCTGTGTAGGACGACGTGGAAACTGGCAAAAATAACCACCCAATCCACCCACACGCAAAAAAAGCACGGCAATTTCCCCCCAAATTTTTCATCTCTGTCTCTCTCTCTCTCTTTTTTTTTTCAGGACACGGTGATGGAGCAGGAGCAGAAGCTGGAGAACAAGATCGTGGACATGACCGGAGCGCCGCACTGGTGAGCACCCAACCAATATCGCTAGCGTGAATTTAGTGATGGGTTGCTCTAAGGTTTTTTTTTTCACTATTCCAACACCTGCCGTGGCGTACTAACGCTATATAAGTGACATATTAGTGATATGAAAACCTTCGAGCAACCCAAATGTCGACCCCCTCCCATCGCTAACTACCACTAGTGTCGACACCGAGCGTGAGTGTGACCCTAGCGATACCAATATTGGTTGGGCAGTTGGGGGCAGGGGCGGACAAATTGGCCACACATGCCTGCTTCTCTCACCCATATTAAACAAGGCGGAAAATATGTGCCTTTTTTCAGTGTTGCCAGGTGGAATATTTGTAGTCTTTTTGGCCATTATTGACTTTGGGCATATGTTGATCGTTTAAAGTTTGTTTTAAAAAAAACAGGATTTGGGGGGGCTACACATACACAAACCTAGACTTACTTTTCTTTTGGGATGTTTTTAGGGTTGCACTCAGCTTTCTAAAGGCTGGCAATCCTGCCTTAGCTCTCTTCCCCCCAAATAAATTATTCATTCCAAAACCACGTACCTTTTTTTTCCTCCGCAGCCAAATAGCGGTCGCATTACCACGTCTGGCACTCTCTTCTCCCCCCGCCGCCGCCTCCCCCACCCCACCCACCCTCAGAAAGAGCAATTATTTGGGAAAGCACACGCGCGTGAAGAAAATGGTCATTAATGTGCTGGCAAAAAAAAAAGACAGATCCTTTGTTTCACCGGCAGTTTAATTTCACGAAATAACAAACGCGAAGAGGCTTTACTATGCAGAGTTGTCAGATGGCCGCCAATCCTCACCATCCCCCCGTCCCTCATGCAGGGCGGTGATCGCGGGCTTCTTCGCCATCGTCCTGCTGATCCTGGTCCTGGTCGGCTGGTGCGTGTGGCGCTTCTGCCGCAAGAAGAGGCCCGGCAAGGACAAGGAGAAGGCGGAGGCCGCCAAGGAGGAGGACGAGAACGCGCTGGTCGACAACGAGGAGATCAAGGACGAGGACGTAAGACAGTTTTACCAAAAAGTTATCATGTAAAAAAAAAATTGAGTGCACCAGTGGTAGTATGTATATCAAGTACAGAAAAATGTACTAGTAAAAAAGTATGCATAAGCACATGGAAGAACAAGCCCAAAAAAATGCCCCAAAATTATCTCTTTTTTTTCTTCAGTTGTTTGCATAAATTCTGTACTTGATATGCTCCTGCCCACCTTTCTGTTCCATTCCTCACTGCACATTTTTGCTTCTGCACACTTTTAATTTTTTCGAAATGCCATGCAAAATACTCCGATATGTATTTTTCAACCTTAAGGAATGATTTTCCTCTCCTGGGTTAGGAAATAACGTGACTTTATCAGAGAAGACTCTAGCAAGCTCTTTCTCCTTTCGTGTCTGAGAAAGAGAGGGGGAAAAATCCTTTTTTTTTCCCCCTCCTCCGTCTTTTAGTACAGGGTGTCCAGACAAAAAGTGTGTATGTACTACTGCACGCTCATACAGTAACTTTTGTTTCAATTTTATAAGTGCAAGAACTTTGTGTTGCAATTGCCACGTATAAAATTTAAGCAAGCTGGTGATGTACGGTACTAGGCTACACTTCTTTTTCTGCTTGCTTAAATTTTTATACTGTACATGGCAATTGCAATACAAAGTCTCTGCACTTGTAAAATTTAAGCAAGTTGGTTATGTACTAGGCTACTACACTTCTTTTTCTGCTTGCTTTAATTTTTATACATGACAATTGCAACACAAAATCTTTGCACTTATAAAATTGAAACAACAATTACTGTATGAGCGTGCAGTAGTAGGTGCACTCTTTTTGTCTGGACATCCTGTACTGCTCATGTACATAATGGACACTATAGACACAGCACCATCCAACCACCCATCCAACCAGACCGACCGACGACCAACCCCCTCTCTGCCCAAACCACATCTGACATAAAATAGCCTTACTCTTTCCCCCTCCTCTGATGGTCTTGGCAGCCTCCACAAAAAGGGGAGGAGCAGAGGGGGCACATAGTAGCAATCAATAATCCATCCGTGTTGGGGGAAGGGAGGGAAAGGAGGCATGCAACAGACTGTCTCGGTCATGCTCGCTTTGCCAGAGGCACGAGCACAGTGTGGGGCACACAAAAAAAAAAGAACTTCACACCATGTAAGGCCACGGAAGGTGCCACATTCCCTACCTACAACAGCTGAAAAAGCTTTTGAAAGATATATATTTTTTTTAGGTATAGTTATTTGCGGCACGCACGGTATGCATATGATGGAATGGGGGGAGAGGAGGGAAATATGGGATGGAGGCATCAAAGGAGCATATAGGAATGGGAGAAAGGATGAGACTTCCTCATACTCACTCACGTCTTGCCACCTGAGACCACGCAGCAAGTGCATCACTTATTCTGCCTCTCTGATTTTCATCAAATATGCATACTACTACAGTACTACATAGTGGAGATAGCATTTGAAATGGCAAGTTGGTTTCTTTGCCAAAAAAATGGTAAGATTTAAATGCCACTGTGTTCTTTTACTATTTTTTTTCTTCAACCATGGCTGTGCCAGTTTGTGTCTGCAAATGAAGGCAACAACCATTTGTCTTGCCCAAATGCTCTTTCCATTCTGCCTAGATTGCTTTCCACGTAGGCAGGAAATGAGATTGCCAAAAAAAAAGGAGAAGGAGAGGAGGATGCTACAGCAGTATGGGAAATTCAAGTCTTGTACTGCATACAGTGGACTCCACTTTTATTCTTGGCACGAAATCAAGCTGTTCTTATAGCCAGAATCTTCTTGTCTATTGAGCGGGTGATTTTCTTTATTTATTAGAAAAATGTTCTTACAAGTACGTCCAATGTTTTGTAATGTGCGGAGTTCACTGTAGTAGTAGTAATGATAATAATAATAAGACCCCCCCACCTGCCATGGAAGAAAGATTATTCTTGTGCGCATGCACAATGTATGTAGTGCCTAGAGCAACACATGGGGGGGGTATCTGCCTCGGGGGCTGCTGAGTTTAATCACGAGAAAGGGACATTAATATGTGAAAAGCAACATATCCTCGCAATAACCCCGGAGGAGGAGATGGAAGGCTATTTTTGGACTATAGTTAACCCCCCCCTTTTTTTCCCCTCAAGAGGTAGTCTTAAACTATCGCAAACTCCGCAAGATTTTCCTCCTCCTCTGAATTGAAAGAAAAGGAGGAGCCTTTCTGCCTTTCCACTCTTTCCTATTTTTTTTGCTGCTACCTGATGAGCATGAGAAAGTCCTTGTCTCTCATACTAGGTGGGCAATCTTCATCATTGTACATGGGCAGAGCAGAGGAGGGGGAAAGCTCAGGCTGTTTTTCCCCATTTTTTTAAAAAAAAAACCCAAGATGTTTTGGGAACTTTTTAGTGCAGATTTTTTGAGGTCTTTCCCTCCCCATCCCTCCACCTCTCCTTAGGGGCTACAGTAGACTCCGCCTGTAAGAACACCCTTGGCACTGCCAAAGGAACTTATGACCAGATCAGAGTGTTGATGCATCAGAATGGCTTGCTGAGCAACCAGCTTTTGTTCTTTGGAAAAGATGTTCCTTTTATTTGGGCGGAGTGCCCTTAAGTAATCCGGCGTTCTCACACAAGCGGAGTCCACCGTAATGGGTCGGAACAAAAGATGAGGATGTGGTTCTCAAGGAGTGGGTGGGTGGGTGGATTCTTCTTGCTCTCAACGTTTCCCCACAATTCCCATGAGACCCATTCTCTACCTCCTCCTTTCCCCCCCTTTTCCTTCTCATTTCTTCCCTCCTCCTCTTTCCTCCTCCTCCTCCTCCTCTTTCCTCCTCCTCCTCCTCCTCCTCCTCCTCCTCCTCCTCCTCCTCGCCGTCGTCGTCTTCATTTCTTTCTCCCCCCCCCCTGAGACTAGCAGCACCTTTTATTTATTCAGCGCGTCCCAGCCCGCCAGACCCTCGAGGGTGCGTCGGTGGGGCCTTGTTGGGAAGCCC
>JAAUYM010102995.1_pt1 | contig 10137 bp, 9 predicted proteins | sample 7278001 | NCBI WGS metagenome assembly JAAUYM01 (sample SAMN14350224, study PRJNA611818) | marine sediment metagenome | isolation source: surface marine sediment (1.8m) | place: French Polynesia: Moorea | collected 2018-08
CTAATACTTTACAATAATTTTACTACTAGGTTGAAAACAGTACCGAATTTAGCGTGACGGCTGTCTGGTGAGGTACGTGTACCCAACCAACAACGCACTCTTAATAAGCTTCCGACTGAGCTCCGATGCAGAAATTTTGAAAAAAAGCACCAACTGAGCATACCAATCGGCGCCAAACGGGCAAAAACGTGTATGCAATATGCGATGTGTACTAATACTGTACAACTATTCTAACTGAGCCCCCATCCCATTTTGCATACCACCGTTGGTGGTTGGTTATACCGGGTCTATACCGGTACATACGACTTTTTCTCTGAAAACTGTCCTTTTCAAGACGGCTTTCCAGTCATCCGATTTACCACTTGAGCAGATTCGACAGTACCGCACAACTATCGTAGAGATCTCCACATGCAACTGCAAAAAGCCGGCGGCAGCGTTTTCTCACGACATTGGGAAAAAAGGGTGGTAGAAACTATGTCACACCGGGAGGAGGAAGAATATTTTCTTTACTTGTTGTAAAGAAACCTTGTTTCATCAGTGGAGAGAACCACCAAATTGGAATCACTGTGCGAAATCACGCTGTTGAAAGCTTCCACCCAGAAACTTCAATCTTCCCATAAAATCTCTTTCTCTCATTCCCTTCTCATAATTGGTGGCTCCTCCTCCTCCTCCGTAAAAGACACCAGATATCGACAGCCAAACTACAAAGTTGCTGGCAATCAACTTCTATCATTGCAACTTTCTCTCTCTTTCCTCCTCCCCCTCCACACACACAACCAAATCCTTTAGGAATTTCGAAGGAAGTTGCATAACTACGTTACTAGCACATGACGGACAATTACCATGATAAAGACAAATCTTCCGCCATCAGTCACGACACCTTGATCTCACATTTCCTGTGTCTACCATGCAATATCGTGGTTTTTTTTCTTCCAGTGCCATCATGAACCACCGTCCATCCTCGCTGCTGATGACGACGCTTATCCTGTTCCTCTCACTGTCCCAGTGTCTGGCACTGGACCCGGATGACCCTGACCACCGGGAGACCCGGGCTCTTCAAATGAGGTCGCCCTACGACACCTTCCCGCAGATGAGGAACGCCCTCAACAGGGAGCGGTTAGGTATGTATGCCCATTTTTTTTTGGTGATGGATGTTTGCTCTTTGAGTATGTATACTAATCTAGTAGGTAAGTAACGTCCAAAAGCATTAATTCTTTGATGCTTCCACACACACCCTCTTTTGACCAAGGCACTTTTTGAAGACATGATAGTAGCAGCTCTTTTCAAATATTGTCCATATCCTTGGAGAATTGGGGGAAAGAGGAGGAGGAGGAGGGAAGGTTTGCACAGTTGCTGCATTTTTAATATGTGGGGAAAGTGGGGGGAAAGCTTACTACTTTTCTCCAAATGGTTTTCTCCTCTCCAGCAAAACAGCTGGACAACAAATAAAGAAAGGTTCTTTCTGAGCAAGCATTGGTGTCCCCAAGGTGTTCGCAATAGAAGAAGATCCTTCCTTCTCCTCCTCTTCTGGCCAAAGTCAAACTGTTCTGTCTCCTCCTCTTCCCTTTTGACACGTGCTGAACGCCACTTTTTTTAAATGCCTGTTAGCGGTCTTGGTTTCAATCCTCTTTCTTTCTCTCCACGTTCGCAGGCTCTGGTCGCAACATCCAGGCTGCTCCCTGCTTCGGCGGCACTGGGGTGAATGGGGAGAGGGCGGGGTTGAACGCCAGAGAGGAAGGTGTCTGCATGTTCGCCTGGAACTGCATGGAGGCTGGAGGAGTGCACGTCGGGGTCTGTATCGACAGGTTCTACTTCGGGAGCTGCTGCAAGATGCCACATGAGCGAGTCGGCGGGGGCGACGATGATGGTGATCTTGAAGGCGTGGACGATTCACAGACTGTCTTCGAACCCGATGACAATGAGATTGGAGGCGGCGACGACGATGACGATGGTGACACTGATGAGGATGATAAGACGACGAGCAGCAGTACGACGCCTGCGACTGCCAATTCAACCACCACCACGACAACAACGACAAAGTCGTCTACGACGGTGGCGAAATCCACTTCTACTACAAGGACAACGACAACGGCAACAACTACGACACTGAGGACAACCACCACCACAATGACTAAAACGACGACTACAACAATGATGACGACAACGACGACGACGAAAACTACAACTACAACCACAGCCACCACTTCATCCTCCTCGACGCTGCTGTTCTTGTTCACGACACCTTCGACGACAAAGTCAACGTTGCTGTTTACGACGACGGCAAAGGTCACGAAGCCGACGACAGCGACGACGCCAACCTATGGCGACGCTGCGGCCACCGGCGACACTGCCCCTGCCGTGAAGCCGGTGGAGCCGCCAGAGTCCCCGGTCGCCCCCGCCATCAAACCGGAGGAGGAAGAGGGTGAAAAGAAACCCGAAGAAGGCGAAGAGGAAGAGGAAGACGACGGCAAGAAGGAGAAGCCCGACGAGACCAATGTTGAGAAAGAGGACGACGGCTCAAATGAGATTAAGGAAAGCGAGGAGAAGGAGGAAGAAACTGACAAAGAGACGGAGGAGGAGGAGGACGACGACGAGAAGAAAGAGGGAGAGAAAGATGAGGAAGGAGAGGACGAAGAAGAAGATGGAGAACTGGAATTCAACGAAGATGAGGACTACCTGCACCTCAAAAAGATGAACTACCAGCTAGGTATATCTTCTTTAAAAAAAAAAGACTACATGTATAAGCAGATAAAATTTTCTGAAACTACAGTAAATTACGAGCTGGGTTTTTTTTATTACAATTCCTACTGCCTGGTCTCAAATGTGCTCTTCGTTGTCTCCTTTTTTGCCCTCTCCCCCTCTGCCTCAGCCTGTGGCCGCCGTCCCTGGTTCAATGTGCCCGGCGGGCTGGCCATCTACCCGGACGGGTTCAAGAACGGGGCGAGCGAGGCGCCCATCGGGTCCGGCAGCAAGGACCCCAAGCCACGCCGGCGGGGCCGGCGGCAACGGCGGCTGCCGCCTGCACATGCGGGTGACAAGTTCGACTCCCGCCGGAGGGGCCGGATCGTCAACGGGAAGACGGCGGACTACGGGGAGTGGCCGTGGCAGGTGTCGCTCAGGCAGTGGAGGACGGGTGAGGGGAGGAAAAAATGGGATTTTTGGTAAAAACATGTCTAAGGAATGTAAAAATTTGCCGAATATAGTGGCAACAGGAACAACCTCTAGTACATCACTTCCACCAATTTTTTTTAAACCTGAGCACATCTGAGCACCATGAAAAAACCGTGGAGGAGAGCATCTGAGCACCTTGAAAAATGAATTTATTTTCTTTTTTTTTCTTGTTAATGTGAATAACTTTATAGTTTTTTTAATTGACACGTTGCAAATGGTGGCAACAGCAACATGTGTTACGGTTTATTGCCCCCATCCCATGACCTTTTTTATGTTTTCGTGTTTCAAGTCGTGAAAAGAGAAGTTGCTCACTCTACTTTCCCACCAGCCAAGTGGTTGTTGGTATTTTTTTTTGGTGCCATGGTTGTTCACATTTCTCTCTCCCTTCCTTCTTTCCTTCCTTCTTTCTTTTGCAGCGACCTATCTGCACAAGTGCGGGTGTGCCCTGCTGAGCGAAAACTGGGCCATCACTGCGGCGCACTGTGTGGAAAAGTGAGTTCAAGAAAGATAGGGAGACCATGACCGAGTACTGAATTGTTTTTTTTTTACCAAATCGGTAAATGCGGTGAGTAAAATAAAAAAAATATTTCAAGTGGCCTTTGCAAGGTTTATGTACCCTAGATACTTTCAAAAAGCCACATAAATCCTAGTTTTACCATTTTACATACAAGTAGATATCAGAAGACAAACTTGTGCCGGGATAGGTGGGTGCCCATCACTTGACCAGTAGAGCCTGCCTTCTTTTCATTCTTCTCTTGTACGTAGTGCGCACGCGGACAGAGTAGGCAGACAGATCGTCTATTAGGTGTCTATTTAAAAAAAAACGTTTTCGAATATTTTGCCCCAAAGACGGATATGCGGTTTCGTGTCACTTACCTACACTAACTACTACGTAGTACATAGTTGAAGATATCCCCACTGACGTTTCTCTCGGTCTGGTGCGGCCACCAACCAAGACTGGTTAGTTTGTGCATGCATGGCTGCGTTTGGATGCCTCTGGGGTGGTCCAACCCTTACATGCCAACCAGACACAGATAAGAGAAAAAGCTCATGTGACGTGGCACTTGTCTTCACGATTGAAAACACATCTTACGTAGAAATCTAAATCTAGCACAGTGAACTTTTTGCTGTATTCTTTCATCCATAAGTGATGTTTCTTTTCTGCTGCTAATGACCATTTTTGTTTGTTTATGGAGAGTTGACTATAAACGTAGAAAAGTTTTTGGAGATTAAAAAAATCTTGCCCATTTTCATAAAACTTTTAAAAATATACCACAGATATTTCAAAAAGCATTTTTTGCAAACCCCGATTTTTTTCAAATTTCTCTACATTTTTTGCCCCCCCCTTTCAGCGTCTCCCCGGACGATCTCTCCCTGCGCATGGGCGAGTACGACCTGAATGGCGAGGTAGAGCCGCACCGCTTCGTCGACCGCAAGGTCCAGATTGTCGCCTCCCACCCCAAGTTCGACCCGAAGACCTTCGAGTACGACCTCGCCCTCCTCCGCTTCTACGAGCCGGTCAAGTTCTCTCCCAACATCATCCCCATCTGTGTACCGGAGGATGATGAGGATCTTGTCGGGGAGACAGCATGGGTCACCGGCTGGGGCAGGCTCTACGAAGGTGGGGGTGAAAAAAACAACAACACATGAGTACTGAATTCCCCTATTTAAGCACGCATTAATTTATTGTACAGTGTGTTTCAACCACCACAGGATGGTTTATACTTTCAGCTTAAAAAATTTCTAGTACTTTTTCTAATCTTGCGTTCTTCCGCTGATCAGATCACAGTTAGTGGCAAGTCTCAATGTTCGAAGCCATCCACAAGGAATGAGTTCCCATGTCATTTTTCACGGAGGAGACACGTACCTCTGTACTATACACACGAAATGTTCTTTTTTTTCTATATCTGGTCCAGACGGTCCCCTCCCGTCGGTGATGCAGGAGGTCGACCTGCCGGTGATCAACAACACCGCCTGTGAGGACATGTACAAGGACGCTGGATACGTTGAGCACATCCCGAACATCTTCATCTGCGCAGGATACGCCGCAGGAGGGAAGGACTCTTGCGAGGTAACCTGAAAAACACACACAAGTGATAAGTGCCTACTACCGGTACAATACAGTAGGTGCCAGAAGAAACCTGAGGTAAGTTTAGCCCAAAGCACTCATTTCTATGTGCTACAGTTGAGATTTAGTTACTGGGGGTAAATTCACTATGTTGGAGACATTTACTAAATCGAGGGTTGTAGTAGGTTACCTATATGGCAAATTCAACTACTATAGCAGAATTAATACGTAGTATAAGTTCGTCAGTTTTTCTGGGATATTCTGGTGACTAATCTACTTTATTGAATCATTTCCCCAAGCTAGTTCTGTATTACTTATTGTATCTTTCTCCTACGAAAGCGTCTATGTACATAGACGGTAAGAGTAGACGGAGAAAGAGTAGACGGCCCCTCCTGTTCCTTCAACTTCTAGTACAGTAGAAAATAGACTAGATTAGTGTATTAAATTTGCTTGTGCCAATTTAGGACGTCTTTTACATTTTCTATAATAGTGGCCCAAGCTGTTAGGCCCCAAAGTGATCCACTTATCCGTGTTCTGCGTGTCCTAGCTGTCCAGCAACAGCATGAGTTTCTCTCTTTGCAGGGCGACTCTGGAGGCCCCATGGTGGTTCAGCGCAGGGACCACCGATTCATGCTGGCCGGGGTCATCAGCTGGGGCATCGGGTGTGCGGAGAAGAACCAGCCTGGGGTCTACACCAGGATCAGCTACTTCAGAGATTGGATCAACCAGATCCTCAAGTTCTAAGTACCAGTAGAACCTAGCAAGGAGTCTAAACCAGGATCAGCTATATCTTCAGGTCCTCAAGTTCTGGAAGTATTAGTACTAGAACCTTTGAGAAACTACTCTCACAAAGCTTTTGAGCGTTTCTCACTACCTAGGACAGAATATTTTAATTGTGCCAATGAAAGACAAAAAAAGTGTGGAGAAGGGAAAAAAACTTAGTAGAAAAGTCAAATTATATGCGCAGTGAGTGTGTGTAAAGATCTTTAATCTAGCCTTATTTTTTTACAACATATAGTACAGTTGCCTTTACTCCACCACAAGCGAAAGAAGAAGAAAAATAAAAAAAATCCTAGTGATCTTTGAAGGAAGTGAGATGATTAGTATTATTGCCGATCAGGTACCGTACTTAATTAGCAGAATATGTTTTAAAGCAAAAGTGAAACTGCCACATGTATTGTTGCGATCTGTGATGGCTTATTTGTCATGAGCAAAAAAACCCACACATTAAAGGCTTAAACTTCTCAACTAGCTCTGTTTTTACTCTGCTAAAGGATTTCAAGTACTGTATTTGTACATGTTCTTTGAGTTTACCGCGCGTAAGTTATTAGGATTATGACGAGTACTCATGTTGCTTCTCGCATTGGAGAAGCAGCACTTAAGAGAAATTTATTGAAGATTCTTTTTAATCTGACTGTGGTATGTCCATTAGTTAAAAATTTGGTGATTCTTGACAGCAAGAAATGGCTTGTGCTACATATTGCATAACTGGTTCCACTGTGGTAGCTTTTAAGCTAGTTGACTAGCTAGCTTAGGGCGTGGACGTTTACTAGTTGACCGCCTGTGTCAGGTCGAAGTTTTGAGAAAGGGAGAAAAAGTATTTCCGGATGTTACAAATTCGGGATAAAAAAGGAGGGAACGGAAGAAAATGCCTTCTTCGTGATGCCAGGACGGCAGGAGCACTGCAGTGACTGCGTGGAGAGATCATTCTAGGTTAGAGATAGTGTGCAGAGTACCCAGCACATAGATATGTGGTAGGCAGTACATAATGTTTTGTGTATATACGCATATATTTTTGGAGCATTCATCATAGATTTTTATCAACAAGCATCATTCCTCTTTTAAAATTCGACGGCCATATCACATTCAGAACCCTTCTTGATCGATGAAAGACATTTCACTCTCTACTTCAATCTCGGTCACCACCTGGCCACCGACGTCTTCACGTCAACCACCATGAGGCGCGCCTCCTCCTCTTCCTCCTCCTCTCTCGTCACCGCCACAGACGCCATCTCTTCTAGAGGGGACAGCATTATCGTGGACATCATCATCCCCTCCTCCTCCTCTTTTCCGCTCTCGAAGACGGCCGGCAGCGACGTCACCGTGGCCAGCTTCACCATCATCGGTGTTGGTACTGCTTCTCTCCCTCCTTCGCCCCCGCCGCTGAATCCGCCCTCGTCCCCCTCTCCCGTCATCGTCGCAGTCTGCAAGGCCGGACGATCCTCCATCAATTCGGCCACGAACGCCTCCTGCTGCTCCACGGTCACCGAGCAGCACCGCGGCGGCTCCTCCAGGCGACAACAGCTGGCGGCGGCCGCCGCCGTCGCCGCCTCCTCCTGCTGTTCCAGGTCCAGCCCTTCCTCGTAGCAGAGCGCCGCCGTCTCCTCCACCGCCACTGACTGCCGCCCAAGGTGGTAGTAGTCGTCAAGGTCGTCTCCGTCACCGCTGAAACTCTCGCCGCGGACGCGCGCGGTGGCGGCGGCGGCGGCCAGGTCCTCCAGGCTCTCCGGGCACTCGTAGTCGCCCTCCACGCAGCAGGCCACGCCCATGTGCGCCGCCGCCCCCGACTCCGTCGAGGACAGCACCTCCGCGCAGGTAGCGGCCGCCGTCGCCATCATCATCGGCGCGTGCTGGAGAAGCGCCTGTCCCGACTCCTGAGCCTCCTCTTCCACCAATGAGGACGAGCAGAGGAAGGCCAGCGCCGCATCGGAGGCCTCCGCAAGCGACTGCGCCGGAAGCGCCACCGCTTGCTCACAGCTAACGAAGCTGGCTGCCTCCACCACGGTCAGGGGAAGGTGCTGGCGCAAGTGCGAGGTTGAGGAGGAGGGTGGTGAGGACGGAGACCCGCCGTCAACCACCTCTGGATCGAGGTCGAACACGGCCGAGGTGGTGACCAGCGCACGCATCTCCTCGAAAGGGAGCTGGCTGAGGTCGTCCAGCCCCTCCTCAGCCTCCTCCTCTTCGGCCTCCTCCTCCTCCTCTCCGAAGGCGGTGGACGCAGTGCAGTAGCGCAGCTGGTAGGGAAAGGCGGTCACTGCCGCCGTCGGCGTCGGCGTCGACGTCGGCATCGGCACCGCGGACGTCGTCGGCGCGACCTGAGGTGCCGTAGCGGGGTGCGCCAGGACATCTTCCGAATGCTGAGGTAGGTGCTGGAGGGAGTGGTGTTCTGGACTCAGGTTCGACTGAGGCGGAGACGACTCGAGCTGTTGTTGCTGTTGCTGATCCGGCCACTCTTGCTTAATGGAAGGTTGCCCAAACCAGGAGAAAGACGACTGCTGCTGCTGCTGCTGTTGTGCAAGTTGCTGCTGGTACTCCTGCTGCAGTTGTTGCTGGTGCTGCTGACGACTCCTCGACTGGTGGTAGGCAAACGGGTTAAGGTTGTGGTGTCGCTGTTGCTGCTGACGGTGTTCCTGGGAGAAGATCCCGCCTTCGCTTGCGGACTCATGAGGATAGGGTTGCTGATACTGATGAGAAGGAGGACAGTGCCCTGGAAAGGCATGATAGCGTTGCTGCTGCTGTTCCGAAATGAAGGATCCTGAAGGACAGGACGGAGGCGGAGGCGGATGGACAGAGAAGGTTGGCGGTGGAGGTAGCATTTGTTGGGAAGTCGGATAGGAGGATGAACAAGGATGCTGCTGGAAGGCCATGTCTGGGGCGGCGGTGGCGGCGGCGGCAGCGGCGGAGGAGGAGGATCGATAGTGCGGAAAAAAGAAACCCTGGTTGAAGTGGGGTGAAGATGCCGGAGAAGGATGATGCTGGAAGGGAGAATGAGGCGGAGGCGGAGGAGGCAGAGGTGGAGGCGGAGGTGGAGGAGGAGGTGGCAGAGTGTTGGAATCCTCCTCCAACTTGAGCGGCTGCAGCGATGGCAGTCCAGGCGAGAGAGACGACGGCCCCACGGAGACCACGGTGGCGGTGGACGACACCGAGGGCGACGGCGCCCCCGCCGCCGCATGCACGGGGCAGCTCTCGATGGACGGCGGGGGGACGGACGGGCACGTGGACAGGTGACTCCTGGGAGGAGTGGGGCTCATCAGCAGGCTGTCGTTGGAGGGAGGCTGCCGGTAGCTGTGGGAGGAGGAGCAGGGCGGCGAAGGCGTCCCCTGACGCGACAGGCGGGTCGGGGGCCTCTCTTGGTCGTCCTCCTCTTCCTGTTCCTCCTGGTGCCTCTTCTCGTGGTTGCGCAAAGCATATTTCGACTTGAAGCTCTGGAATTGGAAAAAGTACGTAATTGTGGTAAGGAGTATCATTTATGGGGGAGTTACCTGTTCGCAGTTCTGCGCCGAGCACCCGAACGGCCTGAGGTCCGAGTGGCTCTTGTAGTGGTTCTTGAGGTGGTGGCTGATCATGAATGCCTTCCCGCAGCCGGTCTGCTTGCACTCGTAAGGCCGCTCGTTGGTGTGCGTGCGCATGTGCTTCTTCAGGTCGCTCCTGGTGGTGAAGAGCTTCCCGCACCCTTCGCGGTCGCAATCGAAGGTGCACCCGGTGTGCAGGCGGGTGTGGGCGTTCAGGCGGTACAGGGTGGTGAAGGCGGCGTTGCACCCCTCCACGGCGCAGGCGAAGGGCTTCTCGCGGGTGTGGATGCGCACGTGGACCTTCAGGCTGTAGGACGAGAGGAACGCCTTGTTGCAGTTCGGAACCTGGGGAAAAAGGGAGAGGGAAAAGGGAGATAATTGCAGTGAAAATTCTCATTTGAGTAACAAGTGAGTGGTCATTATTGCACACTACCTAGTACCACATAGTACACAGTAGACTGAAAAAAAATTGGGAAACAGTAACGAATTTAACGTGGCAATCTATATATATATAGGAGAATGTCTGTCTGTCTGTCTGTAACGGGGTTGCGGGCCAGACGGTTGGACCGATCCTCACCAAAATTTGCATGTGGTGCTCTTTTTCAA
>JAAUYM010081477.1_pt1 | contig 10134 bp, 10 predicted proteins | sample 7278001 | NCBI WGS metagenome assembly JAAUYM01 (sample SAMN14350224, study PRJNA611818) | marine sediment metagenome | isolation source: surface marine sediment (1.8m) | place: French Polynesia: Moorea | collected 2018-08
AGTTATGAAGAAAAGAGAGGGAGAGAAAATCCTTTATCGTCTCCAAACCGCCAATGGTTTCTTCCGCCTCCCATAAAACGTGCCTAAATGTACGTACATATATGTAGTTGTAGTAGGTATGTACCTACCTAGTACAAGAGAAAGCGAAAGTTGCGCCCCGGCGCCGAAAGGAAATTGTTGCGGGCGAGGGACAGGGTGCCCAGGTGGTTGGGATATAAAAACTTGCTTAATGACAAGACGCTTGAAAAGTTGTTAGGGCCTTGTGGCTGGCTGCGTTTGGACTTACTTTGAGATTATTTGCAGCTATCTTTAGGATGGCGTTGGGTTTGGCCACGTCAGCTTCTACTTCACCTGGCAACCCTGGTCGGAAATTCTTTTCTTTTCTTCGGACGGACACTGCAAGATTAAAGTGGCGATTGCTTCCAATCATCCCACTTTCAAGAAAGTGACCTTCCACGCAACAACGTCCGAGTGTGCGTGTGCGTGTGTGTGTGTATGCAATGATCAGACCCCTTTACTTCACCACATCACATCCTCATCCTTCTCTCCAATTTTTCTTCCATCTTGACATGCAAACGGAACAAAAAAAAAGAGACTTCCAGGCCAGCGCTCCCTAATCACGGGAGAGAGAAGATTGGCCGTCCGCTGATCAAAACTTCAAAAAGTCTAGAGTCGGAATGAAGTCTTCCGCGTTGTACGTACCATACATGCCTCCGTTTGGAGGAAAAAGGGATCGTTTCCCAGGGAGAAGGACGTTAAAGATGTTGGGGGGGGGGGGAATGTAATGAGTTTTCTTTATGCTAGTTTTTCATTATTGTTTCACGTCTGCCGCCCCGTCGTTACTGCCGTATTTAATGGCGCGTACACAAGTATTGTGCCCAAGGTATTAGAGTAACGCATGAAAGTAAGGGCATTGCTGTATTGCTGTAGTTGTGAAAGATATTACTCATGATGGGAACATTGCATACACTTTGGGTGTGCTTGGGGCATATAAGGTATTTTTGCACATTTTTTTATTAATTTGCTTGAGCCTCTAAAATTCCTCTGGTAATTTTATGGGCAGTCAAAAGTAAAACTACTTTTATGCTATGACTGAAAGGAATTGTAATATCATTACTATTCCTAAAGACTCTCTTTTTGGGTAACGCCATTTATTTTATTTTGAAGCAATCTGTAATGCAAATTTTTTACTTTTTAAATGTCTAATGCCCTGATTGAGCCGTATGGTCCCATGCAGGCGGAGAACGACAAGCGGCGGCTGGAGGCGGAGGCGCTGCAGGCCAGGCTGGAGAGGGAGAGGCAGGAGCTGCGCGACTACATCGAGAAGGACAACCAGGCCATGAAGAGCAAGCTGACGGAGGAGGAGGAAGAGCGCAAGAGGAAGGAGGAGGAGATGAAGAGGAAGATGGAGGAGCAGAAGGTCGCCGGGGCGGCGAGGTCGGTCGGCAGCATGTACAATTACCGTAGATTCACAATTTTGCTACTGTTACTACTTTTGCATTTAAACTCGCGTAGTCAACTCTGCGTGTTCCATTTTCCCGAGCTTAATTGATCTCATCTGAATCTTTTAAACGTTTAATTGATACCACCTTCCTTTGCCTTCCTTTCGTAGAGAGAACGAGATCATCGAGCTGTACAAGCGCCTGGCAGACCAGAACCGCGAGAGGGAGCGCGAGATCCGAGAGCTGAGGGAGCGGGCGGAGAGGGAGAAGGAGGAGCTGAGGGGCAGGTTGGAGAGGGAGAGCGGGGAGCTGAGGGACAGGCTGGAGAGGGAGAACGAGGAGCTGAGGGCGGCGCTCGACAGCCAGAGGAGGGGACTCAAGGACAACATCGACCAGAACATGTACGACGGAAATAGGAGGACCAACGAGCTGGCGGAGAAGATCGGAAAGCTGGTGGGCAAAAATAGTTTCATGTTTAATGTGAAAAGTAAAGTGAAAAACTTGTTCCTCTCTCTCTCTCTCTCTGTCCTGTCCAGATGAAGGACTCTGAGAGTGGCCTGAAGTACCTGACCGCGCGCGTGGACAAGGAAAACGGGGAGCTCAAGAGGCAGATCTCCCTCCCGCTGTCCGTCTACTTCGATGCCTACCGCACCGAGGACTACCTACAGGGTGGCGAGGAGTACCTCACCTTTTCCGGCTGCCTAACCAACCTTGGTCGCGGGATGGACCCTCAGTCAGGCACATTCACAGCCCCGCTGGCCGGTGCCTACCTCTTTGTGGTCCACGTCTGCTCGCATGACATGAAGAAGGCGCTGCTGACCCTGAGGCGCAACGGTTCGCAGGTGGCCTCCTTCTACGACCAGAATCACGAGTCCAACCACAAGAACTCCATGGCCGGGCAGTCAGTGCTGCTGGAGCTGGAGGAGGGCGACCGCGTGCAGATCTACGCCTTCACCGACACCGGGCTGCAGGACAAGCGGAACAACCACCTCACCCACTTTGTAGGGCTCTTTCTCAGGCCTAGGGATTTCATGCCGGAGGTCAGGCTGCAGCAGGCCATGCACGCACAGCAGAAACAGAAGCAGCAAGCGGTGGAGAACGGAAGATGAGGAGGCCATTTTTATAGAACAGTAGAGGAGTTTCACAAAGCCTACTGCGTAGTATATCTACAGTGCGTACATAGATCTATCTATTATCTATAATTTATCTAAGCGAATGCAGTTCCAGATTGCAGGCTAGACCGTTGGCATTGAATGCTCTTTTTCAATAGGGATTTTAAAAAATCTTCTTTGGTATGCTATACCCCTTGGATAATAGGTCATAATTTGATCTTCTGCCCAACAAAGCGGGTAGCTTTCGGCTTCAAAAAGTAAACAAATTTGAATTTTGATTTATTGGAGGTCGTAAGCACCCTAAAATTACACAAAATTACACTAATGCAGATATTAAGGTCATGTGTGGGTGCAACTTTGGCAGGGTACATCCCTCAAAAAAAACTTAAAGCACATCAATTTTCCGTAAAAAAAACCTGATTTAGGAAAAGTCCCTTTTAAGTCCACCGGAATGTACCAGGACCCTAAGTGTAAGGGAGGTCTTTAAAAAAGTAAAAAAAAAATAATTTTGATTTATTAAAGGTGATCAAGCACCCAACCGGGTACGTAAAATTAGTATCGTCTTGGGGAGCAGATATTAGGATCATGTGTGGATGCATCTTGAATAGGGTGGCTAAAATAACTTGAACCACATTACTTTTCAATGTACCTAAAATAATTACACCGGTATTTGGAAAGAGCGAGTTTCCAGGCCGTGTGAAACGGGCCCGGACTGCTAGTACGTAGTAAATAATCATGGCCACGAAACAATGAAATTGCACCTAGAAATTCATAGAATTCTCTATGACCACGAAACGACAAAGCAAACTAGACTTTTAATGTGATTTGGCATACCAAGCAAGTCCTCTTCATTGGTATAATCTAATGATCTTTCTCAATTTGTTGTAGCTAAGAACTTGCAACTCTGTTTATGAACCAAGGTTTCATAAAACTCATCCCAGCTAGTGGATAGCTTAAAAGCTGCATGCAAAGTGCTGATAAGAAGTGCAGAGAAGTGAACTTTCGTGGGACCTTCTTTGCTGCCTTATTTGCTCTTGGAAAAAAAATCTTCATCCACCTACTTCAGCAAACACTAGGCAAACAAAACCACAAGCAAATAAAACGATAGCGATGAAGGCATGATGGCTCTGTTAGTCCATGAAATAGATTTGTGTCTTTTTCGTTCCATGTTCATATAAATATGGTACAGTGTTAATCAAATATATAAAAAAATGACACTTTGAATGACGCATCTTGTTTTTATTTTTGTTCTTGTTTTCTGGAAGCGCTCATCCGGGAAACCGCTTCACACCTTCCAGGTGACGTTCCACAACTTGGTGTTGCCGTCCTGGCCGGTGGTGGCCACCGTTGACTGGTCCATCCACGCGATTCCAGTGATCTGCAGAACGCAAAATTCCACTTATGTACCCAAGCATTCACTTCCCACCTCATACCTTTTTCTCACCTGGCTCTGCGTGTGCGCGGACTGCATGGTGTGGTGCTTCTGCGGCTGCTCTACGCTCCACAGGATGACCGCGCAGTCCAGCCCGCCGCTCGCCAGGAACCTGGAGTCGGGCGACCACGCCACGCACGTCACCTTGGCCGAGTGGAAGCCCCACTCCTTGGCGTGTGCCTTCTCGTACTCGGGCGCCGACAGCAGTGTGACACGCCGGTTGGCGTCCCCGGCCACCAGGAAGCGCCCGTCCGGCGAGTACGCCAGCGAGGTGACGGCGCCCGTCGCCTTGGCCGTCTTCACCTCCTCCAGGTCGGCCGCTGAGTAGACGCGGACGGCGCCGGTGGAGGTGCTGCCCCCGTCGCCCACGGCCAGGTGATGCAGCTGTGGGCAGAAGGCCAGGGAGGACGGCTCGTAGTCGACGGACAACTCCTTCCTCACAGTCCCGTCGGGGGACAGGAGCATGAGCTTGCTGACGGTGGCGACGGCCGTGACCCCATCGTCACCACACGCGCGCACAGCCCTCGGCTGGGAGTCGAGCTTGGCGGAGAAGTCGGTGAATTCTCCTGCGCTGATGCGGCGGATAGTATCGTCGATGCCGGCCACCACGACGGAGTCGCCCCTGCCCTCGTGGGCCAGCGCGTTGATCTGGTTGTCTGGTCCCTTCCCGCTCACCTGCGTCCCCGTCCCGTGCTCAGTCTGCCACTGGATGACCCTCCCCTCGCTGTCCCCCGTGATGAGGATGCGGCTGTCGTCTTCCTTCTTCGTCACAGCCGTGATTGGCTTGTTGTGGCCATGGACCGTCAGGGTGAAGACCCCAGGAGCTCTGAAACGAAGCTCGTGTAGTCAGACGTTCCGCAATAAAGCGCGTCACAGTCAACAGTAGTGTTAGTTAGTAAGGGAAAAATATCGTCAAACGTTCGAGAACTTAACCTTGGGTCCAGGTAGTGGATGTTGCCGGACAGTGAGACGGAGACCAGGTGATTCTTGCTCCACAGGCAGCCCAGCTGCTGGTCCAGGATGTCTCCCCCGCTGGAGTAAGACCCGACGCAGGCCCTGGTCTCCACGTCGAAGATCTTACAGGTCTTGTCCCCGGAGGCCGTCAGCACCCTGTCCCCGTCCGGGCTGAAGGACAGCCCGTAGATGCCCCCGCTGTGCGCCGGATCGCCGAACTCTCCGATCAGGCTGTTGTCGTTGCCGTCGTAGAGGAACATCTTCCCGTCGAAGCCGCCCGACGCCCAGACCTTCCCGTGGGGCGCGTAGCGGACCGCTTGGACGTAGCGGGTGTGGTCCTATAATTAATACAAATAATGGGAAAGAAATGTTTACTTTTTGAGATAGGCGTCAAATAAGAGTACTAAAGTAGTATAGAATGGCTTCTTACAGTCTTGGTTCCCTTGAACTTGAAGGGTGGACCCTCGTAGAATGCGGCAGTGTTGTCCTCACTCCCGGTGATAATCCTAAAGGGCCTGATAGGCCTGAAGTCGCAGGAGTTGACCGGTCTGGACTGGCCCGTGATGTCGCCGTTGGAGGTGCCGGTCTCGGCCAGGAAGACGTGGCCGAACTTCTCCCTGCCGTCGCCGACGCAGACGATCCTTTGGTTGTCCGGCGACCAGGCCAGGTCCTTGATGGGCCCCGAGATGGGCTGGAACTCGTTCTTGAGGATGTGCTCGGCGTTGACCGTGTCCCAGATCCTGATCTTGCCGGCCTTGTCGGCGGAGGCCACGTAAAATCCACTGGGCGAGTACTTGGCCACGTGAACGTCGCACGAGTGCTGCGTGTAAATGTCGGCGTACTGCGGCGAGTCGAACTCCCTGATGACGACGGAGTGGCCGTGGCAGTACACGAACCTGGACCCGTCCGGGTGGTCGTCCAAGACCAGTCCGCTGCCCCTCTGGGTGCGCGGGAGGACGGCCAGGGTGAAGCGGTTGTTCATGATGGCGGATCTCTCACCTTTGGCCTTTGCTGGGCGTGGACGTTGAGCGGAAGAAAGATAGACACACACACACCAGTCCCACACCTCTTTGCTCACTCACCGGCACCGCGCCGGCCCAGGCTGAGCTGAGCAGAGCTGAGCTGATTAGGAAAGAGGAAGTGAAAGGAGGAGGCGACAGCAGACCCGCCTCCGCCTGCTCTGCTTAGCTCTGCTCTGCTCTGCCTCTGTCTGCTGCAGGCAGCGAATGATTCAGACAAGAAATAAATACACCTCGGAGAAATGGCAAATCCACAACTCGGAGGCGGTGAGGAGAAACGTCTTTCGCGACCACATTTCGTTCTCAGGTGACTGAAGCGGGGCCAAAAAAGCCCTAAAAAAAGCTGGATTCTGCTCCCGAGATTTGTTAGTAAAGTGCCGTTTGTTTCATTTTTCTTTCCCATGGTCTTCGAGTTTCACCAGCCTCTTTCTTTTTTCAAGGAGCTTGGGAAGCCATTTTTGTTGTGCTGGTCGATCGCTTTGAACCGGCCGGAAGCGACGACTGCGACGATTTGTGTGAGAGAACATCACCAACTTGAGCAAGAGGTCCACAGAGTGAAGAGAAAATTAAGAGGTGAGTGACGAGGACAAACTTTACATCAGCTTTGAGGAAATAGGACTCGCACTTGTAGGGGGAGAGGGGACGCAGCAGCAGCAAGTTGGGTTAAGTCCTACTTTCTCTTCCACCATCATCACCCCCCACTTCCTTTCCTGTAGGAGTTTCCAATAGGCGTAGTCGCCACCGCCACCCACCGAGATGGGATCCGCCGAGAACTTCTGCCTCCGGTGGAACGACTTCGAGTCCAACGTCAGCGGCTACTTCAGGGAGCTTCGCGACGAGTCCGACTTCTTCGACGTGACCCTAGCCTGTGGCGACGGTCATGGGCGGACCCTGCAGGCGCACAGGGTCATCCTCTCCGCCTGCAGCCCGCTCTTCAGGAGGATGCTCAGGGACGTCTTCAGAATCTCCCCCGGCAGTCCCAGCCCGCTCCTGTACCTGAGGGGGGTGCGCCACAAAGACCTGAGGAACGTACTTGACTTCATGTACGACGGTGAGGTCAACGTGCCCCAGGCCGACCTCAACTCCTTCCTGACAGTGGCGGAGGACCTCCAGGTGAAGGGACTCGCCCAGAACTTGCCCACAGTCAACGCCTCCTCCAAGCGAGGCTCTGGGGCGAAAAAGCTTCCCCCTTCTTCCCGTCCCGGTCCGGCCTCCAAGAAGAGAAAGATGAACCACGTAGACCAAGACGGAACTGACCTGGTCAAGAAGGAGGTGACGGGAGACGACGAGGACGGGGAGGCAGAGAGCGGAGGAGGCGGAGGTGGCGGCCGCCACGGCAACGACGGAGGGGGCTTTGACGACTACGAAGACTCCTACGGCTACGAGGAAGGCGACGACGGAGGAGGAGGGTTCGAGCAATCTCTGGAAGAAGGAACTGAAGAACTGGACAGTACGAAAGGTAGGGAGGATACACGGCTCAATACAGTTCAAGTACTACGTAGGTACTCGTACGTAGGTACGTCTGTCCTACGTAGGTAGTTATGTACCTATGTACGGATAGGTAGGTCGTTCTGCATTTTGGTCCGGTCGAGGATGGGCCTTGCCTTGCCTCTTCTTGTTTGCATTGTTCTGAAAGCGCCTTCCGACATTCCTTTATGCGGAGTAGTAAAAACCGTGCTTTTGCCGGACAATTGATATGGTAGAAGGTCTGTTTTTGGTCCCCTCCCTTCCCTCCACGCAGAAGACGCGGTCCGGATGGTGGACGGGACGGGCTTCTGCAAGAGGTGCGACAGGGCCTTCTCCAGCTTCCAGAATGCCCTGAGGCACGTCAACAACGTCCACGTGGCCATGGCAAACCGGAGTCGGGTCCGCTGCCTCCTCTGTCGCTCGTCGCTCAAGCACAAGGACGCCTTCTACTTGCACCTCACCAGAATCCACCCGGAGGCACAGCGGGATCAAGATTGGTTCGAGAAGTACGGAAAGTTGCTCCAGTTCAAGAAAGGAGCACGAGGAGAAGATGATGACGATGAAGACGACGACAGCCACAGTGAAGCGAGAGCTGCAACACCAGAAGGGCCGCCGCAGTGTGGTGACTCTGACGTGGCACCTCGTGAAGGGGAGGTTGAACGACTTTTAAGTGAAATCTCATGAATTGGCGGAAATTTGGAGAATTTAAGAGTAACGAGTTATTCTCTCCGTGTGCTACTCATTCCAGTATTACGGAAATACAGAGAAATTCTTGTATGTACATACAGCGATATGTATACCAGGATACAGAGAAAGAAAAGACTAAGTGTTGAAAACATCAAATAGCTTTGGGGAGAATGCTGAAGAAGGAAAAGTTGCGCGCCATGAAATGGTCGGCCACATTTTTGTTCAGTATTTCATTAAACTTAGTGCAAGTTAAGCGCATACTACGTAGACTATCCCGGTGGGCTGCAGTGTCCCAAGCCGGGTGGGCTCTTGAGAAATTTTTAGAGATGCGCACAAGGAGGGCTTTGGAGAGATCACGGAATTTGGTGCGATGCGATGATCCACAGCGCGTTGTCCTTATTTGAGGAATATTTAAATAAATTCGACTTTACGGTTGTGAGAAATTTATTTATGAGGTTGCTTTTCGAGCAGGCAGTTCAAAACTTGGTCGAATACCACTGGGCTAACATTCACGTGCAGAAAAACTTCTGAGCAGAAAAAAAAACTTGGCTGCCAGTATGGACGAAAGCAAAAAAAGAACACACTTTTTTTTGCATGGCGTGGCACCTTCCCCTCCCCTCCTTGCTCCCTCTTGCAGAGTTGGTGGAGTATAGCCGCCTGGTGAAGTCCCACATGGAGAAGCTTCGGCAGGAGCGGATGTGGCGGTGCCGGGTGTGTGGAAAGACCGCCCCGCACAGCGGACACATCTCCGAGCACATTGAGGTGCACCACATGGAGTGGCACCAGGGATTGCTCTGCCCGCGCTGCCCCTCGGTGCTCAAGACCAAATCCGGGCTGCTCAGGCACATCCGACAGGTCCACAAGGTGCGGACTGGCAGAGGAAAGAGGATGCACGCCGTGGTGGAGGCCGTGGCCATGGCGGCGTCCCAGTGAGGGAAGGGAGGGGGCAAAGCGAAGTGCTAGGGGTCGTGAGATCCCGACAGTGTTTTTAGACGCGCTTGAATTTTAAGCAATGTAATTGCTTCTGTTTGGGTAGCTTCAATCAGCGTTTGGAAATAAATTGCCTTGTGCACACTCTCTAAAACGTGGCTTTCTTTTTTCTCTCTCTTTGACGGGGCAGGCGATGATCGTAGCAGCGTTGAGGAGTAGCAATCAGTGTCACAAGACAAACGACGGACGTTTAACTTGCTTGCAGTGAATGGCGCAGATGACCCTGACGGAAACCCCGCGAACCTCCAGGATAGGGTGAACGAGCTGATGGTCCGCGTCGACGGCCACCACGTGTGCACCGTCTGCGAGAAGACGTACAAGGCCAAGCAGAGCCTCATCTTCCACGTGGAGGGCACCCACATGAGGCTGAGGCTGCCGTGTCCCAACTCGGGGTGCGAGAGGACCTTTCCCACCAGGGAGGCGAGGGAGAAGCACGTCAAGAAGTGCCACGCATCGAAGAAGGCGACATAAAGAAAATCTGTGCTCAGATTGAGGCAAATGATCATTATTCATGAGGCGTCCATTATGAGGCAAAAATCTGCACCGCGCAAACCTTTTTTGTTTGTTTGTTTGGGTGTGTGTGTTTCAAACATGAACTAAATGTCGGGGCGACTGCGTAATGACGAAAATAAAGTGTTTGCATATTGGCGAAAGTGAATATCTGCACATTGTCGAACAATCCCATCTTTGCATTTTGGCAAAAATGGCTATCTTTGCATGCTGGCAAAATGGCTATCTTTGCATACTGGCAAAAAATATCCTGGCCGACCTGCCAAATACAGGGTGCGAGACCAAAATCTGGAATCGACGTTAACCACTTATATCTCAAACTCAAAGCAAAAATTAGAGGCTTTGTGAATGCGACATGAAAGTTCTGTTCAATAGCTTTCAAATGAGCTACAGCTGAGCTCTGTAGCTTGTTTAGTCGTTGAAATAGAGGCCAAAAGGCAAATAGTGCCAAATCTGCTTCGTGCCCACAAGGCTAAGATTGTGCAGCAGTGGTGCCAGGAAAACTTGGCCTACTTCTGGCC
>JAAUYM010012773.1_pt1 | contig 10133 bp, 7 predicted proteins | sample 7278001 | NCBI WGS metagenome assembly JAAUYM01 (sample SAMN14350224, study PRJNA611818) | marine sediment metagenome | isolation source: surface marine sediment (1.8m) | place: French Polynesia: Moorea | collected 2018-08
AAAATTACACTGATGGTCGAACATAAAATCCACCGAGCCAGAAACCCCCAAACTGCCATCACACTTGTTAAAATAACTGCGTATGTTGGCCACGGTGCGGTTGTTGTTGTCCGTGGCGGTCTCAATGAGCACAGCGATACCATGAGGTGCATACCCTTCTAGCAGTACTTCCTTGTAATTCCCAGAGTCCTTGTCAGATGCCTTCTTTATGGCCCTCTCAATATTGTCCTTGGGCATATTGGCTGCCTTGGCATTCTGTATCACTGCCCGTAGCCGGGCATTGTACTCCGGGTTTGGGCCTCCCTCCTTCACAGCCATGACAAGGTCCTTGCCAATTCGCGTAAAGGCCTTGGACATACTGGCCCATCGTTTAAACTTACGTGCTTTTCTAAACTCGAATGCTCTGCCCATGTATCACTCTCTATGAAGTTACCTGACAAAAGTACAAAAGCTCGGTCATCCCTTGGGAACGTGCCGGTCCAGGAAGCTAAAGGAAGAAGCAATTTAAAAAGTAGGGGGGACTCGCTATTTTTGGTTCATGGAAGGTCATTACCATAGCATAGTTAAATATGTCCTACCATTAGGAGTTTTGAATTATATTATAGAGGTGTAAAGTTAAATACTTAATGTAAAAATCTGTTTATCAACATACTAAAAAGCGGAAACATTCGAAACAAGAGGGTCAAAGACAATTCTTGTAGAGATGATCTCGTCTAGGGTACTATTCATCATTATGTCTGAATGGAACATGGCATCCGTGAAAAAGCGACTTGCTTATTTCGTGGCATTTACGATTGTTCTCGTCATTCCTGTAGAGAGACACCCTGTAGATTGAGTAGCATGGTCATAGATTCCATAAGTGCTTATCTTTACACCTCCATTATATTATATTCCATAATAATGGATCTAAGACTTTTGTGAGTTACAGCTCTTTTCTAAAATATGCTTTTGGCAAAATTCATGAGCACTATTTAGGATCATTCAAGACCAAAACGCCTTTTCAGTGCTTAATCTGCGACATAGAAATGCTATTTAATCTGTGACGTAGAAATGTGTAATCCCCAAGCGAAACAACATTGAAACCTAGGGCAATTGGGTCTAAATTTCCGTAAACTTCAGAGAACTACTTGTTGAGATAATACACGTTCTTTTTAGGCAGACAGTTCACTTTTTCTTTTTCAAGTCATCGATTTTCAATATCTCGAGCCTTAGGGCAAGTGCAGAGGAGTTCAACAGCCTTATCCGTTCCCATTGGGGAATAGAGAACAAGCTACGTTGGGGACTCGATGTCCATTTCAATGAGGACGCCTCTAGAATACGAAAGGGGTGCGCCGACCAGCACACGTCCACCACCAAGCACATGGCTCTCAACCTGATCAAACAGCACAGTGGCAAGAAACTAAGCCTTAAAAGGAAAAGATACAAGGCTGCTCCGGATGACCAGTTCAGACAAGAAACACTAAACATTGAGACCCGATTGCCCTAGATGCATTAGGGTCCGTAATGAAGATTACCATCCAATGCGATATTCCTTTACTCTCTCTTTATTTTCTAGGATAGGGCAGTCCGTTTACCAGTAAGAAGGGGAAAAGGGTCTAGTGTTAAGTTAAGCGCAATATTTTCTATTGATCGGCCTTGGCCTTAGGGATGCCCATCCATTGAAAAGGGGATAAATCCCCTCCAGAAAGCGGCAATTGCCTCTTAAAACGTTAGAGGATTTATGGAATCTTTGACCCAACAAAAATACCCTCCCTCTGGGGGAAAGGTGATACGGTAGTGTATCTGCTGGCCTTTTCCACTGAAGTGGAGTATGCCCCCCATTAAAGTTAGGAAGACCGCTTAATATACTGTTTTTCAGTATTTTAAACAAATTTTATTCTAAAAGCAGAGCAAGCCGAAAATCTGACCAAAGAGTAGGCATCATCAAAATCAATTATCATGAAAAAAGATCGTAAAAGACGCAATGAACTTGTGGTACAACCGGAGCGCTCCCAATTTCAATACATGCTCGCCGAGAACCCGAACTACTTCGGAAACATTCCCGGCAGTAATTTGAAGCCAAAATTGAAGCTTATAAGTAACACCACCTATGAGCAATTGACCTGCGTAGGCTACAACCCCGACACACGTAACATGGAAGCTACCTTCTCCATTAAAAGATCTACTGGTTACTCGGGGAACCTGTGTACAGCGGGGTCGTTTGAGCATGTCCGTTTCTACATGGACTTCCACGATGGTGCCGGTTTTATCGACCAAGGAAGTGTTAGGGTAAATGTGCACGACATCCCTGCTGATAAGGACTGTGCGAATAAGTCCATCTTCCCTATCTCCTACGTAGCAACACTGAGGCAAGAAAAGACAAAATTCAACATCTGTAAAGATCCTGTGTTACCAACCCTAAGGGCCATCCTCTCATGGAACAATGACCCTCCCGTGAACAGCCCCGACTGGAAACCCGTCTGGGGAAGTGTAATGGAGTGTGATGTGCAGTTAAGACCATTCCTGATCTTTTTCCCCATCGACCCGGTCTATCAGTTGGATCTCTCAAAGTATTTAGAGTTGGCGTCCGATGCACCCAACCTAACCTCCCAACAGATCTCGGAGGTCGCTGGGGTGGACCTTTCAAAGCTGAAGCAAAAAACGGGGACCCTCTCCCTGATAGACCTGGTAGAAAAATCGAGAGCACAAGAAGTGCCCGCCTCTCGATTCGCCTATAAGGCGGTACAGAAGATGATCCAATACCCAACATCAGAGATCACCATGTTAAATAAGGAGATCCTGCAAAAAGCGCAGATAGATCTGGCAGAGCTTCTCGATGAATATGGAAAATTCTTTCCTGTGGACACCTCAAAGGCCAACGTTTCCTATGAAGAGCTAGAGTGTGTAGGCTTGGATTACAATACGGAGAGCCTCGTGGCCACCTTAAAGATAAAGAAGAACTTTGGTTATAGCGGCGACCTGTGTGATGATGGTAGCAATGAGTACGTTTCCTTCTGGATAGACTGGAAAGACAAGTGCCAATGGAACTATCTGGACACGGTGAAACTAAATGTACACGATATAGAAATGAAGGGTGACCACCTATGCTACAGTGTCTCCCTACCCCTAGATGCCATGTTCTACAGAAAAATATGTAGCAAGCCAAATGTGGTACGTGTCAGAGCTGTTCTCTCATGGAATACACCACCATCGACCACGGATCCCAATAAATTGGAGTATTATGGGAATAGGGTGGACAGTCATGTTCAAATAAAGCCTGGTATCTCTATAAATCCAGGAGATGTAATACCTCTATTCAATATTATAGGCGGGATCGACGTGGCACACGTGAATGACATGAGTGGACTTACCAAACCAGGGTCGTTCTTTGCGTTCAATGGAAATTCTGTTCCTGCCGGGGCACCTTTTGGAGGTAAGATAGTTATAAATGGCCCATCATTCCCGGGATATCGATACCGGATAAAGGTCACCAATCTCAACACTGGGACGGTCTCCTATCTAAATAATTCGTTCACGGTCGTTGGACATCTACTAAGTGCTCCATGGGTACAATACACCACTCAACAAGTTGATAGTGCTGGGTACTATCCGTTCCTTGCACACGATGAGAACACCCTGAACGTGTTGGCCCGTTTCACACCAGGAACTAATGATAAGCTGCGGGTAGAGATAGAAGTGGATACCATACCCGGTGTATTTGGCAAGACCATACAAATGGACAATATAAAACCCGAAGTTGTCTTACAAGTAGATGATGGGGGTGATTGCACGCATTACAAGAAAGGGGATACCATTACGGGGCATTTCTACGTGAATGACAAACACATTCGCAGTTGGAGATTCAGCAACACCTGGACGGGACAGATCAGTGGCACCTCCAATACACCTGGAGTGCCTGGAACCGCCTTTAGCATCAACACTCCGTTGAATGCACATCCCTGTGGAGCCGTTTCGCTGTGGGCAGAGGACAAGACCATTGTAAACAGCCAAGCGGTTGGTCACGAAGCTTGGGCTTCCTACAATGTATGTCTTAAAGAGGATTGATCTCTTTTAATGGATGATCAAAGAAGTTGTCAGACAGATTCTGGCAACTTCTTTGATCATCGAAGTGTTACCCTAGGAAATGCTAATAAATGAGGGCAAGAGAACAGGAAAGATCAGATCTTTTTCTTGGCGTCCTCTGACTCGCACTCTACCTTTTTTGTGTTGCCGGGAAAGACCTGATCCGTACTAGAAAAGGTGGTGCCAAAGGTAAGGTCGGCATGGCACACCTGGGAAATGGCATCTCGCAGTTGCTGCTCTGAAAGTTCTTTAAGCGGATGAATAAAGACCGCCCAAAGGATCTCGTCTGAAACAGCGTACTTGACATCTAAAGTGGTATGGAAATTGGCGACCAGGGAATTGAGCATCAGCTCTTGGGTAAGCTGCTCCGCCTCCATGATGGGGGAAATGATTCTCATCGGTAAGGCAAAGAAATACCGTCTCCTTTATGGTGAATTGCCACCTTCCATCGCTTCCCTCTAGAGCATCCGAGACATCTTCTAAGACCAGTCCCGATCTTTCATTGTCCATATCTTGGGCTTCCAGCGAATAGAACGACAAAGAGAAAAGAGAGGATAGGTCTCATAGGGTCCGGTCTACCATGGAGTACTTCGGTCATGGCTATCCCACAAACCTGTCAAAATCAGCATAAAAATTGATGAACGATGCGCACCTACAATTTCTTTGAAAGCAATAACAGATCACTTCTTATGTGGCCATCTCCATGTTCTGAATTCTTTTCCCCTAATCCCTTTGAAATGAAATGCTTGACCTGACAGATCTTCAAAATCTGTTACGTCCTTCCTCTCGATCACTCATCTTCTCACCTCGTTCCCAGACCTTTCATTTAAAGAAATGGTACAATAGTTGATATCCCACCAGTGTAACACTAATACCATTTATTATGAGAAATTATGTTGACACTGCTGTGAATGCAGGATCTATGGCCGACATTGCCTTTCTGCTGCTTATCTTTTTCTTAGTGAGTACCAAAATCCCGAGTGATGAAGGTATCCTGCAAAAACTTCCGCCTCCCTGCAAAATGGAGCCCTGCTCAAACGACATTCCTGAGCGTAACATCTTTGAGGTGCTCATAGGCAAGGACGGTGACCTCTTGGTAGAGGGAGAGCCTATTCAGATACAAGAACTAAGGCAGGCCACCAGGGCATTTCTAGACAACAATGGGGACAAGAGCTGCCGATATTGCCATGGCAATGGACTTCCCAACCTTTCAGACCGTCCAGAGGTCGCTGTCATCTCTTTGAGAAATGACCGCGAGACCCCCTATGAAGCCTATGTGACCGTACTAAATGAATTGATCGCCGCCTACTCCGAACTAAGGGCAGAATATGCAAAACACACCTTTGACAGTTCTATAAAAAACCTTAGCAAGGATCAATGGCAAGAGGTAAAGCAGGTCTATCCAAAGGTGATCTTGGAAGCTGAGACTTCGAAGGATCGATAGGTTTGAGAGCAAAAGTGGAAAGCAAGGGATATATCCTGTATTGGTCATACAACGAACTTCACTTCTTTGTTAAAGTTCGCTATATATTGGAAAAGTTACTAGAGCTACCAATTATAGAATTCCTTCGTTGCACTTCGAGGTCTTCATCGAAAGTCTCCAAAGATGGCCGAAGCCTTTGGCGGAGGACGTACCGATTGTTTACCGCAAAGTTCGCAAGGCGGCACACAAGGGGCGCAAGGATCCGATTCCATGGTTCTTTGGCTTTGCGCTCCTAGCGTCTCCTTTGCACACCTTGCGGTAAGATCATTTTGTCCCTGTTAGAAATTTGTCGTGCACCTTTTTGAATGAACTCATCTTGAGTTTTCAGAGAATTCCCGAACTTTGTCGATAAACCCTAGTAGGATTATGAATCCAAAAATGTTCCCTACCGTGCTTGCCACCGTCTTTTTCTCAGTTTCCTGTGGTAACGCAGATAGTGCGGACAGCAGCAAAGAGGTGTCCGCCAAGGAGAGCTATCGGTCCTTCGGTGCTAAGATCTCCCTCACAGACGCTAAGAGTGTGGACATCGCAAACAACATGTTCCAACAACTCCAGCTCGGCGATACCATAGAGGCTAAAATAACCGCTACGATCAACTCCGTATGCCAGGCAAAGGGCTGCTGGATGCAACTCGACCTAGGAGAAGACAAAGAGGTAATGGTACGTTTCAAGGACTATGGCTTCTTTATACCCAAAGACGCCGCTGGAAAAGAAGTTGTCGTGCGTGGAAAGGCCTACTTGCAGGATCTGTCCACTGAAGACCAACAGCACTTCGCCAAGGATGCAGGTAAGTCGCCTACGGAAATAGCTGCTATTACAATACCCAAAGCCGCTTATGCCTTTGAGGCAGATGGTGTTTTACTCAAAACCGATTGAAACGGCGTATCCTAAAGACCTCCGATGGCTCTCAGACCTTTCTTGTCGAGGGTTGGGATGAGACCTACCATTCCCGCCATGGTGCTGTACAAGAGTCATATCACGTCTTTATAAAGAGCGGGCTTGAACATTGGCTGTCTCTAAATTCCAATGCCTCAACGATACATATTCTGGAGATGGGGCTTGGCACGGGTCTCAATGCCTTTATTACCCTGTTGGAAACTGAAAACCGTGGTCTCAAGGTGCGATACACAGGTATAGAGGCCTATCCGCTAGCCAAGGAAGAATATGAGGCATTACGGTATCCCGAAGCTATGAATGCCAAAAAACATGTAGAGGTATTCCGTAGAATACATCAAAGTGCTTGGGGAAAATCTACCTCACTCTCCCCTGTCTTTGAGTTGCATAAGAGAAAGGAACGTTTTGAAGATTTTACAGACACTCCACAGTATCACCTTGTCTATTTCGATGCTTTTGGTGCCCGCGCACAACCAGAATTATGGCAGCAAGAACTGTTCTCCCCCATTTACGAGGCGCTTCTCCCCGGAGGAGTATGGGTGACCTATGCTGCCAAGGGCAGCGTGAGAAGGTCTCTACAAAGTGTTGGATTTAAGGTGGAACGGCTCCCGGGCCCACCAGGAAAACGAGAGATGTTAAGGGCTACGAAGCCGCTTTAAGGCCCAGGCCCTCTTTTTAGGGAGACCTCCAAAAATCACTTTTTATCACGAGGGGCTGCAAAACCCATCTTTTCATTGTGGTTGAGAATCTTTCCTCGTTATAGCTATGACCATGCTTGCGGAATATGCCACCGCACCCCCTGGTTCCTCGCTATCAAAGACCCACCAGGTCTTCGATATCCGCTCGGCCCTGTTCACCTAGTTTTAGCCGGGCCTCAACCTGAAGTTTTTCGCACACTCCCGTTACTGAACTAATTTTTAGATGCCCCCCTAACAGCTATATCGCTCGTCGTTTTGGTTACCCGATTTTTGTCAAAAAAAGTCATTTCTTACTTTAATGACCTGGGGTGTTAAACCCAAATTAAAAGCACCATAGGCTCCTTTAAAAAGGTGTAATTTTGACAAAAATTTGATATGAAAGTCCTTATCACAGGTGCGACGGGATTGATCGGGAGCGAATTGACGCACCTATGCGAAACACACGCCATGGAAGTACATTTCCTCACAACAGATCCTTCTAAAGCAATTAAGGAAAAGGGAGGTTTCCTTTGGGATCCGCAAAGGGGAACCATAGAACTGGATTGTTTCAAAGGCGTAGAGGCCATTGTCCATCTGGCTGGGGCTACGGTCGCCAAAAGTTGGACAAAACGTTACAAGCGCAAGATTCTGGAGAGCCGGGTAGCATCAACCGAGCTATTGGTAAGCAGTCTGAGGGAGATAGAGGACCATAAGACCAAACATGTGATATGTGCCTCTGCAATAAGCATTTACCCAAGTTCTCCCACCCACTATTTCACAGAAGAAGAAGCAGAGGTCGATGGCTCCTTTCTCAGTGAGGTAGCGCAAAAGTGGGAGGCAGCAGCGGACGGATTCTCTAAACTAGGTGTACCCACCGCTAAAGTTCGCATTGGTCTAGTGCTTTCCGGAAGAGGAGGAGTGCTCCCTAGCATGTGCAAACCTGTCAAGAACTTTGTTGGTGCGGCCTTTGGAAGTGGAGAGCAATGGCAGTCATGGATACACATCCAAGACCTGGCCCGTATCTTCCACTTTTTACTCGAAAAGAAGGCCGAAGGAGTCTTCAATGGTGTGTCGCCCAATCCTGTACCTCAACAAAAACTAATTCAGTCCATAGCCAAAGTACTCAAAAGACCTTTACTTCTGCCCAATATTCCTAAGGGCCTTGCGCGCATGGTCCTGGGGGAGAGAAGTTATTTGGTATTTGCCAGTCAGCGGGTTTCCTCTAAGAAGATCGAGAGTGCAGGATTCCGATTTGAATTTATGAATCTGGAAAACGCACTCAGGGACCTCCTTCAAGGAAACGTTTCCCAAGGATGAGTATCCAAATCCCACCTATATTGAGGCCTGATAAAAATGTGCCCTTCCGCTACTCCTGTCTCGCTACTGTGGGAATCCCTTAAAACAAAAAGGCTATGTTCCAAAATCTAACTGAAATGTAACACCTCAATTTTAGGTGCATCAAGAATGAACTACCCCGGGGCAGGGCCCACGAGGTATCAGATCGAGTTTGCTATGTAAACATCATGATCTCCGACCCAAGGGCCGGGGAATTGAACTGAGCCTTCTCGTCCGCCGAATCCCGCAGCTGCGGGAGAAGGAGGATTGAAGCGGAGCTAATGATCAAGGATACGTCTAGATCCAAGGAAGATCTTCAGATCAGAGTTTTTGAATGGCCCTAGTTTAGCATAGCGTTGTTAATTTCAAAGGTGAGTCCAGAATAACACCTTTTTCTACCAAAAGCACATTTTCAAGGCCTTTGAGCATTGATTCTAAAGCCATCCAAGGCACTTTTAGACCCGTACGCCTTTTTTACAAGGGTTTTGTCAAATCTGAGCAAGCCCTGATCACAAAAAGTCTAAACGAGTTCTATGAAAAGTAAAAAGAAAGAGTACCTTTGAATCTCCAAATTCAAAACCAAACACTATGGATCATTTAAGCCGTATAGGACTCGATAAGAAAGAAAGTGAAAAATTGGCCACCTTGCTCAACGACCTTTTGTCTAATTACTCCACCTTCTACCAGAATGTAAGAGGCTATCACTGGAATGTAAAGGGTGATAAGTTCTTTGAGTTGCACCTTAAGTTCGAAGAACTTTATAACGATCTTTTTGTGAAGATCGATGAAGTGGCAGAGCGCATCCTTACCCTAGGCTATTCACCAAATCACAAATTCTCGGACTATCTAGAGGGCTCTGTGATAAAAGAAAGTCAGGAGACCTCTGACGGCTATAAGGCCGTGGCTGAAATTATCGAGGCCTTTAAAAAATTACTGATAAAACAGCGGAACCTACTTCAGCTTTCTGACGATATGGACGATGAGGGCACCAATGCACAGATGAGCGACTACATTCGTGAACAAGAAAAACTGGTGTGGATGTACTCTGCCTTTCTCAACCAAGGGTGATGTGTTCTCTCCCGTTCTATAATTCTCCATTTCCTCCCTAAAGCGGAAGGCTGCAGATATACTTTAAACGGTCAACAATTTAACTTTTTCGAATGATTGTGATTTACAAGACAGCAGAGTTTCCAACTTTGCTCTGTCTTTGATAAATGCTTCTCGGACACATTGGTATGTCTCATGTTTGAACGCATTGTGATCGTTATGAGAAGTTGAACACAATACTCTTTTCTTGACGTATTCCCAAGATCTTCCAACCATATCCAAGCTCGGGGAGTATCAGGGTACGAGTTCGGTCCCAAGTGCTCTTGCATACCTTCCGACCGGTTTGCATCTTTGATAACCGGCGTTGTCCAGGATGTCCTGCTATCTTTCCCAATTTCACCCAACGGTCCTCCGGGGACGGTTCTCGACCGGAAGGGCGGGAGGGCCCTTTCAAGGTCAACTGACCAGCTGGTGCATGTCTGATCGTAACTGCATGGTCTATACCATCTCTACCTCTAATTTACTCAATGAAGATGCGTCTTGTTCTGAGGTGGGTATAAAACAAAAAAGCCGTCCAATTTCGAAAAATTCGAAAAGGGAAAGCCTTTCCAGAGGTCTGTCAACTAAACCTGGAA
>JAAUYM010072093.1_pt1 | contig 10125 bp, 9 predicted proteins | sample 7278001 | NCBI WGS metagenome assembly JAAUYM01 (sample SAMN14350224, study PRJNA611818) | marine sediment metagenome | isolation source: surface marine sediment (1.8m) | place: French Polynesia: Moorea | collected 2018-08
AAGACCTTTGACGCTCGAATGAACGTCGCCAGATCCGGCGACTGTTTGATGGTGATGTACGCGTAGTTTTTCGAGGCAATGATCGTGTGTTCGATCATGCGAGGATCCTCATCCGTGAGTGATTCCCCACTTTATGCCTATTTTTTCGCCGGGGAAAGTCGACGTTGGTTGAGATGCACCAAAAAGGAGCCGACCGGTCGCCCTCGCGGTGTCGCTGATTCACGCGGCTCCCGCGAGGACTCCACCTCGGGCAGATCGTCCCCTGCCGTGCAGGGGACAACAACGAATCAGGACGCCGGTTTCGGGTCCTCATCACGACTGGCGGGTTCCTCCGGCGCCTCCGAGGCTTCAGGTTCAGCTTCAGCTACCGGAGCCGCCGGTGGCTCAGCGGGAGTCGCGGGCTCCGCACCAGATGGAGCTGCTGGCGCAGGCGTCGGGGACGCCACCGATTCGGGGCCTTCATTGTCCAGACCTTCGGTGCTGTAGGGCCACGGCGCAAACGGCCAGGGGCGCTCATTCGAGTTCTGCGTCATGTACTGCCAGATCTGGTAATTGAAAACCGTCAGGTCATCACCAAAGTCGCTCAGGCGATCGCTCGGCGCTCGAGTGAAGAGCAGGAACAGCCACTGCACAATGGCAATAACCGCCAGCAACAATTCCACGACCTGCACCACCATCGCGAAAAGCAGAATGAAAGCGAGACGAATCCACGTCTCACCGGTTGTCACTGATCGTTTCAAGTCGTCGTCCATAGTTCCTCCAAGGCAAGTGACCCTCTTTGGTGACTAAGGAGCAAATTGGATGCCACTAAAAATAGCATTATAAATCAATAGGTTATGAGAATACGCTTGAGAACCATTGGCGAAATTGGCCACTAGTTAGCGTGCCGGAGCGGCCAGTTCGCTACGATAGACACGCAGCAAATCTGAATCTGCAGAGGGACAGTGACGGTGAAACGCGTCGTATTGACCGGGGGACCCGGCACCGGAAAAACCACGGTGCTGGCACGGCTGCACGAGGCGGGATACGAGTGTGGCGACGACGCCGCGCGGTCAATCATTCGCGAACGAAAAGGCCAGGGGCTTTCACCGCGACCGGCACCTCGCGACTTTGCCGCGCAGGTCCTCGAACGCGAAATCGCCGCCTACGACGCTGTGGTTGGCGGGACCGCCTTTTTCGAGCGCGGCGTTGTTGATGCCGCCGCCTCACTGCTAGGCGCCGGCGCGATTGAAAAGAGCGATGCGGAACGCCTGGTGGCACTCTATCCTTATCAGGCGGTCTTCCTGTTCCCACCCTGGGAAGAAATCTATTGCCAGGACGAAGAGCGAGACCAGACTTTTGATCATGCAATCAAGGTCGATGAGCTGACCAGACGCTGGTACACGCAACACGGCTATACGTGTGTAGACGTGCCACGCGATACGCCAGATGTTCGAGCGGCGTTTATTCTGGAGAGCATCGACGACGCTTCAGGGGAGTAGCCAATGAAAGTTCTCTTTTTTGGAGCCGGTCCACTTGGCACCCTTTACGCACACCTGTTCGGGAAAAGCGGCGTGGACGTCACCGTGCTGGATCGCGGAGACCGCGCGGACTGGATCGCGGAAAACGGGCTTCGTCTCGTCAACGAGATCACCGGAGAAAAGGACGCTTCAACACCCAAACTCATCCGCGAGCTACACCCGGATGACGAATACGATCTGGTCATCGTGCTTGTCAGGAAGAATCGCCTGGGTCCAATCATCGACACGCTCGCGCAATGCCCCCGTATCAGGAATTTTCTGTTTATGGGCAACAACGCACTCGGGCTTGACGATTATCTGCAGCAGCTGCCCGCAGACAGGGTGCTGTTCGGTTTTCCCAATGCGGGCGGCGGCTTCATCGACCAGGTCCTTCACTACGCCGACCAGGAAACCCCGACCGGGAAACCCCGTGCGGTCACGCTAGGCGAGGTTGATGGCAAATCCCGCGAGAGGACAAAAGAGATCAGGGCCCTGTTCGAGTCTGCCGGTGTCCCTGTCGAAGTGACCGCTGATATCGACGGCTGGCTGAAATACCACGTTGCGCTGGTTCTCCCGCTTGCCGGCGCGATCCTGAAACATGACGGCAATCTCCGGCAGGCCGCGAATGACAGCGATACGGTTCGCACCGTGATCCGCGCGGCCAAAGAGGCAGGGAACATCATTCGCGCGCTCGGATACAGAAAGCGCCAGCCGTTCAACTTCAACCTGTTCTACTGGTTGCCGGAGCCTCTGCTGGCATTTCCCGTCAAGGGAATTCTGGGAAGTCGCTTTGCAGAGATTGCGTTTGCGATGCACGCGAAGTCGGCGCGAGATGAAATGCAGGCGATTGGCGGCGAACTTCAGCAACTGGCCGAACAGACATCTGTCGAGACGCCAAACCTCGACCGGATCAGGAGCTATCTCTGAGCACGCTGTCCTGATGTTATCCTGAACTCATGAAACGACCTCTGTCACTCTTGCTTGCCTTTGCTTTCACTTTTCCTGTTGTTGCTGAAGATGCCGCTCTGGAAAAGGAAGCCCGGGAGCTGGTCAAACAGTATGTGGGTCAGCTCAAGCCTGCGCTGAAAGGTGCCATGCAATCCGGTGGGCCACTGCTCGCCGTCGAAGTCTGCGCCGAAAAGGCACCGCAAATCGCCGCTCAGCTCTCGACCTCATCAGGCTGGGCTGTAAGGCGCGTGAGCCTGAAACCGCGCAATGATCGCAAAGGGCGACCCGATGACTGGGCGACGAAAGTCATGCAGGAGTTTGACGCAAGGCTTGCGGCAGGCGAGTCACCCGCCATGCTGGAACACTCGGGCTGGAAGAGCGGCGAGTTCCGGTTCATGAAAGCCCAGCCCGTCGAGGCGTTGTGCCTTGCCTGCCATGGCGAGAACGTCGCACCGACGCTGAGAGAACAGATCAATCGTTTCTACCCAAATGACATGGCAACGGGGTACAAGCTCGGGCAGCTCCGCGGCGCGTTCTATCTGCGAAAGCCTGCAGAGTACGAGTAACAAATTGATTACCGCCACCCGGCTTGTTGACCGCCCAATTGTCGAACCATCGCTCAACCCCGTTATCGGTGAGAACATCCAGGGGCCGTCACTCATTCGCGTACCTGACTGGGTCGCTCATCGACTGGGCAAGTACTACCTCTATTTTGCTGATCACAAGGGCAGCTTTATCAGGCTCGCATACGCGGACGAGCTAGCCGGCCCGTGGACAATTCACGCACCCGGCAGCCTGCAGCTGGCAGAGAGTTGCTTCCCGACAACAGTGCAAAGCGGCACGCCCGAGCAAGTGGCTGCCGCGCGGGAACGTGCGAAAAAGATTCGCCTGCCCCACGACATCATTCACGAGATGGAGACGCCCCACATCGCTTCCCCGGATGTGCACGTCGATCACGAGAACCAGCGCGTCATCATGTACTTTCACGGACTCGAAAGCTTCGGGAGACAGGTTTCGCGTGTCGCAGTTTCCGAAGACGGTATTCACTTCACCGCGCGTTCGGAAATCGTTGGCAGAACCTACATGCGAGTGTTCCGCCACAAAGATTGGTTCTACGCGTTAGCGATGCCCGGTGTGTTTTACCGATCCAGGGACGGGCTGACCAACTTCGAGCAGGGCCCGGTGCTCTTCGAACCCGATATGAGGCATTGCGCCGTCCTCAGGCGCGGGAACAGGCTCCATGTATTCTGGACACGCGTCGGTGAAACGCCCGAGCGAATTCTCTTGACGACGATAGATATCAGCAGCGACTGGTCGGCGTGGCAGACAGACAACGAAACCGAAGTGCTGCGGCCGGAACGGAATTGGGAAGGAGCCGACGCCCCGCTTGAACCGTCGATGCGCAGCGTTGCCTACGGCCACGTCAATCAGCTGCGTGACCCCTGCATCTATGAAGAAGGCGACTCGGTGTATCTGCTGTATGCGGTCGCCGGGGAATCCGGCATCGCCATTGCGAAACTGAACGAGACTACTGGAGCCGCAGCGTGACACTCACGGAACTCGATACGCCAACCCTCATCCTCGATGGGGACAGGATGCAGAGGAACATCAATCGGATGGCCGAACGTATCGACGCGCTGGGTATCCGTCTCCGCCCTCACGTGAAAACGTGCAAGAGCATCGACGTTACCAAGCGTGTTCTTGGCGAAGAGGGTGACGGCATTACCGTATCGACGCTCAAGGAAGCGGAGTACTTTGCCGACGCTGGATATCGCGACATCTTCTACGCGGTGTCCCTGGCGCCCGGTCGGGTACCGCGTGCGGCAAAGCTGATCCTGCGCGGCGTAAGCCTGATGAGTGAATGCCACGATCTCGAGGCCGCCCGAATGCTCGAGGGCGCGTGTGAAAACGTCGGTATCGTGATGCCGCTGGTGGTTGAGGTCAACGTCGACGGGCACCGCTGCGGCGTCCCGCCGGAGGATGACCGGCTGCTGCATGTCGCGCGGTTCATACATGCCTCACCTCACCTCGAGATGCGCGGGATCATGGCTTATGGCGGCGGCAGTTACGACTGCGAAACCACCGACGCAATGGCTGCGCTTGCAGAACAGATCCGTGAAGGGGCAATCGCCGTTCGCGATCAGTTCGAGCGTGACGGCATACCCTGCCCTGTTGTCAGCTACGGGTCGAGCCCCGGTACGTTCTTCGCACGTCACCTCGAAGGAATCACCGAGTCTCGCGCTGGCGTCTACGTTTTTCAGGATGCGTTCCAGGCCGGTATCGGCGCCTGCGAGGTCGATGACATTGCGGTCAGCGTGCTCACCACCGTGCTCGCCCACGAACCGCAGCGAAACGCGATCATGATAGATGCCGGCGGGCTGGCAATGTCAAAAGACCGATCCACCGAAGGCCGCACGTTCGACGCCGGGTATGGCTGGGTAAGCGACGTAGACGGCAACGTCATTGAAGACCTCTATGTTTCGGAAACAAGCCAGGAACTGGGATTTGTCACAACTCGGGACAACACCCCGCTCGACATGTCACGTTTTCCGGCAGGAACAAGGCTGCGTATCCTGCCCAACCACGTGTGCATGACAGCGGCCGCTTACGAGGGATATCACGTTGTCGATGGCAGCTCGCCTGAAGTCACCGCGTGGTGGCCGAGGGTGAACGGATGGTAACAGGAGTTTCACCAGAACCACCGACGTTCGAAGATGTTCGCGCAGCCGCTGACCGCCTGGCAGGTCAGGCCATCCGCACTCCTGTGTTACGGAACCCTGCGCTGGACGAAGCTGCCGGTCGCCAGATTTTCGTCAAGCCGGAACCGCTGCAGGTTTCGGGCAGCTTCAAATTCCGTGGCGCCTACAACCGGATCAGCCAGCTCAGTGATGAAGAACGTGCCAAAGGCGTGATTGCCTGGTCTTCGGGGAATCATGCGCAGGGCGTCGCTGCAGCGGCGGCAAGACTTGGCGCACCCGCAATTATCGTCATGCCGGAAGATGCGCCACGCATCAAGATGGAGAACACGACTGCCTACGGCGCCAGCATCGTGACTTACGATCGATATACCGAAGACCGCGAAGAGATTGCATTGCGACTTCAGGAAGAACACGGCGGAACGCTGGTGCCTTCATATGACGACCCGGGTGTCATCGCGGGGCAGGGCACGATGGGCAAAGAGTTCTTCGAAGACACCCCGGAACCACTGGACGCCATGCTCGTGTGCAGCGGCGGCGGCGGATTGCTGGCCGGTTCGGTGATTTCGCAGCAGGCGCTCAGCCCGACAACCGAAATGTTCAGCGTCGAGCCCGAGGGTTACGACGACCACGCCCGCTCTTTTGCATCGGGAAAAATCGAAACGTCCGATACGACCAGAAAATCAATCTGTGATGCGTTGCTTGCACCACAGCCCGGCGAGATGACGTTTGCGATCAATCGCCAGGTGGTGAAGCGCGGCCTGGTTGTCACCGAAAAGGAGGTGACTGATGCCATGCGCTTTGCGTTTCGCGTGCTGAAGATTGTCGTAGAGCCGGGAGGCTGTGTCACGCTGGCAGCGCTGCTGGCCGGCAAGGTTGACCCGGCGTTGCGCCGCGTTGGCATTGTGCTCACCGGCGGCAACGTCGATCCCGATCTCTTTGCGAGGATGATCAGCGAATAAAACGCAAGACCTGTCACCAATTCGTGTTATAGTGCGCGCCGCTGGCACTTGAAGGTCTTTGCCAGCCCCTCGCGGTCTTTCCCGCCGGATAACTCCCGCTGGTATACCCGACAACAAGCAATTTACCCAGTGTCTGGACCTTTCCCGGTATCTCTCCTGGCGGACGCTCTTAGGAGACAATCTACGTGTCATTTGATTCGCTCGGCCTGTCGGCCGAACTGTGCCGTGCTGTGGCCGAGAAAGGTTATAGCAACGCGACCCCGATTCAGTCCGAGGCTATTCCGTACATCCTGGAAGGCCGGGACATTCTCGCCGGTGCCCAGACGGGAACCGGCAAGACTGCTGCGTTCACCCTGCCCATCCTGCAGCGCTTGAGCGAAGATCCGCGAGGCCTGCGCCGAAAGCAGGCACGCGTGCTGGTCGTGGTACCGACACGTGAACTCGCCGCCCAGGTCATGGAAAACGTCGAGGCCTACAGCAAACACTTGCGCATTCGTGCTGCGGTTGTCTTCGGCGGCGTGAGCATCCATCCGCAGATCAAGAAGCTGCGTGACGGCGTCGACATTCTCATCGCGACTCCGGGTCGCCTGCTGGACCACGTGTCTCAACGCACGCTTGATCTTTCTGCCACCGAAGTGCTCGTCCTCGACGAAGCCGATCGCATGCTCGACATGGGCTTTATTCGCGACATCAGAAAAATCATTGCGCTGCTGCCGGAAGATCGGCAGAACCTGATGTTCTCGGCGACGTTTGCCGGTGAAATCAAAGAGCTGGCCGAAAGCCTGCTGGACGATCCGGCCAGGGTGCAGGTGACCAAAGAAGTCACTGCTGACAAAATCCGTCAGGCGATTCAGCTGGTCGACCGATCGATCAAGCGCGAGTTGCTGTCGTATCTGATCGGCCACAACAACTGGCGTCAGGTGCTGGTATTCACTCGCACAAAACATGGCGCCAATCGTCTGTCCAAACAGCTCATCAAGGACGGCATCCGGGCTGCCGCGATTCACGGTGACAAGAGCCAGGGTGCGCGAACGCGTGCACTCGCCGATTTCAAGGACGGCAAGATCGCTGTACTCGTTGCGACGGACATCGCGGCGCGCGGTCTCGACATTGACCAGCTGCCGCACGTTGTGAACTTCGAGCTGCCCCACGTGCCGGAAGACTACGTGCATCGCATCGGCCGAACCGGTCGTGCGGGTCGCGAGGGCGAAGCGCTGTCGCTGGTCTGTGAAGAAGAATTCAAGCAGCTTCGCGACATCGAGAAGCTCATTGGGATCCAGATCCCGCGAAAGGAGACTGAGGGTTTCGAACCGTCCCCGGAGCTGGTCCGCAAGTCCAAGGCGCAGACAAACCCGCCAAAACCGCACAAGCCGCGTCGAAGACGCGGTGGTCCGAATCAAGGTGGCAATGGGGGCAGCGGCAACCGCAACCGCTCACAGCAGCAGTCGCGCGGCAATAATCGCTCTCGAAGTCAGCGCCGACGGGCAAGCGCCTGACAGACCTTCAGGTTTTCTTGCGCGCCTCGATCGCGACTTCCCAGTACTCGTGGGCTTTCTCCTGTGCCAGCGCAAGCACGCTGCCGGCGTCATAGGCCGAGTCATGGAGTTTGCCCGCGTCTTTGCCGAGCATCAGTGCAAGCGCTTCATCAATCGAGCTGATTGAGTAGACGCTGAAGCTGCTATCGGCGATCGCGGCGACCACATCGTCACGCAGCATCAGTTCGTCTGCATTCGATTCCGGGATGATCACCCCCTGCGTCCCGGTGAAGTTGGTTGCCTGACAGGCATCGAAGAAGCCTTCGACTTTTTCTGTCACGCCACCAATCGGCAGGATGTTTCCTTTCTGGTCAACCGCGCCCGTCATCGCGAGATCCTGTCTTGCAGGCAGGCCGGTCAGCGCACTGATCAGGCAACAGAATTCGACGCCGGACGCTGAATCGCCGTCGATGCCGCCGTAGGTTTGCTCAAAGGCAATAGCCGCGGAAAATGCCATCGGGTGCTTCAGTCGCAGCAGGTGCCGCAACAGTCCGGACAGGATCATGAATCCCTTCGTGTGAACGGAGCCGGACAGGTCGGATTCGCGCTCGATATTCACCGCACCCGCCGTTCCCGGGCCAATCGATGCGGTAATGCGCGACGGGAAGCCATACATCAGCGGTCCGGCGCTCGTGACAGCAAGGCCGTTCACCTGGCCAACGCATTCGCCTGCTACATCGATTTTCAGGGTGCCCTCCGAAAGCAGGCGCCGGAATCGCCTTGCCGGCAGATCGGCCCGTCGCTTGGACCGCGCGATCGCATCGATGACGTGGCTGTCATCAACCAGTTCGACCTTCGCCTCGTTTGCCAGGTAACTCGCCTCGCGAGCGATATCCGCGATGCGGCCAAAACGACTCGTTAGCCGGCCGCTCTGCGCACAAATGCGTGCGCCATGTTCGATCAGTCTGGCAATGCCACTCGCCGCAAAGTGTTTGAGCCCGTCCCTCGCGATCAGGCGTGCAATGACGTTTGCATACGCGTTGAAGCCGGCGTCGTTACGCTCGATGGTATCGGTAAAGTCAGCGAGCACCTTGAACAAGGTGGCAAAGCGAGGCTCATACATGTCCAGCAGGTGGTACGTTTCCGGATCACCCACCAAAACGACTTTCACGTCGATGGCGATAGCTTCGGGCCGCAGCTGCGGTGTTCCCCACGCGGAAAACAGGTCATGACTTGTCACTTCCAGCGAACCGTTCTTGAGGGTCCGCAGCAGCGCCGCCCATGAACCGGGTTCAGACAACACGTCCTGCGCTTCGATAATCAGGTAACCACCATCTGCATCCAGCAACGCGCCAGGCTTGATCATGAGGTGGTCAGATCGCATCACCATACCGTTCGGCGCCATCTCGCGGTCGATTTTGCCAACAAGGTTGTTGAGGCTCGGATTCGTCAAGGGTACAACCGGCGCTGCATCAACAAGCTTGCGGCCGCGAATCAGGTTCACGCGGTACGCACGCACGAAGTCTTTCGCTGTTTCCGGATCAGTCAGGCGGTGCTGAATAAGATCCGTCTTGACCTCTTCAAGGAACGCTTCGACCTCGGGGATCCGGAAGCGGTGACGAATGGCGTTGATGCGGGACTGGACAAAAGACTCCGCCTCCTCGACGACAATCCTCTGCAGCGCTTCCTGATGTTCGATCTGGACGTCCTCGATCTGCTCACCGAGGCTCGCAAACTGCTTTTCGAACTCGCCGATTCTCTCGACCATCGAGTTGAACTGCGCTTCGCTGATTTTGCCTTCACGAACCATCTGCTGCAGTTCTTCGAACTGGACGGGCTTGTTGTCGATAATCGGCAGGATTACCGGCACCATGCCCTGTCCGACCTGAAGTGGCACCATCGCTAGATTCGCTGCCGCAAGGTCTTCCTCGAACGGCTGGCCAATCTCCTTGATACGTTCCTGGGTGGCAGCGACCTGCTGCTTCTGCCTCGCTTTCACATAATCAGAGTTCAGGTGTTCGGGCAGGTCGCTCTGGGTGAACTCGGCAAAACGATCCATGGTGTCGCTGAAGTCTTTCCCGCGGCCGGTCGGCAGTTCGAGCAGCCTGGGCTGATCGGGCGCGGCGAAATTGTTGACGTAGCAGAGATCAGGCAGATCGACTTCCGGATCTGCCATCTCGGCAATCACCTGGTGGATAAGGCCCATCCGGCCGAAGCCCGAGAGCCCGCGCACAAACACATTGTTTCCCTGAAGACGCGTCTCCAGCCCAAACTGCAGTGCTTCTACTGCATCTTCCTGCCCCAGAATTCGCTCTTCCGGAGCAAGATCGGCAGTGCTGACAAAACCCAGTTTCGCAGGATCACAGCGCCAGCGTGCCTGATCTGGAGTAATCCGGGTGTTGTTCTGGACGTCCTCAGTCATTCACGCTCCTTCCGTATTGAGGTCCTTCGGCGTCGCGTTGCGATGCCTCAGGACGAGGGACATCAGAAAGTGGAGATGGCCAGTTCCTGGTCGGTCAGGAACTCCAGCAGCGCAGGCTGGCCC
>JAAUYM010093636.1_pt1 | contig 10123 bp, 9 predicted proteins | sample 7278001 | NCBI WGS metagenome assembly JAAUYM01 (sample SAMN14350224, study PRJNA611818) | marine sediment metagenome | isolation source: surface marine sediment (1.8m) | place: French Polynesia: Moorea | collected 2018-08
ATAAAGTTGGTCTTTTAGCCAGCGAGCGAAGCGAGCTCAGGCACGAGCTGTCTTTTACTATTGCAAAATCTTACCCAGCAACGCGGGTACATTCAGGCTAGTTGCTAATATATGTACAAATTTGCTCTATTTTAGGCTGAACTGGATGAAATGACAGCTGAGGCTAGGCTCTGCGATGAGAAGGCTTCAAAGGCAATGGTTGATGCTGCCCGTCTTGCTGATGAACTCCGTGGTGAACAAGAACTTGCCCAGGCCCTGGAGAGGGACAGAAAGGTTTTGGAAGCTCAGGTGAAGGACCTACATTGTCGCTGTGATGAAGTTGAACAGAATGCTCTGAAGAATGGAAAGAAGGCCATGAACAAGATGGAGACCAGGATCCGTGAGCTGGAGTCAGAGATGGCCTCTGAGAACAGGCGCTTTGCTGATGCTCAGAAGAGCCTGAGGAAATCTGAGCGCCGCATCAAGGACCTCACCTTTGCTGCCGATGAAGACCGCAAGAATGCTGAGCGTATGCAGCAGCTCATTGACCAGCTCCAGGGCAAGATCCGCTCTTACAAGAAGCAGATCGAGGAGGCTGAGGAGATTGCTGCCCTAAATTTGGCCAAGTACCGCCAGACTCAGGGAAATCTTGCTGAGGCTGAGGAGCGTGCTGACCTAAGTGAACAGGCTTTGGCCAAGTACAGGGCTCGCGGCCGCAGTGCATCTCTTGGGCCGCAGTAAAAGAAAAAATATCACAGCAACAACCCAACAGCTTCAAACATGAATGAGCTTGCAGTAGTCTTTGTGTAGTAAAGCATGTACTGTACATAACACACAGCAGCACTTCATAGAAGCTTTAACTGCTTTCGGTTCTAAATCACACTAATCCAAATCCAGCAATAAAGGAAGAAGAGCAAGTGCACTTATGAACTAGGCTGGTTTTTTCTTTTAGCCTCTGCTCACACCGTGGAATCTCAGAAATTATTTCGTTTGGCTCCCATGCTAGTCATATCCGAAGCAGATCACAAATATTTAAATATCCCAACCAATATTGTACTAGAGCCACACCGACTACACCACTACACCACAACCCAAAATTTGACCCCATTAGTGGTGGGGTCAAATTTTGGGCTGCTCTAAGCAGTCCCAACGCTAGAAATACTACCCAACCTGGCGATAGCACAACCTATTGGCTTGTTTTTTTTTATTAATTTATTGCAGCACTACGTTGGTTACATCAATACTGGTTGGGATGTCATAATTTGCGAAAGGTTCTGCCTGGTCCTGGAAAAGAAAAAAAAACCTTTTCATTCCATTCCATGATGCGCATTTGGCGAGGTGGTAAATAGAATGACTTTTCTGTTTCCAAGTTCAGCCTCAGTATGAGGCAGGCAGAACTTTTCGCCTGACATTTAAAGGGAGGCCAAAGAGAACGAAAAGCTGAGAGTGGACTTGGGACGACGGCGACGACGATGGAGACGTCGTCATCCCAAGATGCTCTTTAGAGGGAAAACAATGAAGGAGACTCAAGAACAACACCAGGGAAAAGGGCGTGTGATGTGCGGGGGGAGGAAGAAGGGAGGAAAGCAGCAAATGTCCAGAAATAAGACCCCTTCCTCCTCCTCCTGCTCCTTCTCTTCCTCCTCGTTGTTCCAAGGAGGAGAGGGAAGGGGAAAACTTTTTTTTTTCGTTTCCGAGTTGGAGGCGGAGTTTGTTCGGTCCTCCTCAGTCAGTTGGAGACAACTGGCCCGTTTGGAGGCTCCACTTTCGGACGTCTCTACTACGTACTCTACCTACATTGCGACGTCGAGGTGAGGAGGAGGTTGAAAAGGGGTGGGAAATGCTTTGCTTTCGCGTCACTCTTAAATTGACCCGTCCAGAAAGTATTAATCGGTTACAACGAGAAACATGGGATGAATCATCTTTCTCACTTTTTGCGATGATTAGATCGACTTCCCACTTCTGTTGGTTTGTAGTCAGTTCTTGCTACTATTACCTGATACACTATAAAGCACACAACGAAGTTACTGTAAGAGAAGTCAACACCTCCCCAGGATAGGGGGACCCTCGTTTGTCTCGATTTTTGCAACCAAAGTAAGATCGAACTTTTTAAGCTTGAATAAAACAGCCAGAATCCTCATTCAAAAAGAACAGTTTACTTGAAAATTTACCCGAATTTTTTCACATACCGTACGTAGTATATCATGAGTCTAATTGAAAGGAGCGGGGGAAGGAGAGCAAGGAGGAGAGGAGGTAAGGGGCAGGATCTAACCCATCAAGCTCTTGATACTATTTAGTATCCTTTTCCGCAGAAAATTGCTTTACTTGGGCATAAATACGTACCAAATCTTAAATTTTTGACTTATAATCCTACATTCCATCCTTGCTTTCCTGCCTAGCCTCTATAATCAGAAATCTTATCCCACCTCCATCCTTCATGTCGCCACTTGTGCCCACATGTGCCTAGCTGAAAATTCAATCCAAAAAAATATGAACAAAATTCGTCTTAATTTAACATATCAAAATTCAACCACATTAAAACATGGCAAAATTCAACCGAATTGAAACATGCCAAAATTGGACTTAAGTAAAACGGCAAAATTCGACAAAGTAAACTTTACCATTGGCTTTTGCCATTTTAATTTTGTGTTGCTTAACAATCTACTGTAGGTACGTACCGCACTTTAAAAACATCTTTGACATTTTGTGCAGGAAACCTAACATCTCTCAGCCAAGATGCCGGGCCACATCAAGTTGGGCAGCAGCAATGAGCCCGACCCGGATCCCATGCCGTACCTGGTGGTCAGTGGGGAGATGAAGAGGGCTGATATGCACAAGCCCTATGACCCCAAGAAGTCCGTCTGGGTGCCAGGAGATGATGGTGGATTCAAGGAGGCTATGCTGGAGAAGGAGGACGGAGGAAAGAGCTACGTCATGGTGGGGCATGAGGTAAGTGGCAGTTATTGTAGCTAGTGAAACACTTTCACTCAATAGCATCCAATTTGATTGACTTTCAGAAAAAAGTGTTCAAAAGTGAGTTGGTTGCGCAAGTCAACCCACCCAAGTTTGAGAAATGTGAAGACATGGCAAACCTGACCTTCCTTAATGAAGGTTCTGTTTACTGGAACCTTAAGACCAGGTATCAGGCAAAGCTGATTTACACCTATTCTGGTCTCTTTTGTGTGGTGGTCAACCCATACAAGAGATTTCCAATTTACACACCCACTGTGGTTAAGATCTATCTTGGAAAAAGGAGGAATGAAGTTCCACCACATCTATGGGCCATCACTGAAACAGCATATAGAAACATGCTGCTGAATCAAAAGAACCAATCCATGCTGATCACTGGTGAGTCTGGTGCAGGTAAGACTGAGAACACCAAGAAAGTAATCTCTTACCTAGCCATGGTTGCCACCTCTGGAAAGAAAAGTGCCAAGAAAGTGTCTCTGGAAGATCAGATTGTTGCCACCAATCCCATTCTGGAATCCTATGGAAATGCCAAGACCTCAAGGAATGACAATTCCTCTCGTTTTGGTAAATTTATTCGCATCCACTTTACTGCATCTGGCAAGCTAGCTGGATGTGACATTGAGTCATACTTGCTTGAAAAATCAAGAATTACTCAACAAGCTGAAGTTGAAAGATCCTACCATATTTTTTATCAGCTTTTCCAGCCTTTTGTTCCTGACATGAAAGCCAAGTGCCTGCTCAGTGATGATGTCTATGACTACTCTTATGTCTCCCAGGGAAAGACCACTGTCCAGTCTATTGATGACAATGAGGAGCTTGAGTACACTGACAGTGCCTTTGACATTATTGGATTCTCAGAAGAAGAAAAATGGGATTGCTACAAACTTACATCTGCTGTCATGATGCTTGGAGAAGTCAAGTTTAAGCAGAAGGGCAGAGACGAACAATGTGAACCTGATGGTACTGAAGTGGCCACAAAGGTTGCTGAACTAATGCGAGTTGACCCTGAAGGGCTTCTGAAAGCTTTTGTCAAACCAAGGATCAAAGTTGGCACTGAATGGGTGACCAAAGGTCAAAACATTGATCAAGCCACAAATGCAGTTGGAGGTATTGCTAGAGCCATATATGACAGGATCTTTAAATGGCTCATCATCAAGTGCAATGACACCCTAATTGATGCATCTATGAAAAAGGCTAACTTTACTGCTGTTCTGGACATTGCAGGCTTTGAGATATTTGAGTACAATGGATATGAACAGATATGCATCAACTTTGTCAATGAAAAGCTACAGCAGTTCTTCAATCACCACATGTTTGTTGTTGAGCAAGAAGAATACATCTCTGAGGGCATTGATTGGGCCATGGTTGACTTTGGAATGGATTTGGCTGCCTGCATCATCATGTTTGAAAAACCGATGGGAGTTTGGGCCATTTTGGAAGAAGAGTCTCTTTTCCCAAAAGCCACAGACAAGACATTTGAGGACAAGTTGAAAGCACAGCATCTTGGCAAATCAGCTCCCTTTGCAAAGCCCCAGTCTAAGACTGACAAGAATGCTCATTTTGCTATCATCCACTATGCTGGAGTTGTGTCTTACAATGTTACTGGCTGGCTTGAGAAGAACAAGGATCCTGTGAATGACACAGTAGTTGACCTTCTGAAGAAGAGTCCCTGTGAGCTGCTTGTCCTGCTTTGGGCTGATCATCCTGGTCAAACAGCTCCTCCACCTGAGGAGGGAGCCAAGGGTGGCAAGAAGAAGAAGAAGGGTGGTGGCCAGAAGACAGTGTCTTCGGTTTACCTGGTGCAGTTGAACGACCTCATGACCACGCTGCACAACACTGAGCCCCACTTCATCCGCTGCATCGTGCCCAACACCCACAAGCAGCCAGGAGGCGTGGAGCCACCTCTAATTATGCACCAACTTACTTGCAATGGTGTGCTGGAAGGGATTCGCATCTGCATGAGGGGCTTTCCCAACAGGATCTTGTACCACGACTTCAAGCAGCGCTACGCCATCTTGGGAGGGGCGAAGGCGCACGCTGAAAAGGACCTAAAGAAAGCTGCGGCCATCATCCTGGACGGCACCGAGGGATTCTCGGCAGAGAAGTACCGGACCGGCCACACCAAGGTGAAGGGGGTTAACGTACTGTATATCCAGCAACATGAGTACCGTCAGTCTCTAATTTAGTGAACGTAGCTTTAGCAAAGAACATCCAGAACATGAACAACCAATGTTTACAAATCTTCCAGCATGCTAGTACCGTACATACGTCGGTCTTCGATTTAGCAAAAGAACATCAATTTGGCAAAACTGTTTTATGATAAGTGCCAACTTTAATTAAATCAAAGGTTCACTGCATTTTTATTTGAATGCTTAATTCGCAGGTGTTTTTCCGCGCGGGCGCGCTGGCCCTGCTGGAGGAGTTGAGGGACAACATCGTGGTCACGCTCATCAGGAAGATGCAGGGGGCATGCTTTGGTTTCCTCGGGAGGAAGATCTACAGGAGGAAGAAGGCACAGAGGTGACTGAAAGCGTTCTTTCACTTTTCCTGATCTGTTTGTGAGTGCAGAACGTATTAACTTACATTGGATCACCGATGGGTTAAAGAACCTCACTTTAGTATGAAAAACTTTTTCTGCGTGGCAAGTTCTGGTGGACACGCAATCTACTACAATAGTACGTTTTCTAGACTTAGAATTTTGTTGCAAGTCTCGATTTGAAAAACTTTTTTTTAAAACTTTACTATATCAAAGGCTTACTTATAATATTCTCCTCCAAGGGACATGATCATGGTGATCCAGAGAAACTTTCGCAAGTACGTGGAGCACCGCGACTGGGCCTGGTTCATGCTGGTACAGAAGACGCGCCCGCTCATCGGGCTGGTCAACGTGGAGGAGGAGCTCCGCGTGCTGGAGGAGCAGGCCAACGAGGCGTACGGACACTACCAGGAGCAGCTGAGCACAAAGGCGCAGCTGGAGCAGGAGAACGTCGACCTGGCGACGGAGCTGACGGACATGAAGTCCAAGCTGATGGCCGAGCAGGGCGACCTGGTGGGGGCGCAGGAGCGATTGGCCAAGCTGTCGGCGCAGAAGGCGGACCTGGAGGCGCAGCTGGACGAGGGCAGGGCACACCTGGAGAGGACGGAGAGGGAGAGGGCGCAGCTCGCCGAGGGAAAGAAAGGAGCTGAAAGGGAGAAGGAGGCGGTCAAGAGGGAAGTACAGGTCAGTGCAATGGAGCATTCTGCACACTTGCATTGCGCAAGCAGGATTTCACAAATCTCGATTTTGCTGTCCCCAATACCCTAGTACATTGTCATTTAATATGTTTTTTTGTTTTTTTGGTGCTGACCAACATATGGTAAATCCAGAGTTATAATGCAGTAGCTGTTCTTCTAGGACGTGCAAGGAAAGGTGGACAAGTCGCAGAACGAGAGGAATAAGCTGGACCAGATCCTCCGTGGACTGAACGACGAGGTTGTGCACCAGGATGAAGTGCTGTCCAAGCTGAACAGGGAAAAGAAGTACATTGTGGAGGCGTCCAACAAGTCCAACGAGGAACTCCTCACGCAGCAGGATAAGTTCGGCCACCTGAATGACGTCAAGGCCAAGCTGGAAAAGACTCTGGATCAGGTGCGATGCACATGCTGGCCCAATTTTTTTTTTATAAATTTTTATATATTTTTTTTTCATAAATTGTGTGGTTTGTCCTTCTGTCAAATTTTTAGATGGACAGTGCGGTGGAAAATGAGAAGAGACACAAGGGCAACGTGGAGAAGGAGAGGCGAAGGCTGGAGGGAGAGCTCAAGATGTGCCAGGAGTCCGTGCTTGACCTGGAGAGGGGGAAAAGGGACCTGGAGCAGGCCATCCTGAGGAAGGACACCGAGATCCACCAGATGATGACGCAGCTGGATGACGAGCAGTCTGGGATGGGGAGGATACAGAAGGCAATCAAAGAGCACCAGTCCAGGGTGGAGGAGATGGAGGAGGAGCTAGATGCCGAGAGGCAGGGGCGCTCCAAAGCCGAGAGGCAGAGGCAGGATCTTGCGCACGAGCTCGATGAGCTGACTGAGAGGCTGGACGAGTCGTGTGTGGCCACAGCTGCCCAGATCGAGTTGAATAAGAAAAGGGAGGCGGAGATCCTGAGGATGAGAAAGGACCTGGAGGAGAACAACATCCAGCATGAAGCCACCCTGATGAGCCTCCGCAAGAAGCACAATGACGCTGTGGCCGAGATGTCTGAGCAGATCGACCAGCTGAACAAGATGAAGGCCCGTATCGAGAAGGACAAGGGCACTGTGAGGATGCAGCTGGAAGACACAAGGTGTGGCATATTTTATTTCCTACGTATGTACGTATACTTTTATTTTAAAACCAATCTACTCGTAACATAACATCGGACTTACTGTATTTACGTAGATTATTTACCTAAGAGATCTGTGGACACCAAAAATGTTCAATGTAGTATACTGTAGTAGTTTACTCTGATTCACGTTTGACTTTATAGTCAAAGGCTTTCATATTAATAATCTCTGAATACCTCTCGTCTCCCCCCCCCCTTCACAGGGCTGCCATCGAGCACGTGGGACACGAGCGCTCTGTCGCCGAGAAGAACCTCAAGAACCTGGACGCGCAGCTGGGCGGGCTCCAGAAGAAGATTGACGACAGCGTGGCGGCGCTGGTCGACTACGAGAACATGAACAAGAGGATGACCTCGGAGAACGCCAACCTCTTCACCAGGCTGGAGGACGTGATGGGAAACGCCTCCATGCTGCAGAAGATCAGGGTGCAGCTGTCCTCCCAGCTGGACGACTGCAAGCGGATGTGCGACGAGGAGGCCAAGGAGCGCCAGTCTCTCCTCGGGAGGTTCCGCACCCTGGAGCACGAGTACGACGGGGTCAAGTGCCACTGCGACGACGAAATACAGCAGAAGGACGAGGCAGCGAGGTGAGGGAACCAACTAGCAATCAACTCATAGGATAAAGAGAAACTCCGCTGTGGAAGAGATTATTGTGAACACAAAACTTACGTTTTCTAAAAAAAAAAGAAAAAAGTAGTTTTCATGACAAGAGTTGGCAATTTGTCGGTCAACATACGCACACACAAGTCATCCCTGAATGCGCAGGATGCTGGCGAAGGCGACGGCGGACTGCGACCTCTGGAGGCTCAAGTATGAGCAGGACGCGCTGGGAAGGATCGAGGAGCTGGAGAACACCAAGGTCAAGCTGCAGGCGAGGTAAGTGCTCCAACAATCACGTCATTCTGTCTGAGACGTCGCTGACTTACGGACGACATAAAGGCTTGCCGAGTGCGAGAGCACCATGAACAACCTCAACAACAAGCTGATGGCGCTGGAGAAGTCCAAGGACAGCACCACCAAAGAGATTGAGGACATGTCGCTCAGGGTGGACCAAGCCAACGTGCTGTACAATCAAGTATGTTCTACTGTACATATGCTATTTCATGAACGGAGAGTGGTGAAAATCGTTAAGTAATGTTTTCTTCTTTATACCAGGCTGAAAAAAAGATTAAGATGATGGACAAAGTCATCGCCGAGTGGAAAGCCAAAGCCGACTCTACGTCCATGGAGCTGAACAACAGCCAGAAGGAATGCAGGAACGCTTCCGCTGAGCTCTTCAGGGTCAAGAATGGCTACGAAGAAGCTGCTGCCCAACTTGATGATGTAAAGAGGGAGAACAAGAGCCTGGCTGATGAGATAAAGGATCTGATGGAGCAGATCAGTGAGGGAGGCAGATCTATCCATGAGATTGAGAAGCAGAGAAAAAAGCTGGAGAGCGAGAAGTTTGAGCTGGAGGCAGCCCTTGGTGATGCTGAAGGAGCTCTGGAGCAGGAGGAGAACAAGTTGCTGAGGCTCAACCTGGAAGTCAACCAGGTGAGGGCGGACATTGAGAAGAGGATCCAGGAGAAGGAGGAGGAGTTTGAGGGCACCAAGAGAAATCATGTCAAGCAGCTGGAGCAAATGCAGTACAGCATTGAGGCAGAGAGCAAAGCCAAGGCAGAGGCCATGAGGATGAAGAAGAAACTGGAGCTGGACATCACTGAGCTGGAGTCTGCACTGGAGCATGCTAACATGGCCAACATCGAGCTCCAGAAGAACGTGAAGAGTTACCAGGACAAGATCAGGGAGAAGACATTGCAGTTTGAGGACGAGCAAAGAGCGAAGGATGCCGCAAGAGACCTGATGCTGAATGCAGAGAGAAGGGCCAACACCCTCCAGAACGCACTAGAGGAGGCAAAGACGATGCTCGAGCAAGCTGACAGGGCCAGGAAGCAGTCGGAGCAGGAGCTGACGGACACCAACGAGACGCTGGCCGACCTGACTGTGCAGAATCAGAGCCTCTGCACGTCCAAGAGGAGGCTGGAGCAGGAGATTGAGGACCTGAGGGCCGAGGCAGAGGAGGCCGCCGTGGAGGCCAGAGCCACGGATGACAAGGCCACCAAGGCCATGCTGGACGCGGCCAGGCTGGCGGAGGAGCTCAGATACGAACAGGTGAGTTCGTATACAGCATACCTACCAGAGGTTTTCAACCTACAATCTACAAACCGCGACCCAAAAGTGGGTCGCAATGCCCTTGCTAGTGGATTATAAGAGGGTCGGGGAGAATAAAGTAGACGGGACCCACTCTACGTACATACATGTAGCAAAACATTGTGGAGAAGAGCGGAATGCTCTGGGTCTGGTAGGTGTCTTAAAGTGAGTCCAAAAAGGTTGAGAACCTGTACCTACTGTAGTAGCTAGTACTGCTACAAAACATGTGTAAAAAGAGGGACACTTGCCAACTGAGAAAGCTGTTTACTTTTTTCTTCCTTCCTTCTTTAGGAGACTGCCTCTGCGCTGGAGAGGGAGCGGAAGGAACTGGAGGCGAGAGCGCACGACATCCAGGTGCAGACGGACGAGGCCGAGCAGAACGCCATCAAGTGGGGCCGGAAGATGGTGGCCAAGCTGGACGCAAGGTGCGTGTTGTCACAAGTCGGTGGTGAAGAGTAGGAGGTGATGGAGCCCAAGTTGACGTCGTGGTCGACGGTTGGCGGCGAGGGAAGACGGACTGGCCGGGGAAGGGGAGGAGGCATGCTCGTTTTGGGTAGAAGGTACTAAGGCAGAATTGATCAGAGACCTGAGGAGAAACAGCACGGGACGACTGGTCGATCACTCCTCTC
>JAAUYM010128646.1_pt1 | contig 10123 bp, 3 predicted proteins | sample 7278001 | NCBI WGS metagenome assembly JAAUYM01 (sample SAMN14350224, study PRJNA611818) | marine sediment metagenome | isolation source: surface marine sediment (1.8m) | place: French Polynesia: Moorea | collected 2018-08
AGACAAAATCACAGGAAAGCACTGTAGTGTCACCTTTACAATCATCATATGCATCATCAACTACTGGACAATCTGTCCATACACAAACAATGATTCCATCGCTGACTATTTCTTTACATTTACAATCTTTTGCTGAGCTCCAACATTCTACTACTTCAGGTAGTGTAAATAAAAAGATTACTGATACTATATACAAGCTGTTTTCTCCAAAAGTGTCAACATTTGGTCCATCCTTGACATTTTCAACATCTTTCAAGAATTACTTCTCTCCGTTCACAAATACACAAACTGCTCAATCACTACTTACATCCTTATCTACCAGTAAAATTAGTCCTTCCAAATTTCATACAGTTCAAACTTCAGATATTGCAATGCCAACTGTCACATCAGGCTCAAAAACTTCTTATATCTACATGCCTTCTACTCTAGATATGGTACATGTGTATGCCTCCTTGAAACAGTCTGAATCTGCTCCTTCTTCATTAAAGTCAAACTTCATTGAGACACTGTCAAAAACCTCAGCTTATTTCCATACACAAACACAAGTTGTTAAAATGACTTCTCATCAGTCAACTTCCTATTCACCATTGTACATAAATACACCCAGTGCTCAGTCCCCCTCTTCAGTATCTTTACTTTCATCAAGAGCACACTATATAAAAAGTTTCAAAAGTGTAATTCCCTCATTTTCTTCAGTCTCAGAATCTGATACTCAACTCCATTTTACTGCAACTTTAGTCAAAGTATATGGACACTTCTCTTCAAGAAAATCTGATAAGTTTAAAGAATCAACAGAATTTAGTAACGTAAACTCAAAGCCGAATCAGAGATCAGAAATGTCAACTCATTTAGAGGCACAATCAAAAGCAAAGCTGCAAATGACTTCTGATAAGTTATTGTCATCTCTGCACATAAACACCCTCTCTCTCCAGTCACCCTCATTACTTCCTTATTCTACAAGTTCTCAAAAATCTCACCATGTGCAATCTTCTGAGTTTCCATCAACAATTTTGTCCAGTTCAGAATCTTCCACTGAACTCCACTTTACTGTAACTTCAGTTATGGTATATGGACATTTTACTCAAAAAACCTTTCATTTAGTGAAGTTAAAGTCTCTACTGACATCACAAACATCAAGGTCAAAACAATTAACACCAGGAATTCAAAGAATTCTTGAGAAGTCAACATCTTACTTAACTCTGTACATAACTACGCTCTCTGCTCAAGTACAATCATTACTTTCTTATTCTGTAGGTTCTCAAAAATCCTACTATATTCAAGCTTCTGACTTTTCATCAACCATTTCCTCCAGTTCAGAATCTTCCACTGAACTCCACTTTACTGTAAGTTCAGTCACAGTGTATGGACACTTCTCTGAAAAAGAATCTACCTTTCATCTTGTAAACCCAAAGTCTCATCAGACATCACAAACATCACAAACACAGTCAACACAGTCAATACCAAGGATTCAAATAATGTCTGATAAATCTACATCTTGCTTATCTCTGTGCACAAGTACATTCCCTACTCTATCAAAAACAAAACTTCAAATGACTTCTGATGAGCCATTGTCATCTCAACACATAAGCACACTCCCTGTTCAGTTGCCATCATTACTTTCTTATTCTCCAAGTTCTCAAAGAACACATCAGGTGCAAACTTTTGAAGTTGCATCAACCATATACTCGGGTACAGAAACTTCTACTGTTGTCCATTTTACTGTTCCTTCAGCTACAGGGTACTTCTCAGGACAATCTACATCTATTCCTTCCATTAACTCAAACCTTATTAAGACACCTGTAAAAACTTCAACTTATTCACATACACAGTCAACACCAGCTGCTAAAATAACTACTGATACATCAATGCAACACTTAACTTTACACTTACATACACCTCCTACCCCACTACCTACTTCATTTTTTTTTGCACACAGTTTTGCAAAATTTCATTATATGCATACTTCTGGAAATCTAGCTTCAGTAACCTTTTCAACTTCTGAATCTACTACTGAATTCCATCTTAGTGCTACTTTATCCAGAATGTATGAACACTTCTCTGCAAGAAAATCAAAAATTTCTCTTGTCAACTCAACATCTCTTCAGATGTTTTTCAAAACATCAACTTATTCATATGCACAATCAACACCAGCATTTCAACTGTCCTCTGAGAAGACAGCACAACAATCATTGTTGCACATAAGCACATCCATTGTTACTCAGTCATCCCTTGCCCCGTCACATCTTCAAGAATCTTCTACTAATCTCTACTTTCCTGCCACTTCCATTACAGAATATGGACACTTCTCTTCGGGAGAATCAAAAAGAAACATCAACACATTTGCACCACATACTGTGTCAACAATACCCACAGAATTGCCTTCTTACTTCTCTGAAAAACCATCTGCATCATCAATCTCCTATTTAAATTTGAACACAATCACACTTAGTGCACTGTTGTCATCAACATTGCACCAATTTGCTGCTATCAAATCAAATCAAATGCAGACGTCTGGAATCACACCAATGAACTTTTTGGACAGAACAACAGTACGACAAAAATTTACTACTACCCCATCAGTTACTATATATAGATATATTTTTCAGAAGAAGTCTACATCCAGTCCATTATCGGTAAATTTCAGGTCTCTTGTGAATGACTTGACACACAAGCAGTCAATATATTCACCAACAAATACCATGTGGAGTACTGATTTTACTCATTCATCAACAAGCTCACATATGACTTCTCATTTAACAACTAGTTCATACTTATCACTACTTTTTTCTGAAGATTATATATTACTATTACTATCAGAACTTGATGCCTACTATACCTCCACATCCTCATCAGCTGACTTACATTTGTTGCAACTGATAAAGACTGAAGCCTCTCAAACATCACTTTCCTATACCACTCAGCTAATATCATCCTCCCTTTCTAGAAGCCCTAGCAAGACATTGGTAAGCCAGTCTTCATTATTTCATGATAAAGGTTACACACCTATCAAGATTTCCACTTTATCTATTGTTTCAGCAGGTAAATCTGAGTCTCAGAGCCAATCCACTGAAAGATCTTTTCTGTCCAAGAAAGTGACCTCCATTTGGACTTTTAGTCAAAAAGTTCCTTTGCCATCTTTCTTGTCAAAATCAGTGCAAACTATCACTCCACAGTATGGAACTTATCTTTCTCAAAGTTTATATAAAGCACATTCTGTAACATCTACATCTTTACACCAAGGTTTCTTAACATTTTCATCTGTGCAAGATGCTCTGACACTTACAGCATCAACACCTTTTAAAAGCACTGAACATAAACACTCCAAAGCAGTTTATAGTAACCCTACTATGTCAAGCAGATACAGCCCTGCTATGTCATCACAGGAACTGTTTCAGATCAAAGAAACAAGTTCAAAGACTAAAAAGGTGCAATTTTCTGTGTCACTCACAATGTCAGACCATGCAACAACTATAAACCTAGGTTCAATTCCAGCATTTTTACATTTTGGACTACCAGAGAGCCCTTTCTTAGAAACATCTCATAGCATTGCCCAAAGGTTTCAGCAGTCAGAAACCTTAACAATGACTGCATTGGCTGAAGGCACATCTATTTTTCTTTCACATAAAACTGTTCGTCAGCCACTACTAACAACCAGTTCTCTTGGTCCAAAATCTTTTTCCACACTTGCTTCTTTACATGTTCCACTGGGAGATTTTTTTATTTCTTTAGGAGCAACATCATCATTGCCATATTTATCAAATGATGTTGGCTCACAAAGACCTTACTCAAGTGGCAGAGAATCAGGAGTTATAACATTTGTACCAACTTCTATTACCAGATATGGTTATTTCTCAAAAAAATTGACACCCACACCATCTAAAGCACAATCTTCAAGTACAATAAAAAATTCATATACTGCCTCAACTTCTGAACTAAAAACAGGTTTATTAGCATCCCCGCCATTTGCGTCCACTTACTACCAGCAAGCTGACCTGAAAGGGTCAACTTCATTACAAACAACCTCAGCACCTTATACATCCTCAAGTGATAATGGCACACCAAGTCCCACAAAAGGTGTCAAAGAATTAGAACAAATTGTATTTGAAACTACTTCCATTACCAGGTATGGGTATTTTTCAACAGATGATTTGTCACTCACACCATCAAAGAAACTGCAATATCTTTATGCAATGGAATCTTCCCACGCACCCTCAACTTCTGAGTTGCCACAAACTATGTCAAACTCAACATACTATGACTGGAGTACAGAAGTCCATTCTTTAATTTCAAACAGCTTTAAAGAATCTTCTTTTACTAGGAAGAGATATTTCTCATCACAAAATAAAATAACACTTGCATCCTGGGCATCCACTTCATCTGCTCTAGAAAGCTTTTCTTTGTTTGAACTCAGTGCAACTACAGGTGAAGAGATGCACACATTTTCATTTACAAGTCAAAGACACACTCAGACCACTTCTGCTCTGTCTTCAACCTTGTCTTTTCCATCCTTCTTTATTCTTCCACTTCTTGAGCATAAACATGCTACATCCATGTCACAGATCACTCCACTTTCAACACCATCAGTTTCATCTTTAGCGGGAGCTTATCAGGAACAGTTGAAATTCCAACTTCTGTCTACTTCAGTGACCACTCCATTCTCTTTGCAGTTGTCTTCAACTCCTAATACTGAGGCAGGACAGCCTGGATTTTCAGGTCCAGCATACTTATTATTAGACATGTTTTCTTCCACATTTGAAGGTTTGATATCTTTTATGAGTTTGCCAACTGCTTCTGCCACTGAAGCTTCCTCCATTTCAACGGTGTCAGCAGACACACCTCAACCTTTATCATCCTCAAAAGTATTTTCTTTAGGAACATCCTTGGAGATAACAAGCTCTTTGTATGGCCAATACAAACCTCTTTCTTTTTCATCAGTTCCATTTACATCATTTCCATCACAAATAGCTACACAATCAAACAGGCTTTCGGTGCCTTTCAATGTGGCTACTAGTACTATTTCATCACCTTCATTGGAGAGATTTATGGTTTCATCTTTTTCATCTGCAGTTGTCACTTTCTTGCTGTCGCCAAGTACTACACTTACAGCACAAATGAAGCCAGCTTTTTTTCAAGGTGTGGAACACATCTCTATGCAGTCTCTAATGATCAAACCTTACCATACATCCACAGTGTCACAGCAGTTGTCTTCCTCAACTGACCAAACCATAACAACTGCAATTACTTTGCCAAAGTCTTTAATTGTTGGAAGAGCACAAGGCAAAGGTTTGCCTAAATTTCTTGTATTTCCCTCTCCCACCACCCTCTCAACTTTACCTTTTTCTTCTTCCATCCCACCTGTTTTGCTCCACAATCGACAGGAGTTACCTCCTCAAAAAAAATTCCAAAGAAATACTCACAAGAAAAAAGTCATTTCCACTGTTTTTTCCAATCCCACTCCTGATCTTCACTTGAACCAACATGAACTCCGGTCTCTTACTCTGGAGATGCATACAATCAGACAAAAGACTCTGGTAATACATGACATTTTGTCTCACTACAACCATGATTCCAGACATCTCAAGGCAGGATCTCCACAAGTTCCTCACTCAAGATATGCTTCAGCAGAATTCTCTGAAGTTCCTTTGCTCCACCAGCCCTCCATTCTTCCTCCTCTCATTGTTGATTTCACCACTCCAGGCACTTATTCTTCCACTGTCATCAAGCATTCTGAAAAGAAAAGATTCTCCTTTAAGTTGCAAGAACCTCAACAGGATCTGGTCCAGCATCCTCACCCCCTCAGTGGTGCAAATGTTGCAGGTCACAAATTCAACATTCCATCCTTAACCGCTGTGTCTCATCTTGCCATCGACCAAAGGGCCATCACTTCAAGTCAGTTGCTATTGGTCACATCCTGGAAACTAGAAGCAGGTGAGGAAGACATAAAGATGGCAATGCTATTACCAAGAGAGAAAGGGCAGGTGGATCTACAGGTAATGATGACAAAGGAGTCTGAAATGACAAAGAGGGACTCACATCATCTTGAGATCCCTCTTCTGCCCAGAGATGAAAAGCTTTGGAAACTTGAAACTGATAAAGAAGGCATGAAGATGGCAGCATCTTTACCAAAGGGGGAGGGCAAGGTCCAGACACAGACCATGATGACAGAGAATACCGAAATAAAAAAGTTACACTCAGATTATTTTGACCTTCCTCTTCTGCTCAGAGATGAAAAGCTCTGGAAACTTGAAGCTAAAGAAGGCATGAAGACAGAAAGCCCATTACTGAAGAAGGAAGGGCAGGTGCAGATACAGGCCATGATGACAAAGGAGTCTGAAATGACAAAGTCAGATTTCCATTATTTTGAGAATCCTCTCCTGCCCAGAGATGAAAAGCCTTGGAAACTTGAAACTGATAAAGAAGGCATGAAGATGGCAGCATCCTTACCAAAGGGGGAAGGGAAGGTCCAGACACTGACCATGATGACAAAGAACACTGAAGTAAAAGAGTTGGACTTGGATCATCTTGACATTCCCGTCCTGCCCAAAAAGTTCTGGATACTTGAAGCTGATAAAGAAGGCTTGAAGACAGCAATGCCATTACTGAAGGAAGGGCAGGTGCAGATACAGGTCATGAGGACACAGAAGGACTTTGAAATGACAAAATCAAACTCGCATCATCTCGAGATTTCCCTCCTGCACAGAGATGAAAAGCCTTGGAAATTTGAAACTGATAAAGGAGACATGAGGATGCCAGCATCTTCACGTAGGGAGACGGGTGAGGTCCAGACACAGATCATGATGACAAAGGAGACTAAGATGACAAAGTCAGACTCACATCATCTTGAAACACCTCTCCTGCCCAGAAATGAAAAGGTCTGGAAACTTCAAGTTGATGAAGAAGGAGGCATAAAGACCGCAATGCAATTACTGAAGGAAGAAGCTGATACAGAAGACATGATGATCACAGCATCCTTACCAAAGTCAGATTTGGATTATCCGGAGCTTCCCCTCCTGCCCAGAGATGAAAAGCTCTGGAAGCTTCAAGTTGATGAAGAAGACGCGAAGACAGCAATGCCATTACTGGAGGAGGAAGAACAGGTGCAGATACAGGTCATGATGACAAAGAAGGGGTCTGAAATGACAAAGTCAGATGCAAGCCATCTCAGTCTTGTGATTCCTCCCTCGCTCAGGGAGAGCTATTCATCTCATGAAAAACTCTCACTGAGCAGAACCCCCAACAAACCAAACCAAGTGCCAAGCATGCCCTTCAGTCCAGTTCCACCTGGGGTGGAAAAGTCATTCAAGGTGGAAGAAACTCCCACTGTGTTCAAGATGACGCACCTCCTGACCAGACTCCCGACCGACCTTCGGAGAGCAGGAGAGCTTGTGTCCACGAACCAATCGGTGGCACCGCCGGCTCCTCTTCCCCAATCAGCACACGAGGACGTAGGCACCCAGGCGATGGCGGTTGGCAACCACGAAATGATGACGGCTCTTTCCAGCTTCAACTTTCCCCCGTTAAGGAGAAGAGAGGACACGTTGGGCATGGAGTCGTGGTCACTCCGGGGTGGTGCCGTGCCTCCCCCGCTGTTGTTGCCACCCCAGGAGGGACCCTCTCGCGGTGGCGACGAAGCGAAGGCCTCCACATCGGAGGATGCTGAGCAGGACGCAAGGCACCTTCCCGTGTCCTTCCTCTTCAAGGACGAGGAGGACCCGGCGACAATGCTGGAGTCGCCAGAGAGCCTGGCGCTTCCAGGAGGAGCACGGAGAGGGACGCAGGGGATGCCGGCGCAAGAAACCTGCGACTGGAGGACGAGCCGCGTGCCCACCGGCGGTGGGGACCCAGCCACGACTGACGAGGTGAGGGGGCAGGAGGCAGGGACTCTGCGATTGGTGCCAAGAGTGCAGGGCCCGCACGCAGAGAGGAGGAAGTAGCAGCTCTGCCACCTCCCCCTCCTCCTCCTCCTCCTCCTCCTCCTCCTCCTCCTCCCCGCATGTGGTGGGAGAAGAGATCAAAGGGATCACCCATCGGGCATCCAGATCAAACTTCACCACTGGTCGTGGCCACGCAACAAAGTGAAGACAGCACTTTCGTCGTCGCACCTGACAGTCAAAACATCAGCACAAAGTGATGGCCCACCTCATCCGGAATGCGTCCAAAGAGCTGGTTTTTTTTTTCTCCGCAACTACCTAGGTAAATGTGCGTACCAAATACAATATTGAGGCAAGGTCTTTTTCATGTCTATGATGTACACACTTGATGTTATTGAGATGCCGTTGCCTTCCCCTTGACCAAACAGAGGATGTACAGTCCTTCAACCTGTGACAGACAGAGAGACAGACAGACAGACAGACAGACAGACAGACAGACAGACGGACATAGACATACAGACATTAGACAGACACACACAGAGGTACATGGATGGTCACCCTTCCTCGCCGTCATTCTTTCTTCACCGTCGTCGTTGATGTCATCAACATCTTCACCAAATCTCCAGATACTCGGGAGATGAGACATCACAAACATCTTCCTTTATTTTTGGAAACTCTTCTTCCGGCCCCACCCCCTCAAAAAAAAATGGATATGTGCCATCCCCCCAAATGGATGATGTGTGCAAAAAGTCAGAGACATAAATTCTACCTAGTTCGTAGGTACAGGCAGGTATTCTCCGAACATCTTCATTAGGAAAAATCCTTTAAATGAAAAAAAAAACCGACATGGAAATATGTAAAAAAAAAAATTGAATCCACATCCAATTGATCTGCTCCAGATATATTTTTTTTTTGTGTGTGTAAGTGGGCCACTCGCAGAAACACCTTTTGTGTGGTTTTTTTTTTGCGCCAAAAATTGCTTTTACTTTGATCGATTTGACCTGGATTTTTTCGAGAATGATGTCACGCACCATCTGGATCAAGTGCTACGTAGATTTTTTTTTTATTGTTTTGCAAGAGCTGGAACACCAAAAAAAAACAACCCTGTATAGTTATAACTGTAGCATAGATCTTAAAAAACACAGTTTTAATTCCTCATTTTTCCCCCCCCCCTCCTTCCCCTGTCTTGGGGGATCTTTCTTTGCCATCTGATGTGATGTGATGTGATGCGATGTGATGTGGTCTCATCTCCTGCACTCCGGCGTCCCCCTGTGGCCCTCCCCGTTGATGCAGCACCACTGCCTGCAGGCGCCGGCGCTGCCGCAGGCGGAGCCGTGCGCGAGGCCGGACGGGCAGTCTGTGGAGCGCAAAGCAGGCACAGTCATTGTCGGCGTCATCGTGGATAATCACTAGCGTAATCGTTAGCACTGTCATCATCATGATTAGCATCATCATCACAATTATTGGTATCATCATCACAATGACATTAGCACCATGATCATCATTAGCATCATCATCATCATCACAATGACATTAGCACCATGATCATCATTAGCATCATCATCATCATCACAATGATATTAGCACCACGATCATCATTAGCGTCACATTCGTCATCCTGACACTAGCGCCATGATCGTCGTCAGCATCATCACCACAGCATCACCTGCTCCCTGCATCCTTGCGACGCTCCTGGCGTTCCTGGTCCTGGCCGGCTGCGCCGGCAGGCAGAGCGCCAGCCCGGCCACCCTGGAGGCGCAGCAGGGCCTGCACTGCAGCCCGCGGAGGCGCCGCCCGTACACCTGGCACCTCATGTCGTTCAGCGTGAAGAAGCGGCACCGGTTCAGGATCTGGAAAGCAAAAAAAAGAAAAGACCCACCCATTTAGTTATTTTTATTTAATTCGAGTATAAGGGAAATCTGTGTGTGTGTGCGTGCGCCGTTTTGCCTGCACTCCGTCCTCCCCGGGCGTGGGCCTGCACTCGTAGGTGACGTCGTCCGCCGGGCAGCCGTGGAGGGCGTCGCCCAGCGGGGCAGTCTCGGAGAAGCGGCGACGGGACTCGCGCAGGGCCGACGAGAAGTCGAAGGGGGCGTCGCCCTCGGCGGCGGCGGCGCTGCCCCTCCACCAACCGTCAGAGTTGCTGTCGCTGTTGCTGTTGCTGTAGCCGCCGTTGCTGTTGCTGTAGCCGCCGTTGCTGTTGCTGTAGCCGCCGTTGCTGTTGCTGTAGCCGCCGTTGCTGTTGCTGTAGCCGC